>CAAGKR010241352.1_pt1 | contig 17381 bp, 15 predicted proteins | sample 2556971 | NCBI WGS metagenome assembly CAAGKR01 (sample SAMEA5207829, study PRJEB30636) | soil metagenome | biome: forest; feature: boreal; material: soil | place: USA | collected 2011-09 | depth 1 m | reverse complement strand
GTGGGACAGCGTGTCCGTCAATCTCACCGACACCGCCCGCACGGAGCTGCTCGTGTTCGTGCACGACACGCTCCCGCCGCGCATTCACGACGTCACCGCGGTTGATTCTCTGACCTTGCAGGTGACGTTCGACAAACCCGTTGATCCGGCACAGACGCTCACCGCGGCGAACTTTGCGATCCTCGGCCCCGACTCGGCGCGGATTCCGATCGCGAGCGCAGGGCCGCCGCCCAGGGACACGACAACGAAGACCGCGGTTCGGGTGATGTCGCGGCCCGCTCTGATCTCGAGCGTCGTCATCAAGCTGCAGCATCCGCTGACCCCGAAGGTGGCCTATCGGATACGCGCCATCGGTATCCGCGGGCTGCTCGGTCGGACGGGCGACAGTGAGCGCACCTACACACCGCCCGCGCCACCGCCGCCCGCGAAACCAGCGGTAGCTCCGCCAGCTTCGCCTCCGCCGGTCAAGCGATGATTGATCCGCGGCGCGATCTGCCCAGCGTGAATGCGCTGCTCGAGAGCACGGGGGTGCGCGCATTGCTCGAGCAGCACCCGAGACGAGTCGTTCTCGAAGCCGTGAGGAGCGCCGTCGATGCCGCCCGCAGTCAGGGGGGAGCTCAGAAGACGGAGCAGCAATGGGTAGCAAGCATTGCGTCCGCCGTTCAGAGCTTGAGCCGGCCTTCTCTTCGTCGAGTGATCAACGCAACCGGTGTTGTACTCCATACCAACCTGGGCCGCGCACCACTCGCTGAATCCGCGGTGGAAGCAATGACGCACATCGCCGCGGGCTTCAGCAATCTCGAGTACGACCTCGAGACCGGCGCGCGGGGCTCGCGGAATTCACACTGTGTGGGCCTGCTCCAACAGCTGACCGGCGCCGAGGACGCTCTCGTCGTCAACAATTGCGCGGCGGCGCTGGTCCTGACGCTCAACGCCCTGGCGCAGAAGAAGGAAGTCCTCGTTTCCCGCGGAGAGCTCGTAGAGATCGGTGGAAGCTTCCGCATTCCGGACATCATGGCTAGCGGCGGCGCGAAATTAGTTGAAGTTGGAACCACGAATCGCACCAACGACGACGACTATCGCCGAGCGATAACGCCGAAAACAGCCGCGATCGTGAAGGTGCATCGCAGCAATTTCGCGATCGAAGGATTTACCTCTGACGTGAGTGTTGACCGCCTCGCATTCATCGCGGCCGAGCATGGGTTGCCGGTGATACACGACCTTGGCAGCGGATTGATGATCCCGCTCGATGAATACGGCCTCACGGGCGAGCCTACGGCATCCATGGCGCTGGAGTCGGGCGCATCACTCGTTCTGATGAGCGGAGACAAGCTCCTCGGCGGCCCGCAGGCGGGCATCATACTGGGGGCGGCCAATCTGATCGCGAAGCTTCGCAAGAATCCGCTCGCGCGGGCGATGAGAGTAGACAAGCTTACACTCTCGGCGCTGGAGGCGACGCTCAGGCTCTATCTCGAGCCGGCGCGCGCGCTGAAAGAGATTCCGATTCTGGCGATGCTCACCGCACCGGTAACAGAGATCGAGTCGCGCGCCGAGTCGGTGGCGGCAAAGCTGCGCGCGGCCGGTATTGAATTGAAGGTCGTGGAATCCAGCGCCAGCGTGGGCGGAGGGGCGTTCCCTACTGCGGCGATTCCATCGCGCGCAATTGCGTTGTTGCGGAACCCTGAGGACGCCGAGAGGAAGCTTCGGCTCGGCGAGCTCGCCGTCATCGGCCGCATCTCGGAGGGGAATCTCTTGCTCGACCTGCGCAGCGTCCTGCCGCGCGAGGACGGTCTTCTCGCCGACGCAATCACCAAGCTGCGCCATGACTAGGGCTCCCGACGCGGTTTTTCTCGACCGCGACGGCACGGTGATGGAGGACGCGCACTACATCAAGTCTCCCGATCAGGTGCGCCTCATTCCCGGAGCGGGAGAAGCGGTCAGGAGAATAAACGATGCGAACATTCCCGTCATCGTGATAACGAATCAGTCGGGCATCGGGCGCGGCTTGATCACGGTCAAGGACTACGAAGCGGTGAAGAACCGGTTCGAATCGCTGCTCTCTCGGTTCGGCGCGCACATCGATGCGAGCTACTACTGCCCCGACATTCCGAGCGAGACGGGGCCGTCGAAATGCCGCAAGCCGGCAACCAGGATGTTCGAGGACGCGATTCGCGATTTCAATCTGGATCCAGCCAATGTGGCCTACATCGGCGACCGGTGGCGTGATGTCGCCGCGTCCAGAAAACTCGGCGGGCGCGCCATCATGATCTCCTCGCCGTTGACCACGGACGAGGATCGCCGCAAAGCGCAAGAGGATGCAATCGAGACCGCTCCCTCGCTGAAAGTCGCGGTAGACATGCTTTTCGGTCTTACTGAGAGGGACGGCTCGGCGTAAAATCGGGGATGCCGTCACGACTTGCCGTGCTCGCCTCCGGGCGCGGCTCAAATCTCCAGGCAATCATCGAGCACTTCGACAACCTCGCGCGTGAGCGGGTGGCCACAGTCGCTCTCGTGGCTTCGAACCGTGCCGACTCTCCCGCACTCATTCGCGCCGCCACGGCATCCATCGATATCGCTCATTTCGACGCCGCGGACGATGGGTCCGAGCTCCTCGCCCTGCTCCAGAAATTCCGCATCGATCTCGTCGTGCTCGCGGGCTATCTCAAGCGGATCCAGCCGAAGGTGATCCGTGAATACGCGGGCCGCATCGTCAATATTCATCCCGCGCTTCTTCCCGCTTTTGGCGGCGAAGGCATGTACGGTGCACGCGTTCACGAAGCCGTGATCGCGTCGGGCGCGAGGGAGACCGGAGCCACCGTTCATATCGTCGACGACGAGTACGATCGTGGCCCGATCGTCGCGCAGTGGCGGGTGCCGGTGAATCAATCGGATACGGCTGAGTCGCTGGCGGCGCGGGTGCTCAACGTGGAACACGTGATTTATCCGCGCGCGGTAGAAATGGTCGCGATCCTACAACAACTCGAATCGAAACAAACCCACTGACATGCCCATCGCACTCCTCTCTGTTTCGGACAAGACCGGCGTCGTCGACTTCGCGCGTGCGCTGGCCAAACTGGGTTGGGATCTGATCTCGACCGGAGGCACGGCGAAGGCGCTGAGAGCGGCCGGCGTAAACGTCCGCGACGTCAGCGAAGTCACTCATTTTCCGGAGATGCTGGACGGAAGGGTGAAGACCCTCCACCCCGCCATCCACGGCGCGCTGCTCGCGCGACGGGATTTGCCCGAGCACATGAAGGCGCTCGCGGAGCACGACATCTCTCCCATCGACCTCGTCGCGGTAAACCTGTACCCATTCGAAGAGACCGCAACGCGCGCCGGCGCCAAGCCTGAGGAGGTCATCGAGCAGATCGACATTGGTGGACCTTCGATGCTTCGGTCAGCCGCAAAGAATTTCGCCGCGATAACGGTCATCGTTGATCCAGCTGATTACGGTCGCGTTCTCGCTTCCCTCGAAGCGGAGGACGACGATCTGGACCTTCGCCGGCTGCTCGCGGAGAAAGTCTTCGAGCGGACGGCCGCGTACGACGCGGCGATCGCTCGCTGGTTCGCCCGCGAGAGAAAGGAGACTTTTCCCGACAGCATTGCCATTTCCCTCGAGCGCGAGACGACGCTCAGGTACGGCGAGAACCCGGGCCAGCGCGCGGCGTTTTACGTCGAGCGCCACAACGACGGAATCGCCGCGCTGGATAAGAAGGGCGGAAAGGAGCTCTCGTTCAACAATCTCCTCGATCTCGAGGGCGCTCTGTTCGCCACCGATCCCTTTGAGGGCGAAATCACCTGTGCCATCGTCAAGCACACGACGCCGTGCGGACTCGCGACCGGCTCGAGTGCGCTCGACGCGTACAAGAAGGCACTAGCCTGCGATCCCGCCTCCGCTTTCGGCTCGGTGATCTCGTTCACGGTTGCCGTCGACGACGAAACGGCGGAAGCCATTTCGAGCCTCTTCGTCGAGTGCATCGTCGCGCCAAAGTTCAGCGACGGAGCTCTCGAGATTCTCGGCCGCAAGAAGAATCTTCGCGTGCTGGAAGGCCACGCGCGCTGGCGGGACGAGGCACTCGACTACAAGAGGGTGCGCGGTGGGTTTCTGGCGCAGGAACGGGCAGCGCGCGACGGCGGAGGAGAGGAGTGGCGCGTCGTTTCCAAGCGCCAGCCGACTGATGACGAGGTGAGAGATCTGCGATTCGCGTGGCGCGCGGTTGGGAGCGTCAAATCCAACGCGATCGTCCTCGCCCGCGAAGGTGCTACGATCGGCATCGGCGCGGGCCAGATGTCGCGCGTGGACGCCGCCTTCCTCTCGGTGCACAAGGCGCGGCTCGCCGGCCACGACACCAAAGGCTCCGTGATGGGCTCGGACGCGTTCTTCCCGTTCCGCGACAGCATCGAGCAGGCGGCGGAGGCCGGCGTCAGCGCGATCGTTCAACCCGGCGGATCGGTGCGCGACGAGGAAGTCATTCAGGCAGCCGATGAGTTCGACATCGCGATGATCTTTACCGGCATGCGCCAGTTCCGGCACTAGCGATGACCGCCACTTCGCGAAATGCCGACGACGAGCTCGACTACCGGCCTTCGTATCTCGCCGCCGGCGTAACCTCGGCGCTCGTCTTCCTGCTCTACCTCGTCACGCTGGCTCCATCGACCGCGATGTGGGACACGAGCGAGTACATCGCCGCGGCGTACGACTTCGGTCTCCCTCATCCGCCCGGCAATCCACTCTTCGTCATACTCGGCCGCTTCTTCGCGATACTGCCCATCGCGCGAAACGTTGCGATGCGAATCAACATCCTCGCGGCACTCTGCAGCGCCGGCGCGGCGGGAATGTGGTTCCTCATCACCGAGCGCGTGCTGGTGGGATGGCTAGCGGAACGGTGGCAAAGGATTGTTGGAGGGTCGCTCGCCGCGCTGATCGGAGCGACGGCGTTCACCGTGTGGGCGCAGTCGGTCGTGAACGAGAAAGTCTATACGGTTTCGCTTTTCGGCCTTGCGCTGGTGTCGTGGCTCATCGTTCGCTGGTGCGATGATCCCGACGGGCCGAGAGCGGACCGGCTGCTCGTCCTGATCGCGTATCTGAGCGGGCTGGGCTACGCCGTGCACATGGCCGGCTTCCTCGCTCTCCCCGCGGTCGCGGTGGCCGTGATCATTCGCCGGCCGCGCACGCTGTTGCGATGGAAGCTTCTGCTCGCGATCGCCGGCGCGCTTGCGCTCGGGATGACGCCGTTTCTCACGCAACCACTTCGCGCCGCGTACTTCCCTGGCATCAACGAAGGAGAGCCGACGGGATGCGCGACCCGGATCGGCGTCGGCTGCACCCTGAGCAGCGCGACCTACGAACGCTTCATGTACAACTTCAATCGCGGGCAGTATGGCAAGCCGGCGCTCAGCGACAGACAGGCGCCGCTCATCGCTCAGATCGAAATGTGGTGGCTGTACTTCCGGTGGCAGTGGCTCCGCGATCCGTTCAACAACCATCAGCAGTTTCAGAGAATGCTCGCAACGCTGTTCCTGCTGCTCGGTGGGCTGGGCGGTTACGTCCATTGGAAGCGGGACAGAAGCTCATTCTCCTATTTCGGTCCGCTGATGCTGACGGTCACGCTTGGGCTCATTTACTACATGAACTTCAAGTACGGCTCGTCGCAGTCACCGGAGCTGGGCGAGACTGTCGCGCGCGAAGTTCGCGACCGCGACTACTTCTACCTCTGGAGCTTTTCCGCGTGGAGCGTCTGGGCCGCGCTCGGGCTCGTCTACGTGTGGGAAACGATTGCGGCGCTCATCGGGTCTGAGAGTGTGCGCGTCGGAAACGAGGTCGCTAACCTTCCGCGGCGCAGGAGCTGGCTGCTTGCCGCTCCGGTTCTCGCGGTCGTGTTCGTTCCCCTTTTTGCAAACTGGCACTCGGCATCCCGCGCGGGACAAACCGACACCGTTGATTTTGCCGCGGACCTCCTCAACTCCGTCGAGCCATACGGGATTCTGATCACCTCGGGCGACAATGACACCTTTCCGCTCTGGTACGCTCAGGAGGTCGAGGGGATTCGGCGCGATGTGATAGTCGCGTGTCTCTCGCTGCTCAACACCGACTGGTACACGCGGCAATTATTGCGACGTCCGATTTACGAGTACGATTCGCTGCGCGGGCCGGCGATCTACCGCGGCAAGGTCTGGAAGAAGCCGAGTGGGCCGCCGGTTAAGCTGACGATGGAGCAGGCCGACGCGGTGCCACCCGCGATCGCGCTCAGCGCCCCGCAGACTTTCCGGAAAGAGGGTACGGACATCGTTGCTACGATCAACCCGCGTTCATTTGACGGTTTTTCCGGACTCGAGCGCGCCGATCTTTTCGTCCTGTACATGATCCGAGACAGCTACCCCGAGCGGCCGTTCTTTTTCAGCCGGACGTCGGGCGCGTACCCCGATGAAATGGGCTTTGCGCCGTACACCGTGACTGTCGGCCTCGCGCGAAAGCTGATGCCGGCGGTGCCGAAGGCGGGAAACGGCATCAGCTCGATTGCCGGTGAAGGGTGGTTCGACGCTCTGACGACGCGCGTCCTGTGGGAAACGGTATTCAAGGCTCCCGCGTCATTAGCAAAGCGGGACCTATGGGTGGATCGCCCCTCGGCCGGAATTCCATTTCTTTACGTACGGACCGGCTGGGAGCTCAGTGTCGCGCTAGAGCAGCTGGGTCTGAAGGATGATGCGGCTCGTATTCGCGCTCAAGCGGAACGGATCGCGCGCGCGACGCAGCTCGAAGATGTGCTCGCGGGGGCGTCGAGGTAGCGCCGTTGCCGCGCTAGTTGGCCGCTCTTATCTTGAGAGTGGAGGGTTGGCAGAACGGCTATTGCACCAGTCTTGAAAACTGGCGCCCGCAAGGGCTTGGGGGTTCGAATCCCTCACCCTCCGTCGAACGAGAGCTACCGTGCCAGCATCCGGTAGCTCTCGACCGGCTCCCCGAGAACTCTGTTACTGTCCCTGCACCTTCGGTGCGGGGCCGAGACGCGCCAGTCGCGCCTTCATCGTGCTGAATCCGGCGTCGTTGGACTGCAATGCATTCAGCTGGGACGCCGGGACCTGGCTCAGCATCCGCTGGATGTCGGCCAGGCGGTCCTGCGTGCCGGGGTGGTCCGCGAACCACGCCGCGGCGTTTCCGCCGCCGCCAGACTGCTGCTCTTCCGCGAGAAGCTTCTGGAAGAACGTGTACATTCCGCGCGGGCTGATTCCAGCGCGCATCAGGTTGTTGAAGCCGCCTTCATCGGCCTGCACTTCGTCGGTACGGCTGAATTTCGCGAAAACGGCGGTTCCTCCGATATTGATCGCGGCCTGTGCGACACCGCTCTGGCACACTCCGGTCAGCGCGCAAAGGATCCCGACTCCAACGTTTGCGCCTTGGACGTTCTCCATCTGCTTCACTGAATGGCGTCTGACCACGTGCTCGATCTCGTGGCCGAGAACACCCGCGACTTCCGACATGTTGCTGGCGCGCTCCAGCACCCCGCGATTGATGTAGATGAAGCCGCCAGGCAGCGCGAACGCATTGACTACGTCCGAATTCACGACCTGGAATTGCCAGTTCAGATCAGTCCGTGACGTCCTGCTCGCGATGCGATTGCCGAGCGCGTTCACGTAGTTGTTGATTACGGCGTCCTGCACCATCGGCAACTGGGCGTTTACCTGCTGCGCCTCCTGCTGCCCCATTTGTACTTCCTGTTGGGTGGAGACCCCACAGCCGGCGAGCAGTACGATCGCGCCGATTGTGATTGAGATATTCCGCATGGACTGAACCCTCGAGAATTGTTGTCGTCGCCGGTCGTGGCCTTGCCGCGGGGTTACTGATTGGCAGGAAGCAGACCAATTTGGCGCGCGGTCGCAAAAGAAACGAAACCGCGAGGGACGGCCGGCGCGAAAGTGGCTCGCGCCGGCCCGAATTCTGTGATCTATCGGGGAACTACAACGGTCCGTTTCGTATCTGTGAAGACGGTGAATTGCGTTCCAGACGCGATATTGGCGTTGAGCCCTTTCTTGGTTGCGCCGATTCCCAACGTAAGAACGCCAAGAGCCGCGGCCTGGCCCTGCCGGGCCTTTCCGACCGATTTCGTAGTGCCGCGAAGCGGAATTCTCGTCCCGTCGACAGCTCGCACGGACGTGACCTGGAGAGTCACCGCGCCCGGCTTTCCACCCGCACTGCGGCGAGCAACATGCTGCACGGTGCCCATCACGGGCGTCCCCTGCGAGATCAGTACGTGACCGAACTCCGAATAATCCGACGCGAGATGAAACGGAACCTGCTGGCCGTCGTTGACCCCGTCGCTCGAAAGATCCTGATCGAGTGCGACTGTTAGAGGGGTGCCGGCCGGTATGATTACAGGCATTTGCGTGGTCGAGTTGGCAGCGGCCCTGGCGCGCTCGCCTCTGGGCGTGGTCTGCGCCATGAGAGGAACGGCCGTAAGTGTTGCGGCCAGCAGCACCATCGAGCGAAAGGAACATTTCATAACTTCTCTCCTAAAGTTGCTACCGCGAAATCGCGGACTACGTGCTTTGATAGTCAAGGACAGTGCCATCATTTGGGGGTTGCTTTCACGCAGTTAACAGAAGCCTCATTCCGCGGAGTGGACAGGCCCTGGCGCGCGATGCGGCTGGCGCTGTCCCTCTCTGACCGGTCAAATTTCCCGATCACTAATAGGGCCCCGTCCACATGGCTGACTTCACGAAGGAATGGATCGAGAATCTCAAGGGACAGATCGCGGGACGCATGAACATCGTCGCCGACAAGATGGACCCCAAGGCGTACGACGAGCTGGTCACCGACCTCGCGTGGTTTACGTTCCGGTTCGCGCGCGACCCCGACACAAAAATGAGGAAAATCTTCCGGTGAGCCAGTCGGCGGCGGCACTAGATTCGCCGTAGAGGGTCGAGCGGTAACCGACCACCCGGGCTGGGAGAGGCAATGGCGAAGTGCGAGGTCTGCGGAAACGATTACGACAAGTCGTTCACTGTCACCATGAAGGGAAAATCCCACACGTTCGACTCATTCGAGTGCGCCATACATGCCCTCGCGCCCAAGTGCTCGCACTGCGGCTGCAAGATCATCGGCCACGGAGTCGAGAGCAGCGGCACTTTCTATTGCTGCGCGAACTGCGCCGACCTTTCGGGCGTCAAGGGACTCGAAGACCGTATCTAGGGCCGTATCTAGGACTGGAGGCGTTATCATCTTGAAATGGAAGAGTCGACGAGACCCGCGCGGGAAGATTGGGGACGAGCGCGTACGCACCAAGTTCGCCTGGTTCCCCGTCGAGGCCGATGATGGATACACGTACTGGCTGACTCCAGTGGTCGTCCGGGAAAAGCTGCTGCCGAAAATGACGCGCGGCGGATTCGAGGACGACGAGCAGGAATGGGTGGGCGTCGAGGCGAAGCCGGTCGACGGCGGGAAGAAGAAGCGCCGCAAGAAGTAGCTGCTTGCGCCCCGCCATCGATCTCAACGCGGACCTGGGCGAAGGCTTCGGCCATTCCCGCCTCGTGGAAGACGAAGCACTCCTCGATCTTGTGTCTTCCGCCAACATCGCCTGCGGATTCCACGCCGGCGATGCGACGACGATGCGCGACACGGTCAGGGCAGCGGCCGCGCGCGGAGTCGCGATCGGAGCACACCCCTCGTACCCGGATATTCCAGGCTTCGGCCGCAGAGAGCTCGATATCGCTCCCAGGGAGATCCGCTTTCACATCGCCTTCCAGCTTCGCGCGCTGCGTGATGTGTGCGCCGCCGAGAACGTGAAGCTGTCGTATGTAAAGCCGCATGGCGCGCTCTACAATCGGGCCGCGAAAGACCACGCCGCGGCGGATGCCGTCGTAAGCGCCATCCTCGATGTGGATGCGTCGCTGGTCTTGCTCGGGCTTGCGGGCAGCGAGATGGCGAGAGCCGCTGAGAAGCGCGGGGTCACCTTCGCCGCCGAAGCGTTCGCGGATCGCGCGTACAGGCACGACGGATCACTCGTCCCGCGCAGCGAGCCCGGCGCGGTCATCCACGATGTGCGGGCTGCGGTCGACCGCGCGATCACGCTGGTCAAATCGAATACGATCACCGCGCAGGATGGCGCCACGCTGAGCGTGACCGCGCAATCCCTTTGCGTTCACGGCGACAATCCCGATGCCGCGCCGTTGCTGCGCGAGCTTAGAGCGCGGCTCCTCGAGGCTGGCGTCAGCATAGCGCCGTTCGCCGCTTGAGCCGAACCCCGTTGCGGACGCAGCCTCTTGGCGATTCCGCCATCACCATCGCGTTTGGGACGGAGCGGAGCGCGGAGCTCCTGACCCAGGTGCACGCCGCGGCCGCCTCGCTCGCAGCTGCTGGTCTTCCTGAGGTGCAGGACATTGTGCCCGCTTACCTTGGTGTCGCGGTTTTTTACGATCCGCTCCAAACGTCTTACCGCGAGATGACGACAAAGCTTCTCCCGGTGTGCGAGCGGGCCGCAGCCGCGACCATGGTCTCCGGCAAGAGTCGCGAGCACGAAATTCGTGTCACTTATGACGGGCCAGATCTCGAGCAGGTCTCGGTCTCGGTTGGACTCCCGGTCGAAGAAGTAATCGCACGCCATATCGGCCGATCTTACACCGTCGATCTCATCGGATTCGTGCCCGGTTTCGGCTATCTGAGCGAGCTCGACTCTGCTCTCCAGCTCCCCCGCCGGTCGCAGCCTCGGCCGCGTGTTCCGGCGGGAAGCGTCGCGATCGCCGGTGCGCAGACCGCGGTGTATCCGCTCGACACTCCGGGAGGCTGGCACATCATCGGCCGAACCGACTGCTTGATGTTCGATCCCTTGAGCGATCCTCCCGCGCTCCTTCGTGCCGGCGACAAAGTCCGATTTGTGCCCGCGCCGTGATAACGATCACTCGCGCGCCGCCATATCTCACCGTTCAGGACACCGGCAGGAAGCGCTCTCGCTCCTCCGGCGTTCCGCGCGGTGGAGCGATGGACACGTTCGCGTTGCAGGCGTTGAACGCGATCGTGGGCAACGCGCTGGATTCAGCGACGCTCGAGTGGGCTCTGGGCGGGGGGATCGTACGCTTTCAAACGGATTGTGCGTTCGCGCTTGGCGGCGCGCGCGCACGAGCGGCAATCGCGGGACGAAGCGTGTCGCCGTTCACAACCTTTCGCGCTCGCGCAGGCGACGATCTGACGGTGGAGCAGCTGACTGGTGGCCGCTTTCTCTATATCGCGTTCAGCGGGGGTATCGACGTTCCTCAGATCCTTGGCAGCCGTTCGACATACCTGCCGGGCCATTTCGGCGGGTACGACGGCCGCATGATTGCGCACAACAGCGCTCTTCCGCTGGGGCAGGGCCCGCCTTCCACGCCGGCCGAGGGCTTTGCCTGCGCTCCCGAGCTCCTTCCACGATACGAGTCGATTGCCGTGCGCATTACTCGCGGAACGCATGCGGATCTATTCGATGAAAGCGCGTGGCATACGCTGACGGAAACAGAGTTCACTGTCGGAACGGCCTCCGACCGTACCGGTTACAGGTTGCGTGGAGAGAGCGTGAAAGGTGGGGTCGCTAACCTTCCATCCGACGCGAGTTGTCAGGGAGCGATCCAGATTCCGGGCGATGGCGCTCCGATCGTGCTGATGGCTGACGCGCCCACAGTCGGAGGTTATCCCAAGATCGCTGTGGTCGCCGAGGCCGATCTGCCGATTCTCGCGCAGCGATCACCTGGGGACGTGGTCCGCTTCCAGTTGGTGACGATCGAGCAGAGCCAGCGCGCGCTCAAGCGCTCCGCGTCCGATCTACAGTCGATTCGGGCGACAGGCGTGGCGCAACGGTTTCTCTTGCGCTGATCGCCAGAGTCCGATAAATCCGAGGGGCAAAGAGCGAGAATCCTGACGACCCGCGCGGGGGAAATGCTGTCTCCTCGGATTTCATGCATAGCTGGTATTGCCGCGGGCATAGTGCTGCTCGTTCCAACCGAGTGCGCACTGGCCTATCCGCAGGTGGAAATTACGCAGCCGTCGAGCGCCACGAGGCGGGTACCGTTCCGAATCCCGTCCGAGGTCGAGCTCCGCGACAGCGCATACCGCGCGTCGGCGTTTCGTGGGCGCGCGATTCTTCTGGCGACACGGGACAGTCTCCCGCACAATGTCGGAAACTCGCTCCGGTGCGCGAGCTGCCATCTCGACAACGGTCTTCGTCCGAACGCGATGCCCTGGGTCGGAAGCTATGCGCGGTTTCCGCAATATAGGCCGAGGAGCGGAAAGGTCGATCTCATAGAGGATCGGATAAACGATTGCTTCAAGAGAAGCATGAATGGCCGAGCACTCGCTCCTTCCGGACGGGACATGCGCGATGTGGTTGCATACCTCGCATTCCTGTCGAGCGGAATTCCTGTGGGCGCACAGATGGAGGGCCAGGGACTCGTGCGGCTCAAGCCTCTCGATGGCGATCTCAATCGCGGCGTTGCGTTGTTCGCTTCCACCTGCGCACGGTGCCATGGCGGAGATGGTCAGGGCACGCCTCTCGCGCCGCCCCTCTGGGGCGCCCGCTCGTACAACGTCGGCGCCGGCATGGCGAACATCATAACCGCCGCCTCATTCATCCACGCCGTCATGCCGCTCGATCGCGCCCAGAAGCTCACCGAACAACAGGCGTTCGACGTAGCCACGTACATCAACACGCGTCCGCGTCCCGATTTTCGGGCGAAATCCCATGATTGGCCCAGGGGCGGAAAACCGGCGGGCGCGGATTACCACATTTTGCCGGCGCCTCGGTAGCACCCACCTGTACCAGCGCCGGTTTTTTTATTGGCCTAACGCGCTGGTGCCAGCGTCGGAGCGGTGGCGTCCTTCAGGTAGCGCGCGAGGTACGCATCGGTGACCTGACGGATCAACCGCGCGCTTTGAGCATTGTACGCCGCTCCGTGGTGCCCTGAGGGATAGATCCTCAGGTCCGCATCCCGTCCCACGTTCGTCAGCGCCGTCAGGAGCTGCATGGTGTTCTGCGGATGAACGTTGTCGTCCATCATCGAGTGGATCAGCAGAAGATTCCCGCGCATCTTCGCCGCCTGCTCGATGGGCGCGCTCTCGACGTATCCCTTGAGGTTGTCGTTCAGAAGGCTCATGTAGCGCTCGGTGTAGATGGTGTCGTAGAGACGCCAGTCACCAACCGCGGAGTTCGCGACGCCGACCGGGAACAGCTCCGGATACATCTCCATCGTGTACACCGCGCTGTACCCGCCATAGCTGGTGCCGGTGATCGCTACGCGTTGCGGATCCACATATGACTGCTTACCGAGGTAGCGCGCCGCTTCGGAAAAATCGAGCGCCTCGTACTTGCCAAGCTGTTTGTAGACGACCTTCATGAACGCCCTGCCGTAATTGTTGTTGCCGCGGTTATTGACGTCGACGACGATGTACCCTTCCTGGGCCAGCCATTGTATCCAGCCGCTCGTGCTGAACTCGTCGTACACATCCTGCGAGCCGGGACCTCCGTATACCGAGAAGACAACCGGATACCGCTTGGCGGGATCGAACGGAACCGGCTTCACCATGTTGGCGTCGATGTGCGTGCCGTCCGATGTCGTGAACGAGAAGATCTCGGCCGGCGAGTACGCGTGGGTCGCGAGCCAGTTCGTTACCGCGTCGTTGTTCTCCAGAGTGCGGAGCTTCTGGCCCGATGCGGACCAGAGCTCGACCTGCGTCGGCTGATGCACCGATGAATACCGGTCGAGGAAGTACGTCGCGGCCGGCGACATGTTGATCCGGTGCCTGCCCTCGGCCGTCGTGATCCGCCGCTGATTCGATCCGTCGAAGCGGATTGAATAGAGCTGGCGTTGCAGGGGGGAGGTTTCGGTGGATGTGTAGTAGATCGTCTGCTGGCCTGCGTCGCTTCCCTCGATGCGCGTAACGCTCCAGTTGCCGTGCGTCACCTGGTTGATCAGCTTGCCCGAGTAGTCGTACCGGTAGAGATGCTGAAAGCCGTCGCGATCCGAGAGCCAGAAGAACTCGGTCGAGCCTGCCGGAAACGTCATCATGTCGTCCACGCCAGCGTAGAAATCGTAGACATCGATCCACGTTTTCGACGTCTCCGTCATCACCTGTCGCCGGCCGCCGGTCTTCACGTCGAAGAAGAAAAGCTTCATCACGTTCTGCGGGCGGTTGAGCGTGATCACCGCCAGCGTATCCGGGCGGCTCGTCCAGTAGATGCGCGGGATGTAGAAATCTCCCCGCTCACCGGTGTCGAGCCAGGTGTTGCTTCCCGTGACGACGTTCACCACACCGATGCGGACCGTCGCGTTGGAATCGCCCACCTGCGGAATGCGGATCCTCTCCCATTCCTGGTGAAGGCGAGAATAATCCGAGAGCTGAATCTCCCGCTCGGCGGAATCGTTCAACTGCCAATACGAGATGTACCGGCTGTCGGGTGACCACTTCCACGCCTGTGCGAGGCCGTATTCTTCCTCGTAGACCCAGTCGAAGTGTCCGTTGTATACATGCTCCGACCCATCGCGAGTGAGACGCTTCTCCGTGTGGGTCGACAGACTCGTCACGTACATGTCGCCGTCGCGCTCGAAGCCGAGCATCGCGCCGTTCGGTGAGAGCTCCGCAGTGCGTGCTCCTTTGGTGGCGAGCTGCATGCTCCGATCGGCGAGCGAATAGATGTAGAAATCCGAGATGCCGGAGCGGCGGAAGATCGGCTGGAAATTCGCCTGGAAGATCAGATGGTGCGAGTCCTGCGCCCACTGGAAGGAATCGTAGGTGAACGGCTGGTTCGTTCCGGGAAAGGTGACACCGGCCGTGGCGAACAGAGTCGTGTCCTTGCCCGATCCCGGATCGTACGCGTGAATCACGGCGGCATTCGTTTGCGGATCGCGGGCGATATATGAGTACCGTTTTCCACCCTCGATCCAGTTCACATTTCGGGGCCCCTGACGCCCGCTGAGGATCGCTCCGGCCTGCAGCGCTTCGTCCAGGCTCGAGAAACGCTGCTTTTCCTGGGCGCGCGCGACGAATGGAAGGAAAAGAACGAGCACGACGAAGTAGAGCCTGGAGGTTCTATGCATTGTGGATTGATTGGTGATGGTGTTCGTCAGCGCCGCCTTGGAATCGCTCAGGCGCTTCTCTGTGCCAGGGGGTCCACGCCTGCTTCTTCACACTTCCGGCAATAGACGACGCCGCGAAAAGTGCAGATGATGCAGATGAATGTCCCGCAATTCGTGCACGGGTAGCCTTCGGAGGCACGCTCCTCGTTCTGGCATGCCCTGCAAATCATCGCATCTCGCTCGCGAAGGATCTGGCGTACCGTGTTCATTGGTTCTCGCGATCCGGAAGAGAGGAATGGATCAGAGGAACGGCCGGGAGTGCTGAATGTATATCACGGGCCGCATTTCACAACGGCCGGCGCCGCTACCGCGTGTCCAGCTTTCTCCCGGCGTCGAGGTGGTCGAAGTTGAGCAGAGTGTTGAAGACCAGGAAATAGCTGCCGATCGTCTCACCGCGGTACACAGGGTTGTTGGCGAACAGAATCACGTGTCCCTTGCCCAGCGGCGCATCCACGACGACTGGCCTCTGAGCGACGTCCGTGCCGTCGAGCAGCCCGGACGCCAGCAGGTCGCGCTGATCGCTGAACCGCAGCACCACTCGCGGACGTAGGGCGGGAGGAATGATGTTCAGCGGATTTCGGAGCTGTTCATCGGTTACTGGAGCCGCCTGCCACGGCTGCACCGGCTTCCGCTGCGGCACATCGTTTCGCGGCTCGAGTGCGAGCCTTCCCTGCGGAACGTCGACGTCCTCCGTTGTCCCGCGACCGGTTGGACGCGCAGTAGCGGAGTCCGGGAAGCGTCCGCCCCGCGTTCCGAGAACGCTGGTAACGCTGAAGCTCGAGCCATCGTCGCTGTACACGGCAAGGCTGTCGCGAATCCCGTATGCGATCGGGCTCGTATCGTCCAACACCTTCGTGCGCAACAAGCTCCCCACGACGTGAAGCCGCGGTGGCTGGTTCCTGGACACACCGCTCGCCAGACCGAATGTCACGGCCAGATCGGCGGTGTTTTCAACCGTGACGAGCACGCCGCCATTCTTTACGAACGTCGCGAGGTTGTCGACTCCTTTCCATCCGAGTCCCGGACGTATGTCATCCGTCTCGTCAATCCCGATATTGGGCGTCAGGTCCGTTTTCTTCCACGGCATCGGATTCCGCCACAGGGGCAGGCCCGCGACGATCGACTGCGGACTTCCGCCTCCGGGCGGAAAGAGAATCACATCGTACTTCGCATTCAGATTCTGATTTCTGGCTGCGTCCTGAACGCTGATGTAGTCGTACGGGATGTGAAGGACATCGAATGCCTGCCGCCACCAGCCTTCCGTCTGGGTGTTCAGCCATGTGTGCATTATTGCCACGCGTGCAGCGCGCGCTGGATGCGTCGGCACCGTCGGAGCCGCGCCGAGCGCGTAGACCCTCAGGCCGAGCTCCGAGGATGCCTTGTCGAGATCTCCCGCTCCGGCTCGGCGCACGATGAACGAGCCTCTTCCGAACTTGTGCCCTGCCGCCTCGAACGGCTGCTCGGCGATCTGGAAGTCGGCATCCCTGAGTCGATATCGAAGCGTCGCCAGAGCGTTGTCCGCGTTGTGGTCGATCGCGAACACGGTTCCAGTGCCTATCACTCCGCCGGGGGCTTTGATTTCTCCGGCAACGGCTTCCATGGGGACCGTGAGCACTTTCGCATCCGTGACACGATACGAGCGAACCGCGAAGTTCTCCGGAAACGTCCACCCGGTGTCGTCGTAGGGAGTGCGTTGCGGATCGCTCGGGCTCCAGAACTGGTAGTCGAGCAGAGCGTCGGCTATGCGCGAGTACGGCTGGTCCATGCGAATGATGTAGCTGCCGGCTGGAAACTCCCGCGCTTCCATTCGCGCGATAGACAGCGGAAGAGTGTCGTACGGATTTATCGGCGGCGGAGCATTGCCCAACCTCGACATCTCGCTCGGCCTCGTGCTGTCGGCCGCGCGCGTGAGAACCGGCGGCCTGGTGCTGTCGGCCGCCCTCGCAACGTTCGCTGGCCTCGTGCTATCCGCCGGTCTGGTGCTATCAGCCGGTCTCCCCCCCGCCGGTGCCGGGGGTGTGCGCGGAACGCGGACCATTACTGTGAATGGCGCGGTTGCGCGCGAGATCTCGACGTGCTGCTTCTGCAGAATCCGAAGCAGGTCGGCCTGCGCGCCGGGACGTCTGTCGTCCGCGGGTAGCACGTACGCGGCGGGCCCCTCAGTGCGCGCTTTGAGAATCGACCTCTTGCTCTTCTCCCAGAAATTCTCGAGGAACTGCTGCCGGTTGTTGGCGAAGTAGCTGAGCGACACGAGCAAACCCGTCTGCTCGTAGTTGTTGTTGTTCCGCAGC
>CAAGKR010537440.1_pt1 | contig 17391 bp, 16 predicted proteins | sample 2556971 | NCBI WGS metagenome assembly CAAGKR01 (sample SAMEA5207829, study PRJEB30636) | soil metagenome | biome: forest; feature: boreal; material: soil | place: USA | collected 2011-09 | depth 1 m | reverse complement strand
AGACCGCGCCGCCGCATCCGCTGCAATTCGTCGAGCGCGATACCCCGGCGCGCCACCGGGGCGAACGGCACCGATCCTTTCTTATTCACCAGCTTGCTTAGAAATTCTGCTTGGGCGGCAGAGAGATCGGGTAGCGCTGCGCCGTCGCGCATATCCGCCGCGAGCGTCCGACCAGCTTGCGTCAGGATAATTTCGCGTCGCGAAGAAAGATCCGTCACGGGAGGAAGCATCCCGCGAAACACCTCGCCAACCGGGGCAAGGTAGTAGCCCGCAATCCACTGGCCCAGTTCGACGAGCTTCGGCGTAAGCGCAGGCACCAGATCGAGGACCTTCGCAATTTCGCGAATTTTCGTTTCTGGTGGCGAGCTTTCTGTCAGCTGCAGCACCACCCCGACTAACGATTTTTTCCGGAAAGGAACCAGAACGCGGCAGCCAATCTGCACCTGATTGCGCAGCTCCGCCGGTACGGCGTACGTAAACGTCATGCGCAACGGCACCGGCAACGCAACATTGCAGTAAGAAGAATTCATGCGGGGATAAGTTTAGCAGTTGTTCGCAAACCGCAGCGCTGCCACAAACCGGACAAATCCGAAGGGCGCCAAGCTCAAAGACTAATCAGAATAATCCCGGCGAAAATTGCAGTGATGCCAAACCATTGAATCCGCGAAACCGGCTCTTTCAGAATCAGCGTTGCCAGGAGCACGGTGACCGCCCCGTACAGCGACGCCAGCACGCTGACCACGGAAATCAGCTCCAGCTTCATGCCAAAATTGTTTAGCACATACGCGCTGGTATCGAGCAGGCCAATCGCCAAAATTCCCCGTACATCGCTCTCTGGCGGAGCGGCCAGCGAATGCTTCGCGAATATCATCACCAACGCAGTTGCGAGAACGCATGTCAGTCGAATAACCCAAACCGATTGCACCGCGCCGAGCAGCGGTACCACGCGAATTCCCAGCAACCAGAACAGGACGCCAAATCCCATGGCCGCGAATAGCGCCCAACCGATTCCCTGGCTTTTTCGCGCTGGCTGCGTTTTATCATTCAGGGCATCGGCTGACTCCGGAATTTTTTCGCCGCGCGCCACCAGCACCACGCCAGCAACTGTTAGCGCCATTCCTGTCAGCCGCGCCGCTGTCAGGCGCTCTCCAGTCAGCAGTAAAAGCAGCACGGTGAGCACCGGATAGCTCGCCGAAACCGGCGCAACAATCGACAGCTTCCCAATTTCAAACGAGCGATACAGCGCAAGCGTGGCGCACGCGTTCAAACAGCCCGCCAGGATGCCCCAGGCCCATATCTTCGGCCACCAATGATCAAGCAAGTGTCCCCAGCCACCGAGCAGCGGCATCAACAGCGTCAACAGCAGCAGCCCGGCAAGCTGCATGTACAGCATGGTGCGAAACGTTCCTATTTTTCGGGTTGCGAATCGTGCGCATAAATCCGCGCTTCCCCAGCACAGCGCGGTAGCCAGCCCCAGCAAAATTCCCATGGTGATTCAGTCTATCTTTTTTTCAGGGAACAAACGCAGCGGGAAGGACGCTCCGGGAGTGCCAATCTCCCGATTGGCGGGTCAAGATGGCCACTGAGCTAAATCTTCGGGGCAAGACTTCCGCTCGCCAATCGGGAGATTGGCGTTCCCAGGTGGGCTACGTACTTTTCACTTTTTTCGGCACTTGCAGACCCAGTTCCGCCATGACTTTTTGCAGGTCTTTCCAGACTTCACTCTTGGCGGCGGGATTTCGCAGCAGGTATGCCGGGTGATAGGTAGCCATCAGTTTGTGGCCGCGCCACTCCAACCACTCCCCGCGAAATTGCGAAATTCCCCTGTCGGTTTCGAGCAGCGTTTGAGCCGCCACCGCGCCCAGGCACACCAGAACTTTAGGCGCGATCGTATCCAGTTGCCGCAGCAAGTACGGCGAGCAGGTGGAGACTTCATCGTCTTCCGGCTTGCGGTTTCCCGGCGGACGGCATTTCACCACGTTGCAGATGTACACATCCTGCCGCTGCAAACCCATGGCCTCAATCATCTGCGTCAGCAATTTTCCCGCGCGGCCCACGAACGGAATTCCCTGCTTGTCCTCATCCGCGCCCGGGGCTTCGCCAACAAACACCAGCTGTGCCTTCGGATTGCCATCGCCAAACACGATCTTGTTCCGGCCCTTGTGCAACTTGCAACGAGTGCAGTCGCCGATGTCCTCGCGGATCTTCAACAGAGAGTCGTCTTTCACCTTCTCGACCGCGGTGAACAAAGAGACGCCGCCCGTCGGCAATATGTTTCCGACGAAAGATGTGGAGGTAGTTGCAGCAGACCTCTCCGGCGTGATTTGCGACCCGGGCTTAGGCAACGAAATCTCCTCTTGTGAATCGATGGATGTGGAAACGATACGGCTCGATTCGCAACCGGCGGAAACAGTCTCCGCGGCGCGCCGGTCGCGATAGAACAAACTTATTCCTAACTCCTGGTGATAGCGGAGGCGGTCCTCGATCTTCTTCTGCAAATTGCCGAGGGTATTTTCAGGCATGACCGATCAGTCGCCGGCCCGCATGGAAGCAGGCTTGGTGCTTGGGACGCCACGCGAACGCAACGCTTCATCTAAAATGCGCTGGGCCACTTCCGTCTTGCTCATCTGAGGCAACGCCCGCTCTCGCCCATCGCGAGAGAAAAACGTAACGATATTCGTATCGACGTTAAAGCCTGCGCCTTTCGCAGTTACATCGTTGGCGACAATCAGATCCGCGTTTTTCTGCGTCAATTTCTTCCGCGCGTTCTCCGCTATGTCATCCGTCTCCGCGGCAAAGCCGACCACCATTCGGTCGCCCTTTTCGCGCGCCACGGTCGTCAAAATATCCGGGTTTGGCTCCAGGCGAAGCGTCATCGATTCGGTGCTGCGCTTAATTTTGGATTGTGACGTTTCTGCCGCACGATAGTCAGCCACCGCAGCGGCAAAGATCGCAATCGTGCTGGCGGCAAAATGCTTCCGAACCGCGCGAAGCATCTCTTCCGTCGAACGCACGTCCACGCGCTCCACTCCTTGCGGGGTTTCCAGCGCCGTTGGCCCGGTCACCAGAACCACATGAGCCCCGCGCGCCGCCGCTGCTTCGGCAATGGCGTAGCCCATTTTCCCCGAGGAGCGGTTGGTGAGGTAACGCACCGGATCAATATCTTCACAGGTAGGACCCGCAGTAACCAGAACGGTCTCCGCGGACATATCGTGTTTGGCCTGCACCACCTGCTGCACGGCTCTCACGATCTCTTCCTGCTCGGCAAGCCGCCCCAGACCAGTCATTCCGCAAGCGAGATAGCCTTCGCCCGGCTCCACGATGTGCACGCCCCGCGCGCGCAAAGTCATCAGATTTTCCTGCGTCGCCGGGTGCTGCCACATATTCACGTTCATCGCCGGCGCTACCACTACAGGCGCGGTGACAGCCAGATATAGCGTGGAAAGAAAATCGTTGGCCATCCCGCGCGCAAATTTCGCCAGGATATCGGCGGTCGCTGGTGCGACCAGAAGCAGATCGGTGCGCTGTGCCACGGCGATATGCTCGATGGCACTCTCCAGGTTGGCTTCGGCGTCCGCCTCCCCGGTAAACAAATCGATGATTACTTTTTGTCCGCTGAGAGCAGCGAAGGTGAGTGGAGTAATGAACTCCCTGGCTGCACGGGTCATGACTACCTGAACAGTATGGCCTTCCTGCTGAAGGCGCCGCAGAAGCTCGGCGGATTTATAGGCCGCAACTCCACCGCTGACGCCAAGAGTGATGCGCATGGTACCTCGCAGACGCTCTACTTCTTGCGCTTGCTGTCTTTCTCCGCTTCTTTGTCACCCGGCTCGGTGTAGTCATACTCGACCAGGCCGTGATTCACTTCCTCACAGGCGATGCGAGTCGCCTTCTGGGTGCGCTGATTGTCTACCATCGGCGGCGCGCCGGCCATAAGCTGCCGGGCGCGACGCGCAGCCAGTACAACGTAGGCAAACTGACTCTGCGGGGCTTCCGTTTTCACGACCATTTGTTTGTTACCCTCCGAACGACGCCAAAACTTGATTTACTCGATCGCGGCGGCGGGCGCTTCCGCAGCGCAGGGCCATGACTATGCCTTGCGCTTCAAGACTCGCCCTTTCCACGTCGTCGTTCACTATACAAAAATCGTAAAATTTCTCGCTTATCACAATCTCGGCCCTGGCTTTGGACAAGCGCCGCGCGATTTCTTCGTCGGCATCCTGACCGCGGCTGCGCAACCGGCGCTCCAACTCCTGGCGCGAAGGCGGCAGAATAAAAATCGCCACCGCTCCCGGCAACTTTTCTTTTACTTGCGCTGCGCCCTGCACATCGATCTCGAGAACCAGATCGAGTCCTTTGATTCTGGACTCCTCCAGCCACCGCTTCGGCGTGCCATACGAGTGCCTGCCAAAGACCCGCGCATACTCCAGAAAATCGCCCCGCGCGACCATGACGTCGAATTCCGACTCGGTAACGAAATCATAACACTTTCCGCTGGCTTCGGTACCACGCCGGGCCCTTGTGGTAAACGACACGGAAGGCATGGTCCCCGGAAGCTCGAGAATTTTCTGTACCAGCGTGGATTTTCCGGAGCCCGAGGGCCCAGAAACAATAAAAACCAACGGTGCAAGGGCTTTCCCGTCGCTCATTCGATGTTCTGCACCTGTTCGCGCAATTTTTCGATTTCCGCTTTCATCTCCAGGCCGACGCCCGTCATAGCCAGCGCCTCGCTCTCCACCCCGGGAGTTTTGGACAAAATTGTATTGGCCTCGCGATGCATTTCCTGCAGCAGAAAATCGAGTTTCTTGCCCACTTCGCCGGCTCCGTCCAGCAACCTGGCGAACTGTTTCATGTGGCTGCGCAGGCGCTCCAGTTCTTCGCTGATGTCGCTGCGCTCTGCGAGCAGCGCGGCCTCTTGCGCCACCCGGCCCGCGTCGATGTTTACACCATTCAACAATTCTTTCAACCGAGCCTCCAGCCTCCGCGTAAAAGCCGGCTGCAGAGTCTCTACCAGGCCGCGAGCTTTTTCGGCTTGCTCGCCGATACGGTCGATGCGCGCGCGCATCTCTTCGACGAGATGGCTCCCTTCGTTGCGCCGCATTTCGTCTAACCTGGCTAGCGCTTCGCGCAAATAGCTTTCGAGCTGCTTGCCGAGTAATTCCTGTTCCTCATCGGAGTCCGGAAGCGATGGGGACAAACCGCCTACCACGCCGGGCAAGCGAAACAGCGTTACTACATCAATCTCCGCGGTTGAGCCGGTCTGCTCGCGTACTTCTTCCGCAGCGCGCAAATAGGCCTGAAGCAGTTCCCGGTTGACGTGCACCGGCGCCGTTTTTCCCGGCTCTACATTGATATGCAATTCCACGTGGCCACGATGAACTTTTTCGCGAACGGCTTGCCGCAGCCGCGATTCGTAAGGCTCCAGCGATTCCGGCATGCGCAACTTCACTTCCAGGAAACGGTGGTTCACACTCTTTAAGCTCAAGCGAATGGCCCAGCCCTGATGCTCGCCGCGCACGCTCGCGAAGCCGGTCATCGACCGGCAGTGCGCACTGATCGACGACACTACTTTATTGTCCACTGCCGCTTTCCCGCTCATCCCTTCCCGCCCGGATTCCCCGGTTCAAATGCACCGGTTTCCGCGGGTGCCAACGATTCCTCGTCGGCAAACTGCAAATCATGCAGTCGCGCATAACTCCCGCCTTTCGCCAGCAGGTCCGCGTGCGTTCCGCTCTCGCGAATCTGCCCGTTTTCCAGCACCAGAATTTTGTCGGCTTTGCGAATTGTACCCAAGCGGTGAGCAATCACAAAGGTGGTGCGGCCAGCCATCAGGTTGCTAAGCGCGCGTTGCACGAAAATCTCGGACTCGGTGTCCAGTTCGGACGTCGCCTCGTCCAGGATGAGAACGGGCGAATTTTTCAGAATGGCGCGGGCGATCGCGATGCGCTGGCGTTGCCCGCCGCTCAGGCGCGTACCGCGCTCGCCTATCAAGGTGTCATAACCTTGCGGCAACTCCAGGATAAAATCGTGCGCCAGCGCCGCCTGCGCCGCTTCCACAACTTTTTGTTTGGGCACCTGGCTCAATCCATAGCAAATATTGTTATGCACGGTGTCATGAAACAGAATATTTTCCTGTGTGACCATGGAAATCTGCCCGCGCAGCGAGCGCAACGTTACGTTGCGTATGTCGGCGCCGTCGACGCGAATCGCGCCCGAACGCACTTCGTAAAATCGCGGAATGAGGTTGACCAGAGTGGTCTTACCCGCGCCGCTGGTTCCCACAAACGCGACCACTTCGCCGCGTCGAGCCTTGAAGCTGACGTCCTTCAACAGTGGCGCTTCCTCATATGAAAAAGTCACATTTTCAAATTCGATTTCACGGGAGAAGGGCGGCAAGTCAATGGCGGTTGGCGCATCCTGTTCCTCCTGCGTCAAATCCAGATACGCAAACACCTGCGTGGTAGCGCCCTGGGCCTGCTGGAACTGCTGATATATCGCTCCCATGCGCTTCACAGGTTCATATAGCTTGAACAAGGCGTACACAAAAACAAAAAACATCGGAGCGGTCATCTGCTGAAGGCGGATTTTATCGCGCGCGTAAAGCAGTAGCAGCGAGATGACCACGGGTTGAAGCAGATCCATAATTGGTGAGGTCACCACCTGCGCCCGAACCCACCTCATGGTCTCTCGCAATAATCGCTTCGCCGCGGAATAAAATTTCCGAGTCTCGAAATCTTCCATCCCGAAGGCCTTTACGATCCGGTTGCCGGCAACAGTCTCCTGCAATATCTGGTTCAACTCACCCAGCTTGCTCTGGCCGCTCTCCACCGAATGCCGGATGCGCCGACCCAAGTTCGCCACCGGCGACAGCACCAGTGGTAGCAAAATCCCGCAGGCCAGTGTCATTTTCCAATCAATGCTCACCAGCACAATGAGGAATGCGAAAAACATAAACGTTTGCTGGAAAACATTCGCCAGATATTCCGAAAGAGCCGGCCGGGCTCGTTCTACGTCGTTTATGACCGCAGACATCACTCGTCCCGTTGGCTGTCGCTGAAAAAAACCGATGGGTAAGCGAATAATCTTTGCGTATAGCGCATTTCGCAGATCGGTGATGGCCCGGTGGCCTGCAAACTGGATGATGGTGCTGCCGCCAAACTCCGCTAGGGACTTCACCAGGAATACGACCAGCAGCGAGATCGACACGACCGCCCAGACGTTATGAATGCTGTGCGGGAAAAAACGGTTTAGGTAAAGCGAAGGTCCGCCATTTGGAATGGTGAACAGCACTACGTTGGAATCTGGGGCGCCCGGATTGAGCACGCGATCCACAATCGGCTTGATCATGAAGGCGATCAGGCCTTCGGCAATCCCTACAATCGCGAGGAGCACTATGCCCACACTCATCGATAGTCGATAAGGTTTTACGTAAACCAGCAGGCGTTTCAGTTGTGGCGAAAGCAAAGAACGCACTCGAACCGCTCCAATTCCGGTATAAATCTGCCCTTATAACGCTATTCGTGCGCATCGGGCGTGTCAAGTTTTCGGGGACGATTTTGGGGAGGCGGTTCAGCACCTTCAGCGCACTATCCTAGGGGTTCAGCACTGCTGGACCCCAGTTAGCGCAATGTGAACATCAGGGAAGATTCGTGGGTTTTAAGGCCGAGGAGACGTTTGAGTGGCGGTTACTTTTCTATGTCGCGGTGCATGATTCGGGTTGGAAGGCCGCGCTTATCGAGGGCCTTTTTCAACGATTCCGCCATCATTACCGAGCGGTGCTTGCCGCCGGTACAGCCGAAGGCGATGGTCAGGTAGCTCTTGCCTTCCTCGATGTAATGCGGGAGCAAATACGTTAGCAACGCTTTGATCCGCCGCAGGAATTCGCCGGACTGCGGAAAAGACTGGATGTATTTCCGCACCGGCAAATCTCTCCCGGTAAATTGGCGCAGCTTCAATACAAAATGCGGATTGGGCAGAAAGCGCACATCAAACATCAAGTCCGCATCGGTGGGAACGCCAAATTTATAGCCGAAACTGACCAGAGAAACCAGCATGGGGCGCTTTTTTGCGGATTTGAATCGTTCGGTAACGAAGTGACGCAACTCGTGCACGTTGAATTGCGAAGTATCGATGACAATATCGGCGAGCTTGCGGATGGGTTCCATCAGCAAGCGCTCGTGTTCCAGGCTTTCGCGCACGGAAAAATCTCGGCCCAGCGGGTGGGGGCGGCGCGTCTCGCTGTAGCGCCGCAACAGAGCGTCCTCCTGAGCCTCGATAAAAACAAGGGCGATGGGGTTGTCGCGCTTCATATGCCGCAGCAGTCCGGGCAGTTTCTCAAGTTGCAGACCTTCTCTTGCGTCCACCAGCAGCGCAGCACGCGCGAAATCGCCCTGCCCGGCCGCGTGCAACTCCGCAAAAATCGGAATCAATTCAACCGGCAAATTGTCGACACAGTAAAAACCCATATCTTCAAAGGCTTTGAGGACCGTACTTTTGCCGGAGCCGGACAGTCCGGTAAGAATCACAAGCTGTTTGCCTGGATTTAGTTTTTTCCTATTCGGGCGGGAGTGGCGTTTCTGGAGAGGGCGGCGCTTCACGGTTGGCAGAGGTTCAGTTTTTTACCCGGCGCTGATGAGTGCTCGGGATTCTCATGTCTTCGCGGTATTTTGCCACAGTTCGGCGCGTTACGTGAATGCCCGCGTCATCTAGTTTATGGGCAATCTGCTCGTCCGTCAGCGGCTTGGATCCATCCTCTTCCTCGATCATTTTTTTTACCAGGCGTTTCAATGTCTGTAGCGACATTGCGCCGCCTTCCGGCCCGTTCACGCTCTCGCTGAAGAATTGCCGCAACTCCATCACGCCCTGCGGCGTGTGCGCATACTTGCTGGCAACGGCGCGGCTCACCGTGGACGGATGAACGCCGACTTCCTCCGCTACTTCCTTGATCATCATGGGCTTCAAGGTGTCCGGACCCTTGTCGAGAAATTCGCCCTGGCGCGCAATGATCGACTGGCAAACCCGCAAAATCGTATGCTTGCGCTGCTCGATGTTCTTCATCAACTGGATCGCAGCGGTAAATCGCTCCTTTACGTAATTACGCACTTCCTTGTCGGCAGCATCGCGAACCAGCAAGCGGCGGTAAGTAGGGCTGAGCCGCAATTGCGGCATATCGTCTTCATTCAGAAAAACCTGCCACTGATCGTCCATCTTGCGAAAATAAACGTCCGGCTCAACCAAGCGAGCTTCGGTCTTGTTGTAGCGCAGGCCGGGACGCGGATCGAGCTTTTTAATCGTCTCGATGGTGTGCTTGATGATGTCGGTAGGGCGGTTCAGCGCGCGCGCTATTTCTTTCAACTGATTGGACTGCACTTGCTTCAAATGATCGGAAACGACCTGGTAGGCCAGGGTATTCTGCGAATCGAAAGCCTTGAGCTGCAGCAGCAGGCATTCCCGCAAATCCCGCGCGCCTACGCCGATCGGATCAAAATCCTGCACCACCGCTAGCGCATCATCGAGGTCGTCCACCGAATACTTGCCGTTTTGCGCCAATTCTTCCGTAGAGGCGGTTAAATATCCGTTCTCATCCAGATTGCCAATAATATTTTCCACCAGTTCGCGGACGCTGTCCGAACAAACCGTTACGCTTAACTGCCAGTTCAGATGATCCGTAAGCCCTTCTGGTGAAGACAAAAACTTTTCGAACGAAGGGCGCTCGGAGACTTCTCTCTCTTGGGACCTGCCGCCATCTCCACCGGTGTCGAGATACTGATTAAAGAACGTCCCCACATCAAATTCGTCGAAGGGATTCGATTCGGCTTTCTCCGGAACTTTTTCGGTTTCCGCTTTCAGGAATGTTTCGTCGCTGTAGTTGTCGCTTACGGTGGGTTCTTCGGACTGTTCTTCCAGGACTGGATTCGCAATCATCTCCTGGTTGATCATTTCGCGAAGTTCCAGACGATTCAGTGCCAGGACGCTGACCATCTGCACTAAACCGGGGGTCAGAATCTGCTTCTGAGAAACTCTTAGGCTTAATTTAAGTCCCTGCCAGGCCATGGTTCCGTTCTCGAATCCTCGTTCACCTTAGTTCAACCTGAAATTGTCTCCCAGGTAGACGCGGCGCACTTCCGGGTTGTCGCTCAACTCCTCGGGAGTACCCTTCGCCATTATTTTCCCATGATTTACGATATATGCACGGTCCGTGACCGTCAGTGTTTCCCGCACGCTATGGTCGGTGATCAAAACGCCTATACCGGACCGGCTTAGCTCGCGGATCAAATCCTGTAAATCCTTTACTGTCAATGGGTCAATGCCCGAGAAGGGCTCATCCAGCAGGAAGAACGAGGGCTGTAAGGTCAGCGACCGGGCAATCTCAAGCCGGCGGCGCTCCCCGCCAGAGAGCATATAAGCCTTGCTTTGCCGGACGGTCTCAAGCCCCATCTGGGCTAGAAGCTCCTCAAGACGGTCGCGCTGCTGCTCCGGCGTCAAAGGGAGCGTTTCCAACACCGCCAGGAGATTCTCTTCGCTGGTCAGTTGCCGGAACACCGAAGGCTCCTGCGGCAGGTAGCTGATCCCGCTCCTCGCCCGCAAATACATGGGCAGGTCCGTGATTTCGGAGTTATTCAGCAGGACCCGCCCGGAATCCGGCCGGGCCAGACCCACAATCATGTAGAAGGTCGTAGTCTTGCCCGCGCCGTTGGGGCCGAGCAGTCCAACGACTTCCCCTTGGGCTATTTCCAGTTCAATATTGTCAACGACTTTGCGTCCACGGTAGGACTTACTAAGGTCGACGCCTTGCAGTGTGGGCATTCAGAACCAAGAAGGGATAATTCCCCAATCCTGCTATCTCTGGACTCGATGTCTGGTTAGAGTACGCAAACCATTTCCCGAATCAACGATGATCGTATCATCGGCAATATAGAAGGTCAATTCGCGGCCTTTTGTGGTGCCTTCCGTAGCGTCGTAAAGTGTGGGATCTCCACCGCTTAACACGAATTTCTGATCCTGTGCGGTGTACACGCCGGTGTCCGCAGTGGCCCTGCGGTCGCCTTCTTCGACCACCACCCCACCGTTTCCAACGGCTCGACTGATCTGAGAAGCACCCCGGGCCGCCGGGTTTAAAGCGACGGCCTGACGCGTAAAATAAAGATCCAGGGTGGAAGATGTAATCTTTTGGTCCGTGGATTGCACGAGGACATTCTTCTCCAACCGCGCTTTGTTCTCCCCGTCCCAATAGGTAAGGGTCTCCGATGAGACGTGCCACAACGACGGCTGCTTCTTGTCATCCGCAGCGGCCTTCACGCTGCCGACGATTGGCAGTGCACCTGAGGACGGGGCCTGCTGGAATACACTCTTGACGTTGCCCTTGGCATTCAGAATGCGAGTAGCGCGCAACAGTTCGATCGAATCGGCCTCCAGAACCGAGGATCCCTGCCACAGTCGTGCATGGCCAGAATACAGCGCACGCCCGGTCTTCGAATTCGCCTCCAACCGGTTGGCAGAAATGTTCGCGGGCACCGCCGCGAGTTGCACCGTGCCGTCTTTAGATGAAAAATCGGTCGAGCGGACGGCGCCCTCCGCCTGAACATCTCCACTGGCCTGATTAAGAGTAATCCGTGACGCGTGAGTTTCGCTGGTAGCATCGCGCACCACGGCTTTACCGGACAGCACTGCGGTCTGCGGATCGTGTTGCATTACTGCTTCTTCGGACTCTGCGTTGCGGTCGCCTTCTTTTACGCGAACATTCCCATGCAAATTAATCTTGGACCATTCGCCGGTCGCGGCCATCTGCACTACGCCATGGGCCGCGCTCGCCCGCTGCGTTGGTTTGCCCTCCAATTCACGTTCGGTCTGCACGCCGCCGGTCGCGATCATTTGCTGGGGCTTTCCGGTAGCTGCAAAATCCGCAGCCAGCTTGGCGGCATCCACTTTCGATCGTGCGCCGGCGGCGTCCTTCCACTCCAGCGTGCCGTGTTCCAGCGTCTCGCCATGCGTTATCCGGCTGGGCTGTCCGGCTTCTCCCAGCGTAAAGTTCAATTGCAGCGCATTGGTCTTCAGCGTACGCCACGTTCCCGTTTTCGGATCATGGCTTTCCACCAGAACATTCCCGCGCAAGTTCAATAGTTTTGCTTCATTCAGGCGGGGCCACATCTCCATGGTTCCCGTTTCCGCGCTCAGATTTCCATCGGCAGAACTACCTTGTGTCTTACCCTCCGCTTTTATCGCGGTGGTCCAACCTTCTGGCGAGAAAACAGAGGTCAACTTTTCCGCACGCAGGATGGAATTTCCCCGTGCGGTTCGCGAAGTAAGCTCCGGAAGCTCTTGAGTCGCACCCGGGGTCGCGATCAAATTCCGCACCTTGAAGGCGGGATCCATTTCGACGGTCAACTTGCCCGCCTTCAATTCTTGGGTGGTGGTGTTTGCGGTGACCGGACCGTTCAGAACGATGACCCGCGACTCTTTTGCAAATTCCAGGCTGTCTCCGTCGATGACCACGTCTTTTCCCGGCGGTTTCGCGCCATTCTTCGTAACTTTCTCGGCGGCTGCCGCGTTTAAGATCAGTTCCACGTTGCGGACCAGGCGCAAATGTCCATCCGCGGAGGAATACACTGCACCGATTGCTTTTCCGCTGCCATTTGGAAACTTGAATTTCACCGGCTGCACCGTCTGGGCCACGCCGGTCGCGTGTTCAAACGTTACAGCGCTGGTTTCGACCACGGTAACGCCGATCGGAGCGTCCGGCTGTTTTCGCGACCGCGCCGCGTCGGCCGCGCTCTGCAAATCCATCAACACATCTCCGTTGCATTGAATGCTTCCATCTGCTTTCGCGTAGCGGCAGCTTTGGGTGTGCAGGACGTCGTTACGGTCACCATTCTTCCCGGAGACGGTGACCACCACTTCCTCTAGTAAGCTGGCATCCTGGCCGCGAAAGTCCGTGGACTTGGAGGCGTGCACGGTGTACACCACCCGGGTTCCTTCGCCTTTCGAAAATGTTAATCCGCTGGATTGGCGTTCCACATCGCTCGGCGGTGCCGCGGGAGCATTCCGTTTCTCCACGTGCGCCACCCATTTCCGGCGCAAATAGATACCGCCGGTGATGCCTGCCAGGCACACGGCTACGATGGCGGAAACACGCGCTAATCGTGCGGCTTCACTTCTCTTCATCTTTTCAGTTAATCAGAATTTTCGAGGAGTGTATAGCGGACCTCGCCCGGCGGCTTTCATCACCGAGCGGCTTCGCCCGCCGCTTCACCATGAACCTGGCCCTCGGCACTATCGGTTGGCGGTAATTCGGGAAGGATGCCCATATTTGCGGCGGCCACGCTGTCGCGGTTGGTGTTTTTCACCAAGTACATGGCCTCGTCGGCCAGATGCAACAATCCTTCTTTGGTTTTCGAATCGCCCGGGTAGGCTGCCACACCCAGGCTGGGCGTGACTTTAATGTTCAATCCCTCCGCAGTCAGCCAGACCGATTCGCGAATCAACCGATGCAGGCGCTTGGCCACGTAAATCGCATTTTCCTTAGAGGTCTGCGGCAGCAGAATCACAAATTCGTCGCCGCCGTAGCGGAACGCAAAATCAATCAGACGGCAATTGGTTTTCAGCGCATCTCCCATTTCGGAGAGCAGTCGCGAACCAACCAGGTGTCCGTGGGTATCGTTCACTTGCTTGAAGTGGTCGAGGTCGATGAACACAATCGAAAATTCGTAATTGTACCGCTGCGAACGGTAAATCTCGGTGTCCAGGATAAATCCCATGTGCCGCGCGTTGTAGAGAGAGGTGCAGTCGTCCTTGATGGTCAGCTCGTGGATGCGTTTCACATGCCGCGCATTTTCGAGCGCGATCGCTGCAAAATCGGAGAGCGCTTCCAGCAACTTCAAATCTCTGGGATCAAAACCCTCGGGGCCCACACAGTTGATGAGTTCGATTACACCCAGGCAAGTATCCCGGAATTTAACCGGCACGGCCACGATGGACCGCGTCTCCATCTTGGTCTTCTCATCCACCTTGCCGAAAAAGCGGGTGTCCTTGCTGGTGTCCGGCACGATGACCACTTCGCCGTGCTGCGCCACCCAGCCGCCGATGCCCTGGCCCATCTTGATGCGCACATCCTTCAACGCTTGCGAAGCTTTGCCGACCGCCAGTTCGAAATAAAGCTCCTGTTTCGCTTCGTCGAGCAGCAACAGCGACCAGTTGTCTGGCCGCAGAAACTCGTCGATTTTCTCCATGATGGTGCGCAGAACCTGATCCAACTGCAACGAAGAAGTCAGCGCCTTACCCAATTCCTGAAACACGGCAATTTCGCCTGCTTCGCGCTGCTCCGAGGGCACGCCCTGATTGCGCCGCCGCTCTACTGTTGGAAATTGTTTGCTTTCCTCTGCGCTCACTAGGAGTGATCTCCCCATTTCATCCCAACCCGGCGCTTGATCCCCACCGCCGAAAGGTGTCGAACTTGCACATTCTTACCCGTAACCGCAAGTATAGGCGCGCCAGAAAATTCCGTGCAACCTACAGTTATTACAGACGTTTCCATCTCGCCATCGGTAGAAAGACTAGCCGAATGCGGGCCTCCAACGGCAAACTCTGCAGCGCCATTAGGCGGTGGAATGGTGCATAACTGACTTGGCCTATTGTCGTAACAGAAAAACCAGAGATAACCGCTTCAGACGGGATCATAGCAACAGGAGAAATACTCTAAGCGGATGCAGTAACTTTGGTCCGTTCTCGAGAATCGGGAACAGGAACTATTTCGGAACTGGCGAGCGCTGTATCCCATTCCATGCCATCCTGTGGAATAGCGCGTCCATCTGTTTTGGATCTGCTTTCATTCCGTGATCGATCCACCAATCGAGCAGAGCAAACATGCTCCCTGATAACGCGTAGGCCTGTGCGGCCAACTGCACCTGGTCCTCCTCGACGCCCCTCATCCGCAAACGCTCTTCGATGGAGCGGGCGAAGAAACCGCGGCCCAGTGCTTTGACATCGTCCGCCTTTCCGGAAGCAACGAGCGCCCCGTAAAACACGCGAACTTCAGAAACATGAGCAAAGAGTTCTGCCACAGGAGCGAGGCGCCCGGGGCTCGCGTGATTCCGCGTCAACATCGTGGAACATAACTGGAAAAAATCTTCAACGTCGCTCAGGAAGAGATCTTCCTTGTCGCTGTAGTGCGCGTAGAACGTCGATCGTCCCACGCCGGCACGATCGAGCACCTCCTGCACGGTAATGTCATCGAACGGCTTTGTCCGCATCAGCTCGATCAGGGCATCGCCTAGAGCGTCACGCGTTCGAAGCACCCGTCGATCGGTTTTCGCGCCCGGCTTGGCCGCGGTTTTTGTTTTGCTTTTCACTAAATTCGTCTTCACTTTCGCTACGTTACCTGACATATCGTGTCTCTTTGTTCTGTATCGCCTGAAATACGCAAAAATCTCGTCAAATGTGCAAATTCGCACTGTATTGTATGTCACATGACGGACGATCGTAAGGCTGGTTTATTGCTCATCCTCGGGTCCATCGGTGGAATTGTCACTATGGCGATCCACCCGCATGGGCTCCACACTCTAACTCCGGTGCAGCTCGAACGGCTCGCCACGGTCTCCGCTATCGCGCACTCCCTGGCGATGGTGAGTTGCCTCGCGCTATTTCTGGGAGCGATTGGGCTGATGCGTCGTCTTGCCTCTCGCGAAGCCGCGGGCAAAACAGACCGTCTGGCCATCGCGGCGCTCGTCACATTTGGATTCGCTGCAGTTGCTTTGCTGATCGCGACGGCCGTGAGTGGATTTATTGTCCCCGCGATCGTGCGCCAAATGATCGCAGATAAAGCTGTAAATGCACCTCAGTGGAACATCGTTATCGATGCCGTCTTCCAATTCAATCAGGCGTTCGCGCGCATCTATTCCGTCGCTGCCTCCGTTTCGATTGTGCTCTGGTCCGCATCGGCTTTACGCAACGCCGGCCTGACCCGCTTCATCGCTCTTTATGGTTGCATCGTCCCATCTGTACTTATCTGCCTCATCTTCGTGGGACATATCCGCCTCGACGTTCATGGGATGGGCCTGGTGGTCCTAGTGCACGCCATCTGGTTTGTTGTTGTGGGTGCGCAGCTTTATCAACATCCGGATCCGACAGGAAGTATCGCGCCCACACCGGTTCTCCAGCCTGAGTGACTAGTCTGCATTCTGTGCTGTTGGCGTCCAACGCTATACGCAAACGGAAAGCTCTGCGCAACGGCCAGCCCTCAGGTAAAATCCCGCGGCTTTCCCAAGGGTTCATCGGATATCGCGCTAGGCCGTATTGGAGCACTATCCTAATCGGAAAAGCGGGCGACCCTCTCACTCTCGAAATCTGGTCGCACAGGAGGAAACAAATGTCGTTCTTAGCGTGGATTATTTTGGGGTTAATTGCGGGTTTCATCGCCAGCCTCATCGTCAACAAGCAAGGCGAAGGCATGCTGATGGATATAGTTCTGGGAGTCGTCGGCGCCGTTTTGGGTGGCTGGCTCTTTAGCACCTTCGGACACATGGGCGTCACCGGCGTAAACCTCTATAGCATCATGGTTGCCGTCGTTGGGGCCGTGATTGTGCTGGTGCTTTATCACGCAGTGGCACGAACCAGCGCGCAGGTCTAAGTCTGGGTTGAAACTCTTTTTGAAAAAGGGTGCGAGCAGTCGCACCCTTTTTTTGCGCCCCATCACCTTCGACCCACACGCTCACCACCTCTCCCAAACGCCCCACCCCTTCTTTCTTATGTAGGGGCCGCCTTCTTTGGCGGTCCGCCAACTAAACTGCTGCGCAACGCGATCAAATATCACCGCACTACCCCATAAGCGCAATCCGCACTTGAACATAATCTTGACGCTCCACTACCTAGGGTTCACCTCGCGAAGTATGGTATGTTCCCATCCCTGAAGTTTAATGAACTGGAAATGAAGGCAGATGGAGATTACACGAATGGTGAATCTGAGACGAGTTCTGGCCCCCGTCTTGTGCGCATTGAGCATTCTGTATTTTTCAACCGCTAATCAGGCCGTCCTTGCGGGCAGTGACCCCGTAGATACGGCCATGGCCACGATACATCCAGAGTCGATTCGCGCGAACATGCGCTTCCTGGCCGACGACTTACTCGAAGGGCGCGGCACGGCCACCCGCGGACACCAGTTGGCGGCAAAATTCATGGCCACGAGGTTCGAAGCGCTAGGCCTAGCCCCGGCTGGCGATAATGGAACCTATTTTCAAGACGTTCCGCTCACATCCATGAGGCCGGACGAAGCGAAAGCAACTCTCACCTTCGTGCGGGGCGGCAGCGAACAGTCGCTGACATTTCGCAAAGATTTCATCGCCGGCGGAGATCCGGGCCGCGAAGACACGTCCGTGGAAGCGCCGGTGGTTTTCGTGGGTT
>CAAGKR010008719.1_pt1 | contig 17391 bp, 21 predicted proteins | sample 2556971 | NCBI WGS metagenome assembly CAAGKR01 (sample SAMEA5207829, study PRJEB30636) | soil metagenome | biome: forest; feature: boreal; material: soil | place: USA | collected 2011-09 | depth 1 m | reverse complement strand
CATGGGCATTGGCGAGCTCAAGTGGCTGTAAACCACCCGCGAAAGCTTTGGGGGTTCGACTCCCTCCCGGCCCACCACCCTACCGACGATTCGGCCGCGGCCTTTTCTAGGCCGCCTTCTCGACAATGGGCGTCTTCGCGTCCTCTTCGGGCGGGATGACGGTGTTGGATTGCATCGGCATGGAGAAATGGAACGCCGAGCCCATCCCCGCCTTGCTGTCGAACCAGATCCTGCCGCCGTGCATCTCGACGATCTGCCGTGCCATCGGCAGTCCCAACCCAGTGCCCATGACGGTGGTGGTCGGATTGTTTGCGCTCCACTGGTAGCGGCTGAAAAGCTGGTCATCGAACTCTGCGGGCATACCAACGCCATGGTCTTTGACGCTGACCAGGATCTGCCCTGGTTCCGTTCGACTGGAGACGTGGCTAGCGCGACTGCCTCGCCAACAGCAGCGCCAAGGTCCTCGGCGGTCTCGCCGCCAACGCGCTTGCCGCGGCCCATCCGCAGCACGCCGCGGCCGCAAGCGCCGCGACCGCCTCGCCGATGTCATCGACGGCGATCGTGGCGCGCTCGCCGCCCAGCTGGAGCTGGATCCAGGCGACAAAGCCCAGCACGACGGCCACCGTGGCCACCGCCGCCAAGATGAATACTCTCCGTTCGCGGGCTCCGTTCCTCGGAACTGCCCGTCCCAAGCTCAACTCGTTGTCCTACAGCAGCGTGGCACCTGGCACCTGCCAAGTCGCCGTGTCGATGGGTGGGTCTGGCCCCCTTAGTTGGTATGGGTTGGGACGAGTAGGCTGAGGCGCATCGACATGCCGAACACTGATGACGAGGGCCTCCAGGAGGACATTGGCAACGCGGCAGGGACCGACTACTTCTTTCTTCGCGATCAGCTCTCAGACGAGCAGTGGGACTACCTGACCCGGACGCGCCATTTCGTACAGGACGAGGTGCTGCCGGTCATCGGTGACTATTGGGAGCGCGCTGACTTCCCGCTGCCCCTCGCCAAGCGCCTCGGGGAGCTGGGGCTGGTGGGGGACGGGCTGATCGGCTACGGCTGCCCGCCGATGGATCCGCTCTCCGCCGGCCTCGTGCAGATGGAGCTCAGCCGCGGCGATGGCAGCCTTGGCACGTTCCTAGGTGTCCAGGCCGGCCTTGCGATGCGCTCGATCGCGATGCACGGCTCGGAGGAGCAGAAGGAGCGGTGGCTGCCCCCGATGGCAAAGGTGGAGAAGATAGGCGCCTTCGCGCTGACTGAGCCCGAGCACGGATCTGACTCGATCGCTCTCGAGACGAGCGCGCGGCGCGATGGCGACTCGTGGGTCATCAACGGCACGAAAACCTGGATCGGGAACGCGAGCATCGCCGACGTGGTTGTCGTGTGGGCGCGAGATGTCGAGGACAAGCAGGTCAAGGGCTTCCTCATTGAGAAGGGAACGCCAGGTTTCAGCGCGCGAATCATTGAGGGCAAGGGATCACTGCGCGCGATCTGGCAGGCCGAGGTCGCCCTCAAGGACGTCAGGGTCCCGGTCGCCAACAGGCTGCCGGGTGCCAACTCGTTCAAGGACACCGGCAACGTGCTGGTGGAAACGCGCAGCAGCTGCGCGTGGATGGCGCTCGGCCACGCAGTTGCCGGCTACGACGCGGCACTCACATATGCGAAGCGCCGCCACCAGTTCGGGAGGTCGCTCTCCAGCTTCCAGATCGTCCAGGACCGGCTTGTGAGGATGCTTGCCGACGTCACCGCTATGCAGCTGTATTGCGTCCAGACCGCGCGACTGGCTGCCGCGGGCCAGCTTCTACCTACAATCGCAGGCCTCGCCAAGCTTCACAACACGCGCAAGGCGCGGCAGGTCCTGGCCGAGGCCCGCGACCTGCTCGGCGGCAACGGAATCCTGCTCGACTTCCACGTCATCAGGCACATGGCGGACATTGAGGCGATCCACACGTTCGAAGGCACCGAGACCATCCAGACCCTGATAGTGGGCAGGGACATCACGGGCGTGAGCGCTTTCGACTGAACCGGTCTGCTACTCGCGTTCCATTGAGCGGTAGCCACGCGCTGGGTTCCAGGACTCCACCACCAGGCGCGTGCCTGCCTCGTTGAGGTGAGTGATGACCGCCTCCTGGATATCGATGACGAAGCGGTGGGCTGCGCTGCCCGAATCGACCTCGACGGCGGTGCCCGCAATCTTTGCCTCGCCTTGCCAGCCGGCGGGCCGGCTCTCCGGCGGATCATCGGTCGGGCCGTGAATGGCGATGCGCGGATCGCGGCGCAGATCCTGCGCCTTGACCGCATTCGACATCGACCCGATCTCCAGCCCGCCCTCACCGAACTTGACCTCGGTCCCGCTGATCCGAGGCGATCCATCACGGCGGAGAGTTGCCATCGTCATGTGCTTGCGCGACGTCATCAGCGCGCGCACGCGTGCTGCGAACTCCGGCTCGGCCGCCTCGAACTCAGCCCAACTTGCCACCGCCATGAAGATAATCAGAAAGCACCTGATGACCAAACCCAGCACGCCTGACGCGATGGTCTTCGATCTCGACGGAACGCTCGTCGATACGGTCGAGACACGAATCGCGGCCTGGCTGCGCACCTTTGAGGAACAAGGCATCGCAGCAGACCGCGAGCAGGTGGCAAGACTCATCGGATCCGACGGAAGGCGCGTCGCCCGAGTCGTGGCGGAGGCGGCCGGCGTGTCCATCGAAGCAGAGAGGGCGGAGGCCATCGACCGCCGATCGGGAGACATCTACAGCGAGCTGAATACGAACCCGAGGCCGCTTTCTGGCGCGATCGAGCTGTTGCAGGCACTCGACGAACGAGGATTGCCCTGGGCGATCGCCACCTCGAGCCGGCGGGAACAGGTTGGAGTCTCGATCGAAGCGCTGAAGCTGAAGCGCAGGCCGACGATAGTCGACGGCAGCCACGTAGAGAATGCGAAGCCCGCCCCAGATCTGCTTCTGGCCGCCGCGAAAAGGCTCGGCGTCAAACCATCGCGCTGCTGGTACGTGGGCGACTCGATCTGGGACGTGCAGGCCGCCCGCGCCGCGGGCATGCAGGCGATCGGCGTCGCCACCGGGTCGGCTACGGTCGGCGATCTCGAGGAGGCTGGAGCGCAGCTGATCATCGATGACCTCGCCGACCTGATCCCCATGGTCCGATGAGGCCGGCGGTTCGTCTCATCGCGACCGACATCGACGGCACCCTTATCGCCGGTGGACGCGAAGCCTCTGTGCGTACGCTGGCAGCTCTGCGGGCGGCCGAGGCGGCGGGCGTAACAGTGGTACTCGTGACAGGCCGCCCGCCGCGGAGCGCCAGGGTGATTGCAAAAGCGCTTGGAGTGCGCGGCCCGACGATTTGCGCCAATGGGGCCCTGGTCGTGGATATGCCCGCGATCCGGCTTGTGCGCGACGTCCGGATCGAGGGCGCCCTTGCAGTGGCACTCATCGCCGAGCTGACCGCTGCGATTCCCGGGATCGTCTTTGCGTGGGAGCGCGGCCTCGAATGGGGGCGTGACGAGGCGTGGCCGTTCCCTGCTCTGGGGCCCGTGGAGCGGACCCTACCTGGTGCAGTGATCGGCCCGGTTCCTCCTGAGGCCGCGATGGGCGTTTCGAAAGTGATCAGCTACGTTGCCGGCGATGATCCCGACTTGACTGTGCAACGAGTGCGTGAGGTGCTTGCCGAGCGGGCAGAGGTCAGCACTGCGACCTCTCCGCCGCTGGCGGAGATCACCGCCAAAGGCTGCGACAAACGCGACGCGCTCGAGTGGCTGTGCCGGCGCATGAGCATCGGCCGCGATGAGGTCCTTGCGATTGGCGACGCGCCGAACGACCTGCCGATGCTGCTGTGGGCAGGCCGAGGAGTCGCCATGGGCAACTCTCATGCGACTGTGCTCGAAGCGGTTTCGGAACGAACCCACACCCACGCGGAGGATGGCTTCGCCGCTGTCCTCGAAGGTGTCCTGCGGCCGCAGAACTTGTAACCCGAGCCAGTAGTTGTCTGAAATAGGTCGGGTTGCGTTTGGGGGGATGTCCTATGCAAGGTGCAAGCAATGTGAGGCGGCGGCTCTTCGGAGCCGCGGTAGCAGGTTCGGCAGCGTTGGCGGTGATGCTCCAGGCGGGAGCCATCGCGGATGCCAAGCTCGCGAGAGGGTAGTGAGACCAGCGCCCCTATCCAGATCGATGGCCTGTGGGGCCTGCGCTTCGGCAACGGAGGATCGGGCGGCGATCCCAACACGCTGTTCTTCGCTGCAGGCATCAACGACGAAACCGACGGCCTGTTCGGAACGATTACAAACGTCGGGTAGACGTCCCCGCTTTGCGGAGAGGTCGCATTAAGTCAAGCCCCCTTCTGTACGCGCGGGAGGGGGCGCCTCCTTCGACTCTGTCGCAGCAGCCCCGCGCCAACGCTTGGACAATATTGATAGCTATCGCTAGTTTTCGTCATAATTCGCGACCAGGGTGGGAACTCTAGCGCCAGGTACCCGTTCGCCATGGCTGAGCCTGGGTGAGGCGAGCCGCATGCTCGGCATCACGCCCGCAACCCTGCGGCGCTGGGCAGACCAGGGAGACGTTGCAGCCTTCGTCACGCCAGGCGGTCACCGTCGGTTTCCGCGGGAGGCGATCGAGAGCCTGGTGCCTCGAGCACGCCGCCGCCCCGCCCTGGCGGGGGTTAGCGTGACCGCAACGCGAGTCGCCCGGGTCTACAGGCGAGCCAAACCAGCCGGCCGACCCGCTCCGCCGCCCTGGCTCGCGGGATTGTCCGACGAAGAGAGAGCCGAGTTCCGGGAACGAGGCCACCGCTTGCTCTCGATGCTGCTCGAGCAGCTCGACAAAGAGAGCGCGCACCCGCCGATGGGAAGTCTTGCCGAAGTCGCCGCTGCCGCCGCCGAGTACGGCAGTCGTGCGGCAGCTCTTGGTGCGTCGCTGTCAGAGACCGTCGAAGCTTTCGTTCGATTTCGCGCCGCCTTCATTGGCGAGCTCGCCGTGATGGCAAGGCGCCGGCGGCTCGACACGAGAGAGGCCACCGCCCTTCTCGTCGAGGCGGAACACGCTGCCGACCGGCTGCTGGTGGCGCTGATGAACGGCCACTCGGGCGAGGCTTGATGTCCGGTCAAGAGCCCTGGCTGATGTCGGTTCAAGCCGATACGGCCAGTGCGGACGAGCGTGAACGGCTGGCACAGTCGGTGGACTCGAAGATCGGCTCTCACGCGGATTGGCTTCTGCTGAAGACCTGCCACAGGGTGGAGCTTTACGGGTTCGGCGCCATGCCCGACCTCGAATCGCCGCTTCAGGTTGAAGCCGGCGAAGAGGCGGTTCGGCACCTGATGCGGGTCGCTGCCGGACTGGAGAGCACGATCATCGGCGAGGACGAGGTCCTGCACCAGGTACGCGCGGTTTTGGCGCACGCTCTCGCCGCGCGGTCGCTGGACAGCCGGTTGCAGCGACTCTTCGAAACAGCGATCGCGGCAGGCAGGAGGGCTCGGGCCGGGCGTACGGCGTCCAGCGGCAACCTCGCACAGAGAGCAGTGGCCTGGCTGGAGCAGAAGTCGAAACTCGCCGGCCGCACCGTCCTTGTGGCTGGCGCTGGCCGCATGGGCTCATCTCTCGCGCATTCCGCCAAACAAGCAGGAGCCGACGTCACCATCGCAAGCCGCGACGCCGGCAGGGCTCGCCGGCTAGCGAAGGTGTACGACGGCAGCGGCATCGGTCTGGCCGACGCAGCGGAGCTGGTACCACGGAGCGCCGGCGTCGTCGTTGCGCTCGCGGGCATCTGGCACGAGCTACAGCCGCTGGAAGGCGACCTCCCGCCGATCGCTGATATCTCCGCGCCGACCGCGGTCCCGGCCGCCGTCCGGGCGCGCCTCAATGGCAGCTTTCTCGGCATCGACGACCTGTATGTCCGCGCTGACTCTGTCCCGCGGGCCTATATCGACGAGGCCGACCAAATCGTTGATGTGAAAACCAGCGAATACGTCCGCTGGCTGGATGGCGCCAGATGAAGATCAGGTTGGGCACACGGGGCTCGCGCCTCGCACTCGTCCAGAGCGAACTCTTCGCGCGTCGACTCCGTGACGAAGGCCATGAGGTCGAAGTAGTTCGCATCGTCACTGAGGGAGACGTGCGTCCCGTCGACTTGTCGCCGGGTGAGGGCGTGTTCGTGGCGGCGCTTGCGCGCGCCCTGATCGCGGGGGAGATCGACATCGCGGTGCACAGCGCCAAGGACATACCGCTCGAGGAAGATCCGGACCTGGTGATCGCTGCGTATCCGGAACGCGCCGATCCCCGCGATGTCCTGGTCACACGCATTGGAGACCAGTCACTGGTGGTGCTGCATCCGGGCGCGACGGTCGGCACCGACAGCCCGAGGCGGGCAGGGTTTCTCCTCGCTGCCCGTCCCGACCTGCGCGTCGTTCCGCTTCATGGCAACGTCGACTCGCGCCTGCAGCGCCTCGATCGGGGCGAGGTCGATGCAGTGGTACTGGCGGCGGCTGGCATCGATCGTCTCGGAAGTGGCGATCGGATCGACGAAAGATTGGACCCCGATGTGCTTGCCCCGGCGCCTGCACAGGGCGCGCTGGCGGTACAGGCCCGCCGGACGGATAGCGAGCTGCTCCGATTTCTCGGTTCGTTGGATCTGCCCGCCATCCGGCTGGCGGTGGAGACCGAACGTGAGGTCTTGAAAGCGACTGGCGGTACATGCCGCGCCCCGGTCGGCGCCCTGGCTGTCGTCGACGGTGATGCCTTCACCCTGCTGGTGGCGGGCGTCAACAGCGACGGAAGCGGCAAACGTGTCGAGCACGTCGCAGGCGCCCGCGCGGATGCGATGGAGCTCGCTGCCGCCGCCGGGTGTCGGTTGGTCGCGGAGGTGGCGCTCCGGTGACCGCAGTCCTTGTGACCCGCCCGAGTGGGGAGGAGGATCCCGTGGTCGGCGCCCTTGAGGCAGCCGGCTATCACGTTCATTCAGTCCCGACGGTCGGCACGCAAGCGCTTGACTTCGACCGGCCAGACCTGACCGCATACGACTGGGTGGTGGTTACCAGCGCAGCAGGTGTCGGCGCGCTGACTGCATTTCCGCCAGGGCCGCGATGGGCCGTGGTCGGCACCGCCACGGCGCGGGCCCTGCGCGCCGCCGGTGTCGAGCCCTCGCTCGTACCTGATGAGGCTGACGGGCTCGCTCTCGCGAACGCTTTGCCAGACGTCAAAGGCAAGCGTGTGCTGCTGGTGAGGGCCTCGGCTGCGGCTCAGGATCTTCCCGAACGTTTGCGAGAGCGAGGCGCGGCGGTCGAGGAGCTCACTGCATACCTGACGATCGAAGGCCCTCCATCGTCCGCGGCGCCGCTGCAAGCAGCGCTTCGCGACGCTGACCTCGCGGCGGTCGTCTTCGCATCAGGCTCGGCGGTGCGAGGATTCCTGGCTCTCGGCGGCACCACCACCTGGCCGGCGATCACCATCGGGCCCCGCACTACCAAGGTCGCAAAGCAGCTCGGATTTCGTGTTATCGGCGAGGCCGAAAGGCGGAGCGCGGAAGCGCTGGCTGCCGCGGTCGCCGGCGCCATACCGGTCGAGGAGAGACATCGTGCGTGAACTTTTAGCCGCCCGAGCCGTCGACACCCCTGGCACCGAGCGCCCGCGGCGCCTGCGGTCCACCGCCCCCTTGCGCGCGCTTGTGCGCGAGACGCGGCTCGATCCCAATCAGATGGTCGCGCCGCTGTTCGTGGTCTCAGGACGTGGTCGCCGCGATGAGATCTCATCGCTGAAGGGACATGCACGCCTGAGCCCGGAGCTCGCGGTCGCCGAAGCCCATCGCCTCGCTGGCCTTGGCGTGGGCGGAGTGCTTCTGTTCGGCATCCCCGCCGCGAAGGATCCCGAAGGGCGAGCGGCCGCGGATCGCCAGGGCCCCGTGGCGGAGACACTCAGGATGCTGAAGACCGAGAAGCTGCCACTTGTTCTGATCGCCGACGTATGCCTATGCGAGTACACGACCCACGGGCACTGCGGAGTGCTTGACGGCGAGCGGGTGGACAACGACGCCACCCTGCCGCTGCTGGCCGAAGCGGCGATCGCATACGCGGAGGCGGGGGCGGACATCGTCGGTCCGAGCGCGATGATGGACGGCCAGGTCGCAGCCCTGCGGTCGGGGCTCGACGCGGCGGGCCATGACGGGACCGCCATTATTGCCTACGCCTCGAAGCACGCATCCACGTTCTATGGCCCGTTTCGCGAGGCGGCAGGCTCGACGCCAAGCTTCGGCGATCGCAGGTCGTACCAGATGGATTCCGCAAATCGGCGCGAGGCCCTGCGAGAGATGGAGCTTGATGCGCGAGAGGGAGCCGACATCTTGATGGTGAAACCCGCAATCACCTCCCTCGACCTCCTGGCGCACGCGCGTGACAGGTTCGACCTGACGCTTGCCGCCTACCAGGTAAGTGGGGAGGCGGCGATGATCGAGGCGGCGTCAGATCGCGGTTGGATCGACCGCCGTGGCGCCATCCTGGAGACGCTGACCGCGATCACAGGCGCCGGCGCCGGGATCGTGATCACCTATTTCGCCGCTGACGCAGCGGCCTGGTTGAGGGAGACCCGATGACCGACAGGCGCTACGTTCACGCTCTCGCGCTCGGTCTCGACGCTGTCTGGCGCAGGCTTCCCCGCGAGGAGCGATGCCAATCGGCGAGCGAGCTTGTGGCGGCCGTCGGCGCCGAGTCCGACGTCACCACTTTCGCTTACTCGATGGTCGGTCTGCAGCCCGGCACTGACCTGCTGCTGTGGAGCCTTGCGCCTTCGTTGGAAGCGCTCGAGGAGAGGTCAGCGTCTGTGCTGCGGACTGGGATGGGCCAGTGGATGAGGGTCCAGGAGAGCTTTCTTGGCATCATCCAGTCCTCGCAATACGTCAAGAAGCCGACCCCTCAGGAGCAATCGCTTTTCGCAGGAGAACGGTCCCGCTATCTGATCGTGTATCCGTTCACAAAGAGCACCGACTGGTACCTGCTGGCGCGCGAAGCCCGTCAGGGGATCATGAACGAGCACATGCGGGTCGGGCACGATTTCCCCGAGGTCCGCCAGCTGCTCGCCTACAGCTTCGGTATCGACGACATGGACTTCCTGGTGGCGTACGAGACCGACGACCTGCCCAAGTTTGGCGAGCTCGTGCGCGCCCTGCGTGGGACCGACAGCAGGCGATCAACGGTCCGGGACACGCCTCTCCTCACCGGAATTCACCGCCCGATCGAAGAGATCACCGCGCTTCTCGGAGCGACGTGACCATCACCAGCACGATGCCCGCGTGGCGTGAACGAGCGGCGCAGCTTTTCCCAGGCGGCGTCAACAGCCCTGTGCGCGCTTACAAGGCGGTCGGAGGCGAGCCGCCGATCATGGTCCGGGGCAAGGGGCCATATGTCTGGGACGCGGACGGCAATCGATATGTCGACTACGTCGGCGCCTTCGGTCCCCTGATGCTGGGCCACGCCCATCCCGCGGTCGTCGAGGCGATCCGGCTCGCCGTCGAGGCAGGTGGCTCGTTCGGAGCAACAACACCAGCCGAGGTTCGACTGGCGGAGCTGATCTGCGCGCGAATGCCGTCGATCGAGCGTGTCCGGTTCGTCAACAGCGGCACAGAGGCGGCGATGAGCGCGCTTCGCGTGGCTCGCGCCGCGACAGGGCGCGACCTCGTCATCAAGTTCGACGGCGGCTACCACGGTCATGCCGATTCGCTGCTGGTCGAGGCGGGCTCCGGCGCCGCCACGCTGTCGATTCCCGGCAGCGCCGGGATCCCGGCACAGGTGGCGGCCCAGACTCTCGTCGCGACGTACAACGATCTCGGCTCGGTCGCTGCGCTGCTCGAGGCCCATCCGGCCCAGGTCGCGGCGGTCATCGTCGAGCCGGTGGCTGCCAACATGGGCGTCGTCAAGCCGGCGGCCGGCTTCCTGGCAGGCCTGCGCGACCTGACTGAGCGCGCTGGCGCCCTGCTCATCTTCGATGAGGTGATCACCGGCTTCCGCGTCGCGCAGGGTGGCGCGCAGGAGCTGTTTGGCGTGCGGCCCGACCTGACGGTCCTGGGCAAGATCATCGGCGGCGGGCTGCCAGTCGGCGCCTACGGCGGGCGTGCGGACCTGCTGGATATGGTCGCTCCCTCCGGACCCGTTTACCAGGCGGGAACGCTGTCCGGCCATCCTGTAGTGATGGCCGCCGGCGAGGCGACCCTTCTGCAATTGACCCCCGATGTGTATGCCGCAATCGAGACAGGCGCAGACCGCCTGGAGGCAGGATTGCGGCGTGACGGTGTGAGCGTGACTCGCGTGGGATCGCTGCTGACCCTGTTCTTCCGCGAAGCAGCTCCTACGAACTTTCGCGAAGCGAAGGAATGCGACACGGGGGCGTTCGGGCGGTTCTTCAACCGCATGCGCGAGAGGGGAGCGCTCCTCCCGCCTTCGCAGTTCGAGGCGTGGTTCCTGTCAGCGGCGCACACTCGCTCGATCATCGACGCCACGCTCGACGCGGCCGGCAGTTGAGCCGCTTCCTCGACGCCGCCAACCGCCTGCCGGTTGACGTGACTCCGGTGTGGCTCATGCGGCAGGCAGGCCGCTCGCTTCCCGAGTACCGCAAGCTCCGCGAGCGCTGGAGCCTTGTCGAAATCGTCGCCCAGCCGGAGCTGTGCGCCGAGGTCACGTTGCAGCCGGTTCGCAGGCTGGGTGTCGACGCGGCGGTGATGTTCGCGGACATCATGCTTCCGCTCCGCGGCATGGGGGTCGACTTCGAGCTTGTCGAGAACGTGGGGCCCGTCCTCTCGGATCCGATATCGAGCCCCGCCGGCGTCGAACGCCTGCGCCTCCCGGCAGGCGATGAAGCCGCGCCCGAGGTGATTGCGGCGGTGCGGCAGGTGGTGGCAGCCTCCCCGGTGCCTGTGATCTGTTTCGCCGGCGCTCCGTTCACGCTCGCCAGCTACCTCATCGAAGGGCGCCCGAGCCGGGACTTCGCGAAGGTCAAGGCGTTCATGTACTCCGAACCCGAGGCATTCGACGCGCTGCTCGGAAAGCTGGCGGTGACGATGACCGGTTATCTCGAGGCTCAGGTCGCCGCGGGTGCCAAAGCCGTTCAGCTCTTCGACTCCTGGGCGGGCGCGCTCGCGCTCGAGGACTACGAAGCACGAGTGCTTCCACACACGCGCGCCATCTTCGATGCGCTCGCTCCGCTCCGCGTGCCACGTATCCATTTCGGCACCAACACCGCGGGGTTGCTGGAGTCCATTTCGTCCGCGGGCCCGGACATCGTCTCGCTCGACTGGCGAGTGCCACTTGACCGCGGTTGGGAGCAGGTGGGCAGCGAGAAGGGCGTGCAGGGAAACCTCGACCCGGCGGTGCTGCTCGGTCCGCCTGACCTGGTTCGCGCGCGGGCCATCGACGTGCTTCGTCGCGCCGGAGGCCGTCCCGGTCACATCTTCAACCTCGGCCACGGGGTGCTGCCCTCCACCCCCCTCGCAAACCTTCAGCTGCTGATCGACACGGTCCATGAATGGGAGGTCGCGCGTGTTGCCTGACGCCAAAGTCGGGGTGTTGTGCATGGCGTACGGCAGCCCGCCGACGGAGGCTGATATCGAGGCGTACTACACGCACGTCCGCGGTGGGCGCAAGCCATCGCCCGAAGCCCTGGATGAGCTGACAGCGCGTTATCGGGCGATCGGCGGCTCGCCCCTCACCGAGATCACGCGCGCTCAGGCTGCCGCGCTCGGCGAGCAGCTTGGCCTGCCGACGTTTGTCGGCATGAAGCACGCTGCGCCGTTTATCGCCGATGGAGCAGCGGAGGCGAGGAAGGCCGGAATCAATCGCCTGGTGGGCCTGCCGCTGGCGCCCCACTTCGCGGACATGAGCCTCGGCGGCTATAAGCGCAAGCTGGCGGAAGCCTGGGATGGGGAGCTCGTGTTCATACCCGGCTTCCACGACCAGCCAGGATTCATTGGCGCCGTACGCAAGGTCCTTGCGGAGGCCCTTGCGGAGTCATGGCCTGAGCGCCTCTTCTTCACCGCGCACAGCCTGCCCGCACGGATCATTGCGGAGGGCGACGGCTACCGTGATCGGCTGCTCGAAAGCTGCAGGTTGGTGGAGGAAGGCATGACTCTGCCCGAGTGGGAGTTCGCATTCCAGTCCGCCAGCACTACGGGTGAGCCGTGGCTGGGTCCAGACCTGCTCGATGCGATTGAGCATTCGGGCGCTCGCGATGTGCTGATCTGCCCGATAGGTTTCGTCGCCGACCACCTGGAGATCCTTTACGACCTAGACGTCGAGGCTCACGCATTCGCTCGTTCGAAGGGGATCACCATCCGGCGTACCACCTCGTTCAATGCGAGACCGGAGTTCATACAGGCGCTGGCGGCAACGGTGCGCGATTCACTCAGTTAGGCGCGTGCGATAGTTGCACTCTGATGTGGTCTTCGACGCCCAGTTCCAGAAGCTCAACGTGATCCGGGGCGATCGAAGCAACGGCCTATACCTTCGCAACTTCACAGCCGAGAGATCGACCTTCAATGCGGTCTACGTGCTCGAGGTCGATGGCTTCGTCATCGACAAGTTGGTAGGACGGTGGAACACTGAATACGGGTTCCTCTCCTTTGCCGCCGAGCACGGCCTCTTCATCAGGTGCGAGGCATACGGCAACGGGCGAAATATGGCTACACGGACCTTCGCATGCCTGCAATGTGCCAGAACAGCCCCGGACGATCGACTGTCTGCTTGAGACCGTGCTGCTCTCCGGTCGCGATGATCTCGGCCATCGGGTGCAGGAAGATGCGGAACTCCCGCCTGGAGATGGCCATTCCGACGTTGGCCATCCACACCATGACTCGCGTCCACCATCGCTCTTTCGGAAAGCTCATGACTAGGATTCGGCGGGCGCGATCGGCCGCCGCTCCGGCGAGCCCTGGCAGGTCCGGGTAGCAGCAGATGACCCGATTCATCACCACGATGTCGGCGGCCCCGATCTCCTTGCCTCCATCGACGAAGTCCATCACCCTTCGCTCGACGCGATCCGCGAACCCCGCCTCACGCAACAGCTCGGCGGCGCTCGCTTCGTAGGTCGGCGTCAGCTCCACGCTCACTGCGCTTGCCAGGCCCGCTTTGAGCAGCTCGATCTGGATGGCGCCGATCCCACCGCCGACCTCCAGCAACGTCAGACCTTCGACCCCCTGCTCTTTGAGCAGCTCGACGATGCGTCGAGAGGTGGCATCGGGCCCTTGGCGGCGGTAGCTGCGCGCCTGCGCTCGCGCGCTGCGCTCGCTGAAAACCTGGCGGTAGCCCTTTGGCGTGCAGCAGCAACTCACACGGGCAAGACTAGGCCAGCGGCAAGGCTTTGCTCCCGCGGCCCCCACCCAGTCAGTGTTCGCTTCGCGAACAGAGCCTCCCTCCCCGGCCAGCGGGGAGGGGTTGGTCCGGCTTTTAGGCCGGACCTAAGTCAGGCCTCCCCGACCCAGCGCATCGCCGCAGGCATCGAGTCGAATGAGCGCATCAGCAAAGGCTGTGAGCCTCCCGAAGGCTGTCTTAGTCGGCAGATCCCTCGGCCCGGCGCAGGCGCTGGCTCAGGACCGTCAGCAGCCGGTATGCGACCTCCGGGTGCTCCTCCAGGAAGGCTTTGAAGCCCCATTCGGGGATCGTCGCCAGCGACACGTCGGTGTCAGCCTTCACCGTTGCGCTGCGCCCCTCGTGGTCGAGCAGCGCCATCTCGCCGAATGAGTCGCCAGGCCCGAGCTTGTGGGCCTTGCCGTTGGCGGTCTTGACCGTCACTGTGCCGGCGGTGATGACCATGAAACCGACTCCACCGTCGCCGCGCACCAGGATCTCGTGGCCGGCAGAGTGCTGAACCATCTTCAGCTGGCGTTCGATCGTTTTGATCTCTCCATCCGGGAGGCCTTTGAAGAGTTTGGTTACTTTGAGGTCGAGCATGTCCAGATACTATGCCGCCTGCGGCGACTCCCGACAAGATCGATTGGTAACGTAAGCAAGGATCCGAATGAAGCAACGCAGCCGCGCCAAGCGCGCAAAGGGGGCAAAGGCGCCCCTTATCAGCCACGACGGCGAGCTGCGCCAGGCCCCCTGGCGCACCCTGATATCAGCCGTCCACCCCAACCCGACCGTGAAGATCAACCACGGCGCTACGTTCATGGTCACCGACCAGTCAGGCACCGTCCCGCTCGAAGCCGGCGAAAGCGGGGTGTACGCAGCAGACACGCGCTTCGTCTCGCGCCACGAGCTACGGCTCAACGGCCGCCGCCCTCAGTCCGTGGCATCCGTCCGTCTTTCATACCGACACGCGCGATGGCACCTGATCGCGGACGACATCGCAGGTCCCTCAGACGACATGCGGGGTGGGCGCGTTGCGATCACTCTCGACCGTCTCCTGGGCTTCCACCGGCTTCACGAGGACCTGGTCCTCCACACGTACGGGCGGACCCCGGTCACGATCCTTCTCGAGATCGCGCTCGAGAGCGACTTCGCCGATCTCTTCGAGGTTCGGTTCAGGCAATGGCAGCGCCGCGCCGACTTGAATACGTCATGGGTTGGACCCAACCGTCTCGAGGCGCATTACCGCCACGAGGATTTCGTCCGTCGCTGCGTGGTGAGGACCCTCACCGACAAAGCAGGCGTCACCTACGCCAACGGATCGTTGCGATTCCCTGTCGAGCTTCACCCTGGCAAGGACTGGCGGGTGTGCCTCCAGTACGACTTCCTGACCAGCGACATCGCGCTCCCCGAGCTCGCCTCGCGCTGTGAGTTCGAGCGTGAGGGTGAGGACGAGCCGCAGCTGCTCGCGCGCCGATGGCAGAGCTCCGTCATGCAGATCGAGCCGGCGGACATCCGACTCAAGTTCGCCTACGAACGGGCGATAGAGGATCTCGCGGCCTTGCGGCTGCATGAGCACGATGCGTCGTCCGGGCACTGGATGCCCGCGGCCGGCCTGCCGTGGTTCATGGCGCTGTTCGGCAGGGACTCGCTCATCGCGTCGATGCAGGCGATGATCGCGGAGCCGTCGGTCGCGAACGGAACGCTTGAAAACCTGGCGAGGTGGCAAGCGGACGCCGACGATCCGGTTCGCGATATGGAGCCGGGCAAGATTCCGCACGAGCTGCGCGTAGGTGAGTGGGCGCATTTCGGACTGGTGCCTCACCGCCCGTACTACGGCACGGCGGATGCCACGCCGCTCTACCTGCTGCTTCTCGCGGAGCACCACCGCTGGCTTGGCGACGCGAAGGCGCTGATGCAGTTCAAGGGCGTCGCTGAGGGATGCCTTGATTGGATCGACAACTATGGCGATCGCGATGGGGACGGCTTTCAGGAGTACGCCCCGCGCTCGCCCAAGGGTTACCGAAACCAGGCGTGGCGGGATGCTCATGACGGCGTGCTGGACGAGGCAGGCATATTTCCAGAGCTCCCGATCGGCACATGCGAGATGCAGGCCTACGTGTACGGGGCGAAGGTGCAGATGGCTCCTTTGTTCGAGGCCTGGGGCGATCCCGAGCGCGCTGGTCGGCTCCGAGCCGAGGCGGCGGAGCTGCGGCGGAAGTTCCAGGAAACGTTCTGGAACGAATCCACTGGCGAGGTTGCGTTCGCCATCGACGGCAAGAAGCGTGCAGTCGGCACAGTGACCTCCAACCCTGGCCACTGTCTGTGGATGGGGCTTCTCGATGAGCGGCGCGGGCGCCTTGCCGGCGAACGCCTCCTGCAGCGCGACATGTTCAGCGGCTACGGCCTTCGAACCCTCTCCGAGCAGCACCCTTCATACGACCCGCACTCGTACCAGCGCGGTTCGGTCTGGCCGCACGACACGATGATCGCAGCAGCAGGTCTGCGCCGCTACGGGCTTGACGAACACGCCTGGAAGATGATGGACGGCCTTCTTGCGGCGGTCATGTGCTTCGAGGAGATCCAGATGCCGGAGCTCTTTTCAGGGCTCCAAAAAGATGAGTTCGGCGTGCCTGTGCCTTACCGGATGGCCAACGTGCCGCAGGCATGGTCCGCCGGCGCGGTCCTGCAGATGGTCCGTGTCTTGCTCGGCCTCGAGCCTGACATGCCTTCCGGGCGGCTCTACCTGGACCCGGCTCTGCCGCCGTGGTGCCCCCGATTGGCCATTGACGAGCTTAAGGTCGGACCGCACCGCATACGCCTGCTAGTCGAGCGGGCCGAGGACGGATCGTGCTCGGTGGACGTCGATCCCCCTTCAGGTCTTGAGATCGTGAGGGGGACTCCCCCCTGGATGGAGCTTTAGAGTCCTGGGGACCGGCGCAAGCTCGGGGGTTTTAGAAGAGTGACGCCGCGACGTATCGCCATGATCGTGAGCCCCTGGTACCCCGTGCCCCCCGTGGGCTACGGCGGGATCGAGCTCATGGCCTACAACCTCGCGCGGGAGCTTCAGATCAGGGGCCACCAGGTGTGCGTGATCGGCCAGCAGGGCTCCAAGGGGCCGTTCGAGACCGTAGCTGTGGCGCCAGAGAGCTGGACGTCTCAGCTCGGCACGCTCGACCAACAGTCGAGGGAGTGCCTGTTTCTCTACCGCGCCTACCACATCGTGCAGAGAAGGGCATTTGACGTCGTCCACGACCATTCAGGGCTCCCGGGCATCCTGGTCGGTGCCACGAGCGGGCTGGCTACCCCGGTGGTCGCCACCCTGCACGGCTCGCTTTCGGAGGCAGAAGGGGAGTTCCTCGCCGCCGTCGATGACGACGTTCACCTCGTGGCAATCAGCCGCTCGCAGCAGGAGCAGGTTGCAAGTGTCAAATGGCGCCGGGTGGTGAACAACGCTGTCGATCCCTTTGAATACCGGCCTGTCGCTCCCGAGGAGAAGGAGGATTACCTGGTGCAACTCGCTCGGATCAACCCGAGCAAAGGCCAGCACCTCGCCATCGAGTTTGCCCGCCGGGTAGGGGTGCGACTCGTGCTCGCGGGCAAGATCGATCCAGACTCAAACGCTTACTTTGAGAACGAGGTGAAGCCGCATCTCGGCGACGATGTGGCCTGGGTTGAGAATGTGGTTGGTGTCGAGAAGGCTCGGCTGCTCGCACGGGCGAAGGCGATGATCTTTCCTATCCAATGGGAGGAGCCATTCGGAATGGCAATGGTGGAGGCAATGGTCAGCGGTACCCCGGTCATCGCGATGGCGCGGGGCGCGGCGAGCGAGGTGGTCGAGCCTGGCATCACCGGCTGGCTGGCCGAGGACCTGGACGGGCTCGTCGAGGCTTACAGCCGCCTCGGCGAGATCGACCTACAGCTGTGCGTAAAGCGAGCCTCGGAGCGCTTCGGCCTGGCGCAGATGGCCGACGGCTACCAATCGGTGTACGAAACAGCCATCCAAGAGTCCAATAACAAATGAGAGGGAACCCGGGGTTCCCTCTCATCGGCGGGCGCT
>CAAGKR010427863.1_pt1 | contig 17399 bp, 14 predicted proteins | sample 2556971 | NCBI WGS metagenome assembly CAAGKR01 (sample SAMEA5207829, study PRJEB30636) | soil metagenome | biome: forest; feature: boreal; material: soil | place: USA | collected 2011-09 | depth 1 m | reverse complement strand
GCGGGGGTCGGCGCGGGCGTCGGGGCCGGGGTCGGCGCGGGCGTCGGAGCCGGGGTCGGCTGCGGCGTCGGCGTCGGGGAAGGCGTCGGGCTTGCACTGGGCGACGTGGTCGGACTTGGCGTCGTGACTGGGGGGACCGGACGTGCCGGGCTCGGCGCCGGTGCGGTCGGACGCGGCGTCGCCGTGGGCCGGGCTCCGGTTGGCGCGGCGCTTTGGGCAACAGTGACCGGGAGCGGCGCAATGACCAGCGCTGGGCTCAGGGCGAGAGGTTCCCCGCCCTCCAGGGCGCCGTCTCGGGCGACTTCCGCCACCACCGCGGCTTTGAGCGGCTTGGTGCGGAGGCCCGCGTCCAGGGTGAGGTCAGGACTGAGGTCCGGAACCTGGACCCAGGCGAGACCATCGGTCGGCCGCAACGCGGCCACGGCCACTAGGCCGAAGAGCAGCACGACGCCAAAGGCCAGGCCGAAAAAGCCCGCTAGGGTGCGTCGTCCGTCCCGGTAAGCGCCCATCGATCCCGATGCTAGGTCGGCGAAGTTACGGCACCCGTTGCTGGCTCGGGCCGTGGTGCAGGTCACGCAACGGGTCGGTAACGGTCGCATGACGACGCGCGTTTCGATGGACCGCTACGTGGCGGCGAGATTCCCCTCTCGGGCAACCGTGTGGACGTCCTTGATCGTCTCCAGCCGCTCCATGAGCCGGCTCAATTGCGTCAGGCTGCTGATCTCGACCGTGGTCGAGATGATCGCGGTCTTATCGTCGTAAACCTGGACCTCGGCGCCGGTCAGGTTGATCTTGCTCTCGGCGATAACGGTGGCGATGTCGCGAAGCAGGCCGGTGCGATCCCAGGCTTCGATTTTGATCGCCACCGGGTACAGTTGCCGGCTGCCGGTGTCCCAGTCGACCTCGACCACCCGCTCGTTGACGATCACGTTCATCACGTTCTTGCAGGTCGCGCGGTGGACGCTGATCCCCTTGCCGCGGGTAATGTAGCCGCTGATCGGATCGCCGGGAACCGGCCGGCAGCATTGGGCGATCTGGGTCAGCACGCCGCGCTCCCCTTTGACGCGGATCTCGCCGGTCGGTTTGAACTGCGGAACAAGGGGGATCAGCGGGAAGTCCCCGTTGGCGCCATCGGGCTCCATCGCGGCCAGGTACTTCAGCAACACGGAGTGCTGGCTGACGTCGCCATAGCCGATGGCGGCGTAGAAGTCGTTGAGGTCCGCGAACCGGAACTCTTTGGCCAGCTCCAGGATCCGCTCATCCCCGATGGAGGCAAGCGCCCGCTGTTGGATCCGCCGAAACTCCTTGTCAAGAAGCTCCTTCCCCTTGGTGACGTTCTCTTCGCGGCGTTCCTTCTTGAACCACGCCCGGATCTTCTGGGATGCCCCCGCCGTCTTGACGAAGGCGAGCCAGTCGCGGCTCGGCCCATGCGGCCCCTTGGAGGTGAGCACCTCGACGATATCGCCGTTTTGGAGCTGGTAGTCCAGCGGCACCATGCGGCTGTTCGCCTTCGCGCCGATGCATCGGTGGCCGACCTCGGTGTGGATCCGGTAGGCGAAGTCGACCGCCGTGGCGCCACTCGGCAAGGCCAGGACGTCTCCTTTCGGCGTGAAGACGAACACCTCGTCTCGAAACACGTCGACCTTGACCGCGTCGACGAACTTCTCCGCATCGAGGACTTCCTTCTGCCAGTCCATGAGCTGGCGCAACCACGCGAACCGCTGGTCCATCTTCCGGTCCTCTTTGCCGCCTTCCTTGTAGGTCCAGTGCGCCGCGACGCCCCACTCGGCGGTGCGATGCATCTCGACAGTCCGAATCTGGATCTCCATGGGCTCGCCCGTGTGGCTCACGACGGTGGTGTGCAGGGACTGGTACCCGTTTGACTTCGGCATCGCGATGTAGTCCTTGAAACGCCCGGGAATCGGTTTCCAGAGTGAATGAATGACCCCGAGGGCCCCGTAGCAATCCTTAATGGAGTCGGTCAAGACGCGGATGGCGGAAAGGTCGTAGATCTCGTCGAACTCCTTTCCCAGCGCCAGCTTATTGGCGATGCTGTAGACGTGCTTGGGCCGGCCGCTCGTATCTGCTTTGATGCCCACCGAGGTCAGCTCCCGATCTAGGATCTCCTTGATGTCATTCACGTACGTCTCGCGCTCTTTCCGCTTGCGCGCGATTCGCTTCACGATCTCCTGGTATTCGTCCGGGTGCAACTGTGCGAACGAAAGGTCTTCGAGTTCCCACTTGATGTTCCACATGCCGAGGCGGTGGGCAAGCGGCGCGTAGATATCCAGCGTTTCCTGGGCCATGGCCTTGCGGCGCACCTCCGGCAGGAAGTTGACGGTCCGCATGTTGTGGAGCCGGTCCGCCAGCTTCATGAGCACCACACGCACGTCCTCCGCCATCGCCACCAGCATCTTGCGAACGTTTTCGGCTTGCGCTTGCTCCTGGCTGTGAAAGGAGATCTTTTCGAGCTTGGTGACGCCGGCGACCAGCTTGCCCACGGTTGGCCCGAAGCTCTGTTCCAGGTCCGCGATGGTCAGGTGCGTATCTTCAACCGTGTCGTGGAGGATCGCGGCGGCCAACGTGTCTCGATCCAACTGGAGGTCGGCCAGGATCCCCGCCACGCTCAGCGGATGCTCGATGAACTTCTCCCCGGACAGCCGGTTCTGGTCGTAGTGCGCGCTGGCCGCCGCGTCGTAGGCGCGCGACAGCACCTCGATGTCCTGGGGCGGCAGGTAGCTGACCTTTTCTAGGAGGTCGGCAAATTGCATGATCGGGTTCCTCGCTTCTGGATAGGGAAATTATCCCCGAAGTTCGAAACGGACAATCAATCGGCCTTCAGTAGGCCTTCGCCCAGACCACCTCGGTGGTGGCCGGCCGGCCGCAGACGGCACAGGGCGAATCAGGCGGGCGGGTGCCTCGGGGAATGAGCCGGGTGGTCGCCGTGGTCTGCTGCTTGACGATCGCCTCGTCCTCGGGGCGTTCGCACCAGGGGGTGATGACAAAGCCGACCGACTCCTCAAAGAAGCGCACCATCGCGGCCAGCGAATCCAGGCGGACCGTATGGGCATCCCGAAAATCCTTGGCTGCGGCCAGCATAGCCGCCTGGATCCGGCCCAGCATGGCGGGGAGGACCACGGGCAGGTCATCAATGGCAACCGCCTGCTTCACCCGGTCCAGCCGCTGGACGAGCGTCACCTCCTGTTTGGCGAGGTCCCGGGGCCCAACCTCCAGCCGGATGGGGACGCCTTTCAACTCCCACTCGTTGAATTTGAAGCCCGGCCGGGCATCTCGCCAGTCGACCTTCACCCGGATGTCCTCATCGTCGAGGGACGCCAGGACGGGCGCGAGTGCGCTTTCGATCTGGGCTCGCTCGGCGTCGCTGCGGAAGATCGGAACCACGATCACCTGGATCGGCGCGATCCGCGGCGGCAACTGAAGCCCGGACTCGTCGCCGTGCGCCATCACAATCGCCCCGACCATGCGGGTGGACATCCCCCAGCTGGTCGAGTAGGGATATTCCTGGGCATTCGTGCGCCCGGTGAACGTGAGGTCATAGGCCTTGCTGAAATTGTCGCCGAAATAATGCGACGTGCCGGATTGGAGGGCCTTCCCGTCCTTCATCATCGCCTCGATGGAGGTGGAGTACTGCGCCCCCGCGAATTTCTCACTCTCCGACTTTCTCCCCATCAGGACCGGCATAGCGCACCAGTCCTCGGCGATCTCCCGGTAGCAGTCGAGCATCGTCTCGACCTCGCGCTCCGCCTCAGGGGCCGTCTCATGAAAGGTGTGACCCTCCTGCCAGAGGAACTCGCGCGTGCGGAGGAACAGTCGCGTGCGGAGCTCCCAGCGGAAGACGTTGTTCCACTGGTTGGTGAGCATGGGGAGGTCCCGATACGATTGGATGTAGTCGCGAAGCACGCTCGCCAGCATGGTCTCCGAGGTTGGCCGCAGCACCAGCGGCTCGTCCAGCTCCTTCCCTCCCCCATGGGTGACGGTCTGGAACTCATGGGCAAAACCCTCGACGTGCTCGGCCTCCTTCTGCAGAAAGCTGAGCGGGATCAACGCCGGGAAATACCAGTTCTCATGCCCGGTCTTCTTGATCAGGTCATCCAGGGCGTTCCGAACGTTCTCCCAGAGCGCATACCCGTACGGGCGGATCACCATGCAGCCCTTCACGGGCGAGTAATCGGCCAGCTGCGCCTTCCGGACCACGTCGTTGTACCAGCCGGGGAAATCCTCGGACTGCTTGCGGATCTTGTCGACAAAACCCGGCTTCTCTTCGTCGGCCATTGGCGACTGAGTATAAGTTCAGCGCGGCCGCCGGCCGAGCCGCAGACTACACGACGGCGTTCGCCGCGTCTTCCTTCGCGATGATGTCGAGTTCGCGAAGCAAGGCGGGGACCAGTTCTTTCTCCGGAAAGGTGCCGACGATCTTGCCGTGCTTGAAGAGGATGCCCTTGTTCTTGCCGCCGGCAATACCGATGTCGGCATGCTGGCCTTCCCCGGGGCCGTTGACGACGCATCCCATGACGGAGACGTTGATCGGCCGCTTGATCTTCTTTAGCGCCTTCTCGACCTCGGCAACCATGGGCAGCATGTCGATCTCGAGCCGGCCACACATGGGGCAAGCGATCAGGTTGGGTCCGGTCTGCGTCTCGGCCAAGGCATTGATGATGCCGTAGGCGACTTCGACCTCCTCGACGGAATCGCCCGCGAGCGAAACCCGGATCGTGTCACCGATGCCCTCCTCGAGGAGTACGCCGATCCCGACCGCGCTCTTGACCGCCCCGGTCCGCGGCGGCCCGGCCTCGGTGACCCCCAGGTGGAGGGGATAGGCAATCTTGTCGGCAAGTGCGCGGTTTGCGGCGATCATGGTTGGGGGATCCGAGGCCTTCATCGAGACCTTGATCAAGTTGAAGTCCAGCGATTCGAGCAGGTGGATGTGGCCCAGCGCCGCCTTGACCATCGCCTCGACGACCTCTTCCGTGGGCGGCCGCTTGCCGGCTCCTTCCTTGGCGCGGCCCGGGAGGGAGCCCGCATTGACCCCGATCCGAATCGGAATCTCGCGGATCTTTGCCTGGCGCGTGATCTCCTTCACCTTGTCCGGGTCCTTGATGTTTCCCGGATTGAGCCGAAGGCCGTCGACGCCAGCCGTCAGGGCCAGCAGCGCCAGGGGGGCGTCGTAGTGGATGTCGGCGATGATGGGGAGCGGCGACCCCTTTTTGATCTCGATCATGGCTTCCGCAGCTTCCCTGGTGGGGACCGCGACGCGGACGACCTTGCAGTTGGCGTCCTTGAGCCGGCCGATCTCGTTCAGCGTCGCCTTGACGTCCCGGGTGTCCGCTTTCGTCATGGACTGGACGACGATCTCGGCGGCGCCGCCGATCACGACGTCCCCGACGCGCACGGGGACGGACTTCCTCCGCGGTCTCATGCCCTCATCTCAGTACATCGTTATATGTCACAAGGGCGATCAAACCAAACAAAAGCGCCAGACCAACATAGTGGACGACCTGTTCACGCTGGGGATCGACGGGCCGCCCCCGAATCAGCTCGAGTACCAAAAAGGCCGCCCGGCCGCCGTCGAGAGCGGGAAACGGGAGGATATTGAGGAGCCCAAGGCTCAGACTGAGAAAGGCCACGATCCCGATCAAGCTGACGCCCCCACCCTGGGCGGCTTTGGCGGTGGTCTTCACGATCCCGACCGGTCCCTCGAGCCCCCGGGGGCCAAAAAAGCCGCCCAGGCTCTTGTCGGTCGCCAGCTGATACAGGCCGGTGAAGGTTCCGACGATCGATTCGCCGGTCCGCTGGAACGACAGGGGCGCGGCCTGCAGGGGGTCGAGTTTATGGGCGATGAACGCGGGATGGAAGCCCAGGATATAGTTCCCCGTCCCCTGGTCGAAGCGCGGACTCACGGTAAGCGTCAGCAACTGCCCGTTCCGCTCGACCGTCACCGTCACCGGGGCACCTTTCGAGGCGTTGAGTGCGTTGGGAAGGTCATCGAATTGGGAGATCGGCCGGCCGTCGACCGATCGAATGATGTCACCCGAGCGCAACCCGGCGCCGCTCGCCGGCGTGTTGGCATCGACGGTGCTGACGTGGACCGGCGTCTGGACGTCGGAAGTCCCGATGAAGACGAAGACGCCGAAGAAGATGAGCACGGTGAGCGCCAGGTTGAACACCGGACCGGCGACGATCACCCCGAATCGCTGCCAGAGGGGATGCGCGTTGAAGCTCCTTGCCCCAGCGTCCATGCTCCCGTCCATGCCGGCGAGCTTGACGAACCCCCCCAGGGGGATCCCTCGGACGGCGTAGAGGGTCTCCCCCACTTGCCGTCCGACAATGAGCGGGCCAAAGCCCACGCTGAACTGCTCGACCTTGATCCCGGCAAGCTTGGCGGTGAGAAAGTGGCCCGACTCGTGCACGACCACGATCCCAGTGAAGATCAGGATGATCAGGATGCCGACGAGAAGCGGACTCATGCCGGTTGCTTCCGTTCCCGCGGTGTCTCGCCGGGCCGCCACTCCCGGACATGGGCGCGGGCCCACCCGTCCGCTTGAAGGATGGCCTCCAGCGAGACCTCGCGGTCTCGTGCCGACGTTTCAACCGCAGATCGTACCGCGGGAATGATGTCGACAAAGCGCAGCTTGCCATTGAGAAACAGACCGACGGCTTCTTCATTGGCCGCGTTCAAGATCGCCGGCGCGGTGCCGCCCAACCGGGCGGCATCCCGTGCCAGCGCCACCGCCGGGTAGCGGTCCGAGTCGATCGCCTCGAACTCGAGGTGGCCGATCTCAACCAGGTCCGGCGCGATGGTAACGTCCGGGAGGCGGTCGGGAAACGCGAGCGCGATCGCGATCGGCAGATGCATGTCCGGAACGCCGAGCTGCGCCTTGACGCTCCCGTCGATGAACTGCACCATGGAGTGGACGACGCTCTGCGGATGCACGACAACCTCGATGTCGTCAAAGGCCACCTCGAACAGATAGTGCGCTTCGATGATCTCCAGCCCCTTGTTCATCATCGTGGCCGAATCGATGGTGATCTTCGGGCCCATCTTCCAGCGGGGATGCGTCAGCGCCTCGCCGATGGTGACGCTGTCAAAGGTCCCCACCGGCCGCCGCAAGAAGGGACCGCCAGATCCGGTCAGGATGAGTTTCCGGACCGCGCCAGGCTGCTCTCCCCATAAGCATTGCCAGATCGCGCTGTGCTCACTGTCGATCGGGAGGAGCCGTGAGCCATGCCGTCGCATGCGTTCCCGAACAAGGTCCCCGGCCATGACGAGGACCTCTTTGGTTGCCAGCGCCAGGTCTTTGCCGGCATCGAGCGCGGCGAGGGTGGGCCCGAGCGCGGCGCTGCCCGCCGCGGCGACGACCACCAGGTCGATATCCGGATCCTGCACGGCCTCCTCGATGGACCGCGCCGCGGCTGGTTCCCCGGCTCCCCTGGGATGCGCGAGCAGGGTCCGGGTGCCGGGGTGGCGACGCGCGATGATGTCCAGCGCCGCGGCATCGCTGCCGGCAACGGCCGTGCGGAGTTGAAAGCGCTCCGGATAGCGTAAGACCAGGTCGCAGACCTGCCGCCCGATCGATCCGGTCGCCCCTAAAAGGGCAACACGCTTTGGCGAGTTGGGGGCGGATGTCATGGGTTCAGCTGCAACGATGGTTGATTGGGTCGGAATGCCGACCGGCTAGGTCAGGTGCAAAAAGGTGACGTAATAGTACACGACGACTCCCACTAACAGGATGGAATCAATTCGGTCCAGGACCCCACCGTGGCCGGGGATTAGGTGGCTGGCGTCCTTGACGCCGGCGCTTCGTTTGATCTGTGATTCGACCAGGTCACCGATCTCCGCGAAGACCCCGATTAGCACCCCAAGGAACAGGCTGTGGGGGAAGCCGATGTTCAGGAAGGGACCCGCCAGGCCAAAGAAGACGCTGGTCGCCAGCAACTCCGCGACCGCGCCCTCGACGGTCTTGCGCGGACTGATCCGTGGAAAGAAGGGGTGGCGACCGAACAGCGTCCCCGCCACCATCGCGACCGTATCGCCGACCCAGATCGCCCCCAACACGGCGATCACGGACCCGAATCCCAGGTGGTTTGGATCGGGTCGATGCAAGAAGTAGAGGGCGATGTAAAAGCTGAGCAGGTAGCCCAGGTAAAGACTGCCACCGACGGCGAGTGCCCACCGGGTGAGGCTGAGACGCCAGTCGCGGACGAAGACCTGCGTGCTCAAGCCCAGCACGGTGGCGGCGGCGAGCAGAAAGGTCAGGCTGGCCCACCCGGGCAGCCGATCGTGGAAGAGCATCGCGTAGCTGAGCGGCAACAGGAGCCACAGCGGGGCCGCCGCACTCATGGCCCGGGTCAGCTGCCAGTACTCGATCACGGCGGCGCCCAGGATGACACCGGCACCGAGGTAGACCCAGAAGGAGCCCGCAATCAGAATCGCGAGCACGAGCGCGATCAGGATGGCGGCGGCGGCGATCCGCGCCGTCATGTTGGAACGTCGGGCGAGGCGCCGCTCGCTGGCCTCGGCCTCAGCGACCTCGATTGGTGACCTCCTCCGGGCGGGCTCCGAAGCGCCGCACCCGCCGCTGATACGAGGCCAGCGCCTCATCGAGGTCGGCTTCGCCGAAGTCCGGCCAGAGGGTCGCCGTGCTGTAGAACTCGGAGTAGGCGGCCTGCCACAGCAGGAAATTGCTGAGGCGCATTTCCCCCGCCGTTCGAATCACCAGGTCCGGGTCGGGAAGGCCCCGGGTGTACAGGTGCTCGGACACGCTGCGCTCATCGAGTCGGGTCAGGTCCGCGCCCTGCGTCGCCATCTCCCGCACCGCGTCGATGATTTCCCCGCGGCCGCCATAGTTGATCGCGATGTTTAGCACCGCGCGGGCCGACACGCGGGTCCGCTCGTTGGCCTGTCGGATCTGGTCCTGGAGCGCGACACTCAACTCGTGCAGACGGCCGGAGAACCGTAACTCGATTCCGCGGCGCGCCAATTCGTCGACTTCTCGACGAATGCTTTCTGAAAAGAGACTCATCAGCGCGTCCACCTCATCGCGTGGCCGCGACCAGTTCTCGGTGGAGAACGCGTACACGGTCAGGACTCGAATGCCCCGGCGGTCGGCGGCGTCGGCGACGCGCCGAATCGATTCGATGCCGGCCTTGTGACCCATCACCCGCGGCAGGAAACGCTCGCGGGCCCAGCGACTATTGCCGTCCATGATGATCGCGACATGCTGGGGGGGCGGCAGGGGGTTCACAGATGCCCTGCTTACACTTCCATGATCTCGGCTTCTTTGCGGGCGGCCATGTCGTCGACGCGCGCGATATACCGGTCGGCGACCTTCTGTAACTGCTCGCCGCCACGGCGTGCCTCATCGGCTGAAATCTTCTTCTCGCGCTCGGCTGTCTTGATCCGGTCCATCTGCTCGCGGCGAATGTTGCGGACGGCGATGTGCGCGCCCTCCGCGTATCGCTTGACGAGCTTCGCGTACTCACGCCGCCGCTCTTCGTTAAGGGGTGGAATCGGGACGCGGATGAGCTGGCCGTCATTACCCGGGTTCAACCCCAGCTCGGACTTCTGGATGGCCTTCTCGACCGCGGCGATGACGGTGCGATCCCAGGGCTGAATCAGGATCAAGCGCGCCTCAGGCACGGTGATCGTGGCCAGCTGGTTGAGCGGGGTTGGATTGCCGTAATACTCGACCGGGATCTTGTCCACCAGCGAAGCGCTGGCTCGCCCGGTGCGGATCGTCAGCACTTCCTTGGCAAGCGCGTCAATGCTCTTCTGCATCTTCGTCTCCGCCTCGCGGATGTTTTCCTCAATCATTCGGAGTCTCCCACCAGGGTCCCGATCGGCTTGCCGAGCACCGCACTCTCGATGCTGCCTTCCTGCGAGTGGTCGAACACGATGATCGGGATCTTGTTTTCTCGACACAAGGTCACGGCGGTGTGGTCCATCACGCGGAGGTCCTTGTTGATCAGGTCAAGGTAGTCCAGGTGCGCGAATCGCTTGGCTTTGGGATCCTTCATCGGGTCGGCATTGTAGATCCCATCGACCTTGGTCGCCTTGAGGACCACCTCGGCCTCGATCTCGACGGCGCGTAGGGCCGCCGTCGTGTCGGTGCTGAAGTACGGGTTGCCACTCCCGGCAGCGAGGATGACGACCCGGTCCTTCTCGAGGTGCCGAACCGCGCGTCGGCGGATGTACGGCTCGGCGATCTGATGCATGCTGATAGCGGTCTGCACCCGGGTCGGCTGGCCGATGTTCTCGAGCGCATCCTGTAAGGCCAGCGCATTGATCACCGTGCCGAGCATGCCCATGTAGTCCGCGGTGACCCGGTCCATGCCCCGCTTGCTGGCGGCGTCGCCCCGAATGATGTTCCCGCCCCCAACCACGATCGCGAACTGCGTCCCGTAGGCGCGCTTGACCCGGACGATCTCCTCCGCGATGGCGTGCACCACGCCGGGATCAATGCCGAACGTCCCTGCCGCTGCCAGCGCCTCGCCGCCCAGCTTCAGGAGCACGCGTTTGTACCGGGGCGTGGCGGACGGCTTGATCACCCGAGTTAGCTTGCTTCTCCCACTTTGAAACGGGCGAAGCGGGAAATGGTTATGTTCTCGCCGAGCTTGGCAATGCTCTCTTTGAGCAACTGCTCGATCGTCTTCTTGTCGTCCTTGGCCCAGGCCTGGTCGAGAAGCACCTCACGCTTGTAGAAATCGTTGAGCTTGCCCTGGACGATCTTGTCCACCACCGCCGGGGGCTTCTTCGCCTCACTGGCCTGGGCTTCAAAGATCTTGCGCTCCCGGTCCACGATCTCCGCGGGGACCTCCTCTCGCCGCAGGTACTTGGGCTCGGCGGCGGCGATATGGACGGCGATCTCGTGGGCGAGGTGCCGGAACTCGTCATTCCGGGCGACGAAGTCGCTCTCGCTGTTCAATTCGAGGAGCACGCCCAGCTGGTGGTTGTGGTGGACGTAGGTGGCAATAATGCCCTGTCCGGCCACCCGAGCCGACTTCGCGCCCGCCTTGGCGATGCCTTTCTGGCGCAGCCAGTCCTTCGCCTTCTCGAAATCTCCGTTCGTTGCTTCCAGGGCGCGTTTACAATCCATCATCCCGGCACCGGTCGCCTCTCGGAGCGCCCTGACCTGCTCGGCTGAGATATCCATCTACTTCTCGTCGTCCAGGGATTCGTCCTCGTAGAACTCGGCCTCATCGATGGTGGGCATCCCGGCCAGACCCTTCTCGTCCTCTTCCTCTTCCTCTTCCTCCTTGCCGAACTCGAGCTCCGTGACCGGGACTTCCGGAGCCGCGGTCAGTTCGTCGGGGCTGATGAGCTGACGCGCTTCCAGCGCGGCGTCCGCGATTTTCGACGTGATCAGCTTGACGGCCCGAATCGCATCGTCGTTTCCAGGAATGACGTGGTCGATCTCATCCGGGTCGCAATTCGAGTCGGTGATCGCCACCAGCGGGATCCCGAGCTTCCGTGCCTCGGTGACGGCGATGTGCTCCTTGCGCGGGTCGACCACGTAGACCGCCCCGGGCAGCCGCTTCATGTCCGACATGCCGCCGAAGAACCGTTCGAGACGCTGGTATTCCTCCTCCAGCTGGGTGATCGCCTTCTTGCTTCCGGTGAAACCGCCATTGTTGCGAGTAGCTCGCAGGCTGTTCAGCCGGTCGATCTGGCGGCGCATCACGGTGAAGTTCGTGAGCATGCCACCCATCCAGCGATGGTTGACGAAGGGCATACCGGAGCGCCGCGCTTCGAGCTCGATGGATTCCTGGGCCTGCTTTTTCGTGCCAACGAAGAGGACCGTCTTGCCTGTCCCCACCACATCCTTCACCCAGGTCGACGCGTCGTCCAGCAGCTTGACTGTCTGCTGGAGATCGATGATGTGGATCCCATTGCGGGCGGTGAAGATGTACCGCTTCATCTTGGGATTCCAGCGGCTGGTCTGGTGGCCAAAGTGGACACCGGCCTCGAGCAGCTGCTTGAGCGTGACGAGTGGCATACGCGAACGTCCTCCTTGTTTTTGACGCTTCCGCCTCCGTCCTCCGGCCGCCGGACCCCTTGGGCAACCCGGCACGCCGTCAGGAGGCGTGTTTAATCCGCGGGGCTGAGTATAACTTGCGCTACGCCGCCGGTGCCGTTGGCTTCTTGGCGCGGGCGCCGCGAGGCGGTCGGGTGCTGGTCTTGGCGACACGCTCCGGCTTGCATGCCGGGTAATCGGAACAGCTTTTGAAGTCGCCGTATTTCCCCTTGCGCATCACCTGGGGTTTGCCGCAGCGCGGGCAGGGATCGTCCAGCAGCAGCTCGCTGGGCTGCGGAGGCGTGATGGTCTTCACCCCACCCTCGAGATAGCGGCACTGCGGATATCCGGAGCAGCCGATGAAGCTGCCGAAACGACCGGTTCGGTTCAGTAGCGCCTTGCCGCATTTCGGACAGACGCGGTCGGGGACGACATCCTCGGGCTTGATCTCCCGCTTGACATAGCGGCACTTCGGATAACCGGAGCAGGCCACGAAAGGCCCGTTCTTGCCAACCCGCTCGACCAGCGGCTTCCCGCAGGTCGGACAGGGCTCGCCGGTCTGTTTCGGCGGCGGCGCCTTCTCCTGGCCTTCGCGACCCTTGATGTAGTCGCAGGTTGGGTACAGCGAGCACCCGACGAACTCGCCCATCTTGCTCATGCGATAGACGAGCCGGCCGTCGCGACCCTCCTCCTTGCACTTCGGACAGTCCTCGCCGGTCTCCCGCATGGGGACCTTGACCCGCTCGGTGGCTTCGGCTTTCGTCAGGGTCTTGAGGAATGGCTTGAAGAACTCGCGGACGATCGGGACCCACTGGCGGCGCCCCTCTTCGACGTCGTCGAGTTCCTCCTCCATTTCAGCCGTGAAGCCGGCATCGACGATGTCCGGGAAATGCTCGATCAACCAGGCATTCACCGTCTTGCCGAGATCGGTGGGCCGAAGCCGCCGCTCCTCCTGCTGGACGTAATGACGGGTTTGGATCACGTCGATCGTGGGGGCAAAGGTGCTCGGGCGTCCGACGCCCAGCTCCTCGAGCGCCTTGATCAGCGACGCTTCCGAGTATCGCGGCGGGGGCTGCGTGAAGTGCTGCTCCGGCTTCAGCTCCCGCAAGTTGAGGGCCTCGCCGACCGCCAGCATCGGCAACTCCTTCTCTTCGTCGTTGTCGCTGTCGCGCTCCCATACGCGGTAGAAGCCATCGAACACGAGCACCGAGCCGGCGGCGCGAAACAGGTAATCAGCGCCGGCAATGTCGACCCGGGTCTGCGCGAATCGAGCCGGGGACATCTGGCTTGCCGTGTACCGCTGCCAGATCAGCCGATATAGCTTGAGCTGGTCGGGCGTGAGAAAGTTCTTGACCGACTCCGGCGTCCGGGCCACATCGGTCGGGCGGATCGCTTCGTGGGCATCCTGCACCGTCCCCTTGGCTTTCCACTCCGCCCGGTCGCGACGCGCATAGGTCGGTCCGTATTCATCGGTGATGAACCGGCGCGTCTGGCTCACGGCCTCTTCGGAGATGCGGAACGAATCGGTTCGCATGTAGGTGATCAGACCCACGGGTCCCTGGCTGCCCAGCTCGATGCCTTCATAGAGCTGCTGCGCCAGGCTCATGGTGCGGTTGGGCTTGAAGCGCAGCCGCGTTGAGGAGTCCTGCTGCAGCGTGCTCGTCTTGTAGGGTGGCGGCGCATTGCGCATGCTGTCCTTGGTCTCGATCGAGAGCACGCGATAGGCCGCGCCGTCGAGTCGCGCGATGATGTCGCGGACCTGCGGCTCCTCCTTGAGATCGACCTTCTCTTCGCCCTGCTTGCCGATGAAGCGCGCCGGAAACACGCGCTGCGGGAGGTCGGCCTTGGCCAGCATCGCGTCGAGCGTCCAAGACTCGACCGGGACGAATTTGTCGATCTCCTCCTCCCGCTCGCAGACGAGGCGAACAGCCACGGACTGGACCCGGCCGGCACTGAGGCCCTTGCGGATCTTCTTCCACAGCAGCGGGCTGAGCTTGTAGCCCACGAGCCGGTCGATGACCCGCCGAGCCTGCTGGGCATCCACCAGGTCCTGATTGATCGGCCGTAACGCCAGGAGCGCCTTTTCGACGGCCGTGGGCGTGATCTCGTGCAACTCGATTCGGCGAGGGTCCTTGAGCTTCAGAACGTTCGCGAGGTGCCAGGCAATGGCCTCACCTTCGCGGTCCGGGTCGGACGCGAGCAGGACCTCGGAGGCGCCCTTCGCGGCCCCCTTGAGATCCCTGATGGTGGCCTCTTTTCCCGGGATCGTGACGTAATCGGGCCTGAACCCATCATCGAGATCGATCCCCAGCGTGCTCTTGGGAAGATCCCGTACGTGCCCCATCGAGGCGCGGATGTCGTATTTGCCTCCGAGGAAGCGGCCAAGCGTCTTGGCCTTTGCCGGTGACTCGACAATGATCAGGGGGTTTGCCATTTCTTAGTCTCGTGCTCGGCGGGTGACCCCACCGCAGTCGCCGATTATATAGTTGCCCATTTCCAGTAATGTCAAGCGCCGGCTCATTTCTTTGCTCTCCAGGTGCAGCGCGGCAGCCAGTTCATCATGATGGCGCGGTTCTACCCAATCGAGCAATTCCCAAACGGCTGCAAGCTCACGTTCGGTGGGTCCCGAATCCGCGTGTGTGCGCGCGCGCGTACGCGCGCGAGCGACCGGGACGACCGGCGCCAGCTCCGGAAATTCCTCCAGCACATCCTCAACCGTTTGCACCAGCTTGGCGCCGTCCTTGAGCAGACGATGCGGGCCGGCGGCAACCGGGTTGTCGATGCTGCCGGGCACGCAGAACACTTCCCGGTTTCCCTCGAGGGCCATGCGGGCGGTGATCAGGGCTCCGCTGCGCGCCGCTGCCTCCACGACGACGACGCCAAGACTCATGCCGCTGATGATTCGGTTGCGCACAGGAAAGCGACCTGGCAGGGGTGGCGTCCCGGCCTCGGCCTCGGTCAAGACCGCGCCGCTGGCGGCAATTTCTCGAGCGAGCTCCGCGTGCTCGGGGGGATAGATCCGGTCGATCCCGGTGGCCAGCACGGCCACCGTTGGGGTTGGACCTTGCAAGGCGCCGCGATGGGCGGCGGCATCGATTCCCCGGGCCAATCCGCTGACAACGACGACGCCAACCTTCGATAAGTCGCGCGCCAGTCGCTGCGCGGTGCGGAGGCCGTAGGGGGTGGCGCGGCGCGACCCCACCACCGCGATCATCGGACCAGGGGGAATGCGACCGTCGACGTAGAGGTGATCGGGAGGATCAAAAATCTCTCGCAGCAGGATCGGATAGGACGGGTGATCGCGGTCGATGCGGACGACCGTCATCCACTCTCCCGGTATTGCAAAGCCTCGGCGACGTGGGTCACGTCGAGATCGGGCGCGGCCTCGAGGTCGGCGATCGTCCGCGCGACGCGAAGCACTCGATGGATGGCGCGCCCACTGAGGTGCAGGCGTTCGGCAGCGGTTTCCAGCAGGTCGCGGGCGGGCGCGGGCACGGAAACATCGCGGCGCAAGAGCGTCCCGCTGAGGGCGCCGTTCAGCGGACCATGAGGCCGGCGAGCCCGCTGACGGGCGCGGGCCTCCAGCACGCGGTTCCGAACCACGGCGCTCGATTCTCCCGAGAGCGAGGGGGCGAGGAGCTCCCCGGCGGGCTGGCGGGACACGCTGACCTGCAAGTCGATTCGGTCGCGGATGGGCCCCGAAATCCGGTCGCGGTAGCGCGCCCGAGCGAGCGGCGTACAGTCGCACCCACGGCCCGGGTCGCCGGCATAGCCGCAGGGACAGGGATTGGCCGCGGCGACCAGGATGAAACGGCCGGGAAGAACGGCGTGGCCCCTGGTGCGGGCCACCGCCAGCCGGCCCTCCTCCAGTGGCTGACGCAGGGACTCGAGGGCATCGCGGCGGAACTCCGTGAACTCGTCGAGAAAAAGGACGCCCCGGTGAGCCCTGGTGACCTCGCCAGGCTGGGGGACACGACCACCGCCGCCGATCAGGCCGGCGGGCGAAATACTGTGATGGGGTGCTCGGAACGGCGCCGTCTCCTGGAGTCCCGCGCCCGGCGGGAGGAGCCCCAGGCAGGAGGCGATGGTCGTCACCTCCAGGGCCTCGGGCGGCGTGAGCGGGGGAAGGATCCCCGGAAGGGCCCGGGCAAGGAGGGTCTTTCCGGCGCCCGGCGGCCCGACCAATAAGAGATGATGCGCCCCGGCAGCCGCAATCTCCAGGGCTCGCCTGGCGTGAGGCTGGCCGCAGAAGTCGGCCAGGTCGATGGGCTCGGCCGTCGAGGGCGCGACCTGAGGTAACGGGGCCGCCACGGACTCCGGGAGGGGCACGCCATCCCGCCAGTGGGCGATCAACTCTCGGAGGTGGCTCACGGGCACCACCGGTCGGCCGGTGGCGAGCCGGGCCTCGCGCACGTTGGCTGCCGGGACAAAGAAGCGGCGCGCGCCGAGCCGGTCCAGGTGCGCGGTGATTGCCAGCGAGCCTCGCACGCCGCGCACGCTCCCGTCCAGGGCCAGCTCCCCGAGCCAGGCGACGTCCGCGGGCAACTCGCGCTCCATGGCGGCGCTCACGATGGCGGCCGCCATCGCCAGGTCGAACCCGCTGCCCAATTTGGGCAACTGGGCGGGGGCCAGGTTGACGGTGACCTTGCGGCCCGGAAACTGGTAGCCGCTGTTGTTGATCGCGATCTTGACCCGTTCACGGGCTTCCTGCAAGGCACGGTCACCCAACCCGACGATATGAAACCCGGGGAGACCCTCGGCGATGTCAGCCTCGACGTCGATCCGGACGCCGTCGAGTCCGAAGATCGTGCCGCAGAGGGCGCGGGCGAGCATGGCCGCCCTAGAATACACTATTTTGTGTATCGGCCACTACATAGATCAGGGCCGTGCCGCGACAATGGAGCGGCGAATGCATTGGAAACGCGCGGCGGCCCGTGCCCTGGGCTGGCTCACCACCCTCCCCTACCGGCTGCCCGGATCCAGGGTCACGATCGGCGGCGGCCTGCTCGGAAACGGCCGCCTTCGGATCCTCGGTCCAGGGCAGGTCGTGCTCGAGGATGACGTGAACGCCTGGTCCCACGCCGAGCCCAACCGGCTGATCACGACCCGCCCGGAGGCCATGATCCGGATTGGACGCAACGCCCGGCTCAACGGGTGCACCCTGGTGGCCGCCGACCGCATCGAGGTCGGCGCCGATTGCGTGCTCGGGTCCTGCGAGGTCCGCGACCATCTTCCCGTGTCAGCCCCGGGTGCCAGCCGGCACCAGCAAGCTGAGCCGGGCGCCGTCGTGCTCGAAGACAACGTCTGGGTGGGCGGGCAGGTCTCCGTGCTCCCGGGGGTTCGCATCGGACGGAACTCGGTCGTCGG
>CAAGKR010234697.1_pt1 | contig 17422 bp, 10 predicted proteins | sample 2556971 | NCBI WGS metagenome assembly CAAGKR01 (sample SAMEA5207829, study PRJEB30636) | soil metagenome | biome: forest; feature: boreal; material: soil | place: USA | collected 2011-09 | depth 1 m | reverse complement strand
GTCTTTTTCGTGCACCGAAGCGGCGATGAGGGCGTCGCGCGGCGGCGAGCGCGTGCCCGCACCCACCCGATCGAGCAGCCGTGCGCCAAGCAGCCCCGACCAGCCCGTGGCAAGACCCATCAGCGGCTTCGCCAGCGCCGCGACGAGATAGCCGATGAGCGCAATCGATTTATGTTTTCTCAGCTTGTCGGAAAGCGCTCCCGAAAAGCCTTGAACGATGTTTTGAGTCGCCTGGGCGAAACCATCCACCAAGCCTACGATGCTGCCGCCCGCCTTCAGTGTTTGTGTGAGGAACGTCGGCAATACCGGATAGAGCATCTCGGTCGAGATATCGGCAAATAGGCTCGACAACGCCAGAAGGAAGGTGCTGCCAGTGAGGCCCGCGAAGTATTCTCGAACAGCCAAGCGCTTCATCGCGACCCCTGGTTTGTTTGCTGCGATCCTGCCACGATTGCAGCAACACCGATATGGTGAGGGGAGTTCGCGGTGCGAGGAAGAACACTGGGATGTTGGCTTGTCGCAATGGCGATTTTCGGCTACTGGGCGCCGGCCGTCGTAGCGGCGGCAGATGCCGAACGCGAAAGCGACTTTAAGTTCCGCTTCGTGGGGCCCAAGGTGGGAAATCGCATCGCCGCCGTCGCCGGAGTGCCGGGCGATCCGAGCGTGTACTACGCCGGAGCAGCCTCGGGCGGGGTTTGGAAATCGGTGGACGGCGGGAATCGTTGGGCGCCGGTCTTCGACAATCAAGACGCCGCCGCAATCGGTGCGCTCGCGGTGGCGCCGTCCGAGTCCAACACCGTATGGGCGGGCACCGGCGAGGCCTGGGTGATTCGCGACAGCGACGTGATGGGCAACGGGATCTACAAGTCGACCGACGCCGGCAAGACTTGGACCAACATGGGGTTGCCCGAGTCCGGCCGGATCGGCCGCATCGTCATTCATCCGTCGAATCCCGACATCGTATTCGTGTGCGTGCTCGGGCGTGTGACGGGACCTCAGCAGGAGCGCGGCGTCTTCCGCACGACCGATGGCGGCCAGCATTGGGCGCGAGTGCTGTTCGCGGGCGACAACGTCGGGTGTTCTGGATTGTCATTGGATCCGCACGATCCGCACACTTTGATCGCCGGCATGTGGCAGGTAGAAATGCATACCTGGGGCGAATACAGCGGCGGCCCGGGCAGCGGCATTTATGTCTCACACGATGGCGGCACTGCGTGGAAGCGTCTCGAAGAGCACGGCCTGCCGCACGCGCCGGTCGGCAAGATCGACGTCGCGGTTGCTCCAACCAATTCGAATCGCATCTATGCGCTGATGCAGACCAAGGATCAGGGTTCGGTGTGGCGTTCCGACGACGCGGGTGAGCACTGGAAAGCCGTCAATTCGCAGCGCGCGCTCATTGGCCGCGCCGGCTACTACATTCGCCTCGCGGTATCGACCGGCAGCGATGACGAAGTTTACGTCGCCAACAGTTCTTTCCACCAATCCTTGGATGCGGGCGAAAATTTCCACGAAGTCCGCTGGGGCGGCGACACCCACGACATTTGGGTCGATCCGGCCAATCCCGATCGCTTCGTCATTACCGACGACGGCGGGATGATCATCACGATGGTTCACGGCCGCGGCTTCCACCGCGTCACTCTGCCCATCGGCCAGATGTACCACGTCGCCGTGGACAATCAGGTTCCATACTACTTCTACAGCAATATGCAGGACGACGGGAACATGCGCGGCCCGAGTGTGCCGCTGGATTCGCAAGAGACCGGATGGGACCGACACATGGGAGGTTGCGAATCCGGCTTTACCGTTCCCGATATCGAGGATCCCAACGTCGTTTGGGCGACCTGCTACGGCAATACGGTCACCCGGTGGGATGCCCGCTACAAGGAAGCGCATTCCGTCAGCCCCTGGAAGCACACGCTGGACTCGCCGCCCAACGAGCTCAAGTATCGCTGCCACTGGACGCCGCCGCTCGCGATCGATCCCTTCGACCACAACACCGTGTACTACGGGTGCCAGGTGATCTTCAGGACCACGAATGCAGGCCAGACCTGGTCGGTGGTGAGTCCCGATCTATCCACTCAGGATCCGGCGCATCTCGCCGCGTCGGGAGGGATTGTCGGCGACAACCTCGGGCAATTCTACGGCGAAGTGGTGTTCGCAATCGCGCCCTCCAAGATTCAGAAAGGACTGATCTGGGCCGGCACCAATGACGGTCAAATCTGGTACACGCAAGACGCGGCGGCGCACTGGATCAACGTCACCAGCCATTTGTCAGGATTGCCTGCGCGCGGCACCGTTACCAGCATCGCGCCGTCGGATTTCGATCCGGCGACCGCCTACATCAGCGTCGATTTGCATCTCGTTGACAATCGTGACCCCTTCATCTTCAAAACCTCTGATTTCGGCAAGACGTGGAAGCGAATCAGCGGCAATCTGCCGAAGCACGCCTTGTCTTATGTTCGGAGCGTCGCTGACGATCCCAATTGTGCGGGGCTGCTGTTCGCCGGGACCGGAAACGGTGTGTACTACTCGCTCGACGAGGGCGAACACTGGACGGCGCTCAAGACCGGGTTGCCCGCCGCGCCCGCAACCTGGGTGGTGGTGCAGCCCAAGTTTCACGATTTGGTGGTTTCGACCTACGGCCGCGGGCTTTACATTCTCGACGACATCACGCCCCTGGAGCAGATGGTAAAGCGTCGCTCGGACGCACCCGCCGTCTTGTTCGAGCCGCGGGCGGCCTATCGCTTCGTGCGCGGTCCGCAGGCCATGCTCAATTTTTCTCTCAAGGCCGTACCGAAGGAAACCGTTGAGTTCGAGATCCTCGACTCGCAAGGGAATGTCGTCCGCAAGCTCGAAGCGCAAGAGAAAGACAAAGAGAGAGCACTGGTCGGCATCAACCGCGTGCAATGGGATCTGCGCTATGACTCGCCGCGCGTGATTGCCCTGCGCACGGCGGCACCCGACAATTCGCACATCTGGGAAGAGCCGCGCTTTCGCGATTCCGATTCCAGGCCGATCACGCACTGGGGATCCAAACCTGCCGAGACCGGTCCCATCGCGGCGCCGGGCACGTATACGGTGCGCATGAAAGTTGATGGCCAGAGCTATTCCCAGCCACTCACGATCTTGAGCGACCCCCATTCGCCGGCGTCGGCTGCGGATATCGACCAGTCGGTCAAGACGCTGCTCAGGATCCGCGACGGCATCAGCCGCGTGTCGGACACCGTCAATCAAATGGAATGGTTGCGCAAGCAGATCGAGATAGTCGAGGTCATGCTTCGGCCGGCCAAAAAGCAGGACAAGCCAAAGCCGGTGCTCGCCGAGGAAGGCGATGAGCCCGATGCAGAGCCTGCAGCGGCTCCGCCGCCTGTCTTGAGCGACGCGCAAGAACAGCAAAAAAAGCAGCTTTTGGCAGCGGCTGAAGCTCTGGATAAGAAGCTGCAGACGGTCGAGTCGCGGCTGGTGTCCCAGGCGCTGCGCAACAGCGATGATAAGTACTTCGTCGAGCCCTATGGGGCCTATCTCGATCTCATATGGCTCAACGCGGAGGTCGGCACCGGCGGAGGCGACGTCGCAGGCAGCGCCGATTTCGCGCCCAGCGAGACTCAGCTCGATCTATTGAACGGCTACGAAGCGGAAGTCGCCGGCGCCGACGCCGATTATCGGAAAATCCTGCAGGACGATGTCCCGCCGTTCGATCGTGCGCTGGAGAGCGCCAACCTTGCGCCGCTGGCGGGGGGCGCGAGATAATTTCACGATGTATTCGGCGATCATGGCACCTTTTCTAAGGGGTTCACACACCTAATGAGGCCGCTGTCGCGTTTCTTTCGCTCGCCCCCCGCCCAGGCCAAGCTCGAGACCCCCGCTGCGGAGCTGGAAGAGGCGGCTGTCCGCAAGCTGCCCGACGGCGAAGTCTTGAGAAATCTTGCGGGCTTGAGCGCGGGCGCTTCACCGGCATCGCCGAGCCTCGAACGCACCGCGCAGGAGCGGGTGGCGCAACTCATCGACGCGGACGCAATTGATTTTGACGGCCTTTGCGCAGCGCCGCTGAACGTCTCCGCGTTGCTGTCGGTGGCTGGACTTAGCGGCAATCCTGATTGCTTGCCCCGCGCTCTCGCCCTGATCGACGACCCGCATCGAGTCGCGCGGCTCGTCGTCGAAGGTTCTTCGAGCCGCATCCGTCACCTTGCGGCCCAGAGCCTTGATGATCCCACCGAGCTCAAGCAGTTGCTCAAGCAGTTGCGCGGCAAGGACAAGAGCATCTACAAGATCATCAAGCAAAAATGCGATGCGCTGCGTGCCGAAGAACAGCGGATTGCGCAGATCGAGAGCGACCTCCATGCGCTTTGCGGGTCGCTCGAGCGGCACAGTCATCGCATCTACGACCCAATTTACGTGCCGTCGTTCGAGCAATTCGAGACACGGTGGCGAGCGCTCGAGGCCCAGGCCGCACCGCAGGTCCGGGAGCGCGCTGATCGAGCCATCGAGGGCTGTCGGGAAGTCATCGCCCGCCATCGGCGACAGGTGGCCGAGCAGGCGGAAGCGGCGTCGCATCAGGCGGCGCGTCGAGCGGCACGGGAAGAAGCCATCGTACACGCCGCCGAGCAAGCGCAGCGCCACAATGACGAGTTGGCCGCCGCTGCGGCGGAGGCGGCGAAGACACGCGAGGCCGAGGAGGAGGCCCGCGCCGAGAGGCTGGCGGCCGAGGCGCTCGCCTTGCGGCAACTGGCGGCTTTGATCGGCAAGGCCAATGGCGCGCTGCGCGACGGAAATACGGGACGGGCAGCCGGCCTGCGGCATGCCATCGAGGAGAAGCTGCCTGCGCTGCCGGCCGTGCCGGCGTATCTCGCGGGTCAGCTACAGCAGCTCGACTTGAAACTCAACGAACTCAAAGAATGGAAGGACTATGCCGTCGCGCCCAAGCGCGCTGAATTGATCGAGGAAATGACAGCGCTCATCGGAGCGTCGTACCGGCCGCAGGCGCTGGCGGATCGGATCAAACAGTTGCAGGAAGATTGGAAAACGATCAGCAAGGGAATCATCAGTGATTCGGCGGCGGACTGGCAGCGCTTTCAGCAAGCCTCGACGGCCGCCTACCAGCCGTGCCGCGAGTATTTCGAGGCCCAGGCCAAGCAGCGGCAAGCAAATCTGGAAAAGCGCAAGGGTGTGCTCGCGCGCCTTAAGAGCTTCGAGAGCGCCCAGGGCGGCGAGCATTGGGACTCCCGGGCGGTGGCGGCCGTATTGCGCGAGGCGCCGCAGGAATTGCGCCGGTATTTACCGGTGGAGCGCGTCGCGGGCCGCGCCGTTCAAGAAGAATTCGATGCCTCGATCGGCCGGCTGCAGGCGCGGCTCGACGCGTGGTATGCGCAAAACGAAGAGGAAAAGCGCTCCCTGATCCAACGTGCGCAGCATTTGCGCACCAAGGAAGACAGCCGCGACACCGTGGATGCGGTGAAGCGACTGCAACTCAAGTGGAAGGAGGTCGGTCCCGTTCAGCGCGATTTGGAGCGCCGCCTGTGGGAAGAGTTCCGTGAACAGTGCGATGCGGTCTTTCAAAAGCGCCAGCAAGCCCACGCTGACTACACTGCCGGTCTCGAGGCCAGCAAGACACAGGCGGTTGCCCTGTGCGAGGAGGCCGAGCAGGTGGCCGCCCTATCGGGTCCCGCATTGCTCGAGGGGGCGGGCAAGATTCCGCAGTGGCGCGCCGCCTTCGAATCTCTGGGCGAAATGCCGCGAACCGATCAGCGCGCGCTGCACGCTCGCTTCGAGCGTGCGCTTCATCTCTGCGAGACCCAGGTGGCGCAACAGCGAGCACGCGAAAAAGAGCGATCGTTCACGCACTTGCTCGAAGCCGCCGGACACATTCAGGCGTATGGGTGGGCAGTGGCGCAAAATGCCCCGCCCGCCGATCGCGAAGCGCTCAAACAAGCGGCCGAGAACTTCATAGCCGGCGTTCAGCACTGGCCCAAGGGCGGCGCCCAAGCGCTGAAGGAAGCCTGGAAGCAAGCCGAGGCCGCGGCTGGTCTCGACTTTGGGACCCATGAAGCCGCCCTCAGGATGCTTTGCATACGCAGCGAAATCATCACCGACCGGCCCACGCCGCAGGACGATCAGGCATCGCGCAGGGACTATCAGGTAAAACGTCTCGTGCAGCACATGGGAGGGCGCGATGAGGCGCTTCCTGACGAATTGGATGCCTTGGCCTTGGCTTGGGTTCGAGTCGGGCCCGTCCCAACCGCAACGCACGAGGCATTGCTTGCCAGGTTTTTGCGCTGCCGATGAACAGCGCGGCACGTTCAGCTGGTGGTTAGCGCATGAACGGTTGGCGCTCGACCTCGATTGCTTCCTGATTGCGCCGCTGGGCGCGCAACGCATCGGCCAGCAGCCGCCCCGCCTGAGCTTGCGTGCCGCGATCGCCGCTGGCGAGCGCAAGTGCCTTGCGGCCGCAGCCCTCAGCCTGATGCGCGTCGCTCTCCGCGAGCCGCAACCGCCCCAGTTCTATCCATACCAAGGGATTGTTCGGCTCGATGCGCAGGGCACGGTCGAGCGTCGACGAGGCGCCGTCAAGGTCACCGCGGGATACCAGCGCTCGTGCCTGGGTGACCAGTGAACTCGTTGCCGGAGACAGGCGATTTTCGCGCGGCGGCGGCGCGGGCGGCGGCACGCTTGGCGATGCCGGACTCGCGCTCGAACCACCACCCTGCGGCCCCGATACGGAATTGCTCGGCGCCTCAGGTCGCATCGACGGCGCAGCGCAGCCGCCGAGCAGCAGCGCAACGGCGCACGCCGCGGCAAGCCTTGTCAGTGCACGATATTCTTGAGCCATGTCTTGATCTTGTCACCCATCGTGCCGCTTGGCGAGGCAACGACGCCCAAGGAACTGCATCCGGGCTTTGCCGGCAATGCTGCGCGCTTCGGCACCGAGATTGCGACAGCGTCGGCGCTGCATGCCGGGGTCGTCTCCAGTCCATCGCCAAAACCGATCCAGCGATCCTCGACGAGTTCCGGCGGGACCGGTTCGAATGAAGCGGACTTGAGTCTTGCGAGTGTGTCAGCCCATACCGGCAGCGCCCCGGTGGCGCCGGTGAGCCCGGTCACACGATTGTCGTCGTAACCCACCCAGGCCACGGCCACGTAGCTGCCGGTGAAGCCCGCGAACCAGCTATCGCGGGTATCGGAGGAAGTACCGGTTTTGCCGGCGACGACCGTGCCCCGCGGCAGGCGCGCCGCTACATCGCGGCCGGTGCCCCGCGTGGTCACCAGCGTCAGCATGCGGTCGAGCTGGTAGACGGCGGCCGACGGCGCCGCCTCTTCGACCTGGACTCTGAAGCTCTTGAGCGGCCGGCCGTTCTCGTCGACGACCGCACGCACCGCGCGCAAGCGGGCGCGAAAGCCGCCATTCGCCAGCGAGGTGTACACCTCGACGACCTCGAGCGGCGTCATCTCCACCGTCCCGAGCAGCAACGACGGATTGAGCGTCGGGAGCGTTTCGAGCCCCAGCCCGTGCAGCGTAGCGACCACCTTGGGTAGGCCGAGGTCGAGCCCCAGCCGCACGGTCGCCAGATTCATCGACTCGGCGAGCGCGCGCGCCATGGGCACCCAGCCGTAAATCTGATGCTCAAAATTCTGCGGCGCCCAGACGCTGCCGTCCTTGAGCTTGAGTTCAACCGGCGCGTCTTCGATCAGAGTGGCAGCGTTGTAGCGGCCGGTTTCGAGCGCGGTCAGGTACACCGCAGGCTTCACGAGCGAACCGATCGGCCGCCGCGCATCGAGCACGCGGTTGAAACCGTCCGTGCCCACATCGCGACCGCCGACGACCGCTACCACGTCGCCGCTGTTCGGCTCGGCAACGATCACGGCGCCTTCGAGATGCGCACCCCGTACCCGACTGGCGGCATCGAGGCGCTGTAGATTCAGCGTCAGTGCGCGCTCCGCGGCAGCCTGCGCGCGCGGATCGAGGCTCGTGTAGACGGAAAGGCCTGCGGCAGCGAGATCAGCCTCCGCGTAGTCGCGCTTGAGATGGCGCCGGACCAAATCCAGATACGCCGGCACGTAGCTGCCGCCCGGCGGCTTCAGCCCAAGAGGGGCTGCGGCTGCGCGTTTAGCGGCGGCCGCGTCGATCAGATGCGCGTCGGCGAGTTCCTGCAGCACGAGGTTGCGGCGTGCGCGGGCGCGGTCAGGATGTTTGCGCGGATCGTAATAGGACGGCCCTTTGACCAGCCCGATCAACATCGCGGCTTCACCGGCGTCGAGCTCGGCGAGGGGCTTGGCGAAGTAGTACTCGCTGCCGAGACCGAAACCGTGAATCGCACGCGACCCGTCCTGGCCGAGGTACACTTCGTTGAGGTACGCCACGAGGATCTCCTCCTTGGAGAAATGCGCCTCGAGCCGTAGCGCCATGACTGCCTCGGTCGCCTTCCGGCCGAAACTCTGCTCATCCGACAGGAAGTAATTTTTCACGAGCTGCTGTGTCAGGGTGCTGCCGCCTTGCACTACGCGGCGGGCCATCAGATTTGCCCACAGCGCGCGTGCGACACCGCGCGCGTCGACGCCGTGATGCTCGTCGAAGCGCCGGTCCTCGATCAGTTTGATGCCGGAACGCAGCAGCGGCGGCACGTCGGCCGGCGACAAGACCAGGCGATCTTCACCATGGATCGGGAATACGCTGCCGATCACGGGCGGATCGAGGCGGAACACCGGCAGCTCGCCGGCGGCCGACTTGAGGCCAGTGATCGAATTCTCGTCCGCGCTGATCGTGACGAATTGCGCTTCCCGCAGTTCGTCGCTGAAGCGCACGCGGCGCGCATGCAAATCGAAGGCGTCGCCGCGCCGCCGATACATCCCGGCGCCCTCCAGTGGGTCCCCGGGGCGGTAATGCAGGCGGCGCAATTCCTCTTCGAGATCGGTCGCCGAGACCTGCGCACCGACGTAGAGTTCGAGCGGTGCGGCGTAGACGCGCGCCGGCACGGACCAGTGCCGACCCTGGAATTCCCGCGTTACCACAGCGTCGAGGTGCACGATCCAGGCGGCAAAAGCGGCAGCCAATAGTAGGCAAATCAGACTGAGCGCCACGCTCAGGCGGAGCAACTTGGATCGTGCCACGCCCCTCACACCTCGTCGAACAGCGAGTACAGATCCATTTGCCGGCTGTCGCCGATAACCCGGTCGAAATCGAGGCCCAAGGTTTCCAGGACCGGCTCCGCCACCGGCTTCACTTGCTTGAGCACATAGTGCTCGCGGTCGATCGGATGTTGAATATTGTCCATCGGCTCCGGGCCGGCGGTGGTAACGATGTAGCTCACCAATCGTCCCACGGGCTGCATGGATTTGCGAGCGGCGGCAACGTGCGGCGGAGTCGTCTCGGTGTACTGCCCGGCGTCTTTGCGCAAATTTTTTCGGTACACCAACAGGTCGTCCAGCTCGCCGTCCCTGACTTGCCTCACGACCTCGGCAAGGTAGGCGTCGACGGCTTGATCGGCGAACAGGCGTTCATACAGTTCGCGCTGCACCTGCTTGGCGAGAGCTGTCCAGTCGCGGCGCACGACCTCCATGCCGATGAATTCGACACTGTCCGCGGCATCGCCGTGGCGCAGGCCGGCATAGCGTTTGCTCGCGCCCCGCATGCTGTGGCGTGCGTGCGGCAGGAACAACCGACGGTACAGTTTTTCAAATTTGAGTTCGAGGCGGCTCGTTACTTTCCAATACTCGCCCACGTACCGCGATAGCTCGTCATTCAGGGCGACTGCGAGTTGCCGACCTTGTACGCGCGTCTCATTGGGATCGCCGCCGCGCGACGACACGAATAGACTGTCGGTGTCGCCGTAGAGCACTTTGAAGCCGGCCGCCTCAAACCAGCGCTTCGACCACAGCAATATGTCGCGGCCCGTGCGGGTAATCGAATTCGCCAGCGCGGGATTGTAAAACCGGCAGGCCGACGTGCCCAAGACTCCGTAGAACGAATTCATCAGAATCTTGATGGCGTTGGCCGCCACATCATCGCCGATTCTCTTTGCTGCCTCGCGCTGCGGGAAAAGTGCATCGAGTATGCGCGGCAGGATCGCAGGTTCACGCCGAAACGCGCCGCCCGGCGTTCGAATCACATCCTCATCCGGCGCCGGCGCCGCTACGTACGACAGCGGATCGATGTTGAACGTGCGGATGATGCTCGGGTACAAGCTCTTGAAGTCGAACACCCAGACGTCGGCGTGCAGACCCGCGACCGGCTCCAGAACGTGCCCGCCGCTCTGCGCCGCGTCATATACGCTCGAATCCCCGGAGCGCACGGTCGGCGCGACGATGCCCAGCTTCTCGAGCTCGGTCAGGTACAGGAAATCGAAGGATGCGATGCTGGCCGCGACGCGATCCGGCGTCATGCCGGCGAGCTGGCTGCGCGCGAACGCCAGCCGCACCACGCTCAGTTTCTGGACGATCTCGAACGCCAGCCTTGAGTCGGTGCGCGCGTAGAGCGCGAAGGCTGCCAGATCATGCCGGTAGTTGCGCGTGATCTCGGCAATGCGATCACGTACATCCCCGGAGACAGCCTTCCCCTCGCCCAACACCTGGCGCGCCACCGCGTCGAGCGAGTAATCATCCATGCGTATGAACGCGCCGCGCAGCAAGTCGATGCCGTCCAGCACGAGCCGTCCCGGTACGCTCGCTTGTCCGCTGCCAAAATAGCCTTGAGGCGCGCGAATGCGAATTCCACCGGAATCCCTGCCCAACGCCAAGGGATGGTGAACGCGTGCGGCGATGCGTTGCAATACCGTCAGGTCGAAATCGATGATATTCCAGCCCGACAAGACATCCGGGTCGAAGCGCCTGACGCGCTCGCAAAATGCATCGAGTGCCGCGAACTCGTCGGCGCAGCGAGTGGCCTTTTCCGGCATCGCGCGATCGCTGCCGTCCACGATCAGCACTTCGTCGACACCGGCCGCATACATCGAGATCGCCAGCAGGCGATCCGCCTTTCCGTGGGTTTCGATGTCGAACGACAGCACGCGCGGCTCGATCTTCACGTCGGCCGGCCGCAGAGTCGGATTATCGAATATCCAAGTGATGCCCTCGCCGGCGATGGCGTCGCCGTCGATCTCACAGCCGCCTTTGATGCCGCGTTCGATCAGATAGCGCGTCGCGAAGCGCACGTCCGCCTCGAACGTATCGATGTTGGCCGCGTGCAGACGATCGCGCACGCCCGGGACCTCAGGCGGAGCGTCCACCTCGAGCAAGGCGGCCGGCGCACCGTCGAACGTTCGCTTGTCGGACTTCGTCGGCCGCGGCACACTCAGGCCTTGGGCGCGGTCGACATCCGCAGCTCGAATGAAAAAATGCGGACGCTGCCGGTCGTCCCGCACGAGGAACGTCCCCCCCGACTCCAGTCGTCCATAGATATGGATGACGGGGACGCGCTGTCCATGCGATCGAGAGACGATGCGATAGCTGGCTTGGAGGATGAAACCGCGGAGTTGGGTCACTGTGCTATTTTGCACGCTTGCAATGATTTTTGGGGGCTAAAATACCGAGGCCCATGACGCGATCCGCTAGGAAATTGGCCGGCCTGTTCCTGCCTTTGAGCACTGGGAAGTCGTCTTCCCGTCGCCCGGCGAGCGCCCTGGAGAATCCAGCGGTGCAGGCGATCTGGGATGTGGTCGGGACGATACCCCGCGGAAAAGTGTCGACGTACGGAGCGGTCGCACGCGCCGCCGGACTGCCGGGTCGTGCAAGACTCACGGGATTCGCGTTGAGAATCGCACCCGAGGCGATGAACTTACCGTGGCATCGAGTGGTCGGCGCCGGCGGACGAATCGTGTTCCCGAAGTCATCCCTGCATCACCGGGAGCAGGCGCGGCGCTTGCGGGCGGAGCGCGTCGCAGTCAAGGACGGTCGCGTGGCGCGTTTGCACATGACGGATGTTGACGCATCCTGAGCTTCACGCTCGCTCGAAGCGAGCTACGGTTTCGACGTGCTCGGTGAATGGCAGCAGATTGAATGCGGTGAGTGCGCCGAGGCGCAGCGTGCCGCGCGAGGTCAACCGCGCCGCATCGTGCAGCAGAGAATCCAGCGCACAGCTCACGTACAGGAAGCGCTCCGGCGGCTGCTCGCTCAAGTATTCGGTGAGTTCGGGATCGAGACCCCGGCGCGGCGGATCGGCGATCACCACCTGCGCGCCGAATGCGGCCAGTCGCGCCGCGCCCGCCGCCCCCGGGAAGAGCGAAATCTTGGCTCGGTTCTCTGGATCAAGGCCGGCGACCCCGAGCTCGAGCCCTTGCAGCGAATGCGGGCTGACCTCGTTCATGCGGATTTCGCCGGCGCGCGCCAGCACCGACAGACCGATGGCGCCGACGCCCGCATAGAACTCGGCGACTCGCGCAGCGTCGGGAATTTGCGCGCGCACATGCTCGATGATGTGCTGCGCGATCTCGAGATTGTTCTGCCCGAAAGCGCCAGGCGGATAGTGCACCGCAGCTCCGCCAAACCGCTCCACGACGCTGGCCGGCCCGTACCAGTGCTGGAAGTCGGGTCCGAGGATGGTGTTGGATCGCTCACAATGCGCATTGAACCACAGGCTGTGCAGCTCTGAGCCAAGCCGCTCGCGGATCAATTCGAAGCACGACGCGAGGGGCTGAAGAGTGGCGCTGTTGGCGACGATCACGACCTGCGCGGTTTGCGAGCTGCGCTCCACCACCACCTGCAGGTAGCGTGCGAGGCCCAAATGCGCGCGCTCCGAGTAGCTGGTCACTCGAGCATCGACCAAAGCGCGCCGCACCACCGCGGCGACGCGGTTGATCAAAGGGTGCTGCACACTGCAATTCGGGATGTGAACCACGCGATGCCTGCCGAGTTCGAACAGGCCGATCTTGGGCGAACCCAGCCGGCCGCGGATGGCGAGCCGCGCGCGCAGTCGAAATCCGGCGGTTTGCCCGGAAATTACCGGCACCTCGGGCAAGCGGTGGATGCGCGCCAGCTCATCGAGTGCGTTGCGGGAAACAGGGGCGATGCCGCGCTCACCGAAGCGCGGGCAGCCCGGGCAAGGCGGACGGTGCGGGCACGACGGCAAGATTTTGTGCAGATCTGTCGCCCCCATTTGACGTGTGTCCCCGCTCACGCCGTCAACCTACCAGACGGCGGCGCCACAGGGATAGCGGGTTCGTCGTACAATGGCCGGCACAACGAATTGGCTTTTGGGGGACTTCCATTGACTCACGCTGCCATCGTCGGCTGGGGCAAGTGCCTGCCGCCGTCTATTTTGACGAATCAAGACCTGGCGACATTCCTGCCCACGGATGACGAATGGATCACGACGCGAACCGGCATGAAGGAGAGGCGCATCTCTCACGTCCCGGGCATCGAGCTGGCCATCACCGCGGCGCGCCGAGCCATTGCGTGCGCCGGTCTGCGCGGCGAAGACATCGAGCTCGTCATCTACGGCAGCTGCAGCAATGATGAGACGGTGCCCAATAGCGCGTCCGGCGTCCAGCAGCGCATCGGTGCGACCCGGGCGGCGGCGTTCGACGTCAATACCGCGTGCACCAGTTTCATGTATGGGCTCTCGATCGGGTCCTCCATGATCAAGAGCGGTATCGTCAAGAACGCGCTGATAATCGGCGTCGAGCTGATCTCCCAGTACTTGGACTGGGACAACCGCAATGTCGCAGTGCTGTTCGGCGACGGCGCGGCGGCCATGGTGCTGCGGGAATCGGAGCACGAGACGGGCGTGATCGCAGAGAAGCTGCAATGCTACGCCGATTCTCGGCAAATTCTGCGCGTGCGCGGGATGGGTACCATGTACGCCAATCTCGGCGTGCAGTTCGGGCAGACATCGTGGGACTTCGACGGTCAGGAGATCTTTCGCAAGGCGGTGCAAGGCATGAGCGAGGCGAGCCTTGACGTGATGCGACGCGCCCACGTCACCATGGATGACATCGCGCTCGTCGTGCCGCATCAGGCAAATCTGCGCATCATCGATGCCGTTGCAAAGCGCGCGGGGGCAAGCCCGGACAAGGTGTATCTGACGGTGCAGAAGTACGGCAATATGAGCGCCGCCACCGCGCCGGTCGCGCTGGTGGAGGCGGTCGAGGAAGGCCGCGTGCCTCCCGGCAGCCTGGTGCTGATGCCGGCGTTCGGCGGCGGCCTGACATTGTCCGCGCATTTGATTCGCTGGGGTCAACGCCTGACGCCGCTGCAACCTTGCGACGCCGAGTTACCGCCATCTCCCAAGACTGCGCTCGAGATCGTGAACGAGATCCGCGCGCAGAAGAAGCTGGGCGAGGCGCAGGCGAGCCGCTTCAAGACCTTGAGTTTTGCGGAGAATCGCGCCGGCTAAAAGGCGTTCCGGGACTTAACAGTGTGGATGGAAAATTATCGCGCGATGCCTGCGAGGGAACTCCATAATATGTAAATTCCTGCTCGCATCGCAGGTGAATCAGTGAGTTAGCCCCTGCTCCACTTTTGCGGGAGAAGCGACGCTGCGGTGGAAACGTGTAGTCGTTCGCAGACAATTGATCGGCAAATGGCGTTTGCGATTTACTCCGGGCGCGCGGCGGCAAACAGCGCCGCGAGGCAAAGAGATCGTCTTCAAAAAGCGTCAAGGGGATTCAGATGAGCAAGCCCGCGTTAATTAGACCGATATACTTGCTCGGCGCGGCGGTGATGTTGGCGCCAATTGCGGCAGCGAGTGCCGCCTCTCCGGCGAAGCACGTCAAGGTCTCTCACAGCATCCCGCATGCCGCTGCCGCCCCTCATCGCGACGAACATGACGAACGCGACGATGATACGCAGCCATGGATGATGTTGCCTGTTGGCTTGGCGGCCATCGGCTTCGCCGTGCGCCGTCAACAGCGCGCGCTCGACTCGCTACAGCCGCAGATCAATTGAGTTCATAAGTCGGCGCACGCTTAGTCTCGCTGCCAGCGCTCGGACGGCGGCGGGAGGCGGCAGGAGGATCAACCCCTGGATCCAGGAACGATTGCGCGAATCAAGCGCAGAACTGAACCCGCGGGCGAGGTGCGACCGTGGGACCCGCCGTCCGTCCTGGTCATCAAGTCCCTACTGTATCCGCTCGCGGCGGCCGGCAGTCTATGGCTGGCGTTGTGGATTTCCGGAGAGCCGTTCCGCAAGGCGTATTTTCTCACTGCGGTGCTTGCGTTCATCGCGACTTCCGAGATCTTGAGCGTCGCGCCGCTGCGGGACCTGTCGAGCGCATCGGCCTCCGCCCGCGGTCTGCTTTTCATCGCGCGCCGCTGGCTCACCGTGATGGCGTTCCTGTGGGCGCTCATCAGCGTGTCGGGATTGGGGGCGAATTTTCCGACGCGCGTGTGGCTGACATGGACGCTCGTCACACCTCTGGTGCTCTGGCTGAGCCAAGCCGCCGCACGCCGCGCATTCGCGCTTGCGCTTAACTCGCAGCATTTTCGACCGCACGATGCCATCATCGTCGGCCTAAATGATTTGGGCCGGATGCTCGAGCGCAGGTTGCACGAGGACCGCTCGTCCAGGATTCGGATCGTGGCTTACTTCGATGATCAGCGGCCCGCTGCCGGAGCGCGATGCCGCGATATCGCAGATTTGCGACGCTTCATCGGCGGCAACGAGGTGCGCATCGTCTACATCACTTGGCCGATGACACGCGAACGGCGGATTCTCGAGCTTCTGGAAATCTTGCGAGACTCGACGGCCTCCGTCTACTTCGTGCCCGATGTTTCGATCGTCAACCTCATCCACGGGCGTCTCGCACTCGTTAGCGGAATCCCGGTGGTCGGCGTGTGCGAATCGCCTCTGTATGGCATACGAGCATGGCACAAACGGATGTTCGATATCGTCTTGGGCAGCGTCCTGCTGGTGCTCGCAGCACCCGTGCTCGTTACCGTCGCGATCGGCGTGCGCCTGAGCTCGCCCGGACCGATCCTGTTCCGGCAACGGCGCTATGGCCTCGACGGCCGCGAATTCGTGGTTTACAAGTTTCGATCGATGAGCGTTAGCGAGGATGGCGCCTCGACCTTTTTCGCCGTTGAGCGCGGTGATCGCCGTGTTACCTCGTTCGGCGCCTTCATTCGCAAGACCTCGCTCGATGAGTTGCCGCAGCTTTTCAATGTCGTCGGCGGCACCATGAGTCTCGTCGGACCGCGTCCACACGTCGTCGCGATGAACGAGGCCTACCGGGGGCTGATCTCCGGATACATGCTGCGTCACAAGGTGCGGCCCGGAATTACCGGTTGGGCGCAGATCAACGGCTCGCGGGGCGGCAACGACCTGGCGGACATGCAGCGCCGGTTCGAGCTCGATTTAGAGTACCTCCAGCACTGGTCGTTGCGCCTCGACTTCGTGATCCTGCTGCGCACCGTCGGCCTGCTTTGGTCGGATCCGTTTGCGTACTGATCGGAGCGACCGCGACCTCACAATGGGGCGAGCGTGTGGACGATATTCTCGCCGTGGAACAGAAACGTGTAGCTCTTGAATCCGACGTATCGGCCGTGGGAATTCTTGGCGTTGATCGTCGCTTTCACCTTCCAGCCGTAATCGCGCGTCTCGTGCATTAGAACGGTGCCGGTGACCCCTGTGGTGTAGCCCTTCTCCGGCTTGGTGATCTCCTGATACTGAATGGAATCCGGATCCGTCATGTGCTCGTGAAAGTACCGCCGGATCGCCTCCTCGTACTGGATGGGCATGTCCCCGTATTGCGCAGCAAGCCCTTGCGCCGGAGACGGTACCGAGCTTGCGGTGTGAGATTCAGATCCCGGTAATGCCGGTGGCGGTGGCGGCTCCGGGTGCGCGCTCGGCGCGGCCGGTACTGCGCTCGGCGAATCGTCCGAGTTCCAGATCTCGACGAGACATTTCCAGCTGCCATCGGCCTGTTTTCTCCAGAACTCGAGCAGCCTGCCCCGATCCGACAAGGGCATGCCGCGCGAGTCGCCGAAGCGAAGCTCGTACGCGCCGGTCAAATACGCCGCATCGCCCGATCGAGTCACCTCCACTTTGATCGGATGCCACGCGAGCGAGAGGCGGGGCAGCGTGAGCAGGTGGGTCACTGCATCGCGAATTTGTTCGTTGCCGCTTACCAGCCGATCATTGGGCAGACGGACGATTGCATCGGCGGAATAGAACGTCATCCACGCCTCGACGCCGGCAGTGTTGGCGGCCGCGGCCCAATCGGCGTCGGCGCTGCGAACGGCCGCCTCGGCAGCCGCGGGGTCGACGCCGGCCGGGGCTGCGAATAACAATCGGCACAGGCACAGAGAGGCGGTGACCAGAACACCGAGGACGAGGAGGCCCCTATCGGTCGATGTGTCCCTGCTAGATGTCATCCATCGGCACTTTATCCCTGTTGCGCGGGGTTTGCCATCCATGCTTGGGCACGATTACCCCGCATCGGCGAACTATGGCTGGAGCGCGGCCGCTCCGCCCCGCCCCACCTTCGATTTAGTTTGTT
>CAAGKR010126119.1_pt1 | contig 17459 bp, 24 predicted proteins | sample 2556971 | NCBI WGS metagenome assembly CAAGKR01 (sample SAMEA5207829, study PRJEB30636) | soil metagenome | biome: forest; feature: boreal; material: soil | place: USA | collected 2011-09 | depth 1 m | reverse complement strand
TGGGGCAGTAGCTCAGTTTGGCAGAGCGCCGCGTTCGCAATGCGGAGGCCAGGGGTTCGAGCCCCCTCTGCTCCACCAGTAAAATCAATCACTTGCAGCTAGGCGCAACGCTGGCTGCTTTTCTTTTGGGGCGCAGTTGGGGCAGGAGTTCCCGGAGCGAACCCGAGCCGCCTCGACGGCCATTCGCTTTCCCTGCTCGGTTCCGTGCGTATAGCGCCGAGTGGTCGACTCGGAAGTGTGCCCCATGAGCTCCGCGATCGTGGCCTCAGAAAAGCCAGCCTCCGCCAACCTGGTCCCGAACGTATGGCGTAGATCGTGCCAGTGAAGGTTGCTGATGCGGGCATCTCGGCATGCGGCTGAGAACGCCTTCTTGATATCGCCGTATGGCTTGCTCGTCTTCGGATTGATGAAGACAAACTCTGCGTCGGGCTTAGCTTCTCGCTTGCGAGTGAGCAAGACACTCCGGACGTCCTGATTCATCGGCACAATATAGTCGTGACCAGTCTTCATGTTCGGGACGTAGATAACGTCCCGTTGGAAATCAACCTTCTCCCAGCGAAGGTCAAGCTGATCTCCTTTCCTCATCCCCGTTCCTATCGCGACAATCACCATCGGGTAAATGTGGGCTCTTTCGCCCTGGCAGTGACTCAGAAGAACCATTTCTTCGTCGTCGAGCAGATAACGCGTCCGCCGGTTGTTAACCGGCAGTTTTCGCACCTCGCGGCATGGGTTGCTGGAGGTCAGCTTCGCAGTGGTCGCCAGGGTGAAAACGCGCGAGAGTATTTCCAGTTCACGATTCACGGTAGCCGGACTCCTCGACTTTCCCTTTTTCGTAATGGACTCCCTTCGTTCTTTCTTGAACTTCTCAATTAACAAGGGCGAGATCTGAGCAAAGGTCTTGCCCTTAAACTGTTCGCTCTCACGTAGGACATTTGCAAAAAGCTCATCGTCGTACCAAGAGCGCTTATTCTCTCGCGACCAAGGAAGATAGACCTCTTCGACGAACTTCAAGAAGTCATGGTTTCCCCTAGGCCTTCCGTACCGGCCTTCAAAGACGGTCTGCTTGGCTTCTACTTCCGCCTGCTCGGCTTCGAACTTGGTCCGAGCCTCCGGAATAGAAGCGCGATAACGAACTCCGCGAATGGTGAATGCATAGCGCCACCGCGGCTTCTTCGACGTACCTCTGTTTTCAACTGGCATGGTTTCCTTTCCAGGAATCGCAGCCATACCGGCCCCTATCCTAACGCATCCGTCTAGTCACGGTCACCGTCTACCGCGCTGTTTTTTGTCCAAGCATCGATCTCTTGAGGATCAAAGAGAAGTTGCCTGCCGGCCTTCCGAAACGGGATCCGCTTCTTATGGACCATCTGATAGACGGTCGAGGGGCGGATGCGCAACATCGTCGCCACTTCCTCCACTTTCAGATATTGCGGCCATGCGGCCGCCAATCCGTTTACGTTCCAATCTTGAAAAGCCGAAATCCCTGATCGATTATTCATCCTAATGTGACCTACCTCATCCGGCCGATATATAACGGCCCCTGTACTCCGGCGATAACCCTTCACATGTTTATGGTTATGGCCTTCTCGTTGTCCCCGCGCGGGGAGAGGCTACGGGTAGATCAATCAGCGCATGTTTCGGGACTTGACTGATCTGCCGTTCGACAACTTCGGTTCGTGTTCCCACTTGCGCCCTGGCAAAGTAGTCGTGTGGGTCGAGAAAGACTTCACTGCCGGGCCACCCATCGCAAGACAATTTTTCCAGCAAGGCGAAATAGAAAAGGTGCCGTGGCGCCTGTTCGAGCACGGTCTGTCGCATCAATCCGATCAGCCTGTTAATGCTGCGTGCGAAGGTGAGGACTTTCACGTCCTTCAGGTGCTCGTGCTTTCGTGTGAAAAGCGAGCTGTACTGCCTGACCTTGGTTCTGCCGAAGAAGCTGGCGTGTTCGGTTCCTTCGTCATATTCGACGTACAGGTTAAGTATCCGAGCCTGGCCGTCGCGCATCGCTCTGATTCTGGCAACCGCATCTGGAATAATTCGATAGTTCTTCAGCCAGATGACAAAGGGATCTCCGCCTACCGCCCGGTTTTGATAGTAACGGCCCAGTTCAGTTTCGCTGAGAAAGAACGAGAGCTTCGCGGGCGGGTCTTGAACGTTCTTTTCAAAGTAGTAGCGGAGATCGTTGATGGCAGTGAAGTGCCTGATCTTGCGCGGCACTTGGTTTGGGATCGTGATGTTCTCGTCCGCGCCCGCGGTCCGATCCAGCAGTGCCAGTCTTCCCTGACCAGCCAACCGATAAAGCGCCGGCTCCGTTGAGCTAAGCCTGGCCATAGCAATGAAGCGGCTTGCAATCAGCTTTCTAAGTCGCTTGCACACAGCGTTTGTACTCTTGTCCGGGAAGAAGTAGTTCCGGATTTGCTTTGAGGTCAGCCAGCCGGCGGCGTTGAGCTTTTGAAGGATCTTCAAATCACGATCGGTGAAGCGAGTTAACGGCGAGGTTTTGCTGATGCGTTGCTGTTTCATCGGACTTAGGTCAACTGGGTTGTGGCGTGGCAATTCAGGCAACGCACCACTCGGGGCACACGATTGCAGATCGGGCACGGCCGCAGCAGATGCCCGCTGTAGCTGAAGCCACACCCGCATTCCCACATTCCAACAAGGGCGATCTCTCCTTGGCAGTTGATGCATTTGGCAGACACGGAAACTGAACGGCCCAGAATACGAAAGTACCTAACGGTCCTGACTAGCGTCCAGACCGTCAAAAACGGTAGGGCGAGAATGTAGACAATGATCGTTAGCAAAGCTCTCAATAGTTTCAATGCGCTAAACCTCAGTTGTTCTTTTTTGCGTACTCTTCTTCCAGTGCCTTGACCAGCGTACTTGCCTTCTTCTTGCCTCTGCGGGTCGCAGAGACGCCGGGCGACTCGACTGGATACTGCAGGTCTCGGAGCCGAGTTTGAAGTTTTGCTATGTCTGCAGCGATCACTCGTTTCGCCACTCCCTGCCCCAGCGGCTCTGACCTTGCAAACTCCGCAAACTGCTGCGCCGTGCAGCCGGCAATCTCATGAGGAGCGGGAACCAAGGGAGTCGTGATCCGCACCGCCGTGTTCAGGTGAGCCTTCAGCCAACAATAGCCTTGCCGGTCGGGAAGTTTGGTGATCTCCTTTAGCCGAGCCTTCAACTCTTCGCCTTCGGTCATGTACTTGGCAGCCTCGAATGGTTGGTGATGGGGTTTGGTTCTATTGCCAGTCACCGGAATGGCCGGCGCAATCAGTTCAGCATCCCGCAGCGTCGATCGCAGCATTACCACCCACCTGACATTGGCCATGAGGGAATTCAAGACGTCCTGGTCCCTGACGGCTGAAGTCAGGGACTGCGTGAGCAATACCAAGAACGAGCCAAAGGAACGGCCCATCGTCAGGAGATCAACCATGTGCTCGCGGTTTGTGGAACTCTTGTAGAGATTCTGGGCCTCATCGCAAAACCAGATAAATTTATTGCTCGGGTTTGATCGGCGGAAAACGCTCTGCTTGATGTCGCTCAGGATCAAACCTTGAAGCAGTTCGCTAATACCGCGGGTAATGTTGCGACCCGCAGTATTGATCAAAATGATGAAGCCCTCGTCCTGAAGCGCGGTAAAATCAGGCGCAGACGAGGCCGAAAGACTTAGCCGAACTCCCTCTGAGACTAAGAGAGCATCGATGCGCTGGCGCAATGCCAGCAGCGTTGATCTACTCTCACCTTCGAACCGGCCAGCGAAGTAGTCCTGTACGGCGGGGTTCTTTGATCTTTCCACTAGGCAACCAAGCAGCACCGGGTCAGCGCAGAGTTGTTCAAAACACGACAGCGGCAGATCAAGTTCCACCATCAGCAAGAACAGATACTTCAAGATCATGCGCATCCGCACAGATAGATCAGAAAGCCCGGAGAACTGCTCGCTGATCGTGTCGATACGATTAGCAATCATGAGCTCATCCGCCAGGAATTCTTTTCGGGCGAGAAGGTTGTATGGCGTTATGAGATTGTCATCGGAAAAGTCGATGACGATGATTTTCTTTTTGATAGCTTCGCGCGCGGCTGGCTCGAGCCGAAACAGATATGCCTGAAGATAGAGCACGGCCCTTTCGAACAGCTCGCCTTTAGCGTCGAGGATTCCGAAGGAATGGGATTTTCCAGGTTGGTTAAGGATCTGAGAGAGGAGCCCAAGACCGTAGTAGCTTTTCCCGGCCCCGCTCGCGCCCAGAATCAGCGCGTGAGCGAAGACCTCTTGTAAGGCGATCGCCACGTCCTGTCCCTGACTCGTTGTGCCGAGCGGAATGGCGGATGTGCCGTGCCGATTCAGCCGCTCAATTTGTTTTTGCAGTCCGAGCTGCTGCTTCCGAGCAAGCTGCGAATATTCCTGCAGAACGAGATTCGTTTCGCGCCTAATCTTCTTGCGCCAAAATCTTTGGACTAGCTTGATCCCTTTCAACTTCTGCCGCCTCAAATCCTTCTTCGTAGCTTGCCGGCAATATCATCTGACGCTCACTTGTCTGACCCTGTGGCTCCCTTGTCTTTCTGGCGCGAACGATCCTGCCGCGAACGTAAAGAAACGAAGCCGTCATCAGGACAATCATCACCAGCAGCAGTGGCATGCCGCTGAGAGCCCCTGGCCAGTTCGCTGTCAATTCAGCCAGGAGCGCCCTGAGGATCACCGTGACAATACAGGGGCCGAGAATGAGGGCTATGAGCATCGGCACAAGATCGCGCGGGAGCTTGCCCCGGAACATCAGGGAAAAGCCGCTGAGTAAAAGCAGAGTCAGGATTGCCAGCGAAGTGAGCCAGGTAGCGGCAAGACGCAGAGCCATGAGAATGCCGGTGAAGCAGACAATAAAAATGACAGTTCTCGACATCGGGCCTTTGGCAATCAGTCTTTGGGACAGAATGGCTCAAAGCTAACTCGCTCCCGATGCGTGAAGAGTGAGAGCCAAACGGCCCGCAATCTGTCAGCGCCACTTGCGTCGCGAGTTCGCGTCACTCGCTGGCGCCGGCCACCAGAGGTCAGCTCTTCGCCTTTGGTATCACTGAGGCCATAGAAAACAATGTCAATGCCATCGTTATCGATTAATGACGATGCCGAAGTCTTGCTGCTCCCTGGCTGGCTGGCCAGCAACTGTTTGACGGTTGGCTCGGAAGTTTCTTCGCCGTCGGACTGAATCACAACAAAACAGCCTGACCCCGTTTGGCACCCGGCGGCCCTGAGCCGTTCGACCGCTCGTTTCGCAGACAGCACGATGGGCGAACGGTTCGTCATCGGCAGTTGTTCGCATTTAGTTTGCAAGTCGGTCAGGAGCTCTTGCTGCTTTCGCGCGGTGGCGTTGCGGCCTTCAATCGCGGTGCGAGTCGACGGGACGTTGTAGTCGGCAACCAACACCGGTTCGTCAGCCGTAGCCTGGTCGCCGGTGGCAATGATGGTAAGCATCGAGCCCTTGGCAAGACCGCGTTCTCTCAATGCATGTCTTGCCAAAGCCGTCGTGCAAGTACAGTCACTGAACACTGAATCGGAGCGGTCACGGACTACAACTCCGCTCGGCACTGGCACATTCATCCCGGCGCGGTAGTAGTAGAGTCCGGCGCCCGCGGTACCAAGTGTCGTGAGAATGGCAAGGGAAATGAGGAGAATGGTCTTCATGACTGAACTCCTATGACCTTGCCACGGTTCTCGCTGATTCCTTTAAGATAGCCAGCTTCGGCGGCTTTGCGTGCCGCCTCCCGGATTTCTTTAAGGTTCGTTGCGCGCAGGTGACGCTCTTCGACATACGCGGCATGCTCGTCGATCTGCAAATTGATTTCATCGACACCAGCCTTCCTTCGCGCGACTTCACCCTCCTGCACGGCTGCTGATCCTTCAGCTTCCTTGGCGGTGGCTTCCAGTGGCAGGCGCCTCCTTTGGGCAGACCGACGGCTTGTGGCAAGCGATTCCAAAAATACGACAATCGCTATCTCCAAAATCGAGGTGGCCAGACCGAACAGAACCTGTTCGCTGTCGTCCGCGCCCTTGACGCGCAGCAGGAAAAGCGCGATGCCGATGCTGACGCCCCCTGCCAGCCCCGTCCAGTTGGTGAGGCTGCGACGCTCACTGTCGTGATTGTCGGCCAAAATCAGCAGAGCGATCAGTATGCCGAAAACCAGACCGGTAAGAAGGCTGAGGAACCAGGAAATTGGTTCATTATCCATAACCCACAAGAAGTCGTGCGCCGCCGGCGCAATGGTCGCGGCCAGGGCAACTACGGCAGCGCCGCGCAGCAGGAGCGGTGGTTCCGCCGGCAAAGGCGGGACTTGCGCCCGCGCTTTTGCCGCTTCGTTCTTCCGCTCAGCAAGCGTGACGCGGCTGTGCTTCAGTCCGAGTTCCTCATCCTCACGATCCCGCATGAGTTTTTGGTATTCCTCCTCGATAACCTTGTCATGCGCGTGCTGTTTCGGATCGTACGTTGGGCGCGTTGCGTCGCACGCGACCGCGTCGGCGTGCTCGCAAGCAATCGTCAGATCTTCCTGACGGGGCGTTGTTGCGCCCGAAGCAAGGGCAAACTGACGGCCGTCTTCTACCAAGCCGCTCTGCACGCTGAGAATCACCCCCCTCATTCGCTCACGGCGTCTGGGAGCACTACTCGAAACGGCGTCGCGAAGACTCGCTGCTTCGGTTGGTTCCGCTCCTTGTTTGTGACCGTTGGAGGACGCCGATTCAACTACCCCCACGATCTTCTGCTGTTCGTTCATAAACACAAATTCCTTGATCTCGTTTTTAGAAAGCCTTCACGGCTTCCATCCAACAAGATGTATGAACAACATATTTTTGGAAAGGATTTTGACCTGAGAAGTGAAGGATGGCTACGGATGGGGGAGTTTGGTCCTGGTCGCCGGGTGCGCCAATCGGTGCGAGTTGGAAAGAAGAAGCTGGGAGCCAGGGCTTTAGGCTTTGCCTATTGCGTCTTCTTTCTCTATCTGTTTGACAATCCTGAGCAAGCTGAGTGCTTTGCTGCAGGACGGGCATTGAGGCAGATGGTTCTCGATACGTCTGCGACTGCGCTCCGTTACGCGCCTGTTCAAGAAAAACGGAAACGAGCCGCGAAGGCTCGGCTCCGAACAGGTATTTGTGGCCAAACGCCGCTTATTCTTTTCGGTCATGGTCTCCCTTTCTATTGGTTGCTGGACGCGAAAAAAAAAAGCAGGCTCCTCAGGTACTGCTTTGATTACCTGCTTGCGGTATCAGTCAAAGACCTGGGCAAACGTCGGGCTGTTTAGTTCATGAACCGAACGCTCCTCAGTAATGCTGTTCACAGCAGCACCATGCACGGTAGATGATAAATATTGCCAGCTGTACTGCGTAGGAGAAATAAAGACTTTTAGTCCTGCGGATTTTCGAGTTCGTTCCATGTTTTCAAAAACAGTTCTGTAAATTTTCGGCATATCGCCCGAACGTTGCTCTCGGTCATGCTAAACCGCGTTGCCGCTTCTTTGTTGCTGAGTTCATCAACCCAAATAGCCTTCATCACACTAACGTGAAGGTCGTTCTTCATCAATGTATACGTCATCGTTCGGACTACTCTGATCTGGGCTTTCATCGCCTCATCGCACTGCTTGGCAATTGAGTCAGCCATAGCGTCGAGTGACTGACCATTATTATTAATCTCGCCATCGGTAGAATCACCCTCTGTCAAACGCATGGGTCGTTTGCGTCGCCGACAGGGCGCTTGAGCTTGCTCGTGAACTCGCTCAATCGTTGATTGGTCCACTAAAACTTCGTGGGTAGCAAAAGGCTTCTTTCGCCGCTTATCCTCCAACACGAGATTTATGTATATCTTTCGCATCGTTGGCTTCACGCCTTTTCTTATTTTCAGCATCACCGCGTCTTGATGAGATAAATGGTACTGGCGCGCAGATTCGGTGAAAGGAAGCAAACAGATATGAGTATGAGGACCACCGAGTAGAACCCGATCCCAGAAGGTATCCTTTGGAAAGCCATCAGTTCCGTATGTCGTAACGGTTTTGTAAACCGTTTCAAGTACGTAACGTTTGTTTTCCTCCTGAGGTAAATGAAACTGGCGAGTGCCGATAGAAGGAAGGTAGCGCAGCATCTCATCTAGATATGCTGAGCCCGGCGGCGGGTTGTTGTTTGCTAGGTCCGCAGTTGGGGCCATAATGCTCCCCTCCGAAAAAACTATGGATGCCCTGGCTCTTTTTGAATTCCTGTCCGCTTAGGAAACTCTAAGGTGCGGGTTAACCGAGCAGGTTATGCCCGGTTAACCCGGGTGCCTTGCCGATCCTTGAGAGCCCGTTGGCTCCGCTGGAGTGCGGGTGCGGCGGGCGCAAGGTGCTGCTGGTCAGCACTGGAGCGGCCTGGGAACAGGTCTGTTCGAAGAGCGCGCTTAGTGTCTTGCGCGTGCTAGTCGGTTTGGGCGGCGGCCTTGGGGGGTTTTTTAGTAGCGCCGGGGTATTGCGTTCGGCGCCAGCCCCCGAAGAACGTCGCGATTTGGCCAACTACACCCTACTGGATGCAGCGACCAGACGTTTGCGTCAAATCGATTTTCGAAATTTCTTTGCGTTGTAATATTGCGTGGACCATTCTCAGCTCGCCCGGGCCGGTTTGTGCGGCCCCTTCCATCTTGACAAGATGCAGCATGAAAACTTTCTCGTTCGATGAAAAGTCCCCGGAAAGGGTTGTTTGATTTTTTGGTTGACGCTCTGCAAGAGACCGCCGCAAGGGGATGAGTAGAGGATGGTGTAGAATCGCAGCGTTTAGGCTGCTCTTTTCACCAAGGCTTCGGCAGATTGCACCAGCAAAGCAGGACTACCAAGGATTGGTTTTGACCCAACGTTTTTTGGCGTCGACTTCAGCGCGATCTTCGGGAATTCCTGAGCTTGCCACCATTCAAGAGTGGCGGCCTCGATTAGCTCCGTTCTCTGCTCACGACGTTGAAACGATTTGAACTCTTCTTGCATTTCAATTCCTTTGATGCCTGGTGTTTTGGGTCAAATCAATGGGCTGGGGTTAACCGAGCAGTTCTCTGTCCGGTTAACCCCGTGCCGGCCCGTTGGAGCCCCCTTTGCTCCGCTGGAGTGCGGGTGCGGCGGGCGCAAGGTGCTGCTGGTCAGCACTGGCGCGCTGTGGAACGGCTTCGTTCGCGGTGCGCGTTGGTGTCTTGCGAGTGCCCCGGCTGGGTTGTGCGGCTTTGGTCCTGCCGTGCATCGGGCGTTGGTGGTCCGCTGCGTTTGGAACTCTCGGCCTCGCTTCGCCCAGCCTTCACCCGACTAGATGCACGATGCGAGAGTTTTGATAAGAAAAAAGATCCCGGCGAATTAAGTAATCACCGGGATCACATTTTGGCTCTCGATTAACGCGAGCCGTCAGAACTATGATTCACTTTTCATGCCTCTCGATGTCTTTGACGAGCTTGAGTAACCGCAGCGCTTGCCTGCACCGGTCGCACTGCATCAAGTGTTGTTCAATTCTCGTGCCTTCATCTTCGGTAGCCTTGCCATTAAGGTAGAAGATAAAAAGTTCGCGAAGCTCTACTGCCGTGCAGCTTGGACCAGCCTGTTGGGAAGAATCCTCCACTTTTGTTTCTCCTTTCGGTTTCTTGAGAGATTCGCCAGTTTGAGCTGACGCCTCTCCTCAGAAACCAAAAGGGATCTAAGAAACAATTACGGTCCTTACCTTGGCCCACAATCTTCGCGCCTGCGGCAGGGATTCCGACGGTCCCATATTTAGGTATGCCTTAACATTAGCAAATCTATTGATAAGGACAAGACCTTAATGGACCATTGGTGATAAGCCAAAATCAACTTTGTCCACACCCCATCCACATGCGCTTTGTAAAGTAGCCTCGCGAGGCTAAATTTTCCCCCTTTCGTGGTTCATTTGGTCTTGCTACGATGGCAGTAGCATAAAGTAACCACATGAAATCAAATGAATTCCGGAGGGAAAAACAAAATACAGAACCGCTTGTGGCTCACTCGCAAACGGAGGGGCTTGAAACAAAAGCAGGTCGCTTATCTGCTCAACCACCGCAACGTTGATCAGATCTCTCGTTACGAGAACAGCTCGCGCACTCCAACACTCCAAGCTGCTCTCAAGCTGGAGATCATTTTGGGAGTTCCGCTTCGACTCCTGTTCACAGATCTGCACGAGCAACTGCGAGCCGAAATCAAGGAACGCGCTGAAACCAGCCGCCTCCTCAAAGAATCACTGGTCCACGTCTTCGGCGATGGCGCGTGCTCATACAGCGAGCTACTGTCGTCTCCGACTCGATCTTCTCAAGAGCTTGAGAAGGTTCGGCGGCACGCCACAGACTTAGTAAAGACAATGGCGTATCTATAGGGGGAGTCCTGTGAACTAGGCCTCAATCTTGACAGTTGTAACTGGCGCGCCGGTAACAACTCGATCGTTTTTGTCGCGCCACAATCCTGATCATTCAATCAACAACAATGAACGAGACGAGAACAAGAATCCTGGCAATCGATCCAGGCACGAAAGAAATAGGCATCGCTGTGCTCGACGGAGAAGAGCTCATCTATTACGCAGTGAAGACCATTCGTGATCGCAGCACGGCCCAGAAGGTACTTCGCCAGGCGGTCACAATTGTGATCGATCTCATTGCGGCTCACCGCCCTGATTGTCTGGCGATTGAAAAGATGTTCGTCGTTCAAAAGAGCGCCGCGTTGTTGAGCGTGGTCGCGGAAGAAATCAAGGCTGCGGCGAGAGGCAGCGGCTTGGATGTTTACGAGTACGCGCCGACTACAATTCGGAAGTTCGTCTGCCAAACAGGAAAGGCCACGAAAGCAGAGGTAGCGAAAACCGTCGCTGTGCGCTATCCCGAATTGGCGCGGCACCTGAATAGCATTACGACGTGGGAGCAGAAGTATTATGCGAACATGTTTGACGCGGTGGCTGTGGGCCTGATGTGTCGGCACGAAATCGCCGCAAAACGCGCAGCCTAAATTTATTCAAACGGCGACTATGGAAACGAAACACCCGGAAATCAACATACGTGACCTATATCCTGACCTGACCAGCGAAGAACAGGCTGAAGCAGCCGCCTGTTTGGCCCGTTACATTGATCTGGTTTGCCGCATATACGAAAGGAATCAAAATTTGACAAGATTCGATTAGGTCGCTACGATCTGATCGCTCTGAATCCAAAGCACCTTCGCATCTCTCACAAACTCCGCTTAATTAAAACAAAACCTTAGCAGTTATGTCCAAGGGCTATTTCTCGTACATCCGCGTCTCAACGGTGAGACAGGGCCAAACGGGTACTTCATTGGCCGAACAACGTGAAGCGATCCAGCGCTACGCGGACCGTTGGAGTCTTCAAGTTGTCCGGGAATTCGAGGAAAAAGAAACGGCGGCAAAATATGGGCGCCCTCTCTTCTTACAGATGTTGAGCGCGCTCAAGGGCGGCAAAGCTGATGGCGTCATCATTCACAAAATTGATCGTGGCGCAAGGAACCTCCGCGATTGGGCCGAACTTGGCGAGATCATCGATCGCGGTATCGACGTTCATTTCGCCAACGAGAACCTCGATCTCGAGAGTCGTGGCGGCCGACTTTCTGCAGACATTCAGGCAGTCGTTGCTGCCGACTTCATACGGAACCTGCGTGAAGAAGTGAAGAAAGGATTTTACGGCCGCCTGAAGCAAGGCTTCTACCCAATGCCTGCGCCGATCGGATATTTGAACAAAGGACCGGCGCAACCTAAAGAACCTGATCCGGCGCGAGCACCGTTAGTCAAAGAGGCTTTTGAACTCTATGCCAGCGGGCGTTACGGCATCAACGATTTGGTAGAGGAAATGTACGCGCGCGGACTGCGCGGCAGAACAGGAGCGAAGGTAACCCGCAACGGTATGGCGCATCTCCTGCACAACCCCTTCTATGTCGGGTTGGTCCGTGTGAAGCTGCAGAATGAACTTTTTGCCGGCCGCCATGAGCCGATTGTTCCCAAAGCCCTCTTTGATAAGGTGCAGAAGAACTTCTTGATAAGAAGCGTTAAGCGGGCTCTGGTCCACGATTTCATCTTTCGACGCTTGCTGAGTTGCTCTTCATGCCAGGCAACCATGATTGGCGAACTACAGAAAGGTCACATCTACTACCGTTGCCATGAGCGCGATTGTCAACAGAAAACGATTCGCGAAGACGTGGTTGAAGCAGTGCTCGTGCCGGTCCTCAAGCGGCTGTGTTTCAATGCGACTGAGCACAATTACTTGAGAAAGGAAATTAGGCGCCGATATGGGAACCTCGGAGCTGTGCAAGAGACTCAGCAACAGGCATTGACGCTGCAACTTGACCAGTTGCGAAACAAACTTTCAAAACTCACCGACGCTTATGTCGACGGCGTGGTGGATCGCCAGACCTACGTCGACAAGAAAAACGACATTCTTATTGAGGAAAGGTCATTGACCGAAAGGCTCGCAAATCTCAGTCAGGACCTGAGCGAAAGCTTTCGGAAACTGGAAAAAATCCTCGAACTGGCAAACTGCGCTTATTCAAGCTATGAGATCGCAAACGTGCCGGAAAAGAGAGAAATGGTCGAATCTGTTACCTCGAACCTGAGGATCGAGGGGAAAAGTGTCTTATATAAGCTGCATTATCCTTTTCAGTTGATTGCCGAACGACAGCTTGCATCATATGGTAGACCGTATCGGGCCACGGCTCGAACGCTTTCCCGATTACTAAGCAAATTAATTTCTTATGCTAAGAGTTTGCCCGCGAAGGAAGAGGAAGCGAACTTGGATAAGCCAGTGAAGATCACGCCGCATCGGTTGAAGCTCGCGTTCCGCAGCGCCAACGGTTCAGAAAAACTTGCCGCCTGAGGCTAGTTTTGTTGCTGATAACGCTTATATTCTTCCGGCAATTCTATTCCGTACCTTTCACACAATTCCGATACCGCTTGCAAATACTTATCTGGATGTTTATCTATCCAAGGAGCAAGGAACTTGACCATATATTCAGCAGAAATACACTTTACGGCATGTCCGTCTATTGTTCCGGTCCCTTCCAAGGACCCCCCAGGATACATAATACCTTCAGTAACATTTCCGTCTTTATCGTAAATGAATGCATGCACATCAATTTCATGGCCGCTATTGTCTCCTAAAATAAAGTTCCATTGGCCATCTTCTCTAATCTGTTTATACCCTCGTGCTTCTAACAGATCACGAAGCTTTGGAACATCTTTCCATTGGACCGCGATATCTAAGTCCTTATGAGGACGAGTCTCTTTATCAAGCAGCGCGTCAACGCTCCACCCGCCATCGACCCAAATTCGCACTCCCAGTTTCTCCAGGGTGTTATATAAGTCAAGAACATCCGAACTTTCCATCATTGGGTTGGGTTCCTTTTCTTTGCCGAGAGAATTATCAGGGCGTCCATATTCTTGAAAGTCATTTAGTTTTTTCATCGGTTAGGATCAAACCCAATTCGTCGCTTCGGTTCTTCAGCTTCTGATTTCATTAATCGGCGAATTGCATCAAATACAACCTTAAACTGGCTGTCGTACTTCTGCTCTAAAGCATCCAGCTTCGCAGCGAGTTGTTTGTTGGATGCCAGTAGCTCACGTAAACGCACGAAAGCACGCATGATTGCGATGTTGACCTGGACCGCTCTTTCGCTGCGCAGAACACTGGAGAGCATAGCCACACCTTGTTCGGTAAAGGCATAGGGAAGATAGCGCCTTCCACCACGTGCTTTGTTTGAGGTCACAAACTGTGACCTCAAAAACTCAGCTTCAGCGCCAATCAGCTCAAACATGAAGTCCATGGGGAAGCGCCCCGGGTTGCGTTTGACCGCCTGATTCAAGACTTTAGTTGTTACTTGATATAGATCTGCGAGGTCTCGATCGAGCATTACCTTATGCCCGCGGATCAAATAAATCCGGCGTTCGATGAGTTCGACTGGTATTAATGATGAGGCAGTGCGTTTTGCTTGTTTCTTTTTCGGCATTCCTTGTGAAGTTTAGTTGTAGCTACAAGGAAGCATAGCTAATGGTCCAAACGTGTCAAGAGACCATAGGGGAATCGAATCGAGATATATTGGGTTTTGTGTTGCGAAGTGGATAAGTAATTTGATTGAGGGGGAATTATTAGCCTTTCAAGGCAAGTTTTTCTATGGTAGACCGTATCGGGGCACGGCTCGGACACTTTCCCGACTACTAAGCCAATTAATTTCTTATGCCAAGAGTTTGCCGGCAAAGGAAGAAGAGTTGAATAACGCGCCGGTGAAGATCACGCCGCATCGATTGAAGCTTGCCTTCCGTAGATTCAATTCTGGCAGGGAAGAAAAACTTGCCGCCTGAGGCTAGTTTTTTGTCGCCGCTGGTGGGAGCTGAGCTAATCTGCCTAGAGCTATAGTTGAAATAGCGTTTCATTTATGGTACAATTGGGCCATAATCGGATTTTACTCGATTCCGCTCTTTCGTGCGGACGACATTAAGAAGGTGACATATAAGAAAGGAAAATTATGCAAGAACATAATCAGACTGATCACGACAAGAAGGATGTAACTATCGTCGTAAATGGTAAGCAAAAACAAGTGACGAAAGGGAAAATCTCTTACGATCAAGTTGTTGCTTTGGCCTTTGAGCCGCCCCCGACAGGTGACAACATCCTGATCACCATTACATACCGTCGTGGTCACGCCAATAAACCGCAAGGATCCTTAACCCCAGGAGAATCTGTAGAGGTTGTAGACGGGATGATTTTCGATGTCACAGCAACTGATAAATCGTAATGAAGATCTCAAACAACTGGAGAACGACGGTTACGATATTGAAATTCGGTTAGAGAAATATTTATTGGTTAAGAACATTCCGTATGTTAATTCAAAAAAAGAAATAGCTTACGGAACTCTTATATCCGATTTAATATTCGCGGGTGATGAAACTGTTCCACCTACCGACCATGTAGCTTATTTCATTGGTGATCATCCCTGCGATGTCACTGGCAATGAAATAACGCAAATTAAGCATGCGAGCGGCGAAAGATCGCTTGCTGAAGGGTTAGTGATCCAGCATTCCTTTTCGGCAAAGCCAAAACTACCTCAAGAGACGTACAAGAACTACCATCATAAGATGGATACGTACGTGAATATTATTATTGGCCCAGCGCGGCAAATCGACTCTCAAATTACAGCAACGATTTATCCCGACAGAGAACTGTCTGAGGAAGAATCGGTTTTTAAATATCCCGAAACTGCTTCTAGTCGGGCAGGGATCAGTATCATCAATAAAAAGATCGAACTGGGTAAGGTAGCGATCATAGGCGTCGGCGGTAGTGGAGCCTATGTGTTAGATCTTGTCGCGAAGACGCCTGTCAAAGAAATTCACATTTTTGATGGTGACGAGTTCCTTAATCACAATGCATTCAGGTCTCCGGGTGCGCCGTCACGTGAAGAGTTGAGGGCGAGAAAATTCAAAGTCGCGCACTTTGCAGAAATATATTCTCGGATGCGTTGGCAAATTGTTCCGCATGAAAACTATGTGAATGCTGAAAATGTGGATGAATTGAAAGGCATGGACTTTGTCTTTCTGTGCCTAGACAAAGGCGCTGATAAGAAGACGATTGTTGAAAAATTGCGAGAATGGAATAAGCCGTTTATCGACGTGGGAATCGGCGTTAACCTTCTCGAAGGCGATTCAATAATGGGAACCGTGAGAACCACTCTGGTTACACCTGAATATTCGGCGCACGTTGAAAGGAGAATTCCATTTTCTGATGGTCAAGTAAATCACGACTACTCAAAGAATATTCAGATCGCTGATTTAAATGCCTTAAACGCGGCGCTGGCAGTAGTCAAATGGAAGAAGTTATATGGCTACTATCAAGACACCGAAAACGAACATAACAGCTTCTATTCTATTGCGGGCAATACATTAGTTAACGAAGATATAGATGAAGCCTGAAATAACCTTCTCCCATAAATTCGTTCAGTTCATCCCCAATGAATTGGAGGAAGGTGTACTTTACATATCCACTGAGTTCGCGACGGCGACGCATAAATGCGCTTGTGGTTGTGGGCGTGAAGTGGTGACTCCACTTTCACCAACAGATTGGTCTTTAACATTTGATGGAAGAACTATTTCTTTAGAGCCGTCCATAGGAAATTGGAGTTTCCCTTGCCAATCTCATTACTGGATAAAGCGCGATAAGATTCGATGGGCGCCTAAATGGTCTGCGCACCAGATCAAGGCTGGCCGGGAATATGACTCGATCCAGAAGCGTAGTTACTTTGAAAAGCAGGATGATGAATCTGAGAAGACTGGGGAAGAAGCTAGCCGCGCTGCGACCGGGCAGTTGAAAATAAGTCTGTGGCAAAGAATCAAGCAAAAGCTGTTTTAGATAATGCTCCCGCAATTCTATTTGGAATCATTCCCATGAGCGCAAAAACACTTACTCAAAATCGTGTTTTGAAGACCGTCACAAAAAGACTAGAACCGTTAGCTAAATTAAGTTTTCTAGAGCAGTATTCAGTCTTCATGGGCAAAGTGCAGATCATTGAGATGGCACTGAAGCAAAGACTGGTGAATAAATATGGCTATTCGGATTCGAGGGTCCAAAAGTGGACCTTGGGCACAACGATTACCGAACTAGAAAAAAATGGACTTCGCAAAGATTTTGTAATCCTTGTCAGGGAACTACTTGAGTTCCGCAATTATTTCTCGCATGACTTTTTAGCGGATCATGCATTAATGAACTCCTTAGCAGGCCTTCAGGCCGGTAGACTTTCGGCAAAACAACTGAGGCACGCCTTGTTCAAGGTCGAAGAAGTAATTTGTGTTCATGACTTTTTAACTGAGAACGATGATCTCTAATTAATCGGCAATTACGGCTTTTATTTCAGTCAGCAGGCTTCGTCCTGGCAGCTTCTATAACCAACAACCGCTCGCGCGAAAAGAAACAAAGGGCATGTTCTGCAGATCAAACTGGTCTGCAGAATTGTTTTAGTCTGCTACCATTGGTCCATGCCACTTAAAGAAGATCAAATAGATCTTAGTGGCCTGTACCCTGGGCTTGATCCAGACCAACTGGAACAAGCACGAGTAAACCTCGAGCGGTACCTGGGCGTGATCTTTCGCATCAGCGAAAGACAAGCCAGGGACATTCCGCCTGAGGCGGCGGCCGTAAAGGTGCGCTAGGGTAGGGAACTGAGAAACACCAAAACCAAACCAGCTAACCAGGCTGGTTGTTTTTTGGAGTGGTTCAACCCATAGGGGAATCGAACTTTTTCTGGCTTAAATAAAAGAAGGCCCAAGTGGGCCGACTTTTCAAGTGTGGTTTAATTCATTTTGTGATTGGCTTATCTAAAACAGATCTGTCCGAGAAATTGGCTTTTTGCACGCTATGGTAGACCGCAACGGGAATCCTCTCGAATACTTTCCCGACTGCTAAGCCAGTTAATTGATTACGCGAAGAGTTTGCCCGTGAAGG
>CAAGKR010338845.1_pt1 | contig 17470 bp, 14 predicted proteins | sample 2556971 | NCBI WGS metagenome assembly CAAGKR01 (sample SAMEA5207829, study PRJEB30636) | soil metagenome | biome: forest; feature: boreal; material: soil | place: USA | collected 2011-09 | depth 1 m | reverse complement strand
GCGTGGAGCGCCAGTGCCGCGGCGCGCACGGCGGTGTGATCGGGATGGTGGTCGCCCAGACTGGCCGGCGCGTATAGCTGAGCGCCAGCGAGGACCACTTCGCGCAGCGCCTGCACGATCTCTCCTGGCGCCTGGTCGCCCTGGCGGTACTGGCTGTCGAGGAACGGCAGGTTGACGGCCGCGCGGCCAGCGAGCGCGAGTGCCTGGCGGTCCTCCTCGATACGCGCACGAACCGCTGCGGCCGAGTCGGTCGCGCCAGCGAGCTCATCCCACCAGCCGAGCGTTCCTGCGGGAGGCTCACCCGCAAAGACGTTCACCACGAGCACCTCGCCCGCGCCCGCCAGCAGATCCCAACACGAGAGCACCGCGTCGTCGAAGTGGGGCGAGAGGATTATCGTGTCGGGACTCATCGCCGCTCACTATTGCGCGCGCGCGTGTAGCCACCGTGAAACCGTCGCGAAAGCTTGTGATCAACGACCGTGCTCCGCGTCCAGACGCCAGCGATCCTCAGTCAGGCTGAGGCGGCGACCTCGCGCACCTCCCTGCGCGTGACCGTCACCCACGGTGCCGGGCTGCTTCCCACACGGAGCGCCTGCGAAGCCGCCTCGGCGTTCTCCTCGGTGTCGAACAGCACCAACGATGTTCCCTTGGCTTCCGGGTTGGCCAGGAGATTTAGCGCCCACGCGGGCGGGCCCTCATTCCCGGCATTCGACCCGATCACGACCATGTTCTCGCCGTCTGCCATATACAGCACCACGGTAGAGCGTGACTGTCCCGAGCGGCGGTCGCGTGATCCTGCAGACCCGCTCGGGTCGTCGTTGGTTGACGCTGAGGTCCGCTGCGCTCCACGGTCGAGCATTTAGGCTGGCCTTCAGGACTCCGGTCACGAACGTGACGACGGTCTTGGTGCTTCGGGTCGTCCTGGCTGATGGGAAACGCACGATCGGCGTGTCGCGTCTGAAGAGCATCACTATTCTCGGGTCCGGGAGATCGCCACAGCCATCCAGCGTCTGGCTGAGGAGTAGCGATCTACTTTGCCGCGGCCTTGGCAACCCTGCGGGGGGCTATCATGAAGTCGATGAGCAGCGTCACTGACATCAGTCCCGACGAGCGCGAGCGGATCCGCTTGGACTTCTATCGCGCGCATCGCGCCCAGGACGGCCTGTCCTCAGTTGGCGTGCGGCGCGACCGCGAGCGTGATCGCTGGTTTCTCGACGTCGGCACGACCGCGCCAGTGGATCTACCGAACAGCTATCGCGGACTCGAGGTTCGCATCAAGCACGTAGTTGGCGGTGTGAACGCCGTCGCGCGTCTGGACCAACTCCGCTAGCCCTGACGTCGCGACCTGTCAACGTCGGTCCCGGTGACTGCGTCTACCCCGCCGGATTCAATCGCTACGGGCAGCCACACGAGGTTGGGTCCTATGGCGCACCGGTGCTGCATCCCGATGAGGATCGTCCGCTGATGCTCACTGCGGCGCATGTTGTGGGGAGCCTCTCTCTGGCCCATCCCTTGAGTCAGCGTGAAGTACTGCTTGGCACCGCGTTCGCGAGGCCATCTTCGGGTGATCCACGGATTGGCGATGTGATCGCCAGTCACCCTGCTGAGCCGAGCGAAGAGGTGCAGATCGACGCCTCTCTGGTCCGGGTTGACGAGCACGTCACGCTCACGCAGCTCGTCCGAGATACGATCACCTCGGGGCGTCCGCGGGACCTCAGCGGTGTTGACGATCTCGTCACGGTCTTCAAGCGTGGCATCAACACTCCGCGATTGACTCGGGGTTTGCTAGACCCGACACCCGAGGCGTTCAAGGTTGTGCTCCCTCAGTCGGGCGGGGGACCGTCCTTGGTTCGTGACTATCTCCGCGGCTGGTTCGTGTACGGCGACGGGGTGCCTTTTGCACAACCCGGCGACTCAGGGTCGATTGTCGTCGATGAGGACGACTGCGTCGTTGCGATGCTCGTTGCACTGCGGACCGAGCCGCACCGGCCACCGCGGCCTGAGGACCCGGCTTTCGTCATTCCGATCCTTGATGTCCTCGATGGTCTCGGCATTGCTCTCGCCGGCCCCGACCGTCCATGCACGCTCTCATAAGTCTCTCGCTCGCTGTCGGGCGCGCTCCACGAAAAGCTCTGCCCGCCATCTGACGGTGAGGCAAATCGCCGGGGTTCCGCTGTTCAGGGGGCCTACAGCTCGACTGGACAGTCGCGAGCGGGACGCCCTGGCGTCCACCTAACAGGCAATGTAGATCAACAGCACCACGTTGTGAGGTGGTAGCGCTTCATGGCTACCCAAGGGTAGCCTCCTCACGCGCCTGCCGCCTCAAAGCGCCTGATCGCGCTGTAAGCGAGCTCTGGCGCGTAGCCTCTGCGTACCAGCATGCCCAGCGCTCGCTTACGCCCGCTGGGGTCGCTTGGAGGGAACCTCACACGCCGGTGCAACACCTCGAGCGCGGCCCGTATTTCCTGTTCTTGATCTTCGGGTTCGGAGGCCTGCTGGGCCAGATTGCGCTCAATCCCCAGCTCGAGCAAGCGCCGGCGAATCCGCCCGGACCCCCAGCCATCTAGATTGCGGCGATCTTCGGTGAAGCACTTCGCGTAGCGAGCGTCGTCGAGGTAACCCTTCTTGATGAGCTCGTTGAGAACCGCGTCGATCAGCTCAGGTGCCGGGTGCCTGCGTTTTAGATACGCACGCACCTCCGCCACCGTTCGCTCGCGCCGGTTCAAGTACCGGTAAGCCTGACTGAGCGCCTCCTCGAACATTGGGCACCACCGCCGTCTCTGCCTAAGGCGCTAGGCGGCTGCGATCGCCGGTTCGCTCGCCTCAGCCTCCTGGGCTGTGTCTTCCACACCACTGGCCGAGCCGGCAACCGGTGGCTCCGGGACGACATCCTTGTCGCGCTCGATCGGCGTCACCAGCTCCTTGCCGAGACCCAACGCCTCATAGATCTTTTCCTCGATCTCCTTCGCCATCTCGGGGTTTTCCTCCAAGTAGGTCTTGGCGTTGCCCCGACCCTGACCGAGGCGGTCGTCGCGATAGGAGAAGAACGAGCCGGACTTGGTGAGGATGTTGTGCTCCAGCCCCAGGTCGACCAGGCAGCCCGCTGTCGAGATGCCTTTTCCGTACTCGATGTCGAATTCGGCTTGGCGGAATGGAGCGGCGACCTTGTTCTTGACCACCTTCACACGCACCCTGTTGCCGATCGCCTCGGTGCCGTCCTTGAGCGTCTCGATACGGCGGATGTCCAGGCGCTGGGAGGAATAGAACTTCAGTGCGCGCCCGCCCGGCTGCGTCTCGGGCGAGCCGAACATCACGCCGACCTTTTCGCGAATCTGGTTGGTCAGGATGCACAGCGTCTGCGTACGGTTCAGGTTGCCCGCCAGCTTGCGCATCGCCTGGGACATCATGCGCGCCTGCGCACCGACCGTCTGGTCGCCCATTTGTCCCTCGAGCTCCACCCGCGGTGTGAGCGCCGCGACCGAGTCGATCGCAACCACATCGACCGCGCCCGAGCGCACGAGCATGTCGGCGATCTCCAGCGCCTGCTCGCCGTAGTCGGGCTGGGAGACGAGCAGCTCGTCGATGTCGACACCGATCACCTGCGCGTACAGAGGATCCATCGCGTGCTCGGCGTCGATGAACGCGCACACGCCGCCGAGCTTCTGCGCCTCGGCAAGCACGTGATAGATCAGCGTCGTCTTACCCGAGGACTCCGGGCCGAAGACCTCCACGATGCGCCCGCGAGGCACGCCGCCGATGCCGAGCGCGAGGTCGAGCGACAGCGCGCCCGTGGGAATCGCGTCGCAGCGCACCTGCGCGCCCTCGTCGCCCATGCGCATGACCGTGCCCTTCCCGAACTCGCGCTCGATCTGCGTGAGCGCACCCTGAAGGGCGGCGTCGCGCGCCTTGGCTGCCTTCTCCTCGTCGGTCACAGACATGGCCTTACTCCTCCGGTTCGGGATGAACCGGTCAAGCTAAAGACCGCTTCGGACGGAACAGCTGTTCGTAATGACGGGGCTAGGGACGCAGCAGTGCGCGGCGGATCTGGTGCATCGCCACCGTCGTCGCGCGGTCGCGAATGTCAGCCCTCGTGCCCGGGAGGTTGACCGAGCGGGTGAGGGGCTCGCTTGTGGCCGTCACGACGCTCAGCCAAACGAGTCCCACGGGCTTCTCCTCCGTGCCTCCACCTGGGCCCGCCAGGCCAGTCACCCCCACGCCCACGCCGGCACCCAGCTTCGTGCGCGCTCCTTCGGCCAGCGCTCTTGCCACCTCCGCCGAAACCGCGCCGTGGCGCTCGATTAACTCGGCGGGCACGTCCGCCTGTGTGACCTTCGCATCGTTGGCATAAGCGACGATCCCGCCCTTCACATAGTCCGACGCGCCCGGCGGATCGGTCAGCCTGGCCGCGAGCAGGCCGCCGGTGCACGACTCGACGGTCGCAATTGTCTGGGTTGGGTCCCCGTCCTTCCCGCGCAGCAGCGCCGCGACCTGGTCGTCGACCGTGCTGCCATCGTCGGAGAACAGCGTGTCGGCGTGCCTTCTGCGCACGACTGCCTCGAACGCGTCGTACACCCCCTGCTCCCCGGGCTCATACCGGGTCACGACCTCGACCTCGCCGCGTTTCAGGCACGTGGTGATCTCCAGCCGGTTCAGCTCGACGCCCTCTCGTTCGGCCGTGCGCAGCGTCTCGGCGATCTCCGACCCCGGGATCCCGAACAGCCGCAGCATCGCCTGCCGGTACTCGGTCGCGTGTTCAATCGCCGCGCACAACGCGTCGGTCTTCACAGCCGCGCTCCACATCGGCTGCAGCTCGCGCGGGGGGCCCGGCAGCACCACCACCGTCGGTCCGCTCGGCTCCTTCGGAGGCACCACCAGCCCCGGGGCGGTGCCGACCGGCTCGAGCACCGTTGCGCCCTCTGGGATCACCGCCTGCTTACGGTTGCTCTGCCTGATCGCGTCCATGTCCAGGTTCGGCCAGCGTTTCGCCAGCGGCCTCAGGATCTCCGCGATCCGCTCCTCAAGCGCCTCGTCGAGCACCATCTCGCGACCCTGCGCCCTGCCCACCACCTCGGCCGTCAAATCGTCCGCCGTCGGCCCCAGCCCGCCGCTCGTGAGGATCACATCGAGCCCCTCGGCAGCCATGAACCGCAGTGCCCCCTCCATGTCCTCGGGACGGTCGCCCACGATCGTCGTATAGGCCAGATCCACGCCCAGCTCCCACAGCCGCTGGGCCAGCCACGGCCCGTTGCGGTCTTTTACCCGGCCCGTCAGCACCTCCGTGCCGGTGACCACGATCCCCGCGCGAGGCGTCCGGCGCTCACCCACCTCACCGCCCTCCGGGTATCTCCGGCCGGCCCCAGCCCGGGCTCACGGCCCTCATGCACATGTGGGCAGCTGCCCGGCCTTTAGCCGCTGGCGACCAGCCTTGGTGACCGAGTACCCGATCGCTGCGGACGATGGCGCCACGGTCCGCCGGGCTCCGTCGACGAACATCGTCACCGAGCTGTTGCCCAGCGTGATCGTGAAGCGCTTCGCGTGGTATGTGGGAGTGCTGGTGCCCGGCTTCAGCTCCAGCCCGGGGATCAGCTTGCGCCCATTGTCGTTATCGATCAGGCACACATACACCAACGCGCTGGGGCGCAGCGACAGCGCCACACGAGTGCTCACCACGCTCGCGGGATGCGAGGAGTGCGTTGTTTTTTCATGCTTGCCGTTGTGCTGGCTAGATCCCCCTCGAGCCGATGCGCCGCCGGTGGTCTTCGAAGAGCCGCCCCCGCCCCCGTTCAGCAGGCCTACGATCAGCAGCACGATTACCACACCAACGGCCCCCACGATCGCCATATATCCGCGCGAGGGTCGCGGCGGCACACGTCCCCTTGACCCTGATGCCCCGCGCTGGGCCGAGACGATCGGCTCGAGCGCCGCATCTGAGAGGCGCTCGTGATGAAGGCTGTAGTCCTCCACGAGCGCCCTGCCGTCCAGATCCAGCGCCTGGGCGTAGGTGCGCAGGAAGCTCTTTACGAACGTCGGCCCCGGCAGCAGGCTCCACTCTTCGTTCTCGAGCGCGCGCAGATACTTGGCCCGGATCTTCGTCTGGGCCTCGATCTCTGAGACGTCGATGCGCGCGCGCATACGCGCCTCGCGTAACGTTGCACCAATCTCGGGCATCTCCGCCAAGAGGCTAGTCCCTGGAAGCCTTTCTCACAGAGATCCTCACGACTCCGTGATCGCCTCAGCCGTGGCGGGCTGGGTGGATGAGGATTCCAATCCCGCGAGTATCCGCGGCAGGTCAGCCTCGGTGATCAGTACTTGCCGGGGCTTTGAGCCCTCATACCCCGAGATCACCCCACGCCGCTCGAGCATGTCGATCACGCGCCCTGCGCGCGTGTAGCCCAACCGCAAGCGGCGCTGCAGCATCGAGGTCGACGCGGTCTGCATTTCCGCCACGAGCGTGATCGCGTCCCTGAGCATCGGGTCCTCGTCGGGGTCGAGCTCGTCAGTACCCGCCTCGGGCTCAGCCGGCTCGACCTCCTCGAGCAACTCCTCACGCAATTCGGGCTCACCCTGGCGGCGCCACAGATCCGTCAGCTTCGCGATCTGCGCCTCGTCGATATAGGCCCCCTGAATACGCTGCAGCTGCGAGGTGCCCACGGGGCTGAACAGCATGTCCCCCTGCCCCAGCAGTGACTCCGCGCCGTTCTGGTCGAGGATTACGCGCGAGTCTGTCTGGCTGGAGACCGCGAAGGCGATCCGCGACGGCACGTTCGCCTTGATCATGCCCGTGATCACGTCCACGCGCGGGCTTTGTGTCGCCAGCACCAGATGGATCCCCACCGCGCGCGCCTTCTGGGCCAGGCGGATGATCGAGTCCTCCACGTCGGCTGGCGCCACCATCATCAAATCCGCGAGCTCGTCGATCACGCACAGGATGTAGGGCAGCGGCGCTTCGCTTCGTCTTGCCCGCGCTTTGTTCAATTCGATCAGGCTCCTGGTGCGCGCCAGCGACATGATCCCGTAGCGCTGCTCCATCTCCTTCACCAAGTTCTGCAGCGCGTTCGCCGCCATCCGCGGGCTCGTGATCACCGGCGTCAGCAGGTGTGGAATCGACTCATAGTGGTTCAGCTCGACCTGCTTCGGGTCCACTAGTACCAGGCGCACGTCATGTGGCGTAGCGCGCAAAAGGACGCTGGAGAGCATTGCGTTGATCGCACCCGACTTGCCCGCGCCCGTTGTGCCCGCCACCAGCAGGTGCGGCATCTTCGCCAGGTCCGCCCCGATCGCCTTGCCCGCTACGTCCTTGCCCAGCCAAACAGTCAGCGGCGACCAGTCCTTCGGTGGCTGCTGAAACACATCTCCCAGCTTCACTATCCGCCGGTGGGCGTTTGGCACCTCGACCCCAACAGCCTGCTTGCCGGGGATCGGCGCGAGGATGCGGACGTCCGTTGCCGCCAGCGCATAGGCCAAGTCGTCCTTCAGCTGGGCGACCTTCGCGACCTTCGTCCCCGGCGCCAGTCTCAGCTCATAGCGGGTGATGTGCGGCCCTGCGACCGTCCCGATCACCTTTGCCTGCACGCCGAAGTGCCCCAGGGCCTCGACCAAGCTGGCCGCCGTGCGCCCCTGTCCAGCGGTGTCGGGTTGCGTCTGCTCGGCTGTTGAGCGCACCAGCAACCTTTCAGCTCGCGGCAGCTCCCAGACGAAGTCCGGATCGTCGGTGATCGCCCCGCGCAGCCTGCCCTGTGGAGTGAGCGATGGGTGGGTGGGGGTACCGTCAGCTGGCTCCACCCGGGCTACGCCGGATGGTTCATCCTCCTGCCCGTCGCCGTCATGGAGCTGCTCCTCGCCCGCCCTCGCCTCTGCAACGAGATCTCCTGCGAACGGCCCTCCGGCGTCCGGCTCTGTTTCAGGGGCGCGGTCTGTGTCCAGATGATCAGATTCCCAGGGCTCACGCCCGTCTGCGAGCGCCCCGTCCAGCGGCGGGGCCTCCACGTGCGTGGCCCGGATGATCAGCTCCTCGGGTGCCGGCTCGGGGGGACTCATACTCTCTCCGCTCCCTCGCGTCCGGTGCTCGCCCGCGGCGACGCGCAAGCGCAGCATTCGCGTCGTGTCTGCCACGCCGCTGCCCGTCGCGCGGATGGCACTCGCCAGCGATGCTCCGGTCAGCAACGTGATCCCAGCCAAGAACAGGAAGACCACGAGAATGTTGACACCCATGCTTTGCACCAACCGGTGCGCCGCCTGGTAAAGCGCCTCGCCCGCCACGCCCCCATGCGCCTGGAGAAAGGCAGAGGTCCACGACGTTCCCCTCGATGAAGCCCCCACCCCCGAGCTCACACCAAGCGTGCCTGCCGCAAGCGCTAGCGTGATCGAGGCAAACAAGCAGACTGCTCCCGCCCGCAACGGGCGCAGCGACGGCCACACGGGCCGCAGCAGCAATGCCCCGCCAGCACACACGAGCGCGACCGGTGCCAGGCCCCGCGCTTTACCGGCCGCCCAGCCTAGAGCAACCGCCAGGCCGTGACCCACGCGCCCTCCTGGGTCGGGCTGGCCTTTAGATCCCCATAACACAAAGCCCATGAATATCCCGGCGGCGATCAGGCCGAGGCCAATCACGTCGCGCTGGCGCTGGTCCAGCTCCGGCAGGTGCAGTGGCATTCTCAGCGTCGGCCATGAGAACCCGCGCGCGCGCCGGCGCCGCCGGGATCGAGGCCTCACGCGAGCGCGCCCGCCGGTGCTTCGCCGGGCGGCAGGTGTTCGGCCGGCTCCTTTACGGGCGGGGGCACGCTTGCGAGTATTCGCCATCCCGCGCAACTTCGACATCGCGCGCCAAGACCCTCCCTTACCATTGCTTTACCGCACACCGGTACATAAAGACCGAGCTCATGAATGACTTCTCCCGCGCACCCCGCGTGCTCGTCGTCGAGGATGACGAGGACATTGCTCAGGCCCTCCAGCGCTCACTGCGCATGGAGGGCTATGAGGTGCGCGCCGCCGCCGACGGGTCCAGCGCGCTCGAGCACGGGCGCTCATTCGCACCCGACCTTGTGATCCTCGACCTCGGGCTGCCGGGCCTAGACGGCGTCGAGGTCGCAAAGATGCTGCGCGCCGAGAACGACGTGCCGATCCTGATCCTCACCGCGCGTGACGCCCTCGAGTCCCGCGTCGAGGGTCTCGATGCGGGCGCCGATGACTACCTCGTTAAGCCGTTCGAGCGCCAGGAGCTGCTCGCGCGGATGCGTGCCCTGCTGCGACGGCGTCCCCCGCGCGGCTCCGCGCCCTTGCGCGTTGGTGATCTGCAGCTCAATGCCGATACCCACGAGGTGACGCGCGGCGAGCGTGCGGTCGAGCTCACCCAGCGCGAGTTCGAGTTGCTCGAGTACTTGATGCGCAACGAGCGGATCGTGATCTCACGCCAGCGCCTGCTCGATGAGGTGTGGGGCTATGACCCCTTCTCCACGACCAACACGATCGAGGTATTCGTCTCCAACGTGCGCCGCAAGCTCGAGGCCGACGACGAGCCACGCCTGCTGCACACGATCCGGGGAGCAGGCTACGTCCTTCGTGCCTAGAGTCCGAGCGGTGCTTCACCGCACAAGCGCGCGCATGTCGGAGGGCTTCGACCGGCTACCGATCCGCGTGCGCCTCGCGGGCGTATCGGCGCTGCTGACCTTCGTGATCCTGTGCGGGTTCGCGATTGCGATCGGCTCCCTGACCGTGCACCGCATCCGCGCGGACTTCAACCGCGAGGTGTCAGAGACCTCCAAGCTGCTGCCCTCGCAGCTGAAAATCGTGGTGGACCCGCTGCACGATACGTTCACGCTCGCGCCGCTGCAGTACCTCGCCTCGCCGGCCGATCACGCCGTGATCCGGATCATGAGCATCGCCGGCGCAGTCGAGAAGCAGTACCCCCAGAACGCACCCAGCTTCGCCCGAGGCAACGGCTCGCCGCAGCTGGGCACGACCACGGTGAGCGGCTACCGCGTCGTGACGCAGGCGGTGACCCTGCATTACAGCAACGGCGAACAGCTCGGCCGTGTGATCGTGCAGTACGGCCGCCCGGTGGGGCCAACCGAGGCAACCGTGCACCGCGTCGAGCTGGTTCTATTCCTGGGAGTGCTCGCCGGCAGTGTGCTCGCGCTCGGGGCCGGGATCGCCATCGCCCGGCGGGCGATGGCGCCGATCGCGGTGCTGACGAGCACCGCAGCGGAGATCGCGCGTACGCGCGACCCGTCACGCAGCGTGCCGCAGCCGCTCGCCGACGATGAGGTGGGTGAGCTCGCAAACATGTTGGGAGCGATGTTGCGCGAGCTCGACGCCGCACGGACCGAGACCGAGGCGATGCTCGTCCGCCAGCGCCGGTTTGTCGCCGATGCCTCGCACGAGCTGCGCACTCCGCTCACCAGCGTGCTCGTCAACCTCGAGCTGCTCGCGGAATCCCTGCATGGTGATCAGGGCGAGGCGGCGCGTTCGGCCCTACGCTCTTCACAGCGCATGCGCAGACTGGTCGCAGACCTACTGCTGCTGGCACGGACAGATGTTGGCCGCGTCATCCCCCACGAGCCGTGCGCGTTGGACCAAATTGTCGTTGAGGCGGCATCCGAGCTGGGACCGGTCAGCGCCGCGCATGAGATCTCACTCGACGTCGGGCAGGAAGGACCAATCTCCGTCCTCGGCGCACGCGACGAGCTCCACCGTCTCACGATCAACCTGCTCGAGAACGCGCTGCGCCATACCCCCGCGGGCACTGAGATCCGCGTGTCTACCCGCCTGCAGGATGACGGTCAAGCCCTCTTGATCGTCGAGGACGACGGTCCCGGCGTGCCCGAGCACCTACGCAAGACCCTGTTCGAGCGTTTTGTCCGCGGCGCCGGCGATCGAGGTGGCTCCTTCGGTCTGGGTCTCGCGATCGTCCGCGCTGTGGCCGAGTCCCACGGCGGTTCGGTTACGATCTCCTCCACTGGCGAACGTGACGGGGTAGCCTACGGCGCACGCTTCGTCGTCGCGCTGCCAGCGTCAGCTAAGAGCCTCATACCTCCACCACCACAGGCAGCACCATGGGCCGCCGCTTGAGGCGGTCATAGATCAGCTTCGCCAAGTCGTCGTGCAGCACCTCTCCGAGCAGGTCCACCTCGCGAATCTCCTCCTTCGCCGCCCGCGCGAGCGTCTGCTCGACGGTCGCCTTGATCTCATCTGAGAGCTCGCCGGCCTGATCGAGGAACGGCACCCCGCGGAAGATCACCTCCGGGTCGGCAACTGAGCGACCATCCTGCTCGGCGATCGTTACAACCACGATGAAGATCCCGTCGGCGGAAAGCATCCTGCGGTCGCGCAGCGCCACGTCGGCCATATCGCCGATCTCGACGCCGTCGACGAAGATCATTCCGGCCTGCTCGCTCTTGCCGAAGCGCGCGCCGCGCTCACTTATGTCCAGCGGCAGCCCGTTCTCGCCCTGGAAGATGTCCTCTGGGGGAACACCCACCGCTTCGGCGAGCTGAGCATGCAGGTGAAGGCGCTTGAAATCGCCATGAAATGGCATCACATACCGTGGCTTGACCAGGTTCAGCATCAGCTTGACCTCCTCGGCGTAACCGTGCCCGGAGGCATGTACCGGGGCGTCGCTGGTGGTGATCACGTCACAGCCGATGTGGTAGAGCCGGTCGATCGTCTCATTCACCGCGCGCTCGTTCCCCGGGATCGGCGTGGCGCTGAACACGACCGTGTCGCCCCGGCGCAACTGCACCTGACGGTGGTCGCGGTAGGCCATCCGGCGCAGCGCCGAGAGCGGCTCGCCCTGAGAGCCAGTCGAGATGATCACCACCCGCTCGTCGGGAAAGTCCTCGATCTCGCGCGCTCCCACGAGTATGCCGTCGGGAACCTCGATGTGCCCGAGCGTGCGGCCGATGCCCACGTTCTTGCGCATCGAACGGCCCACCAGCACGACCTTGCGGTCGAGTGCCGCCGCGGCATCCATAACCTGCTGCACGCGATGGATGTTCGACGCGAAGCTCGTCACCACAATGCGCCCCGCACAGCGGGCGAACACCTCCTCCAGGTGGGGGCCCACGACTGACTCTGACGGCGAGAACCCGGGCCTGTCGACATTCGTCGAGTCGCCGCATAGCAGCAGGACACCCTCACGTCCCAGCTCCGCCAGGCGCGAGACATCGGCCGGCGGGCCGTCGACGGGTGTCTGGTCGAACTTGTAGTCGCCCGTTATCAGCACCGTTCCCAGCTCCGTGCCGAGGGCAATCGCGCTTGCGTCGGGGATCGAATGGGTCATATGCACCAGCTCCAGCTCGAATGGCCCCAGCTCGACCGCTTCGCCCGGCGCGACCTCGTTGCACCGCACGTCCTTCAATTTGTGCTCCTCGAGCTTCGACTTCGCCATCGCGAGCGTTAGCGGCCCGCCATACACCGGTGGGCTCGCGCCGTGCCCGGCCAGATCGCGCAGGACCCACGGCAGTGCGCCGAGATGATCCTCGTGGCCGTGCGTGATCACGATCGCCTCGATGTTCTTCGCGCGTTCGCGCAGGTAGGAAAAGTCGGGGAGCACCAGGTCGATGCCCACCATCTCTGGGGTGGGAAAGCGCAGCCCGACGTCTACCACGACGATCTGGCCGTCCTGCTCGAGCACCGTCATGTTCTTGCCGATCTCCCCAAGCCCGCCCAGGGGGAGCACACGCAACGTGGAGCTCACGCGGGCGTGCGGGCCGATGGGGCCGATAGGAGACCGTGGCGCTCGAGCATCGCACGTACCGCCTCGGTCTCTTCCTCGGTCGCCTGCACCATCGGCAGGCGACAGCCGCCGGCGTTGTGACCCAGCAGGTTCAGCGCGGCCTTCGTGCAGGTCGGACTGGACGTGAGGAAGAGCGTCCGATATACGTCTTGAAGCGTTGCGTCGATCGCTGAGCGATGCTCGGGCTCGTCGACCATCCGGCGCATCTCGTTGCCGACGATATGACTGGCAACCGCGATGCCTCCGGCACCTCCGATGTCCAGCGTGCGCGCGAACGAGCTGTCGTCGCCGGCGTACAAGTCGAGCCCATCGATTAGCTGCAGCTCATCCGCGTTTGCCTGCTTGACGCCCTCGATGTGCTCGATCTGCGCGAGCTCGGCGAGCAATTCGGGGCCGATGTTCGTGCCGGTGCGGCTCGGAATGTTGTAGAGCAGGATCGGTTTGTCGGTCGCGCCAGCAACCGCTTCGTAGTGGCGGCGCAGGCCGAGCGGGCTCGGCCTGTTGTAGTAGGGCGTGACGGATATCATCGCGTCGGCGCCGAGCTCCGTCGCACGTTCGGTCAGGTGGACGGCGTGGCGGGTGTCATTGGTGCCCGTGCCGGCGACGATCGTCTTGCCGGACGGGCGCTCGGTGACAGCCAGCTCGATCAAGGAGAGCTGCTCCTCGTCGGTGAGGGTCGAGGCCTCACCGGTTGTCGCCGCCACCACAAACCCGTCCGATCCGTTCTCCGCCAAGTGGCCCATCAGCGCCACAAACGACTCCTCGTTGACCTTCCCCTCCGCGTCGAACGGGGTAACGATCGCGGTCAGGATGGTGCCGAGGTCGCTCATTGGCTGCAGTATCTCACGCACATCACGATTCAGAAGAGCACGTTCTCAAGGCCGATCACGGGCGAACTCTCAAGCGTCGCGACACGGCGAACCGCGAGCAGCACGCCGGGCATGAAGGAGTCGCGGCCGATCGTCTCATGACGGATGCTGAGCGTCTGACCAAGATCGCCAAGGATCACTTCTTGGTTAGCGACGAGCCCAGGCAGGCGCACGGAGTGGATAGGCGGTGGCGGTCCACCGCTCGCGGCAGCCATCAACTCGGCGGTGCGCGCGGCGGTGCCACTGGGTGCATCGAGCTTCCCGTCGTGGTGCAGCTCGATGATCTCGGCCTTCTCCATATAGCGGGCGGCCTCGGCCGCAAAGCGCATCATCAGCACCGCGCCGATCGCGAAGTTCGGGGCGATCAGCACGTTCGCGCGGGGCCGTCCTGCGGCAGGGTGAGCCTGCGCAAGCGGCGCAGGGTCAAAGCCCGTGGTACCAATCACCACGTGCACGCCAGCGCGCACGCAGACCAGCGCGTTAGCGAGGGCGGTATCGGGGCGCGTGAAGTCGACGACCACCTCGGCCCCGGCCTCCTCGAGCACCTGCTCGAGCGTCCTCTCAAGCAGCGGGTCCGCGCGGCCGACGAGCTCCATGTCCTCAGCGCCGGTTACGGCTTCACAGACGGTTTGCCCCATGCGCCCGGAGGCGCCGGCGACGGCCACCCGGATCATCAGGCCGGCTCCCCGACAGCCTCGGACTCGGCGACGGTGGCGAGCGGCTCGATCGCCGCCTGGAAGGCCCGCTCGTCAGGCCCTACGCAGGCGATCGACAGGTTCTCCACAGCGAACAGCCCGGCCGCTAGCGCCTGCAGTTCGTCGAGCGTGACCGCGTCGATCCGCTCGATCACCTCGTCCATCGAGAGGATCGGCATCTCGTGCAGCAACGATCCTCCGAGGTGGCTCATGCGCGCACCGGTCGACTCCATCGAGAGCACAACGCGGCCCTTGAGGTTCTCGCGCGAGCGCGTCAGCTCGGCCTCGCTGGCCGGGTACTCGACGCAGCGCTCGAGCTCGGTCGCGATCACGGCGAGCGCCTGCTCGAGGTTGTCAGGGCGCGTGCCGACGTACAGGCCAATCTCGCCCGTGTGGGCGTACATGTTGGAGAAGGAGAACACCGAGTAGGCCAGGCCACGGCGCTCGCGCACCTCTTGAAACAGGCGCGAGGAGGAGGTGCTGCCGAGCACGCCTTCGAGCACGCGCAGTGCGAAGCGACGCTCATCCTTGCGCCCGACGCCGGCGCCGCCGAGGCACAGGTGGTACTGCTCGGTGTCTTTCTCGCTGAAGCGCACGCGCCGGGCGAACTCGGGTTGGCCCGACGGCGTCTCGCGGCCGTTGGCGGAGGGGCTCTCTCCATCCCCCCCGGCGATCGGCAGCGACTTCGCGAGCTCGACGAGCGCGTCGTGCTCGATCGAGCCGGCTGCCGAGATCACGATCTCGTGCGGCCGGTAGCGCGATGCGTGGAAAGCGGCGAGCTGATCGAGCGTGACCGAGCCGACGACCTGCGCCGTGCCGATCACCGCCCGCCCGAGCGGGTGCGAGCCGAAGACGGCCTCGCCGAGCACGTCGAAGACCCTCTCCTGCGGGTCGTCTTCGTACATGGCGATCTCCTCGAGCACGACCTCGCGCTCGGTCTCGAGCTCGCCGAAGCGCGGCTGGAAGACCATCTCGCCCATCACCTCGAAGGCGCGCTCGAGGTGACGGTCGAGCACACGCGTGTACAGCGCGGTCGCCTCCTTGTCGGTGCCCGCGTTGATCTCGGCGCCCATCGCGTCGAAGATCTGGTCGATCTCCTCAGAGCCGAAGCTCTCGGTCCCGCGGAACAGCATGTGCTCGAGCAGATGCGAGATGCCGGCCTCGCCGTCGTGCTCGGAGACCGAGCCTGCGCCGATCAAGAAGCCGAGCGCGACCGAGCGCACGCTCGGCATGCGCTCGGTGACCACGCGCACGCCGGAGTCCAGCGTGGTGATGCGGTACTCGGTTTCCCGATCTTCTCGAGGACTCGCTGGCGCACCACCCGATGCGCCAGCGAGCTCGCCCGGGGCCTCAGGAACGGTCACTGCCGCCGTGGCGCGGGCGGCCCGAGCCGCGCTCGCCGTCACGGCGCGGTCCCCGGTCGCGACTGCCATTGCGCCCGCCGCCGGGTGAGTTGGAACCGCTGCCAACGCCGGCGAGCTCCTCGACGGACTTGCCTGCTATGTCCGGGTCATCAGCCAGGCGCAGGCCGATCCGGCCGCGCTCGCGGTCGACCTCGACCACGCGCACGTTGATCTCGTCGCCTTTGTTGAGCACGTCCTCGACGCTCTCCACGCGCTGCCCGGGTGAGACGTTGGAGATGTGCAAAAGGCCGTCGGTGCCCTTGGAGAGCTCGATGAAGGCGCCGAAGGTGGTCGTCTTGACGACCTTGCCGAGGTACTCGTCGCCGACCTCGACCTCCTTCATCATCACGCGGATGCGCTCGACCAGCGCATCGCCGAGCTCGCCGTTGGCCGAGTAGATCAGCACCTGGCCGTCGTCGTTGACGTCGATCTGCGATTCGAACTCATCGGCCAGGCCGCGGATCGTTTCGCCGCCCTTGCCGATCAGCAGGCCGATCTGCGAGGGGTCGATCTGGATCGTCTGGATGCGCGGCGCGAACTGCGAGAGCTGCTCGCGCGGCGAGCCGATCACGCCGGCCATCTTTCCAAGGATGAACGTGCGTGCCTCTTTGGCCTGGGTGAGCGCATCGCGCAGGATGTCGAAGGTCACGCCGGTGATCTTGATGTCCATCTGCAGCGCCGTGATGCCGCGCTCGGTGCCCGCGACCTTGAAGTCCATGTCGCCGAGGTGGTCCTCGACGCCGGCGATGTCGGTCAGCACGATGTAGTCATCGCCCTCCTTGATCAGACCCATCGCGATGCCCGCTACGGGACGCTTGATCGGCACCCCGGCGTCCATCAAGGACAGCGAGGAGCCGCACACCGAGGCCATCGAGGAAGAACCGTTTGACTCGAGGATGTCCGAGACGACGCGAATCGAGTAGGGGAACTCCTCGATCGAAGGCACCATCGGGGCGAGCGCCCGCTCGGCGAGCGCTCCGTGGCCGATGTCGCGGCGCTTGACGCCGCCCATGCGTCCTGCTTCCCCAACCGAGAACGGCGGGAAGTTGTAGTGGTGCCAGTAGTACTTTTTGGTCTCCAGCCCGAGCGTGTCGATGCGCATCTCCTCCTTCAGAGTGCCCATCGCCACGACACTCAGCGCCTGGGTCTGACCGCGCGTGAACAGCGCCGAGCCATGCGTGCGCGGGGTGACGCCGACTTCGATTGAGATGTCGCGGATCTCGTCGGCGCCGCGGCCGTCGGGGCGCTTCTTGTGGACGGCGATGCGCTCGCGGATGATCGACTTCTCGAGCTTGTCGAAGGCCATCTGCACCGCGGCGCGCTTCTGCTTGGCGGCAACGAGCTGGTCCTCGGAGGCACCCTCGGATGCGGCCGGAGCGTGCTGCTCGAGGATTTCGGCCTCGACTGCCTTCGTCGCGTCCTGGCGGTCGAGCTTGTCCTCGACCTGCGTCGCGTCGTCGAGCGCCTTGCCGTGCGAGGAGCGGATCGCGTCGAGCACGCCCTCGTCGACGGAGATCGTCTCGAAGACTTTCTTCTCCTTGCCGACCTTCTCGGCGAGCTCGCGCTGCAGCGCGCAAAGCTTCTTGATCTCGGCGTGCGCGATGTCGAGCGCGTCGAGGATCTCGGCCTCGGGGATCTCGTTGGCGCCGGCCTCGACCATCAGGATGGCCTCCTCGGTGCCGGCGACGATCAGGTCCAGGTCCGATGCGTTCTCGGCGTCCGGAAGCAGGTCGGCCTCGTTCGGGTTGACGACGAAGTTGCCGTCAATCT
>CAAGKR010212391.1_pt1 | contig 17479 bp, 12 predicted proteins | sample 2556971 | NCBI WGS metagenome assembly CAAGKR01 (sample SAMEA5207829, study PRJEB30636) | soil metagenome | biome: forest; feature: boreal; material: soil | place: USA | collected 2011-09 | depth 1 m | reverse complement strand
TGAGAGTCCATGTCTTGCCGGCGGGTCCGTAATAGGACGCGTCAGCGTCGCTGACGCGTCTCTCTCTCTCTCTCTCTCTCTCTCTCTGGCCGTGCTGGTTCTCAGCTAGCCGTAGCCGGGGTCGCCGTTCCAGCCGGCTTGCGTGGCCGGCTTGGTCTCTCGCGCGTAGTGGACGCGTTTTTGTTTCTGCCGTCGTGGGTCTGGTGCCTGCGGCGGTTTTGTGCTGGCTGGAGGGCCGGCGTCGTGTTGGTTCTCTTGAGGAGGGGATGGCTTGATGGTTGCACGCGAGGTTAGGTCGATGATGGTGGCTTGCCTGTGCGGGCTTGCTTGCGTGCTTGGGGTTTGTGCGCTTCCGGGGGTCGCCGGCGCCGCGGAGCCTGGGGCGACACAGATCGGCAGTACTGAAATCTTTGGGCACGAAGGCGAAGGCGCAGCTGCCGGACAACTGGTCGATCCGGTTGGTGTGGCTGTCAATAACGATTCGTCGAGCCTGTCCTTTGGGAATCTCTACGTCGGTGAGCTGTCCAATTATCGGGTCGACAGGTTCGCGGCGTCCTCGGGGGCCTTTCAGTTGGCTTGGGGCTCAGGTGTGGTCAATGGCGCGAGCGAATTGCAGACCTGCACCACCTCGTGTCAGCGCGGCCGGATCGAACAAGCCCCTCCGTACGTGACGGGCGGCGTCGTGTCCGGCACCGGCGTGGCTGTCGACAGCGACCCGTTGAGCTCTTCTGCCGGGGATGTGTACGTCCTTGAGACAGCAATTAACCGTGTTGAGAAGTTTGGTCCCTCCGGGGAATTCCTGTTGACGTTTGGGGGTGATGTCAACGAAACGACCGGTGGAAATGTGTGTCTTGTGGGCGAAAAATGCAAGGCCGGTACAGAAGGGTCGGCAAGTGGCCAGTTTGGCCAACTTGGCCAAACCCCTATTGCGGTGGGTTCGACCGGGCTCGTGTATGTGGGTGACGTTGGGCGTGTGCAGGTCTTCGAACCGTCAGGCGTGTGGAAGGAAACGATATCGTTGGCGGCCTTGTCGAGCACAGGTGTCGTCACGGGGCTCGCGGTCGATTCGTCCGGTGATGTGTTTGTGAAGGACGCTGGAGCTGCCGGTGTGCGGGAGTTCGAACCTGGTGGGGTTGAAAAGAGCGTTCAGTTCGACGCCGGCAGCACGTCTGTCGCATCGATCGCGGTGGATGGGGCTGGTGACCTGTATGTGGGCGATACGAACGGTCGTTCAAATTTTGGGTTTCACGTCTTGAAGTACAACCCAGCTGGTAAAGCTGTGGGCGACTTTGGCGCAAATACCGTGCGCGGCGGCAGCACAAGCATTGAGTTCAAAGAAAGACTACAAAATGAACTATTTGACTTCAATGGGATGGCTTTTTCGGAAGCGTCTGGATCTCCAGATCTGTATGTCTCCGAACGCTACGAAGAACGATCCGAACATAATGTGTCAACGATCTCCTCGAGTGTGTGGATGTTGCCTGTGCCGCCTCCGGGTCCCTTCATCGCTGGTGAGTCTGCGACGCCGGGTCCGCGGGAGAGCTCGCGTTTGGAAGCGACGGTCGATGCGGAGGGTAGTGAAACGGCGTATCATTTTGAATATGTCAGCGATGCGAATTTCAAGGTGAGTGGTTATGCGGATGCTGTGAGCACTCCGGTGGGTTCGTTGGGCGCGAGCCTTGCAGAGGTTCCCGTGAGTGTTGTAGTGACGGGCTTGTCGCCGACGTCGCTCTATCATTATCGCGTCGTCGCGTCGAACGCCGAAAGCAGCAAAGGCCCCGGGGCTGGTCCGGACCAGGTGTTTGAAACGTTGCCGGCGGTGCTTCTCGAAAATGAGTATGCGACTAATGTGACGTCGTCGAGTGCGACGCTGAATGCGAATGTCAATCCGTTGGGCGCGGGCACGGAATACCGTTTTGAATACGGTACGAGCGCTTCACATGGCTCTGTCGTGACGGGCAATGCGGGCGCAGGCTCTGCGAGCGAGTTGATCAGCGCTCATTTGCAGGGTCTGATGGAAGGCGGCACATATCACTACCGGATCACCGTGAGCAATGAATTCGGGACGGTGGTGGGATCCGATCGTGCTTTCACGACGCAGATCGCGGGTGGGGAGCTGGCGTTGCCGGATGGGCGTGCATGGGACCTGGTGTCTCCGCAAAACAAAAAAGGCGCTTTGATCGAACCTTTCACCGTTGCCAACACGGTGCAGGCCGCGGCCGATGGGAGCGCCATCACCTATCTTGCGGCTGGTCCTCACCTCGGGGAAGATCCGGCGGGCAAAGCCACCTGGTCCCAGGTCCTTTCGAGGCGTGGTGCGGGCGGGTGGAGATCTGAGGATCTCACTCTGCCGGGCAGGTTGCCTGAAAATGAAGTAGCGCTAAACGCAGCTTTTGACGTGCCCGAATATATGGCTTTCTCGCCGGATCTGTCGTTGGCTGCTGTCGAACCGCAGAGGTGGGGGACACCGCTGTTGTCACCGGAAGCGACGGAAAGAACGTTGTATTTGCGCAGCAATGCAAACGGGATCTTTCGGCCGCTCGTGACGCCGGCGAATACTCCACCGGAAACACAGATCGACGGACATAACGGCAAAGAAAAGTTGTCTTTCTTGGCTGCTACTCCCGATCTAGGTCATATCTTGTTGGACTCGCCGTTTCCGTTGACTTCGGATGCGCCGACCTCACGGGATTACAACTTGTATGAGTGGGGCGCCGGACAGTTGCAGCTCGTCAACATTCTCCCCAACGGCAAACCGACGCAGTTTAGCGGCGGCCTGGAACCGAACCTTGCCGGCGAATACCTGGATGAAGACCTGGCGGGTTTTGGATCTGCCGGGCGGGCGATCTCAAACGATGGGCGCTGGATTGCATGGACATGGGGGAGCCCTTATTACGCTGGGATCAAAGAATACGCGGGCCTGTATGTTCGTGACATGGTGGAAGGACGGACCGTCCAGGTCGGTGGGCCTGGTGCTGCGTTTCAGGTGATGAGCAGTGACGGGTCGAGGGTTCTCTATCTGGAAGGCGGTGACTTGCACGAGTTCGATACGGCTACAGGTTTGCAGCTGGATCTGACGCTGGTCCATGGGCCTGGTGAAAATAATGCTGGCGTGATGGAACTTGTATCGGATGTCAGCGAAGACTCGTCCCACATTTATTTTGTTGCTACGGGTGTGTTGGCGAGTGGCGGGGTGAGTGGTCAAGACAACTTGTATCTGTTGCAGGACCGTGGCAGTGGCTGGTCGACGTCCTATATAGCGAGTCTGTCCCAGGAAGACGAAAAAAGCTGGAACAGTCGGGCTTTCGCAGGAACGCCGCGGCCTAGTGCGATCAGCTCGCGGGTGTCGCCGGATGGGCGTTATCTGGCGTTTATGTCGAGCAGGCCGTTGACTGGGTATGACAATAGGGATGCACTCAGCGGCCAGCCGGACCAGGAGGTGTATCTGTATGACGCTCTCGCGGGTCATCTTGCGTGCGCGTCATGTAACCCATCGGGTGCGCGTCCGGTGGGTGTTTTTGACAATATCGTCGGCTCGAGCGAAGCCGAATCGTTGCTCGTGGATCGTAGCGGCGTCTGGGGCGGCGTCGGTTACGGTAAAGAAGAATCTGCTCACTGGTTGGCTGGGAGTCTTCCTGGTTGGGATGTGAAATACGGGGGTAAAGCGTCGTATCAGCCGCGTTATTTGTCTGATAGTGGACGGTTGTTTTTCAATAGTCCCGATGCGCTTGTGCCGCAGGACACTAATGGGCTTGAGGATGTGTATCAATATGAGCCTGTTGGTGTGGGTGGATGTGTGACGTCGGGGTTGACGTTCAGTGAACGCTCGGGTGGTTGTGTGAATTTGATCACGTCTGGTATTTCGAGTCGGGAATCAGCGTTCTATGACGCCAGTGAAAATGGTGATGATGCGTTCTTTGTGACGGCTGCTCGGTTGACTTCGGCGGACTATGACAGTGGTCTGGATGTGTACGACGCGCATGTGTGCTCGGCTGGCGCGCCGTGTGTTCCTGATCCGGTGTCTTCACCGCCGTGCACGTCTGGGGATTCGTGTAAGGCCGCCCCTTCGCCGCAGCCTGAATTGTTCGGTCCTACGCCGAGCGCGACGTTCTCGGGGATCGGCAATGTGAGCGAAGAAGCAAAAAGCAGTCTGGTTAAGCATAAGACGAAGGCGGGACACAAGCGTAAGAAGAGACGTAAGGGTAAGAAGGGCGGACGGGCGAAGGTGAAAGCTCGTGGTTCGACCAAGCGCAGGGTGCATGGGAAGGGTGGGGGACGATGATCGTGGGTTTTCTGAAGAGGTGCGTGTTGTTCGCGGCGGTCGTCGTGTGCGTGTCGTTGCTTGGTGGTGCGGGTGAGGCTTTTGCTGGGATGCCGTGGTGGCATGTGAATACGATTTCGGCGCCGGCGAATCTCAGTGGCGGTGAAGGCAGGATGGTCGTGGAATTGAGCGATCTCGGCGATGCCGAGGTCAGGGGCTTTGAAAGCCCGGTGACGATCGTTGACCAGTTGCCGGCGGGGGTGAGCGCGAGCGCCGTTTACGGCGAGGGCGGCGGGGAGGACGAAGCGGGGTTTTACGGGGATCCTTTTATGAAATGCGCGATCGCGGGCCAGACGGTGACGTGCAGGTATACCGGGCCGCTGTTTGCGTATGACAGGCTGTCTATCGCGATCACCGTGAGCGTCGCGCCGGGTGCCGGTAGGGGTATGAATGAAGTGAACGTGTCTGGTGGCGGCGCTCCGGCGGTGGTGTCGCAGCGGGCGCTAGCGCTCGGTGAATCGGTGCCGGCGTATGGTGTTGAAAACTATGAACTGACGCCTGAAGAAGAGGGCGGCGGTTTGGATACGCAGGCGGGTTCGCACCCGTTCCAGTTGTCGACGACGCTGACGCTCAACACCGACGCCGTACCCGTCCTGGTCAGGGGCCTGACAAAAGAAGATGTGTTGCCGGAAGTGCAGCCGGTCGAGTTGACCAAGGATCTGCGGTTCAACATCCCGGCGGGGCTGGTGGGCAATCCTACGCCGATTCCAACGTGCAGCCTGTACGCATTCACGCGGCAGTCGGCCACGGGCATCGTCACGTGCCCGAGAGATTCAGCGATTGGCGTGGCGACACCGATCATCTCGACGCTCAGCAGCAATAGCCATGTGCCGTTGGCGCTGAATTTGCCGTTGTATAATTTGGAACCCTCGGTGGGTGAGCCGGCTAGGTTTGGCTTCTCGTCGCCCGCGGGTCCGGTGACGCTTGACGTGTCGGTGCGCACGGGCGGCGATTACGGTGTCGTGGTGACTGTCCCTGACATTCCCGATGTGGTGGGGTTCATCGGTAACCAGGTGACGTTCTGGGGCGTGCCGGCTGATCCAAGGCACGATACGGCACGCGGAGAATGCCTGTCTACAGGCAATTGGGCCAATCCGTCGAAGGAATTGTCGTGTCCTGTGCAGGAAAAGCCGCAACCGTTTCTGGATTTGCCGACGTCGTGCACGGGTCCGTTGCGCACGAGCGTCGACGAGGATTCTTGGGCGCAGATCGGCCAGTTCACGACTCCTTTTGAAGCTGTGTTTCAAAACAGTGTGGGTGAAGCTTATGGGCAGGATGGGTGTAACCGTTTGAACTTCGAACCTTCGATCAGTGTCGCTCCGGATGGGCAGGAAGCGAGCACCCCTAGTGGTCTGACTGTCAATGTTCACGTTCCCCAGGAAGCGAGCCTGAACCCGACTGGTCTGGCGGAGTCCACGTTGAGGGACACAGTTGTGACGCTACCGGCTGGTGTCGCGTTGAACCCCGCGGGAGCGGACGGTCTTCAGTCGTGCGCTCTGAGCCAAGTCGCTTTGGAAAGCCCGGTGGAACAGTCGTGTCCTGAAGCGGCGAAGGTCGGGACCGTTGAAATCCACACGCCGCTGCTGCCCCACCCGCTGGTCGGATCGGCATATTTGGCCCAACAGAACGCGAACCCGTTCGGGAGCCTCGTGGCGCTGTACTTGGTTGCGAAAGACCCGGTGTCGGGTGTGATCGTGAAGCTCGCGGGGCAGGTCACGCCCGACGAGCACACCGGCCAGCTAGTCTCGACGTTCAAGGACACGCCGCAGCTGCCGTTTGAAAATTTGAGTTTGCATTTCTTTGGGGGCTCCCGCGCACCCTTGGGAACCCCCGCGTTGTGCGGCCCGTACACCACTGGCGCGGAGCTGGCTCCGTGGTCTGGGAATGCACCGGTGAACGCGTCTTCTGGATTCTTGATCACGAGTGGCCCGAACCACACGCCGTGTGCTAACCCGTTGCCGTTCGCACCGTTTTTGACGACGGGCAGTCTGAACATTCAGGCTGGGGCGTTCACACCCTTTACGATGACGATGAGCCGCGAAGACGGCAACCAGAATCTGGACGGGATCCAGCTGAAGATGCCCCCGGGCCTGCTCGGCACGTTGTCGAGCGTCAAGCTCTGCGATGAAGCCGAGGGCAATGCCGGTAGGTGTGGTCCTGAAAGCCTGATCGGGCACACGACCGTCAGCGTAGGCTTGGGTGGAAACCCCTACACGGTCAGCGGTGGCGAAGTGTTCATTACCGGTCCATACGAGGGCGCTCCTTACGGCCTGTCGATCGTGAACCCAGCGAAGGCCGGCCCATTTGACCTGGGGAGAGTCATCGTACGAGCGAGGATCGAAGTCAATCCCGCGAACGCCGCACTGACGATCACAAGCGATTCAACGGGTCCGTATGCGATTCCGCAAATGATCGACGGCATACCACTGCAGATCAAGCACGTGAACGTGACTGTAGACCGCCCTGACTTCACGTTCAACCCAACGAACTGCGCTCCGCAATCGATCGCGGGAAGCCTCACGAGCAGTCAGGGCACGGTAAAGGCGTTGAATGTCCCGTTTCAGGTCACGAACTGTGCGACGTTGAAGTTCAAACCGATTTTGACCGTCTCAACGGCCGGGCACACCTCAAGGGCCGCCGGTGCGAGCCTGAACGTGAAGCTGACCTATCCCAAAGCCGCGTTCGGCAGCCAGGCAAACATCGGGAAGGTCAAGGTGGATCTCCCCAAGCGGCTTCCCTCAAGACTGACTACGCTGCAGAAGGCATGTCCTGACAGCACGTTCAACATGAACCCATCAGCATGCCCTGCGGACTCGAGGATCGGAAGTGCGACCGCGACAACACCAGTGCTACCGGTCCATTTGGAAGGCCCAGCATATTTCGTCTCACACGGCGGCGAGAAGTTCCCCGAACTGATCATTGCTCTATCGGGCGAGGGCGTCACGGTCTACTTGCATGGCGAAACATTTATCAGCAAGAGAGGGATCACGAGCAGCACATTCCGCACAATTCCAGACGTCCCGATCGGCACATTCGAACTGAAACTACCTCAGGGGACAAATTCGGCTTTGGCGGCGAACGGGAACCTATGCGCCGGCAAGCTCGTGATGCCCACGACATTCGTCGCCGCGAACGGAATGTCGATCAAACAATCCACTCCAGTCACAGCAACAGGCTGTCCCAAACAAAAGTCGCACAAGCCTAAAGGGCATGCCGGGCGCACGCACGGGAAGGGGGCGCACACCAAGAAGAAATAAAGCGAGAGCGCGCCACGCATTCCAGATATGGGAGAGAGGGCGTGGCGCGTCCCTATCGCTTTATGCCCACCAGGCTTGTGCCCACTTAAAATGTCATTAAGAGCGCGCGCGGGGTTCACACACGAACATTTGCGTGAGCGCATCCAGGAGAGAGATGGAGGAGTTTGATGTTCCCAAAGATACGTAGACGCGTCACGTATGCGAATGTCGCGATGACGCTCGCGCTGGTGTTCGCGATGAGCGGCGGAGCTTACGCCGCCAAGCGTTACCTGATCACCTCGACTAAACAGATCAGTCCGACGGTGCTTAAGCAGCTGAAGGGCAGCAATGGTCCTCAGGGTCTCGCGGGTAGTGCGGGAGCACAGGGGTCGCAAGGACCGCAGGGTCCTGTGGGCGTCAAAGGCGAAAATGGTGCACCTGGAGCCAACGGAGCCAACGGCGCCGACGGTGTCAGTGTGGCCAGCACGAAACTGCTGGCTAAAAACGCGAACTGTGCCGAAGGCGGGTCTGAATTCACCGCGACCGAAAGCAAAAAGACTTATGCGTGCAACGGCAAAGAAGGCAAAGAAGGCTCGCCGTGGACCAATAAAGGAACCTTGCCGGCAGGCTCTTCAGAGCGGGGCCAATGGGCTTTCAGCGGGACCGCTCCAGTCGTAGTGCTGGCGAGCCTGTCCTTCCCCATACCGCTCGCCGCGCCACTCGGCGAAAATAGGGCCCATTTCATCGGGATCGAAGAAGGCTCCAAAGAACCCAAGGAAGCCCCAGCCATCAAAAACGGGGAATGCACCGGCACATGGAACGAACCCGGGGCAAAAACGGGCAACCTATGCGTCTTCATCAATGCCACATTTATTGGCGGACCCGCTACAAAACTAGTCGTCACCAACGCCGAAGCGAGCAAACCGGGCGCAGGCGTATCCGGAGCGGTCATCGAAGAAATAGACTTCGGATCGGGATCGGTCTTCTACGATGGAAGCTGGGTAGTGACCGGATAAACCGCGCGAAGAAGCCATGACAAAGAAATGCAGGCCACCCGGGGAGTTGACCCGGGTGGCAATGCCCGCGGTACGCGGTGCGCATCAAAAGAACGGCAGGAACACAGATCGGAGGTGGTGAGATAAATGTCCGGCCAAGGACGCGCCCTCCATGACGCGTCCAGAAGACCACCGGCCGCCCAAAATGGGTCGCGGGTAGACAGCGTCTTGGGGATCCAAAGAGCGCGCATCCTCTCGGCGATGACGGAAGTCACCGTCGAGCAAGCCGCGAGCAATGTTACCGTCGCGCACGTGGTCGAGCGGGCGGGCGTCTCGCGCCGCACCTTCTATGAGATCTTCCGCGACGGAGAAGACTGCCTGCTAGCTGCGCTCGATGATGCCCTCATGCTGGCAACCGAACGGGTGATCGCGGCTCGTGCCTCGAGCGGGAGCTGGTGCGAGCGCGTCCGAGCAGGCCTTGCGGCCCTATTGCAATTCGTCGACGAGGAGCCCTGCGCCGGTCGCCTGCTCGTGGTCGAGTCACTCGGTGGCGGCCATAGACCCCTAGAGCGCCGCGCAGGAGTGCTCGCGCGCCTCGCGACGACAGTGGAAGAAGGACACACAGAAGCGAAAGGGACACCGCAAATCACAGGGTTGACCGCCGCAGGGATCGTCGGCGGCGCACTCTCGATAATCCACGGTCGCGTGCTCGAACACGACCACCGCCCAATGCTGGACCTGCTCAACCCGCTGATGAGCATGATCGTGCTGCCGTATCTCGGCACGGCGGCGGCTCGCAGGGAGTTGGCCAAGCCCGTCTCGCGCGCGCCGCGCTTGCCGGCCGCGGTTGGGCGCGACCCGCTGCGCGACCTGGGGATGCGGCTCACGTATCGCACGGTCCGCGTGCTGATGGCCGTCGCCGCGACGCAAGGCGGCTCAAACCGCCGGGTCGCGGACGGCTCCGGGATCGGTGATCAGGGACAGATCTCCAAGCTGCTCGCGCGCCTGCATGGCCTTGGCCTGATCGAGAACACGGGCGTCGGCTCTGTACGCGGTGCGCCGAACGCCTGGGTCTTGACCGACCGGGGTTGGGAGGTCCAGGGCGCGCTCGCCCGCAACACGGCGTGAACCTCGATACGCGGCGGCTTGTGCCGGGAGAGCGGCTTCGCCTCGCTAGCGTTAACACGCGTAATGACCCAAACGTTCTGCCGCCACAACCGCTTCATCCAGCGCTGCCCGATCTGCCGCGAGACGGTGCCCGGGCAGCCACCGGCGCGCCATGCTGCCAAGCCCAGGCGGGAGACGGGTGCACGGGGAGTCGGCGGCAAGGCGGGGACTGCAGCGAGCTCTCGCGTCGGCGCGGGCGTGGGAGAGCACGTGGGCCGCTCTTCCACCCGCCGCAAGCAGGAAGTCCGGGTCCACCGCGAGGCGCGCTCCGAGGATGACGGCTACCGCTGCGAGCTCGTCCCGGGCATCCACTCCTCCGAGGACGCGCGGCGGCTCGTGCGCGAGATCGGCTTCGCCTCCGGACGGCTCTTGACGCTCACCGCCTCGCCTCCAAGTCTGTACGCCGAGGCGCGCGACCTCGACGACCTCGAGCAATCCACCTGGATCTGCTTCCTCGCCGCCTACCTCTCGCCTCTGCAGGGCGAGCAGTCGTTCGTCGGCATCCGCCAAGCCCTGCTCTCCTCGTGGGCCTCCGGCACGGTCTCGGACCTCGAGGACGTGCCGCTCGGGCCGCGCACCTCGCACGACCCCGCGCGCGGCTCGGAGACGCTTGTCGCCTACCGACGCTTCGCCGAGCACGCCGGCTCGCAGCAGGCGGCTTTCACGGGCGAGCCGTCCTGGACGCCGCAGCGGCGCTTCGAGCGCGTGTTCGAGCGGCTTGCCCTGCCCGGCTTTGGGCGCATGGGACGCTATGACCTCTTGATTACGCTTGGGCGGCTCGGCTTGTACGAGCTGCGCGCGGATTCATTGCACGTTGGCACGCGCACGTCGATCGCGTCCGACCCCACGCCGCCCGCGGCCAAGCGCGTGTTCGGGATCGGCGATCCCTTGCTCGTCGAGCGCCGTGCCGCCGCGCTTGCCGACGCGCTCTCCACACCGATCGAAGCGCTCGATCTGGCTTTGGCGAACTGGTCCTCCGAGGAGCGCGTCACGCTCGGCTTCCCGGACGGCACCGCCGACGGGCACGCGGTCGAGCGCGCCAAAGCGGCGCTCGAAGTCTGACGGCACTTTTGCCGTCCACACCGACGCTTAGAGTCCTGCGTGTTATGTCTCACGTGCCGCACGACCAGGGAGCCGCCATGCCGCTCTGCTTCATCGAGCCTCACGACGCCATTCGAGTGATTGCGGATTCCGTCGGCCGCGAGGCCCGCCGGCAGTTGGTCGGCGAGGTGGTGCGCGCGTGGGTCGACGACCTGCCCGACAAGGAGCTCTCCTTCCACTACGCCCGTGCGATCGCCGGCCTCGACGAGGACGACCTGAGCCTGCTCGCCGCCTGGCACGCATCGCTCGAGGTCGGCCAGCCGGTACCCAACACCCAGTTCCTCGTGGGCGTATTCCCGAGCCTTGGCGAGAACCGCCGGGAGGCCTTGAAGATCGCGGCCGGCTTCAAGGGCGAGGAGGCCTTCCAGGCCGGCGTCTCCGAGGACCAGGCGCTCGACACGGTCCTGCCCCATCTCTCCCGTGAGCGGGCAATAGAGTTGGCGAGCGAGTGCATCCAGCTGTATCAGTGGGACCGCCTCGGCTCTCATAACTAGACTGAAGCCATGACCGAGCCCACAGTTACAGCCGACGACGTCATGGACGCGTTGTCGAACGTGATCGATCCGGAGCCAGGCCTCGACTTCGTCGAGTTGGCCTAGGACGCCCGTTGAGCGGCGCGATACTACGTCCTCCCTCCCTCATGTGCGAAGCACATTTCGGTCGGTGCGTCCTTGTCTCGCTTGCTCAACGAACGTCCTAGGAGCTAGACTCGAAATCGATGTCGGACGAATCCACACCTACCGTTGATGACGTCATGGACGCCTTGTCGAACGTGATCGATCCGGAGCTTGGTCTCGACTTCGTTGAGCTGGGGTTGATCTACGGTGTCGAGGTCTCCGGCGGCGACGTTCAGGTGACGTTCACGCTCACCACACCGGGCTGTCCGATCGGGCCTCAGGTCACCGAGCAGATCGAAGAGTTCGTCGGCGAACTCGAGGGCGTGCACACCGTCGAATCGGAGATGGTCTTCACGCCTCCGTGGTCGCCCGAGAAGATGAGCGAGGACGCGAAGTTCGCGCTGGGCTACTGACGCCGCTGAGCGGCGCGATACTGCGTCCTCGGACCCTTATGTGCGTTGCACACTGCGGGTCCTGCGTCCTTGTCTCGCTTGCTCATCGACGCCAGTAGCGGCCTTCTGTCGTTCACGGGCCAACTCCACTAGGGTGGCCAGCTCCTTGGCGATGCTCTCGCCGATCGACTCGATGTCGGGCAGCGCGTCGAAGTCGCCGAGCAGGCCGAAGTTCATCTCGCCCGCGTAGGACATGATCGCGACCGCGAGCGCGTGGTTCTCGGGCAGGAACGCCACAGGGAAGACGCGCTCCATGCGGCGCCCCAGTACGTACAGCGGGAACTGTGGGCCCGGAACGTTCGTCACGATCAGGTTGAACAGGCGAGTTGAGAAGTTCAGGCGCGAGGCCTGCGCGAGGATCGTGGGTGGGGCGAAGTTCTGCGCGCCCGCGATCACCTCGGCGCCGAGTGCCTGCTTTGACTCCTTCAGGCCGTCCATCGCGTGCCTCACAAAGCTCAGGCGCTGCAACGGGTCGGCGATATAGACCGGCAGCGGGCCCCTCATCACGACGATGCGGTTGCCGCCCTCGTGGCGCTCGCCCACGGTTCGCACCGACACCGGCACGAGCGCGCGCATCTCAAGCCCCTCGGTGCGCACTCCGCGGTCGATCAGAAACGAGCGCAGCGCACCCGTCACAACCGCCAACACCACGTCGTTGACGGTGCCCCCGAGCGCGTTCTTGACGAGCTTGAAGTCCTCGAGCTGCGCCGCGATCCCGACGAAGCGCCGGTGCGGCCCTATCTCCACATTCAGCGGCGTCGCCGGCGCCGGGTTCAGCCCCGCCCATACGATCTCGCCGACGCCCTCGGCGGCCTCGCGTGCGCGACCGAGCGTGCGCTCGGGGTGAGTGAGCGCGTCGACGGCCCCCCCGACCATCTCGACTCCCGCGCGCACGGCCCCCCGCAAGCCCACGGCGACCAGCTCGGTCGTGTCCGGCTCGGGATTCGGTTTCCACGGCCTCCCCGAATGACGCAATGGAGGCGGGTTTTGCGAGACGTCGAACAGCACCGTCGCGAGATCCACTCCCGCGATCCCGTCGATCAGCGAGTGATGGGTCTTCGATATCAGCGCGAACTTGTCGTCCCACAGCCCCTCGATCAGCCACATCTCCCATAGCGGCTTTGAGCGGTCGAGCGCCTGGGAGAAGATCCGCGCTGTCAGGTTGCGCAGCTGTTCCCAGCTGCCGGGGCTAGGCAGGGCGGTGTGGCGCACGTGGAACTCGAGGTTGAAGCTCGGATCGTCGACCCACACCGGCCGGCCGCTGTCGAGCGCCGTGTGGGCGAGCTTGTGGCGGTAGCGCGGCACGAGGTGCAGGCGCTTGCGGATCTGCTCCAGAAACTCCTCCATCGCTGGAGGGGGGCCCTCCACGAGGGTGAGACCGCCGACGTGCATATGGGACGTTGGGCCCTCCTGGTGCAGGAAGGAGGCGTCCACCGCCGTGAGCCTGTCGAGGTGACGCTGTGCCATCACAGAAGGGTACCGGCCACGTGCAAGTGAGACCTCGTCATACAATGGACGCGGTGCCCACCGACACTGCCACAGCGCCGAACACGATCGAAAAGCTGCTGCTCGCCGCGCCGCGCGGATACTGCGCGGGCGTCGATCGCGCGGTGCAGACGGTAGAACGCGCGCTCGACCTGCACGGGCCGCCGGTGTACGTGCGCAAGCAGATCGTCCACAACAGGCACGTCGTCGAGTCGCTCGCGGCGCGCGGCGCGGTGTTCGTGGAGGACGTCAATGAGATCCCCGAGGGCGCCCTCACGGTCTTCTCCGCGCACGGGGTCTCGCCGAAGGTGCGCAGCGACGCCGAGTCGCGCAAGCTCGACACGATCGACGCGACCTGCCCGCTCGTGACAAAGGTCCACCGCGAGGCGCTCAACTTCGCTCAGGACGACTACACGATCGTGCTCGTCGGCCACGCAGGCCACGAGGAGGTCGAGGGGACGATGGGGGAGGCGCCGGAGCACATCGTGCTCGTCGAGAACGAGCAGGACGTCGACGAGCTCGTCGTCGCGGACCCGGAGCGGGTCGCCTACGTGACACAGACGACGCTGTCTGTCGACGAAACGAGCGCGATCCTCAAGCGTTTGCGGGAGCGCTTCCCGAAGATCGCCGCCCCGCGCACCGATGACATCTGCTACGCCACCACCAACCGCCAGTCCGCCGTCAAGCAGATGGCCGGCGGGTGCGACCTGATGCTCGTGATCGGCTCGCGCAACTCCTCCAACTCGGTCAGGCTCGTCGAGGTCGCGCACGATTGCGGCACCGAGGCCTACCTGATCGACAACGCCGGGGAGATTCGCGAGGAGTGGCTCACCGACAAGCGCGTCGTGGGCATCAGCTCGGGTGCCTCCGCCCCCGACGACCTCGTCCATGCGCTGCTCGACTTCTTCCGGGAGCGGGGGGTCAGCGACGTGTCCGAGTTCCACGTAGTGCGCGAGGATGTGCGCTTCATGCTGCCTAAGCCGATCCGCCAGGCTGTAGCCGCTGCATCGTGAGGAAGCCGTTCCGCGGCGATCTGGGCCACCCGCGATGCTCGACGTGCTGGCCGATCCCGGATGATCGGCAGCACGTCTCCGCTGGCCGATCGGGGATCTCTCCGATCCCCGATCGGTTGCGGCCCATCTCATCCACGGACCGACTCCCTCACGGTCTCTTTTGACGCGCACGCTAGTCATCTCAGACTTGCATCTCGGCGCCGGCTCCCCCATTCGGGGACAGGCCGGCGCCGACGTGCTGCGCAGGCCAGGGCCGCGCCAGGCGTTGATCGAGGCGCTCCACGACGTCGAGCGGCTTGTGCTGCTCGGCGACGTGCTCGAGCTGCGCCATGGACCGCGTCGCGACGCGCTTGCCGCCGCGCGCCCGTTCTTCGAGGAGCTTGGCAAGGCGTTCGCCGGGCGCGAGATCGTCGTGGTCGCCGGCAACCACGACCATGCGCTCGTCGAGTCGTGGCTGCGCGCTCGCGACGAAAGCCCTAAGCCAGAGCCGCTTGGGCTCGAACAGCGCTTCTCGGCGCAGGACGCCTCCTCGATGCTTGCCACGCTTGCCTCGTGGGCGGCCCCGGCCCGCGTGAGCGCCGCGTTTCCCGGCCTATGGCTGCGCCCGGACGTGTACGCCATGCACGGCCACTACCTCGACTGCCACCTCACGATCCCCACGATGGAGCGTCTCGGGATCGGGATGACCGCGCGTGCCCTGCGCCGCCCCGCCGACGGGTTCGCGACGGTCGGCGACTACGAGGCCGTGACCGCGCCCGTGTTCGCCTGGGTCGACGCGGTCGCCCGCCAAGCCCCGACTGGGTCGACGCTCAACGGACAGTCCACCGTGCGCGTATGGCGCGCGCTCGCCGGAGATACCCCGAAGGGCAAGAGTGGCAGTGGCCGTGGCTGGGGGGATCTGCGCCTGCGCGCGCTCGCGGGCGCCTTCCCGTTCGCGATCGCGGCGCTCAACCGCGCCGGGCTCGGCTCGTTCAACGCCGACATCTCAACAGATGAGTTGCGCCGCGCCGGGCTGCGCGCGATGGGGGAGGTCGCCGCGCGCCTGGGCCTTGGCGACGCCCACGTGATCTTCGGCCACACCCACCGCCGGGGGCCGCTACCGGCCGACACCTCCGCCGAGTGGAGGGGACCCGGCGGTGCGCGCCTGCTCAACGCCGGCTGCTGGACCTACGACCGCTACTTCGTCAAGGGCGAGCCGGGCGAGAGCCCCTACTGGCCGGGCGGCAGCGTCCTCGTCGACGATGACGGCCCACCCGAGTTGCGCCGGCTGCTCGACGACCGCTCCAACGCGGAGCTCGCCCCCACACGCGCGTGAGGGGCGGCGTGGCTCAGGCCACGCCCGGGGTGAAGCAGGTCGCCAGGCACTCGACGCCCTGGCCTATATCGAGGTCGAGCAAGGCCTCGGTGTGGCGCTCGTGTTCGACGACCGCGTATGCCCCGGGGTGCTCGATCGAGAGGGTAGCGCCGCCGTTTGCCTCGCCACCGCTTGCCCGCGCCCCAGAGGGTGTGCCCGTAAGGGTATTGACGACCACCGTTCCGGCGCCGTCGAGCACGAGCCACACGCCGCCCGCCTCGTAGGCGCCCGACCAGGCGCCCTCCTGGTCGGTGGTCTGCGGCGCCAGCGCGGCGCCGGGGGCATCCTCGGGGCGCAGCGGTTCGAGCGGCTCACGCTCCACGCCGAGCAGCTCCTGGATCGCGAGCTCGGTCTCCGTGTAGCCGCCCTCGCCGTAGTGGTAGTCGAATAGCCGCGCCCCTCCGTCGAACAGGTAGCGCGCCGGCCACCCGCGGTTCTCGTACTCCTTCCACACGTCGAACTCGCCGTCGATCAGCACGGGATACTCGATATCAAGACGCGCGACGGCGTCGCGCACGGCCTGCTCGTCGCGCCCCGGCTCAAACCCGGGGCAGTGCACGCCTATCACTCGCAACCCGTCCTCGGCGTAGCGCTCGTGCCAAGCCTTCATGTACGGCAGCGTCCTGATCGAATTGGGTCGGCAAAAATCCCAGAACTCCACCAGCATCGGCTTTCCGCGCTGCAAGATGCTCGCTTGGGCCCCGTTTGTGTTTACCCATGGAAGAGACGTAGGGAACAGCGGCGCAACAATGCCGCTTGTGGGGGCACGCAAGAACGTGTCCCTATCCGATTGAGCCAACCATCTCTAGTTGAATCAAACGATTGAGCTCCACCGCGTACTCCATCGGCAGCTCCTTCGTGACCGGCTCGATGAAGCCGTTGACGATCATCGCGGCAGCCTCGTCCTCGGTGAAGCCGCGCGAACCCATGTAGAAGAGCTGGTCGTCGGAGATGCGCCCGACCGTCGCCTCGTGGGCGACCGCCACGTTGGGGTTCTGGATCTGGATGTCCGGCCACGTGTCAGAGCGAGATTCGCCGTCCATCATCAGCCCGTCGCACTGCACGCGCGCCTTGGAGCCGGCGCTGTTGTGGCCCATCTTGACGAGGCCCCGGTAGCCCATGATCCCGCCGTCCTTGGAGATTGACTTGGCGAGAATGTTCGAGGTCGTGTTGGGCGCAAGGTGGACGACCTTCGCGCCCGTGTCCTTGTGCACGCCTTTGCCGGCGACGCCGACGTTGAGGTGGTCGGCGCGCGCGCCCTCGCCCATCAGGAACGAGCCCGGGTAGAGCATCACGTACTTCGCGCCCATCGAACCGCCGACCCACTCGACGGTGCCCTCGGCGTCGACGACGGCGCGCTTGGTGTTGAGGTTGTACACGTCCTTGGACCAGTTCTGCACCGTGGTGTAGCGCGCCTTGGCGCCCTCGTGCACGAAGATCTCCACGACGGCGGAGTGCATCGAGTTGACCGAGTAGGTCTGGGCGGTGCAGCCCTCGATGTAGTTCACGTCCGAGCCCTCGTCGGCGATGATCAAGGTGTGCTCGAAGGTGCCCTCGCCGGCGCCCTCCATCCTGAAGTAGGCCTGCAGGGGCAGGTCCACCTTCACGCCCTTAGGCACGTACAGGAACGAGCCGCCCGACCACACCGCGCCGTGCAGGGCGCTGAACTTGTTGTCCTGGGGCGGGACGCACTTGTTCATGAAGTACTTCTGCACCAGGTCCGGGTACTCGGTGATGG
>CAAGKR010143964.1_pt1 | contig 17488 bp, 16 predicted proteins | sample 2556971 | NCBI WGS metagenome assembly CAAGKR01 (sample SAMEA5207829, study PRJEB30636) | soil metagenome | biome: forest; feature: boreal; material: soil | place: USA | collected 2011-09 | depth 1 m | reverse complement strand
TCCTCGAATCTCTCAGTCGGTCCCTGGGCTCCGAACGGTGTTGCCGGCCAGGCGATCCGGTTCCTCTTTTTGAGCCGATCTGAGTCTGCGGTTGTCGTGGCAGCCATGACCGACGCTCAGGCGCGGCTACGTCACCCGTTCGATCAATTCCAGCGCTACCAGGTCGCGACGGAACTCCTCGGGCTGGTCGGCGTCAAGCCAGAGTCGACCGTGCTGGACGTCGGCGGCGCCGCCGGGCCCGCCGAGGACTTCCTGGGTGACTACGACCTCACCATCGTCGACGTCGAGCGCTCGGACCTACCAGATCGTCGCTTCGTCTTGGCGAGCGGAGCGACCCTGCCCTTTCCGGACGAGTCCTTTGACGTTGTCCTCAGCCAAGACACGCTCGAGCACGTGCCGAGCCCTGACCGGCCGGCCTTCCTCTCCGAGCTCACTCGCGTCGCCCGAGAGGCCGTCGTGCTCTGCGCACCGTTCTCCGACCCCTTGGTGCAACTTGCCGAACGAGCGTTACACGAGTTCGTCACCGTCCGGTTCGGTGGTGGTTTCCCGACGTTGGAGGAACACGCCGAACACGGCCTCCCGAGCCTTGACGAAACGGTGGGCGATCTCTCGCGGCGCGGCTGGCCTACCGCCGTCCTTCCGAGCGGCTATCTCCCCCATTGGTTGGCGGGCATGCTCGTGCACCACGAGCTCCTCGCGACCGGCGTCGGGGAATTGCATGAGCTGAACGCCTACTACAACCTGACCGTGTCTCCATCGGATTGCCGTTCACCCTCGTATCGCTACGTCGTCGTCGCCGCACGGGACCGAGACCCGCAAGAGCTCGAAGACATCGTCGAGGAGCTCCGAGCTCCGGACAGCTCAACGCTGGCAACGAGCGCCGTGAACGCGATCGCGCAAGCCGTCTTCGCGCAACGGATTCGGGGTGTGCTCGATGATCGTACCCAGCAGAGTCGTGAGCAGATCGCGGCTCTGGAGCGACAGGTGGCGGATCTCGAACGACAGGTCGCAGACCGAGATGGGCATGTCCAGGAACTTCGACACCAACTCAAGATTTGGGCCCGTCCGCGACCATTCTCACGCCTAATGCGCGATCGGCTTGCGGATGCGCGACGCTGCTGGAAGGACAGTCCTTGATGGACAGCCAGTCACCGAAATTGCCGACGGTCTCAGTCATCCTCGTGAACTACCGAGGTGCCGACGACTCGATTGAATGCATCCGAGGAATCGAGCAACTCGATTGGCCGGTGGATCAACTCGAAGTGATCGTGGTCGACAACGCATCCGGCGATGACTCCCTCGACCGGATCCGAGCCGCGGCCCCGTCTGCGAAGCTGCTCGCGCTCGAAACCAACATCGGATTCGCCGGCGGATGCAATCGTGGCGTCGAAGCCGCCAGCGGTGACTATGTGGCGTTCATCAACAACGACGCCCGCCCGGATCCCCAATGGCTGTCTGCCGCTATCCCGGTTCTTCAAACTCACGGATCAATCGGTTGCGTCGCGAGCAAGGTGCTCGACTGGGAAGGTAAGACCGTCGACTATGGCGGGAGCGGTCTTGCCTTCTACGGGCACGGTTTCAAGCTCCGCACTGGCGACTTGGACACGGATCAGCCAGACCAGGAAACCGATGTCCTGTTCCCATCCGGTGCAGCCATGACCATGGAGCGCGACACGTTCCTGGACGTCGGGGGCTTCGACGATCGCTACTTCATGTTCTTCGAGGACGTTGACCTCGGGGTTCGCCTCTGGGTGCTCGGTTACCAGGTCCGCTACGTCCCCGATTCGGTCGTCTACCACAAGTTCCACGCCTCGATGCGGGGCGTAAAGGCATGGCGTGAGCATTTTCTCCTTGAGCGAAACGCGTTGTTCACGATGTTCAAGAACTATGACGATCAAAACCTTGCCGCGCTCTTCGGACCGGCTGTCGTCCTCGCGGCGCTACGAGGAGCCGTCTTAGGTGGCGACAACCCCGAGGTGCTCGACCTCGCCCGAGGTTCCGCTCCGGACGAGGGGGACACCGTCGAAGTGCACGGCCATACGGCCGCGGCTGCGCTTGCGCTCGCCTCGTTCGCCGAAGCACTGCCAGAGCTGCTCGAGGCCCGACGCGAGATCCAGACCCGACGCACGCGTACGGATCGTGAGCTGTTCTCTCTGTTCCGGTCTCCGCTGCGGCCGAATATCGAGGACCCCCGCTTCGTGAGATCCTTCGAGACGGCTGTTGACGCGTTCGACGTGAAGAAGCTCTTCGGCAAGCGGAGCCGCATCGTCGTCGCTACTGGTGACACGCTGTCGCCATCAATGGCGGGTCCCGCGATCCGAGCGTGGGAGATCGCTCGGGCATTGGCACCAGAGCACGAGGTGTGTCTGGTCAGCACCACCGCTGCCGAAGGACTGAGTGCTCCAGACGTCGAGATCTCCACGGTCGGTGCGCCCGAACTCGCCGTCCTGGAGAGTTGGTGCGACATCCTGATCTTCCAGGGCTATCTGATGGAGGAGTACCCCTTCCTCAAGTATTCGAACAAGATCGTTGTGGTCGACGTCTACGACCCCTTCCACCTCGAGCAACTCGAACAAGGCCGAGATCTCACCCGGACGGCGAGGCGACAGGTGGTCATGGGTGCCACCCGCGTGCTGAATGATCAACTGGTTCGGGGTGATCTGTTCATGTGTGCCAGCGAGAAGCAACGAGACTTCTGGCTCGGTCAACTCGCTGGTATGGGGAGGATCACCCCCCTCACCTATGACACGAACGAGACGCTCAGGAGCTTGGTCATGGTGGTGCCCTTTGGCGTCAGTGACGCCCCACCACGGCACAAGCAGCAGGTCCTCAAAGGGGTCGTGCCGGGCATCGGTCCGGATGACAAGGTCGTCCTCTGGGGTGGCGGCATCTACAACTGGCTCGACCCGCTGACCCTCATCCGGGCCATCGACAAGCTGCGATCCCGCGTCGGCACGGTCCGGCTGTTCTTCTTGGGCCTGCGACACCCGAACCCCAACGTCCCTGAGATGCGCATGGCTGTCGAGACCCGCCGGCTGGCCGAAGAGCTGGGCCTCGTCGGATCGCACGTCTTCTTCAATGAGGGTTGGGTCGAGTACGACGAACGTCAGAACTACTTGCTGGAGTCCGATGTCGGCGTCAGCACACATCTCGAGCACATCGAAACCGAGTTTTCCTTCCGCACGCGCATCCTCGACTATCTCTGGGCTGGTCTGCCCGTCGTCGCGACGGGCGGCGATTCCTTTGCGGAACTCATCGGAGCGCGTGGGCTCGGACTCACCGTGCCAGCAGGCGACGTCGATCGCCTCGAAGCCGCGCTCTTTCAGGTCTTGACGGACGACGAGTTCAGTACCAGTTGTCGGACGAACGCACGGGCTATTAGCGAGGACCTGCGCTGGTCGAAGGTCCTGGAGCCTCTCGTCGAGTTTGCTCGGACTCCACAGCGTGCCGCGGACCTCTTGGATCCCGAGATGGCGAAACTGCTCGGCGTGACCGCGTACACCCGGCGCGCCAAGTACCTCCGCGTACTGCGCCGCGACGCATCCGTTGCCCTCTTGCATGCAAAGCGCGGAGACGTCCGGACGATGATCCGGGCGATACGCCGGCGGCTGAATCGGCTCTCCCGGATCTGAGCGTCGCCAGAGCGCTTCTTCGTCATCGAGCCCAGATCCAGTCTCAAAGGGATACCGCCGCAACCACGCGACGCGCGGATCGCAACATCCTGACTCCGACTGGGCCCTCCCGGGGGGGAAGAAGCTGAAGAAGCTCGCCACGGCTCCCACCGCGCCCGATGAGGGTCGGCGTCGATAGGCACCGAGTCAGAGGTTCAAATCCCGTACCGCCCACGATCAAGCGCTACACCAGGAGGAGCAGGGACCCAAAACTGGCACCCGAACGTGGCCAGGAAGCTGAGAGAGACCAAGGAAGCTGCCGAGGATGGTCGTAACCGAAGGAAATGCGGCATGGAACTGCTCGACGCGCTCGGCTGCGTCATGGGCGGCGTCATAATCACCGCCTTAGGGCTCGCCGTCGATCATGAACCTGGTGATCCACGGACCGCGTGCCTCGAACTCCGCGGCAATCTCGTCCCCACTCATGGGCCCCTGGAAACGGACGCCGCAACGGCCACGGAACACGGACTGCGCACCCGGCCAAGGGAAACCGCCGGACCCTGCACCGCCTCCTACCGCCGCCAACGCACACCGCGCCAGCGCCCTACCCGACCAACCTCCCACCCAACGGGATGCGGCAGAACCGCTGCCAGGTGATCGAGTCCTGCACCTCGGCGCACAACGACTCGAAGCTGAGCCGATGCCGATACTTCAAGAACATCAGACGCAGATACGTCTCGATCGGAATCGACGGCCGCCCCAACGTGGCGTGAAAGAACGCCCGATACGGGTCAATGAACCGGCGATCCTCGAGCAGTCGATCAACCCGCTCCAACTCGCCCGGCATCCCCAACACCGCCGACGGCAGGATCGACTCCCACAACGTCGGTTCTCCGCCGCCTACGGTTCTCAACATCGATGGCCTCGATCCGTTCTCGCATAACGGGTCGAGGCCATCATCGCTGACCACTCGGCAAATCGCGAGCACCCAACCATCGCGAACGCGCAGGTCACAGCCCCGCGCCTGGCGACTTTTTCAGGGGGAAGTAGTCAGGTGACAACCGCAAGCATTCTCGGAATGACCAAGCGAGCTGCTTGACGGCGACTCGGCAGTTGGTCTCGATCTGGTTTTGACCCTCACTGGAGCAGTCAAGATCGGGTGGGCAGGCGCTCATCGGTCATTGTGTGGTCTGGATACGAGCCAGTTCGGCCAGTGCCGACCAGTGCCGGACTTGGGGGACCACGCGACCCGAGCGGATCTTGCTTGTCATCGACTTTGACAACCCGGTCGCCGTCATGATCTCGGCCAGCTTCAGACCCCGCAAGGCCATCCCGGATGGGGGCGAAGTCCTTTGCCGGTGGACGTCCTCGCCGGAATGGCTCGATGCCCAACCTGCGATGCTTGCTTGCGCAGCGGCGATTGCCCGACCTCAGCGAGGCCGTACCTCCCGTGACTGGCCTGGCGTCTGACCTAGGCAACGCTCACAGCGCAGATGACGAGGCCGCGTCAAGGGACCGCCGCAGTCGACGCAGGTGCCGTCGAGCGTCGACTCCCCCTTGGTTCGCTGGGTGTCAGCTCGACCGGCGACCGCGCGGGTCGCGGCCTGCTTCGGTGAGGCCTTGCGGGCCCGGACGCTGGCCTGGGCGGCCCGCAGCTTCGCCCCGGTCAGCGGCGTTCGTGGCTGCCACTAGCCGCGCGCCCGCGTGCCCTACTCCGCCTCGTTGCCCGCCGCTTCGGCCTCTTCGCCCCTCCTGGTGTCACGATCAAGCGCCACACCAGGAAGGGCGCGAGGCATCCAGGCGCACCGAAACGACAACAAGTAGGGCACGGCCGCGGGGCGTAGGCCGACGTTTCGGGAGGAGGGCGCGGGACCCGTATGACGATGACGGGGACGCCGTCATTGGGGTTGGGCTTCGAGCCGGGACTATGGAGCAACCCCGATGAGCCCGGCGGCACGATGGACGAGCAGAGCGCTGATTGCAACGGAGACCGCGAGGACGGCGGCAAGGCCGAACCAGCGAGACGACGACTTGCGCACACCGAGCAGATCCTCTGCGGGCCGCTCGTCCTGTGCCACGTCCGCCGGCCCGGTCAAGTCATTGTCCAATCGCCTGGCGTGCGCTCGAACGTCCGCGCGCCTCGCCGGGCGCTACGAGGTCGCCAGTGATGGCTCCCGACGGTAGACGAAATTCTGAGCACCCATCCATCGGAATCGACCCGCGGGGACTAGACACGGCGCGGTGAGTGGGTGCGAGGCCACAACTACTCGCAGGTTGAGTGCAGAGAACTTCCGGCTGCATGGGTTGATGAAGATGTGAACGACGTCGGTTGCGGGATTGTCGATGGTCAGGCGGTGCGACTTGGTCGTCCAGGCGAAGATGATGTACCCATAGCGATTCCATTTGTTCTTGTAGGTGTCCTGAGGATCGAGTCGCCGCCAGCCGTTGGCATCGACGGGATTGTTGAACGATGACAGCGAGTTGACTCCTTCACCGTTGAGCAGACCATCGACGAAGTTGGTGTCGGCGGCCCATGTCCCGTGAACGGGAGCGACGCTGGTCTGGTCGATCTGGCGAACGAGTCTCGCGGCATTGGAGTCGTCGAGGGCCCCAGTTCCCTTGACGAGGGGATTGACGAGGAGTCCGCTGCTGACTGCAAGGGCGGTGGCAAGTACGAGAGCTGCGCGCCACCAGCGGGAGAAGAGCAACGCGACGACGACGATAGTGGCGATCGCGGCGAGCCGGAGCTGGGTGCTCGAGAGCTGCGGAAGCGCCTGCAGCTTGAATTCCGTCGCTCCCCATGCCGCCAGGAAGGCCATCGTCCCTGCCGCGATGAACGCGCCGGACCAGCCAAGTTCATGGAGGATTCGTTCGCGACGATCTTGCTGACCGAATAGCAGCGCCAGGAGCACGGTGCCGAAGAAGCCGATGAAGGGCGCCATGCGTTGTGGCGGGACGAAGTCCAGAAAGGTGATCTTGGCCAGGATGGTGGGCCAGGCCACGACGCACCATGACGTCATGAGGAGTCCGAGCAGGCCGGTACCGATGAGGAGCGTGCGCTCTCGGTCGCTTCGCAGTCCTCGTCGACCGAGGGCGGCCATCGTGAGCCCGACGGGGAGGGCCAGAGTCCAACCCATCGATACCTCGGTGAGGTTCTCCTGATTTAGGGTCGAGCCCGTCTTCCCGAAGAACGAGAAGGGCACGAGGCTGGTGAACATTCTCCAAAGCGGGATGCCTCCCCCGCCAGAGCGCCGCTGACCTGGATAGACGGTGTTCGTGAGCGCGTCGTAGTACGCGCGCTCATGCCAGAGATAGATGAGCTCCTCACCCGCGAAGATTGCTCCGGCGATGAGTGCGCTGAGGATGAAGGGCCGGCGTCGTTGCGGATCGCTGAGACCCCAGAGGACCGTGACGCCGCCTACGAAGAGACCCGCGACCAGTGCCCACGGTTGGTACCACCAGGGGAGCCCGGCTGCGGCGAGTCCCGCGACGACTGAGGTACCGATGGCAAGACGCGGTCGACGCGGCCACGTTCGCGCCGCCGCGATGAGGAGCGCACACGGGATGACGGCTGAGGCGATGATCTGGACCATGGAGAAGGACCACCACACCGACGCTGGCGCGTACACGGTAATCAGCGACGCGGCGAGCGCCACCGATTGGCTGACGCGCATGGCCCGAAGCCAGGCGTACATACCGAGCGCGCAAGCTGCAAACGGCAGCCACCAGCTGAGGGCGAATCCTTGATTGAGCGGGAGCAGTACCAACGGCAGGTTGAAAGGCGAGTACAGCGCCGCCCCGAGGTTTCGAGAGGGAAGTATTGGCTGCCAGGAATTGGCCAGGGCTGGTGTTCCCATGCCGTAGGTCTGGTTGGTGGGGAATCCGGCCCGGACGCGTCCGGTACGCATGGGTGAATCTGCGAGCCACTCGTCTGAGCGAATCGTTCGCGGTGTCCCGACCACGATGGCCTGCGAATCGGGTTTCCCGTTCGTCGACAAGGTGGCGATGCTCGACCCCGAAAGGCCGAGGCCGCTCAGGATGCCGATCGCGAGGAGCACGAGCAGCGGGTACCAGATGTCGACTCGAGCCGAACGCATGAACGCGCGCGGTCGTTGGATCCATTCGTTGCTTCGTCTGGGCCAGCCCCGGTCCCCCGGCATAAGGCTCGCACTCTAGTGGGCGGAGAATGCCGCCTCTCGATCGCGGACTCAGTAAGTCGGGCGCGACACCTGGCCGGTGCGCGACGCGAGTGTGCTCCGGCCTCTCACCGTTTAGGGTGCTTCCGCGATGACCACGAACTCGTTGTAGGGGAAGGCGCGTCCCATGAAGCGCGGAAAGGGGAACGAGTAGTTGCGAACGACAGTCAGCTGACAGGCCATTGCGATGTCGGTCAGGGCCACAAAGTCGAGGAATTCGACGTGGGTTGAGTCGGAGCGGAATCCCCGTTCTTGGGGCGCAATAACCACAACGGTCCCGGCCCGTCGCAAGTAGGGGAGATACGTTCGCACGAGCTTCGTCGCCTCGTGAGCCGTCATGTGCTCGAGGATGTGAGCGAACAGCAGCGAATCGAATGCATAGGGTTGCGCACGGGCTGAAGTCAGAAACCCGTCGGGTGTGAAGGCTTCAAATCCCTGCGATCGGGCGATCGAAACGGACTTCGGATTGTGGTCGATGCCGACCGCGTTGCCGGACAAGTTGGCGAGGTTGCGGCCGATCCCACATCCGATGTCGAGCACTTGCCCGAGTTTGAGCCGCCGAAGGTTCCATCGATACGGAGCTCGTACGGGAAGAAGTCGCTTCCAGCGTGACTGTTGGAGCGCGACGAGCCGATCGGCGTACGCATCGTCGGTCGTCAGATGGGCTCGGTCCTCATCGTTCACTGTGCGTCGCTAACTGAGGAATCGCCGCGCGAGAGCCCAATAGCCAGCGAGCAGGTCATCGAGTGGATGCAACCAGGAGGGGAGTGGAAAGTTGGCCGCGTCGAGGTGGGTGGCCATCAGCGATGAAAGCTTTCGATCGCCCACGGTGCGCTCGCTCTGGAGGTGTTGACGACGGTCGACGAGCCAGCGTCGATTGCGCATGACCCAATTCCAACCGTCAACCTTGTCGCGGAACCAGCCGCCCTTTAGGGCCGCGAGCGCAACCGCGACCTCGACGGCGACGAACGCTGGTGCGAGCAGCAGCAGTGTTCGTCGCTGCCACATCGTCAGCACGAAGATCAAGCGATTGCGTTCAGCGAGGTAGAGCTTGCGGCCGACACGGTTGAACTCGTACCGGTGAATGCCGACTGCCTCTGGCACGTAGCGGACGCGCCGGCCAGTCTGCCAGCAACGCCAACTGAGTTCGGCGTCTTCGTGGAATGCGAAATACCGTTCGTCGAAGCCGCCGAGGTCTTCCCACGTGGCCCGTCGAAGCGCCAGGAACGCGCCCATTGCGCCGGCGACGTCGCCCCCGTTCGACTGCGTGTCGGCGCGCTCGCCAAAGTGTCCGACCCAACTGAAGCCGAGAAAGTGAATCTCGTTCCCGGCGCTGTTCAACAGGTCCGAGTTCTCGGAGAGTCGGACGCTGCCCATCGCGATAGCGACGCCGGGATCGTTCACGGCGTCGACGAGGTTGACGAGCGCATCGGGATGAACGATGAGGTCGCCGTTCACGAGGGCTACGTACTCGCCGGTCGCCGCGGCGACGCCGAGATTGCAGCCCCCCGAGAATCCAAGATTCTGACCGTCGCCGACGATCAGCACGCCCGGAACGCCGCGGAGACGCTCGACCCCTCCGTCGGTGCAGCCGTTGTCGACGAGGATGACGTCCACGTCGACGTGCTCAGAGTCGAGCAAGGCGTAGACGCACTTCTCAAGCCATGGTTCGTCGAGATACGCGAGGACCACCACGCTGACTTTCGCTCCCGAGTGGTGCCCAGACTGAGGCGTGGTCACTTGCGAGCGAGCCCCAGGATGCTGAGAAAGAAGCTCGCAAGCACGATCTCGAACCCCAAGATCGTTGCCGTGGCGCCGGGGATGACGACGCGGATCGCGTCGCTGGTGTTCAGCGTGCCGAAACCAGAGGAGCTCCAGTGAGCGATCACGTACACGGTGAAGCCCAGCCCAACCAAGAGGAGGAGCATCCCAGCAACCAATCCGCGTTCAAGGGTCATGATACGAAAAGCGCGGTCGACCCCCCGGGATGGTGGCAAGAGCCCCTCGTTCATGGCGAACGCACGAGCGAGGACGGCGAATAGGGCAGCTTGAAACCCGACCAGGACCGCCACCATCGAATAGATCAGCGCGTTGACGTCGAGGCCAATGCTGCCGATCCTGATTGGTCCGGGGAGCAGGGCAGCGCCGAATCCGAACCCGATGGCCATGAGGCAGATCCCCGGATACCAGAAGAGCCATCTCGGGCTGTAGAGGAGGAGAAAGCGCAGGTGTCGCCACCCGTCGCGCCAGGTTCGCAGGTGCGGCGCCCGTGTACGCCCGTCGGGGGACAGCGTCGTTGGAACCTCGGCGATCGCGAGTTCGCTCAACGTGGCCTTGACGACCATCTCGCTGGCGAACTCCATACCTGTCGTGCGGAGCTTGAGGTCGAGGATTCTGGAGCGCCGAAAGCCACGCATCCCGCAGTGGAAGTCGCCGCTCGAGCTGTGGAAGAAGAGCCGTCCGAGAAAGGTCAGAATCGGGTTGCCGATGTACCGGTGCAGCGGCGGCATGGATCCCGGTCGGATGCCGCCCTGGAATCGGTTGCCCATCACTAAATCTGCACCATTGCGTAGACCTTCCACGAACGGCGCGAGATTTGAGAGGTCGTAGCTATCATCCGCGTCCGCCATGATGACGAACTCAGAACGAGCTGCGCTGATGCCGCCCATGAGCGCTGCCCCGTAGCCCCGGATGGGGACATCAACGACGCTGGCGCCTTCGCGGCGCGCAATGTCTTGGGAGCCGTCAGTGCTCCCGTTGTCAGTGACAATGACCTCGCCGACGAGCCGGAGGTCGGCCATCGAGGCCTGTGCCTTCTTAATGCAAACCGCGAGCGTCTCGGCTTCGTTCAGGCACGGCAGCACGACCGTCAATTCCAGCTCACGGAAACTGGAGTCTGCGTTCGTGCGCTGGGGCAGCGTGTCAGCGTCGATCATCTCGGTGCGAGGGGGACGTGCCGAAAGGCGATCTGCCTCAGGGCTTCGTGATGCAAGGAAAGGAACTCTACCGAGGATCTTCCTGCCTGCCTCCGTGCCGAGAATCGACAGGTAGATAACGCCCGTCTACGCAGGGCCAGGGTGCCACTTGACGTTGGGAGTCTGCCACTCGATCGCGGCATGGCTATTGCGGGATCGCGGGGTCTCGGGCGGCGACCGAGGGTGGACTCCTATCCTGTCGCCACCCGTACAGACGACGTCGATCGGATCTCCGAGGTGCGGGAAGCCGCGGCGTACGACGATGGCGGGGAATCCCGGGAGCGGAGCGAGCGACGAGTCAACCGAGATGCGGATACCCGGACGATCGGCGCCCGTCAATATCAACCAAGTGGTCGTTGGTGCGGTCGGCACCAAATGCTGCGTCCCATCACATGGAGTAACGATCGGCGACTGGTCCAGTACTTGGCCAGTAGAGCGTGCCATGTCGATCATGCGTCGATTGCGCGTCGCGATGAGAGGCACTTGCGCAAGTCCGATCGAGTACGCTTCGGACATGCGGTAGGTATGTCCTCCCGTCGTGCCGATCCAGGGCCACGAGCGGAGGAGATCGTTCTCAGGCATGAGTGGGGTCTCGGCGTACCAGTATCGAAAGCCGTGTGAACGGAGGAGGTGGGCGACGGCCGGTGTCGCGATGCGAGGATCGAGCATGAGGCCGTCACGGTGCGCGTAGTACAGGGTGGTTGGTTCCCACGTGAATCCCTGGACCACGACAGGAGCATCGTACGGAACCGTCTGATCGATCAGAGCCGCAGCTTGGCTAGCGGGCGAAACTGTCGGTGGATTGAAGGCGTTCGGCTCCCAGTACCACCTCGTGGTCCAGTACAGGGGCGCGACCCAAAGGAGAGCGATACCGGCGACGATCACGAGTGGAGGGAACCGACCCCTACTACGGGTCCAGATGAAGTCGACGCTCACACCTACGAGGCAAGCCAGTGCCGGCGTCACAGCGATCAAGTAATAGTCGTGAACGACGAATACGTTGAAGAAGACAGCGATGGGGAGCAACACTGCCAGAGCCATCCCGATCCAGAAGTCCCGTCGCTTTGAAAGGACAACTGCGACGGCAATGACACCGATCCAGATGGACACCGATCCAGATGTAGGGACCAATGATGAGATTCTCGATACGGTTGCCGACGGTGGTCCAGTTAGCCGAATCGAGACGCTGTTGTGCGGTACCGAAGTACCATGACCTGAGGCTGGCCGTCATTAGCCATCGCGTTGCCGGACTTGCGCTCTTGATTGCATCAGCGTGATGGTTCCAGACGACACCGGCGATGATTGGGAGAACCGCCAGGGCCAACATTCGCGGCGAGACCCGCGTGCGGATCCAGTTTCGAAGCCCTGGTAACTCGTTTCTTGACCGATAGAGGGCGAAAGGAACGAGATAGAACACCGCCGCTTCGGCTTTGATTGCCATCGCGAGAGATCCTGCTACCAGCGCCACGATCGCAAGGGATGTTCTGTCCGTATCGCGCCATGCGATGCCGGCCCAAAGAAATGCCAGGATGCATGCCGTTACCAGATACTCGATCAGGGAGGCGGATCCCCAAACGAGCGCGAACGGCGAGAGCATAAATGCCACGAGCGCGGCGAACGCGGCGACTCGGGTGGCGACGTAGCGCACAAGGCCAAAAAGCAGCAGCCCAGAAGCCGCAAAGCATGCAAGCGCGGTCAGATGGACCGATATATCGGAGGAGAGGCCGAGCCAGATTGGTATCGAGGCCAAGGCCTGAAACGCTGGAATTCGAAGGGGACTTCCCACGGAGGGCCGAAGATTGGAAAGCGTGGATGCAGCAGGTTGATGCCGTGTTCAGCGAATTGGCGCGCCTGGAGCGCCGTCTAGGTCTGTCGGAAGCTGTGAAGTCCAAGGAGCGGCGAGTGAATCGTTACGGCGTGCAGAGCGACTGCGCTCGCGGCGACGACTAGGGCGAGCGTCCAATCGCGTTGCTTCGGGGTGAGGCGCACGACGGGCTTGTGCCTCATCGCTCTCCGAGCCGCTACGTGCCTGGCTCTCGTCTCAGCGGGCGCCGATATTGGCGCGGTTGGTGGCGTCACCGGTCGCTCCGCCGTTGTGTTCGTGCCGGCGATTCTCCTGTGCCAATCCCAGCGCTTCTGGGCCCGGCGTGGGTGCGCACGGGCCGTTAGTTGGTGAGCGCCGCGACCAAGCGGCCCAAAGGCTCATGGAAGTCGGTCAAGAGTGGCAAGCCACTGAGGCGGAGAGCGGCGTTGTCGAGTACAGAATTCGCCGGGCGAGGCGCGGGACGGGGCGGATCCTGCTCTGCAGTGGTGATCGAACGCACCCGCTCCGGAGACAGGCCCGCAGCTCCGAGCACGGCGCGGGCGAACTCGTACCACGAGACCGTACCCTGGTTCGTGACGTGGAAGAGACCCGGACGCCGGTCGACAACGAGGCGCCGGATCGCCCTGGCAAGGTCATCGGTGAACGTCGGGTTGCCGCGCTGATCATCTACGAAAGCGAGCTCGTCGCGCTCCGCAGCAAGCCGCAGGATGGTCTTGACAATGTTGCTGCCATGACGACCGCAGAGCCAGGACGTGCGCACGATCGTGGAGCCAGGATCGAGCTCGCGCTCACCACCGAGCTTGGATCGGCCGTAGACGGATCGCGGGCGCGGATCGTCCCACTCCACATAGGGCTCCGTCTTCGTGCCGTCAAAGACGTAGTCCGTCGATACGTAGCAAACATGCGCACCCACCCGCCGAGCAGCTTCGGCGACATGACGTGTGCCGAGTGCATTCACACGCATCGCTCGATCGACATCTTTCTCGCATGCGTCAACCGCTGTCCACGCGGCCGCGTGGATGACAGCCGAGGGACGATCCCTTGTGACCAGCCCAAGTACCGCCTCGCGATCGGCGACGTCAAGTCCAGCGTGATCTACGCCGAGCACCTCATCGGACGCAAACGCGTCGACGAGGTCGCGGCCGAGTTGACCTCCCGCCCCAGTGACAAGCACGCGCATCAATGCTTGAGAGGCTCCCACCACCACCCGTTGTCTCGATACCAGGCGACGGTAGCAGCAAGCGCGTCCCGGAACTCGTGCTCCGGGGCCCAGCCGAGAGCGCGAATCTTCGTGCTGTCGATCGAGTATCGACGATCATGCCCGAGTCGGTCCGGCACATACTCGATGAAGGACTCGTCCCGATCGAGGAGTGCCAACAGATCATCCGTAAGCACACGGTTGGGAATCTCCTGATCGGCGGCGATGTTGTAAACCTCACTCACGGTGCCCCGGCGTAGTACGAGATCGATGGCGCGGCAATTGTCCTCGACGTAGCACCAATCGCGCACGTTCATGCCGTCCCCGTAGAGCGGAACCCTACGGCCTTGGAGCAGGTTGGTCACAAACAAGGGGACGAGCTTCTCCGGGAACTGGTAGGGCCCAAAATTGTTCGACGACCGTGTGACGATCACCGGCACTGCGTAGGTCGAATGATACGCAAGCGCGATCAGGTCTGCTCCGGCCTTGGATGCCGAGTATGGGGACCGCGGAGCGAGCATGTCCGATTCGCGGAACGACCCTTGCTCGATCGACCCGTAGACCTCGTCAGTAGAAATATGGAGAAACCGCTCTACACCGACCTGCCGGGCGACGTCGCACATCACGTTCGTGCCGCCACAGTTTGTCCGAACGAATTCGTCCGGACTCACGATCGATCGATCGACGTGGCTCTCGGCCGCAAAGTGGACTACCGCGTGGTGCCCATCGAGTGCTGCAGCGACTCCTTCGCGGTCGGTGATATCGCCCTTTAGGAACCTGTAGCGAGGATCGTCGGCGATGTCGCGCAAGTTCTCGAGGTTCCCGGCGTAGGTGAGTGCGTCGAAAACCGTGACCTGGTCGTCGGTCGTGCGGAGGACGTGACGGACATAATTCGAACCGATGAAACCGGCGCCGCCGGTTATGAACAAGCGCACCGTCAAGACCGGAGACCGAAGTGAGGGCGGACGGCGGCCTCAAGCTCGGCGCGTCGCGGATTCTTGCTGTCGCGGCCGGAAAGCACCGGATTCTCGAGGCCCCAGTTGGCACCGATGTCGGGGTCATCCCATGCGATGCCCAACTCGTCGGTGGGGTTGAAGTAGCCGTCGACGAGGTAGGTGATTGTCATGTCGGTGAGCGCAGCAAAGCCATGAGCGACGCCAGGTGGGATGAAGATTCCCTTGTGATCATCGGTTCCGTCGTCGCGGCGTCCGAGATCTACGGTGAGGGTCGCTCCGTCCGTTGGGGAGCCAACCCGAAGATCGTGCAGGACAACTCGAGCTCGCCCGAATGGCACGTACCAGTAATCGGCCTGGTGGAGATGATAGTGCAGTCCGACAACGGCTCCGCGCCGCCTGTCGCCGCGGTTTCCCTGGATCATCTCCCGGCCGTTTGGGAACCACTCGCGTCGATAGGTCTCGACGAAGAAACCGCGCGCGTCGCCATGAACAACGGGCTCCACTATGTGAACGCCCGCGATTACATCGGACTCCGTGATCTTGGTCATTGCGGTGTCTACTCCAGATCCACCTTCGAGTGATCACCCAGCATCAGCCGTAGGGCCCGTGGCCGCTGCGCCGAGCGAGTGATCTCGACCGCGCGCCCGACGAGCGAGTCGGTGATGCCAGCGACACCGGTGATTCGACTGTGATCGAGCAGGACGGAATGTTCGAGTTCGGTGTCAAGGATCACGCAGTCTCGCGCGATGGACGTAAACGGCCCAATGTAACTGTTGATAACTTGGGTGCGTTCTCCGATTATGACCGGTCCCCGGACGCGCGACCCGATGATCTCGGCTCCGGGCTCGACGATCACGCGGCCTTCAAGGTTCGAGCTCTTGTCAACGCGGCCCTCGATCCGGGGATCGAGAGTCTCCAGCACTAGCCGGTTGCATTCGAGTAGAGGGTCCTTCTTGCCGGTGTCAATCCACCAACCGATGAGCACCTCGTGGCGCACGCGATGACCGTGGTCGACCAACCATTGTATTGCGTCGGTGATCTCGAGCTCGCCCCGATCCGACGGCCGGATGGCGCGAACGGCTTCATGCACCGTGGGATCGAATAGGTACACGCCGACGAGCGCGAGGTTCGAAGGAGGCTCGGCAGGCTTCTCGACCAGCCGGATCACTTCTCCGTTTGCGTTGACCGTCGCGACGCCGAACTGGCGAGGATCGTCGACGTGCGCAAGGAGGATCTGTGCTGATGGTGCCTGGCTCTCGCCCCTCGCACGTGCGGATTCGAAATTCTCAACGAACTCTGCAAGGCCCTGCTGGAGCATGTTGTCACCGAGGTATACGACGAAGTCGTCATCACCGAGGAAGTCCCGTGAGATCAGAATGCAGTGCGCGAGACCGAGCGGGGCCTCCTGCGGGATATAGGTGACTTTGAGACCCCAGCGAGACCCGTCACCCACCGCCTGAACGATCTCGGCGCGCGTGTCACCGACGACGATTCCGAGTTCCTTGATGCCGGCCTCAGCGATATCTTGGATCCCGTAGAAGAGAATCGGCTTGTTGGCTATTGGCACGAGCTGCTTGGCGCTCGTGTGGGTGATCGGTCGCAGCCGAGTGCCTGCGCCGCCCGAGAGGATGAGTCCCTTCATCGAGGGGCCCGGCCGATGAGAAGGAACTGACGTCCCATCAAACGCCACGCGACCGGGAAGCGGAGGTACGCACGAACAAGCCATGGCGAGCGGGGCGTTCGACCTCGGAAGGAATACGGCAGAAACCGAGGAATCACCCGTTCGACCTCGAAGCCCGCCGCGTACAAGTGTTCCGCCACCGACACATGCGTCAAGGCAATCGTGTGGTCGGCACAATCGGAATAGTCGCGCATGCAGTAGCGGAAGTTGGGCCCCAGCGCAGCGATCCGTCCCCCCGGTTGCAGACAGCGAAGCATGCGAGCGAGGAACGCGGCGACGTCTTCCTGGGACGCAAAGTGCTCGAGCAGGTTCGAAACGAGGATTCCGTCGAAGTACGCGTCGGGAAGGTCCACGGTACGTATGTCTCCGACGATGCGCTTGATTTCGGGGCGCCACTCCTCGCTGTCGTGATCGACGACGATAGCCACTGCCGGGGCCGCCGCCACCTGATAGACAACATCGAGGCCCGGAAGGAGGATTCGCATCCAGAGCAGACCACCGCCGAAGAGCACAGCAAGAAATCCGACCGCGGCGAGCAGGGTCAGGATCACGTTGTCAGCCGGAAGCCGCCTGAATGCGCGGCCACTGCGCCCACCCCCGTCTCGCCCCGATTCATGACCCGCCCCGTCGACACTGCGGTAGCGAGATCATGGTTCTCCGACGGGCGGATCAGCAAATGGGATGCCACTCAGCGTGGCGTGGTCCCGTATTCGGCTGGTGATCATCGGTGGAGCGAGCCGGAGATAGGCGATGAAGGCATGCAGTCGCCGTTCGACGGTATCACGGTTGACCGGGCGGCGGCTGAGCAGAGGGATGATGATGTCGCGGCGCGCGTAGGAGGCTGTGACAAGCATCTCCCGTACGAGTGCCCGGGCGATCTCGGGCCAAGTCGCGTGTCGCGTCAGGATGAGGAGCCGGTTCCTGGTTGTGTAGTAGTCGGCGAGGCGCGAGTTCTTGCCGGTCGTCGCCGAATGCACGTGACGTACGACCGAGCGGGGTTCGTACCGGTAGCGCCAGCCGCGGTGGCGACCTCGCCATGACAACTC
>CAAGKR010012929.1_pt1 | contig 17498 bp, 14 predicted proteins | sample 2556971 | NCBI WGS metagenome assembly CAAGKR01 (sample SAMEA5207829, study PRJEB30636) | soil metagenome | biome: forest; feature: boreal; material: soil | place: USA | collected 2011-09 | depth 1 m | reverse complement strand
CCGGAGAGCAGCGCCTCGGCTTCGGCTCGCCGCGCGCCGAGCCGCCACGTCGGATGATGGTTGAGGGCCGGCTCGTCGAGCAGCTCGGCCACCGAGCGCACCGCACCGGCCTTCGGATCGGGCGCCGCGAAGACCACGAGATCGATCCGGGCGAGGACCGTCGCCCCGGCGCACATCGCGCATGGCTCGAGCGTCACGTAGAGCGCGCACTCACTGAGCCGCCAGTGGCCCAGGGTCTTGGCGGCCTCCCGCAGCGCGATGAGCTCCGCGTGCGCGGTCGGATCCTGGTCCAGCTCGCGCGCGTTGTGCCCCGTGCCGACGACGATGCCCTCGTGGACGACGAGCGCGCCGATCGGCACGTCGCCGTGCTCGATTGCGGCCCTCGCCTCATCGAGGGCCTGGCCCATGAACCGCTCGTCGTCGCCGACGCCGGGAAGGCTAGACACCGAGATACCGCGCTTCGACGTCCGGCTGCGCGGCCAGCTGCGCGGGCGTGCCATGGAACACGATCGTGCCCTTGTTCATGACGTAGATCCGTTCGCCCACGCGCGTGGCGAGCGCGAGGCTCTGCTCGACGAGCAGGATCGCGAGTCCGGTCGCGCGCAGGGACCGCAGGGTCTCGCCCACGTCGGCCACGAGCTTCGGCGCGAGGCCCTCGGACGGCTCGTCGAGCAAGAGCAGCCTCGGGTTGCGCATCAGCGCGCGGCCGATCGCGAGCATCTGCTGCTCGCCACCCGAGAGCTCATCACCGCGATTGTCGAGGCGGCGGCCGATGGATGGAAAGAGCTCGAGGACCCGGCGCTCGTCCCATCCGCCGGCGGCCGGCCGCGCGGCGAGCAGCAGGTTCTCGCGCACGGAGAGCTCGGCGAAGATCCGGCGGCCCTGCGGTACGAGCGCGACGCCGGCCCGGGCGATCCGGTGGGCCGGCTGACCGGCGACATCGGCCGACCCAACGCGGACGGCACCGGCGCGCGGCCGGAGGAGACCGGTGATCGCCGCGATCGTTGTGCTCTTTCCCGCCCCGTTGCGGCCAACGAGCGACACGGCCTCGCCATCGCCCACCTCGAGGTCGACGCCCTGCAGGACGTGGCTCGCACCGTAGTACGCGTGGAGCCCGCGGACCTCCAGCGCGGTCACGCCTCGACCCGCTTCCCGAGGTACACGTCGTGGACCTGGCGATCGGCGCGGATCTCCTGAGGCGATCCCTCGGCGATGGCCCGACCCTCGTGCAGCACCGTGATGCGGTCGGCGAGCCGGAACACCACATCCATGTCGTGCTCGACGATGAGGAGCGTGATCGAGCGGTCGAGCCCGGCAATGAGCGCAACGATCCGCTCGGTCTCGGCAGGAGACATGCCGGCGGTGGGCTCGTCGAGCAGCAGGACGCGCGGGCGCCGGGCGAGTGCCAGGGCGAGCTCGAGCTGCCGGCGCTCGCCGTGCGAGAGCGCCCCCGCCGGGGCCGAGCGGCGATCGGCGAGCCCGACCTGCTCGATCACCGTGTCCGCGTGCGCGGTCTCGTCCGGACGCGGCGAGCGCAGCGGGCGGTACGCGCCGCCCAGCGATGCCACCGCGAGGAGCGCGTTGTCGCGCGTGCTCAGCGGATCGAACAGCTCGTTCCGTTGATACATGCGCGCGAGCCCGAGCCGGGCGCGTCTCCATGTGGTCAACGGTCCGAGCTCGGTGCCATCGAGGCGCATGTTGCCGCCGGTGGCTTGGAGCTCGCCGGTCAGCACATTGAACAACGTGGTCTTGCCCGCGCCGTTCGGCCCGATGACCGCGCGGCGCTCGCCCGGCTCCACGCGCAGATCGACCCCAGCGAGGGCCCGGATCCCGCCGAAGTCGCGGCGCAGGTCGCGGATCTCGATCACGCCCGCACGGCCTTTCGCAGCGCGCCGGCGATGCCCTGGCGCGCGAAGACGACGAACAGGATGAACACGATCCCGAGGACGGTCTGGGCCGGCAGCTCCGACGGCAGCACCCGCTCGATGAGCAGCACGACCGCCGCGCCGAGCACCGGACCGAGCAGCGTGCCCGCACCACCGATGAGCACCATCACGAATCCGGTCACCGACGTGCCGAGGGCGACGTCGTTCGGGGACACGAACCGGAACTCGTAGGCCGATAGCGCGCCGGCGACCCCGGCGAGCGCGCCCGCGAGCACGAACGCGGACAGCTTCAGGGTCCGCGTGTCGTACCCGAGGGCCCGCATCCGTCGCTCGTTCTCCCGGACGCCGAGGAGCGCGCGGCCGTAGCTCGACGTCGTCACCCGCCAGAGCAGCAGCACCACGAGCAGGAACGCCACGCACACCAGCACATAGAGATCGGACGGGGCGGTCAGGTCGATCCAGAGGAGGACCGGCCGGTGTACCGCCGAGAAGCCGTTCGAACCGCCGGTGAGATCCGTGGCCTGGTACGCAAGGGCGAAGACCATCTGCGCGAGCGCGAGGGTGAGCATCAGGAAGAAGATCCCGGTCGCCCGGACCGCGAGGAACCCGACGACGAGCGCCAGGAGCGCGGCGCCGACGATCGCGGCGGCGAGGCTGACGAGGAGCTCGTCGGTCCCGAGGCGCTGCGCCGCGATGGCCGCGGCGTACGCCCCGCCGCCGAAGAACGCCGCGTGTCCGAGCGATGGCAGACCGGCGTACCCGACGAGCAGGTTCAACGAGCTGGCGAAGATCGCGAAGATCAGGATCTGCCGGATGATCCCCGCCGCGAAGCGCGACGACTCCCAGAAGCCCGACCACTGCGGGAATGTGAGGAGCACGAGCCACGCGACGAACACCGCACCGACGCGGATCACGGTCGACCGGCTCATCGGCCGATGCGCACGCGACCGAGCAGTCCGGTCGGCCGGAACAGCAGGACCAGGGCCATGATCGCGAAGATCAGCGCCAGAGCGAATTGCGGGAACAGCACCTTGCCGAACGTGTCCGCGGGTCCGACGACCCCGCTGCCCGCGACGGCTCCCGAGAGCGAGCCGAGACCGCCGACGACCACGACGATGAGCGAATAGATGAGCGCATCGACGTCCATCCCGGGCTGGAGTCCGAACACCGGCGCGGCGACGACGCCCGCGAGGCCGGCGAGTCCCGCACCGACGGCGAAGGTGACGGTGAACAGCCGATCCGTGTCGACGCCCAGCGCTGACAGCATCTGCGCGTCGCCGACCCCCGCCCGGACGAGCGCCCCGAGGCGGGTCCGCCGGTGCAGCACATATAGAAGGAGTGCGAGCGCGGCACTGAAGCCGATCACGAACAACCGGTAGGTCGGATAGTCGCTACCGGCGATCGGGATGGAGCGGTCGAGCCCCGCGGGGAATGGCAGCGCGCGCACGGTCGCGCCCCACCCCCAGTCGCCACGCAACCGGATGAAGTCCGCGATGACGAGCGAGAGGCCGATCGTGACGAGGACCTGATCGAGATGGCGGCCGCGGAGGCGCCGCAGCAGCAACGGCTCGATGGCCAACCCGAGCGCCACCAGAGCGAGCGGCGCGACCACGAGCGCCGCCCAGAACGACCCCGTGGCACGCGTCACCGAGAGCGCGACGTACGCGCCGAGCATGTAGAACGCGCCATGCGCGAGGTTGACGACGTCCATCATCCCGAAGATGAGGGACAGCCCCGCGGCCAGGATGAACAGCAAGGCGCCGAACGACAATCCGTTCAGCGCCTGCTGCAGCGCGTCTTCGAAGGTCACGCGAAGGTGGTCACTTGCCCGGGTCGGTCACCCGGCCGATCTTGTCGCTGATCGTGTTCACGGTCTGGCCGTTCGCGGTCTTGACCTCGCGCATGTACATGTCCTGGATCGGGTTGTGGGTGGCCGGGTCGAACTCGAACGCCCCGCGCGGGCTGTTGAACTTCACCGCTTCGAGCGCGGCGATGAGCTTCTGCTTGTCGGAGGTGTCGCCCTTGGTCGCTTGAAGGGCGAGATCGAGGGCCTGCATCCCGTCCCAGGCCTGCACGGCGAAGACGTCCGGCAGGAGGTTGTACTCCTTCTGATAGGCGTCCTTGAACGCCTTGTTCTCCGGGTTGTCGAGCTCGACCGCCCAGAACAACGACGTGATCGCCCCGTTCGCCAGGTCCTTCACGACCGCGAGCACATCCTGCTCGGTGAGGAACCCGGCGCCGTTCATCTTGTACCCGGCCGCCGGCAGGCCGAGCTGGTTCCAGGCCTGGATGTACTTCACCGCGTCCGCGCCCGAGAAGAAGGAGTAGATGTCCTTGGTCGGCTGGGCCTTGAGCTGCGTGACGAACGGGACGAAGTCGGCGCTCCCGAGTGGCGCCTTCAGCGAGCCGGTGATCTTGCCGCCGTTCTTCGTGAAGCCGGTCGTGAAGTCGGCCTGCGACTCGGCGCCGAAGCCGTAGTCCGCGACGAACGTGAAGACCTCCTTCACGCCCTTCTTGGCAGCCATGTACTCGCCGATCGGCTCCGAGATCTGGTAGGAGCTGAACGAGGTGCGGAAGATGTACGGGCTCTTGCAGGACGGCGTGCAGTTGTTCGTCGTGCGCGTGAGCGCGTTGCCGCCGGCGTTGGTGTCGATGTAGATCATCTTGGCGCTGTCGACCGCATTGCGGATCGCGTAGGCGATCGGCGTCGCCACGACGCCGAGCATGACGTCGACCTGATCCTGGTCGATGAACTTCTGGGTCTTCGCCAGCCCGACTTGCGGATCGTTGGCCTCGTCCTCGTAGATGACCGTGACCGGGCGGTTCGCGAGCGTGTTCCCTTTGAGCTTCAGATAGAGATCGGTCGAGCGCTTCATCGAGTTGCCGAGCTCCGCGTACACCTTCGTGAAGGGGAGGAGCTGCCCGATCTTCAGCGCTTTGCCGGGGCTCGCGGTCGCTGCCGCGACCGAGGAGGCGGGGCTGCCGCCGGTCGAGGCCGAGGGGGCGCACGCCGCGAGGGCCGCTGCCGAGGTCGAGACGAGGAATGCCCGGCGCGAGATCCGGTACTGCTGGCCGCGCTTCGCCGCGATGTCGCTCTTGCCGTCCATCGGTCCCTCCAACGAGGTGGGTAACGCGCGAACTCTAGTCGTCCGATCGCCCCGAGCGGTTTTCGCCTGTCAGGAGCCGGTGAAGCGGGCCGGGCGCTTGTCCAGGAACGCTCGCACGCCCTCGCCGTAGTCCGTAGAGCAGCCGGCGCGATCCTGCAGCGACGCCTCGATCTCGAGGAAATCTCGGAGGTCGTGGTCCCATGCGGCATTCAGCCCTTCCTTCGTGAGGGCGTAGGCCTCCGTCGCGCCCGCCGCGAGGTCGCCCGCGTAGGCGCGCCAGCGCTCGGCGAACTCGGCGTCGGGCCAGACCCTGGTCGCGAGGCCCATTCCGAGCGCCGCGCCACTCGTGATCGGCTCGCCGCCGAACACGATGTCGATCGCGCGACCCCAGCCCACGAGGCGCGGGAGGAAGTACGCGGACGCCGCGTCGGGCACCAATCCGACCTTCGACCAGGCCGCGCGGAACGTCGCCGACCCGGCCGCGACGCGCACGTCGCAGCAGAGCGCGAGCCCGAGGCCGGCGCCCGCGGCAACGCCGTTCACCGCTGCGAGCACGGGCTTGCGCATCTCGCGGATCGCCGTGACCACCGGGTGGTACCGGCGACGGAGCTCGTCGCCGAGCCGCAGTTCGGGGCCCTGCGCGAGCGCGGCCGCGCGGTCGCGAAGATCCTGTCCGGCAGAGAACGCGCGGCCCGCGCCGGTGATCACGACGCACCGGACCGATCGGTCGCGCGCGGCGTCGGCCACCGCGACCGCGAGCGCGGCGGTCAGCGATTCGTCGAACGCGTTCAGCACGTCGGGGCGATCGAGCACGAGCACGGCCACACCGCCGTCCCGCTCGACCCGGACGGGCACGGTCACTTGCCTTTGAATACGGCCTTCCGCTTATTTACGAACGCGTCCACGCCCTCCTTCTTGTCCTCCGTGGAGAAGAGGAGATAGAAGGCCTTGCGCTCGAACTCGAGGCCCGCGTCGAGGGTCGAGTTCCACGCCAGGTCGATCGCCTCGGTCGCAAGACGGACGGCGATCGGCGGCTTCTCGGCGATCGTCCGCGCGAGGGCCTTGGCGTCCTCGAGCCACGATGCCGCCGGATACACCTGCGCCGCGAGCCCGATGGCCTTCGCCTCGTCGGCCTTGACCCGACGGCCGGTCAGGATGATGTCCATCGCGCGGTACTTGCCGATCGCGCGCGTGAGGCGCTGCGTCCCGCCCGCGCCGGGGATGATCCCGAGGTTCACCTCGGGCTGGCCGAACTGAGCGGTCTCGCTCGCGACGATGATGTCGCAGGTCATCGCGAGCTCGCAGCCGCCGCCGAGGCAGTAGCCGGAGACCGCGGCGATGATCGGCTTGCGGATCTTCCGCACGCGTTCCCAGCGCGTCGTGAGGTCCTGCTCGAGCATGCTCGCCGGGGTCGCGTCGACGAACGACTGCTTGATGTCCGCGCCGGCCGCGAAGGCCTTCTCGTTACCGGTCAGGACGATGCACCGGATGTCGGTCTCGTCGTCGAGTGTCTCGAGTGCCGCCACGAGCTCGTCCATGAGCTCCTCGGACAGGGCGTTCAAGACCTCGGGACGGTCCAGCTGAACGACCGCGATGGGCGCCTCGCGTGTGATTTTGACAGTGCTCACGGATCAGTACTCCCCCATTCGTCCGGGTGAGTATGCCGTCCCTCTCTCGGGGGGGCCCAACGGTCGGACTCACCGCGAGACTGGCGCGATGGCCCCGAAGGATCACTCGGTCGTTGAGTTGCCGCGCCTCGAGCGCGCAATCAACAACGCCCGCTGGGTCGGCGCGGTCGCGCTGGTCGCGATCGGACCGTTCTTCCAGTCGGTCGGCGTCGGGTACCTCGTGGCCCTGGTGGTCGGCCTGGTCAGCGGCGCGCTCGTCATCCCGCGGCTGCGGCACGCGTATGTGGCCCAGATCATCGACACCGCGATCGTGATCCTGGCGATGCTCATCTTCGCGCCGGATCCGGACTGGCCGACGGCGATCATCGGGATCTTCCTGATCATGGGCGGCTCGTTTCGCTTCGGTCGCGTGGGCACACTCGCCGCGGCTGTTGTCGCAACGCTGGCCTTCCTCGGCATCTCGCTGTACCGCGAGGTCGCGTTCGGGTACCCGCTGATCCTGCACCGCCTCGCGCTCGAGCCGACGATCTACTTCATCACGGCGTTGTTCATGGCCGGCATCATCTGGCAGATCGAGGCACTCCGCCGGCGCACCGACGAGGAGACCGGCCGCTATGAGGCGCTCCTTCGCGCGCAGAGCGATCTCGGGCAGCTCGTCCTGCTGACCGAGAGCGGTCGGGCCGTCTACATGAACGAGGCCTTCGCGAACCTCGTCGGCCGCCCGCTCCACGACTTCGACGACGTGAGCTCGCTGTACGACCTGGTCGCCCTGGACGAGCGCGCGGCCTTTCAGGCGAAGGTCGAGACCCACGTGCGGACCGAGCAGAGCCTCACGATCGAGATCCCAATCGTTCGTCCCGATGGCGAGCGGCGCTTCCTCGAGGTCGCCCTCAAGCCGTTTGGGACGGCGAGCGCCGCGCGGCTCGTGCTCATCGCCCGCGACGTCACGGACCGCCGGCACGCCGAGGACGCGCTGGCGCATCAGGCCCTGCACGACATCCTCACCGGACTGCCGAACCGCACGCTCCTCCATGACCGGCTGGACCAGGCGATCCACGAGGCACGGCGCCGCACCGAGACGCTCGCGCTCCTGGTCATCGACCTCGATGAGTTCAAGGCCGTGAACGACAGCTTCGGCCATCACATCGGCGATGCGCTCCTGACGCAAGTCGGACCGCGATTCCAGTCGAGCCTGCGCGAGGCGGACACCGTCGCCCGGCTCGGCGGCGACGAGTTCGCGGTCGTCCTACCCGGAGCCGATGCGTCGAGCGCCGGACGCATCGCGGCGGCGCTCCTCAAGTCGCTCGAGCGGCCATTCAACGTTCAGGCCGAGGAGCTGGTCGTCGGCGCGAGCATCGGCGTCGCGGTCTATCCGAATCACGGCGAGACCGCGCAGATCCTCCTGCAGCACGGCGACATCGCGATGTACGCCGCGAAGGCCGAGCTGGGCAACGGGTACAGCGTGTACACGGCCGAGCAAGACCGCCACGGCGCCGACCGCCTGGGCCAGCTCGCCGAGCTGCGCCGGGCGATCGAAGGCGACGAGCTCGTCCTCGAGTACCAGCCGCTGATCAGCCTCCGCACCGGACGAGTCACAAGCGTCGAGGCCCTCGTGCGCTGGGATCACCCGACCCGCGGCCGGATCATGCCGAACGCGTTCATCCCGCTCGCGGAGCAGACCGGGCTCATCAAGCCGCTCACCGAGCGCGTCATCGAGCAGGCGCTCCACGACGTCGGCCTCTGGCGCGCACGGCTCCACGACTGCCCGGTCGCCGTGAACCTGTCGACGCGAAACCTCCTCGACCCCCTGCTCCCGGACCTCGTCCGAACGCTCCTGTTCAAGCACGACGTCCCGCCGGCGGCGCTCCGCTTCGAGATCACCGAGAGCGTCCTGCTCGGCGAGCCGGAGCGCGCGATGGAGACCCTCAACCAGCTGCGCGCCATCGGCGTGCGGTTCGCCCTCGACGACTTCGGCAGCGGGTACTCCTCGCTCTCGTACCTGCACCGGCTGCCGCTCGAAGAGGTCAAGATCGACCAGTCGTTCATCCGCGAGCTGTCGTCCGCCGATGCGTCGGGATCGACGATCGTCGGCGCGACCGTCGATCTCGGCCACCGCCTCGGATTCGCGGTGGTCGCGGAGGGCGTCGAATCGCGGGACGAGTGGGATCGGCTGATCTCGCTCGGCTGCGACATCGTGCAGGGCTTCCACATCGCCCGGCCGATGCCCGTCGCGGACGTCCTCCGCTGGCTCGACATGCTGCGCGCCACGCCGCGCGCCATCGCCAGCTAGCTCAGTACAGCTGGCCCTTCGGGGCGGGCTGGCACTTTGGACAGAGGTCGACGTCGTCCAGCCCTTTGCGCCTCCGCATGAGCGTCGCTCCGCAGCGCGGGCACGGCGTGCCGGCGCGGCCACGGACCTGCATGTGCGCCCGCGGTTTCTCGCCGAGCTGCGCCGGCATCGCGGTCTCGCCCTCCGCGAGCCCCTTCGCGATGACCGACCGGAGCGCGGTGTAGAACCGGTGCAGCTCGTCCGGGGTGAGCGAGCCGACCCGGCGCTTCGGATGGAGCTTCGCGGCCCAGAGGATCTCGTCGGCATAGGCGTTCCCGATCCCGCTCACGAACGTCTGGTCCTGCAACAGGTTCCTGACCTCGCTGCGCTTCGCCTTCGCGCGCTCGCTGAACGTGGCCTCGCTCCACTCGAGCGTGCCGGCGTCGGGACCGATGTCCGAGAGGCCCGGCGCGTCGATGCCGACGTAGACCTTGCCCATCCGCACGTCGTCGCGGTAGCGCAGCTCGGTCCCCCCTTCGAACTCGAGGCGCATGCGCGTGTCCTTGGTCGCCTTCGCTCCGGCCGGCTGGAGCAGGAAGAGGCCGGCGAGCATCGGGTTCACGGTCATCTCGAGGCCGTCGAAGGCGAAGATCAGGAACTTGCCGTGGTGCGCGACCGATCGAAGGGTGCGTCCGACGAGCAGCTCGTCCACCGGCTTCAGGGCGCGCAGCGCGACCGGGTCGCCGACGCGCACGGCCACGACCTTCTTCCCCACGAGCGCCGCTGCGATCCGCTCCTGCATGACGCGGAGCTCGGGCCACTCGGGCATGCGTTAGTCCGCGACGGCGGCGAGCCAGCGTGGCTCGGGAAGGCCGAAGTGCCGAGCCGCCCAGGCGAGCGTCGCCTTCAGCTGCCGCCGCTGGACCGACCGGATCCGCGGGAGCCCCGCCAGGGCGGGCCGCCACGCGCGGTCGGCGAAGTATCCGGCGATGCCGGCGATGGACGCGTCGAGCGCGACCGGCCGCAGCGGCAGCACGAGGTCGTACTCGGCGACGACGCGCTCCGGCTCGGGGCCGCCCTCCATCGCGATCGTCTGGGCGAACGCGGCGACGTCGAACTCGATCGGTCCGGCGCAGGCGAAGTTCCAATCGAAGATCCGCAGGAGCTTCCCCTGCAGCCGGATGTTGTCCGAACGCGTGTCGAAGTGCATGAACGCGAACGGCGGACGGAGCTTCATGAGGAGCGCGGCCTTGTCGCGGAAGACCGGCAGCGCGACGTCGAGCCACTCCTCGGCCTCGTCCGCGCGGCGGCGCGCGAGGGACGCGGTCCCCCGCAGCTCCCCGCTCGCCGCGAGCCGGTCCCAGAACGGGGCGAAGTCCTGATGCTCGATCCGCGAAAGCCAGCGCGGCAACGGCTTCCCGTACGTGTTCGCGTGGAACGCCGCATACGAGCGCGCGCACGCCTTCCATCTCGCGGGCGTCCAGGGCGGCATCGTCTGCGGGCCGAGGTCCTCGAGCACCATCACGTGCCAGCCCTCGGCTTTCGCGCCGCCGAAGTAGTCGGGCGCCCACGGCCGCATGAACGGCGCGCACTCCTGGTAGATGCGCTCCTCGTTCTCCAGCTCCCACTGCACGGCGCTGTCCTTCGTCAGCGGGTAGATGCCCTTCATGAACGCGCGCCGGCCATCTCGGAGCAGCATCCGGAACGTCGCCGATGGCGCGTATCCGCCGTACACGCGCTCGGCGCGGGCGACCGGCGATCCGAGCAGCTTCGCGACCTCGTCCTTGATCGCCCGCGGGACCGCCGACCAGGGCGGCTTGGCCTCAGCTCCGGTCCGCGACAACGGTCCGCAGCTGCTGCCAGGCTTCGCGCGCCTCTTCGACGGAGCCCTCGTCCTCGATGGTCGAGATGTCGCCCGGATCCTTGTCCAGGATCACCGCCTTCAGGACGCGCCGCATGATCTTCCCGCTCCGCGTCTTAGGCAGCAGGTCGACGAAGTTCAGCTCCCCGATCACCGCAAGCGGTCCGAGCTCCTTGCGAACGGTGGCGAGCAGCTCCGCCTTCAGCGCCTCCGACGGCTGATGCCCTTGCTTGAGGACGACGAACGCCGAGATCACCTGGCCGCGCAGCTCGTCGGGCCGACCGGTGACACCCGCCTCGGCGACGGCGGGATTACGGAGGAACGCGGTCTCGACCTCGATCGTCCCGATCCGGTGATCCGCGATCTTGATGATCTCGTCCGCCCGGCCGCTGAACCACACGTACCCGTCCTTGTCGATCGACGTGGCGTCGCCGGTGAAGTACACGCGCTGCCCGGGCACCTTGTCCCAGTAGTCGGCCGCGTAGCGCTCGGGCTCGGCCCAGAGGCGCGCGGTCAGCCCCGGGAACGGCCGGGTGATGACGAAGATGCCCTTCTCATCCGGCGCGCAGGACCCGCCCTCGGGCGTCAGCACCTTCGCCTCGATGCCGGCCAGCGGCACGCCGCCCGAGCCCGGCTTGATCGGCAGCAGCGCGATGCCGTACGGGTTGCCGACGATCGGACCGCCGGTCTCGGTCTGCCAGTAGTGATCGATGACCGGGATGCGGTCGCCGAGGGCCTCCTTCTGGAACCACTCCCAGGCCGGCGCGTTCAGGACCTCGCCCGCGCAGAACACCCGCTCGAGCGACGTGAGGACATGCTGCTTGGCCGGCCCGGTGCCGTAGCGCATGAGGAGCCGGACCGCGGTCGGCGAGGTGAACACGCCGGTGACCGTGTGGCGCTCGACGATCCGGTAGAACGTCTCGGCGTTGGGATGGTCGATCGCCCCTTCGTACGCGATCGTCGCGCAGCCGACGAGGAGCGGACCGAACACGATGTAACTGTGCCCCACGACCCACCCGATATCCGACGTCGACCACCACACGTCGGAGGGCTTCAGGCCGAACATCCACTTCGCCATGCTGTAGACGTAGACCTGATAGCCGCCGTGGGTGTGCACCGCGAGCTTCGGCTTCGCGGTCGTGCCGCTCGTCGCAAGGATGTACGCCGGCTCGTTCGCCTCGAGCTCGACGTGTCCATCGTCCTGGCCGGTGCCGCCATCGAGGAACTCGCGCCACTCCATGTCCCGGGCCTTCGTCCAGGGGATCTCGGCCTCCGCACGGCGGAGGATCACAACGCGCTCGACGGTCGGCGCGGACGCGACGGCGTCGTCGACGATGCCCTTGAGCGGGACGTCCTTCCCCTTGCGGTACGTGACGTCGGTCGCGAAGAGCACCTTCGCGCCCGCGAGCCGCACGCGCTCGCCGAGCGCGCCGGAGCCGAACCCCGCGAAGATCACGATGATCACGGCGCCGATGCGGATCGCGCCCAGCATGAGCGCGATCGCCTCGGCCGAGGTCGGCATGTAGATCGCGATCCGGTCGCCCTTCCCGATCCCGAGGCCGCGCAGCGCCGCTGAGATCCGTTTCGCCTCGGCATGCAGCTCCGCATAGGTGAACGTCCTGGACTCGCCACGCTCGTTCTCGGTGATGAGCGCCGTCGCCGCGCCGCGGCCGGACGCGACGTGGTGGTCGAGGCAGTTGTAGGCGAGGTTCGAGCGCCCGCCGCGGTACCAGCGGAATGTTGGCGGCTCCCAATCGAGCACGCGATCCCACTTCTTCGACCAGCGCAGCTCCTCGGCGGCGCGGCCCCAGAAGCCATCGGGGTCGTCGGTCGCCTCCTTGCGCCAGGCCGTGACGGTCGCGAGGGCATCCATCTAGCCGAGCTCCCGCAGCTTGTAGCGCTGGATCTTGCCCGCGGCGTTCTTCGGGAGCTCGGGCATGAACACGATCCAGCGCGGGTACTTGTATGGCGTGATGCGGCCCTTCACGAACACCTTCAGCTCCTCGGCCAGCGCATCGTCACCGCGCGTGCCGTACTTCAAGGTCACGTACGCCTTCGGCTTCACCAGCTCGTCCTTGTCCTTCGCGCCTACGACCGCGGCCTCGAGGACGGCCGCGTGGCCCATGAGCGCGGCCTCGACCTCGGCCGGCGAGACCCACTGACCGGAGACCTTCAGCATGTCGTCGCTCCGGCCCTCATAGATGAAGTAGCCGTCCGCGTCGACGTGGTACTTGTCACCGGTGACCGTCCATTCGCCGCGGAACGTGGCCTTCGTCTTCTCATGCTGGTTCCAGTAGTACGCGCAGCACGAGTCGCCGCAGACCCAGAGGTGCCCGGACTGCCCGGCTGGCACCTCGTTCGCCTCGTCGTCGACGATCTTCGCCTTGTACCCCGGGACGACCGTCCCGCTCGTGCCGCCGCGCGCGCTGCCGGGACGATTCGAGATGAAGATGTGCAGCATCTCCGTCGAGCCGATCCCGTCGACGATCTCGATCCCGAACCGCGCCTTCCACGCGTCGAACAGCGGCTTGGGCAGCGCCTCGCCCGCCGACACCGCGAACCGCAGCGACGAAAGGTCGTAGGCGAAGCCGGCCTCCGGGTACGCGAGCAGCGCGGCATAGAACGTTGGCGCGGTGAACAGCACCGTCGGCCGCTCGGTCGTGATCAGCTGGAAGACGACCTCCGGGGTGGCCCGCTCGGGCTTGTAGACGCTCGACGCGCCGACGTAGAAGGGTGTGAACACGCCGTTCCCGAGTCCGTACGCGTGGAACATCGGCGAGACGGTGAAGTGCCGGTCCTGGTCCGTCGTGCGGAGCACCTGCGCGCCGAACGTCTCGCAGGAGTAGAGCATGTCGTGCTGCAGGTGCACCGCGCCCTTCGGGAAGCCGGTGGTGCCGGAGCTGTACAGCCAGAAGCACGCGTCGTCCGGCGTCGTGTCCGCCGGATCGAGCTCGTCATCCGCGGCCTCCAGCAGCTCCTCGAACGACAGCGCTCCGTCCTGCGCCCCGGGGCTTCGCCCCTCAGGGGCCCCTGCCCCTCCAGTCACGAGGACGTGCTTCAGGTGCGGCAGGTCCTTCGCGGCCTCGAGGACCTTGGGAAGCAGGGGCGCGGACACGACGATGGCGACGGCCCGGGTGTCCTCGAGGATGTAGCGCAGATCGTGCGCCATCAGCAGCGTGTTCGTCGGTACCGGGATCGCGCCGATTTTGATCGCGCCGAAGAACGCATATGGGAACGCAGGCGAGTCGACGACCTGCATGACGACCCGCTGCTCCATCTGGATGCCGAGGCCCTTCAGCGCGTTGCCGGCACGGTCGACGTTCGCCGCGAGCTCGCCGTACGTGACCGAGGCGCCCTGGCACCGGATCGCGATGCCGTCTTCGCGGACGCCCCGGTGCGCGTCGATGAACGTCTCGGCCGCGTTGTACCGCCTCCCCAGGTCCACGCGCGGGATTATCGGCCTCCTACGAGCGGTCCTCTCGGTCGGGCCGGATGGCGGCCAGCTCCTGCGCGATCAGGTCCTCGCCGACGATCAGCGAGCGGCCGTCCCACAGCGCCGGCGTGACCGATCCGTCCAGCCGGGCCAGCGCGTCGCGGCCGTCGGTCTCGGCATTCTGGAAGTCGATGCGCGGCTTGAGGCCGAGCTCGACGATCCGCAGGCGGATGCGCGCGCTGGCCGGCTCGGCGATCCGGTGGAACAGCGTGTAGTCGGGCTCGGTCAGGGTGCTCGCCCGGGCATGGCCGAACGATATGGCGGACCGGTCCGGCGACGTCCGAGCGACCGCTGGACCGGACACTCGCTTGCTCGGTCATCACCCAAAACGAGCGGCTCGCATGACAATGTGTGGCGCGCGCCTCCTTTTGAGACCGCGACGATCCGTAACGCCCGCAGTGAACGGCTCGAGACGGCGTTCCGCATGACGTGCGCGCAATGCTCCATCGCGGCCTCGCCCTCCTCTTCGTCTTCACCATCGCTGCGCTGTTCGTCTGCGCGCCTGCAGCAGGAGCGACCGTGGGCTCGTCTCCTTCTGGGTCGAGCGAGCTACCGACCCCGCTCGGTGGAACGCCCGACCCGCTCAACTGCACCGCCCGCGCTGCGCTCCCCAACACCATCGACAACGTGATCACCGAGACGTGGGCTCCCGATTCCTCGGCCATCGCCCTGGTGCGGACCGTGTCGATCCCGTCGACGAAGACCGTCACCCACTACGAGGAGGAGGAGCACGTCAGCGTGCTCACGGTCGCGACCGGCGCGATCCGCGACCTCGGCCGCGGGAGCAAGCCGTCGTGGTCCGCCTCGAGCGCGCTGCTCGCCTACTGGGACGACGACGGCTCGATCCACGTGATCCTCTCGGGCGAGGTCATCGCGAAGATCGACGCCTCGCAGCCCGGTTTGGGCTGGAGCGGCGATGCGCTCCTGTACTGGAAGGGTGACGAGATCCGGGCCTGGCAGTCCGGCGCCGTGCGCACCGTCGCCACGGTCGACGACGCGCTCGCGCCGACCTACCCCTACGACGACGCCTACTTCTCCGCGGACGGAACGCAGTTCACGATCACGCGCTACTCGTACGACGGCACAAGCCTGCGCTACGTCGGGACGACCGCCACCGGCGCGATGACCCCGATCGGCGACGGGAACACGACGTTCACCGAATGGTCGCCGCGCGGCGCGTCGCTGCTCCTGCGCTCCGCGACGGGGCTCAGCCTGCGCGCGGCGGACGGCGCGATCCAGAACGCCGCGCTCGCGTCGTTCCGCGGCCCCGTTCACGGCTGGACCGCCGACGGGCGGCTCTTCGTCGGGGTCATGTCGGCCACGGTCCCGGGCGGCAACGCGTTCGACCGGTTCCCGGTCTGGAACGACCCCGCCGACGCGATCGCCACCATCCCGAATCTCCTCGGCTCGCGGACGTTCAGCCCGGATGGCCGCTGGTTCGCGGGCGTGAGCCGCACCGACATGTACACGACGCAGCTTGAGCTCTACCGCTGCGGCGCGGTGACCGGAACGACCATCGACCTGCGCGCCGACACGACCGCGCGGTCGCGCGCGCAGAAGATCGCGACCGAAGGCAACCGGTTCGTGCGGCCGGTCGCCGGGGCCTTCACTCAGTTCCTCCAGGGCAGCCACACCGGCATCGATGTGGCTGCGCCGGTCGGCTCGATCATCGTCGCGTCGGACGACGGCGTCGTCGACGCGACCGGCTGGGTGCCGGTGGGCGGGTTCCGGGTCTGCGTGATGCACGCAGGCGGTCTCGAGAGCTGCGACTACCACACCTCGCTGCCGCTGGTCGCGGTCGGCGACCACGTGACCCGCGGTCAGCCGGTCGCGCTCATCGGGATGACCGGTCTCACGACGGGCCCCCACGTGCACTGGGAAGCGAAGCTCAACGGACGGATCGTCAACCCGCTCGACCAGTAGGCATCCGCGGGTTCTGACTACCATACACATCGAGAAATGGCGCTTGAGCTCAGCCGGACCCAGCGCGTCGTCGTGACCATCGGCGTCCTCATGGGGATGCTGCTCGCGAGCCTGGACCAGACCATCGTCGGCACCGCGCTGCCGCGGATCGCCGCCGAGCTCAATGGCCTCGCCGCCTACGCTTGGGTGGGCACGGCCTACCTGGTCGCGTCGGCCACGATGGTGCCCATCGCCGGCCGGCTTGGCGACCTGTTCGGACGCAAGCTGTTCATTGTCGTCGGCATGGCCGGCTTCCTCGTGGCCTCGGCCCTGTGCGGCCTGAGCCAGACGATGTTGGAGCTGATCGTCTTCCGCGGCATCCAGGGCCTGTTCGGCGGGATCCTCATGGCGTCCGTGTTCGCGGTGGTGGCGGATCTGTACCCGCCGAAGGTCCGGGCGCGCATGCAGGGCATCTTCAGCGGGACATTCGCGCTCGCGGCGGTGATCGGCCCCACGCTCGGCGGCGTGCTGACGGACACGCTCGGCTGGCGGTGGGTCTTCTACATCAATCTGCCGCTCGGGCTCGCGGCGCTGGCCGTGATCATCCGCGGGATGCCGGCGGTCCGAACGACCGCCTCTCGTCGCGACATCGACGTCGGCGGGGCGGTCACGCTCGCGGCGACCGTCGTCCCGCTGCTCACCGCGCTCTCGCTCAGCCGAGACCACGACTGGAGCTCTCCGCTCGTGCTGGGGCTGCTGGCGTTCGCTCTCGTCGCGCTCGCGACCTTCGTGTGGATCGAACGGCGCCAGCGGCACCCGATCATCCCGTTCGCGCTGTTCCGCGTGCCCGCGTTCACCACGGCGATCGTCGTCGGCTTCTTCAGCGCGGTCGGGATGTTCGGCGTGTCGCTGTTCGTGCCGCTCGTCTATCAGGGCGAGCTGGGGCTCACCGCCTCGGCATCGGGGAAGCTCGTCACGCCGATGACCCTCGGGATGATGGTGGGCAGCATCGCGACCGGCCAGCTGATCAGCCGGATATCCACCTACCGGTTCATCGGGACCGGCGGAGTAGCGCTGCAGGCCGTCGGGATGTGGCTCCTGACGCAGGTCGCCCCCGGAACGGCCGAGGCCGACGTCGTCCGCGACATCGTGCTTATCGGCGTCGGGACGGGCTTCGCGATGCCGCTCTATCAGAACGCGCTCATGAGCGCGGTCCCGATGTCGGTGGTCGGCGTGGCCTCGAGCCAGCTCCAGTTCTGGCGCCAGATGGGGGCCACCGCGAGCCTCGCGCTCCTGGGCACCATCCTCAGCCAGCGGCTCGCGAGCGCGGGCGTGGGCGTCGACAGCGAGAT
>CAAGKR010450694.1_pt1 | contig 17519 bp, 20 predicted proteins | sample 2556971 | NCBI WGS metagenome assembly CAAGKR01 (sample SAMEA5207829, study PRJEB30636) | soil metagenome | biome: forest; feature: boreal; material: soil | place: USA | collected 2011-09 | depth 1 m | reverse complement strand
ACCGTCAGGTCGCGGATCGGGTCGCCGATGATCGGCAGGTCACCGCGCGGGAGCGGCACGACGCTGGTCGGCGGAGGCACGAGCGCGATCGATGTCGCCGGCGGGGACAGTCGGCCCGCAATCGCGAGACCAAGGCCGGCGAGGGCCAGCGCCACGAGGAGCACCGCGACCCACGAGGTCCGGAAGCGCACGTTCGGGATGGCTTCGAGTGCCCGGAGGGTCGGGCGAGGCGCGCCCCGGAGCGAAAGCACCCTCGTCCTAGAAGGGGCGGTCGATCAGGCCGTACGCGACGGCGATCGCCGTGATCGTGCTGACGATGACACTCGCGAGGATCATCCACACGAGGCCGTGGATCCCGTTCTGGATGCGCCGCTGCGATCGATGTTCGGCATCCTGGTTGGAGCCGGCCAGGGTCTTCTCGATGCCGCCCCAGACGATCACCGCCCCGCAGATCGCAATGCCCAGGCCGATCGCGATCGCAACGAGCGTCGTGATCATCTTTGTGACCGGCGCGAGGGCTTCCTTGGCACCGGTCGGGACCGCCCCGGCGGCGAAGACCGGCGAGCTGACCACGAGCCAGACGAGGGCGATGGCCACGGGCGCGATGAGCCGCAGATACCCACGGGTTGAGTGACGGGTGAGGCGCGCCATCATCGCCGTCCTTAACCCGCCGCCGCGTCCGACGCCGACGCGCGCGTCGCGAAGTCCCGGACGAACGCGGTGACGTCTGCGTCGTCGGCCGCGGCCAGATCGAGCCCGGCGGCGCGGAACCAGCTGACCGTTCGCGCGAGGGCGCGCAGCCGGTCGAACTCGCGAGGCGCCACGAGCGTCGCCGCGAAGCGACCGGACGAGACGATTGTCAGGTTCCGCCCTTTCTCGATCTCGTCGAGGATGGACGCGAGCTTGAGTCGCGCGTCGGTGATCCCCAGAGTGCGGAGCGGGGCGAGGATGTCGCGCGGCTGCTCACCCAGTCGCCGGATCGCCGCGGCGGACGGTCGGTTCTCCCGTCGGACGATCCGGGCCAGCTCAGCCGTGTCGCGGGCGAGTTCGGGGTAGATCTCGAGGCCATGGAGCGCCGACAGGGCGCGCTCGATCTGCTGCCAACGCTGGGCCTCACCGAAGGCGAGCATGACCGCCATCGGCTGGCCGTCGCGGAGGACGACGAGCGTCTCCCCCTCTTCGACTCTGGCCACGACGGCGCGAATATTCCCGCGAACCTCGCGCATCCCGAGCGCCTGGATCATCCCGCCAGCGGTCATGCCGACTCCTCCTCGTCGTCGAGCTCGAAGTCTGGCGGCACGGGTGCGACGACCGCTGCCTCATCGCCATACCAGGTGAGCACGATCGCTCGACGTCGCGTCGCGGCGAGCGTCCGCCGCAGGTTCCGGCGGAATGTCGTCACGGAAACACGCCGGCCGGTTTCGTCGCCGGTGAGCGGCCGGATGATCGCGATCGGATGGCCATGTCGGGCGACCACGATGGTCTCGCCGCGAGAGACTCGGACGAGCGACTCGTTCACTCCCCGGCGGAGGGTTCGGATGCCAATGACGTTGTGCATGCCCAGAATGCTGGACCCGATGTGGTTGCTAGTCAATACGGATTGTGTACAGTATCTTCCGGATCCACCGCGTCGGTTGGTGAGGTGGGTAATTCGTACCAGCAGATCCGAGCATGACTGCGGTGGATCGGCTTCTGACCGCGCCCGATATTGATGCCTCTAGGGCCGCCTCAAGTAGGACCTCGTCTCGCGTCGTGAGACATCCCGTGTCGGCTGTGCCGAGGTTTGGGCTCATCGTCGGGTCAAGACCAGGTCCACCTCGCCCTCTCGACGGCAACTCCCGCCGAAGAGACTGGTCTGTGAGTCCTTGTCAAGTGGCCGAGCATGTGGACGTTGCGTCCACTCGGGGAAGACAGACGCAAGAACCTCCGACGTCGTTGACAGAGTCTTTGGCCGGCTGTCGGTACGAACATAGATAGTCGCGTCCTCTTTCAGTAGCGGCCGACTCAGCGTAAACACCGACAGGAGTAGGGTCCGATAGTTTGCCAGGTCCTGGAACTTGCCCTTGACCGCGCCGCCTACACGGGCGTCTGTCGGCTCTCCGCCAAGAAGCCACAAACGAAGCCACTGATCGTAGAAGTAGTTGGTGATCCCGAAGTACGGCGGCGACGTGAGGAGCAGGGTGACTGACCCCCTCCTCCTCCGGCCCATACCCCTCAAGTGCTCGCGGCTGTCGCCCAGCTTCATCACGCTGGATGTATGCCCAGGTGTCCCTTTCGCATAGCGCCACCTGATTCGCGGTTCAAGGAACTCCACAGGGTCCAGGGCTGGTGGCTTCAGGCCACGTTCTCGCCACCAGGCGATCGAGTAGTTGGGCGCCATGGCCTTTGTCTGCCGCATCTGATTGGAGAGGGCGAAGTCGCGCTTGCCGTGGAGGTAAATAAGAAGAAGGGCGGCTAAGGTTCTGTCGACGCTACGCCTTCTCCAGTCCAGCGAGCTTCTGGCTGAAAGAAGGAACGACAGGACCCCAGGATCAAAGCATTCCTGGAAGAACTCGGGCATTGCCCGGGCCGCCAAGCGGAAACGGACCGTATCTCTCGCAACCTGTCGAAGTCTGTCAAGCACCTCTCCCTCGGCAGCCGGGTGCAGTTTCGCTGCTCCATAGAGCCACCCGACGGGGTTCACTTCGATGCCTATGCCAACCCGGCCAAGTGCCGCGGCGCTAAAGGGCGCAGTCCCGCGGCCGGCGAAGGGATCCAAGACGGCGTCGCCCTTACTCGTGTACTGCGAGATCACATCATTCGCAAAAGACACTGGGAACATCGCATAGTACGGGCCCACGCCCGACCAACGGTCCCACACCGAACCGAACGTCCGTGCTTCAGTCATGCCGCATAAGGGCGCGCGCAAGCTGTTCTAGGATCTTCCCTCCCAGATTGAGCGGGATGGCTGCCTGCGCATTAGCAGAAGCGAGCGATGTCAAAGCGTTGGGGTAGCGAGATGACACGAGCTTGTCTAGTAAGGCACAAAGCGTCCCGAGTTCGGGGTATGGCGTCAGGTCGCCATTCGTGAGGCTGTCCTGTTCGTCATTTAGGAACGGGATGTCAACGACCAGACGGGCGCCAGAGTGCGTCTTGTAGAAGACTTTTCGGCCGAAGTAGGTATCGAGTCCGTATCGCTTTGGGCTAGTGCTGAAGATGATGTTGGCTTTGATGTACTGATCATCGGGCATGAAGATCGTCCGAGATGGAAATAGCCTCGTCCCACTCTCATTCAGCTGGTCGAGATCCTCAAAATGTGAGACAAAGGTTCCCGTCTTCTCAACGCCGAACAGGAGCAGGTCCCGCCCGGTCTCCTCGCGCACGCGGACGTTGATACGTTTCAGCTCCTCACTGATTGCTGCACTCAGCCAAGCCGGATGGCCAAAGACCGCTAGGGGACCGTCCACCACGAACGCCACATGGTCCACCCGACCCAACAGGGCCTGGCGCTCAAAGCAGCGCAGGAGATGTACGAGGAATAGACGCTCCCAGACCTGCATGACCTCCCCAAGCGCCTCTCCGTTCGTACCCTGATCATGGAAGACCTCGTGGACACGGAGGGCATCAGTGGAGAAGATAGGACGGGCTTGAGGGCAAGCGCAGGATGAGATGCCCGGCCCTACGGCGAGTCTCTCTGTGCACCCAAGTTCGGCTTCGTACGGACATGCCTGCCCACCAAATTGACCCGTCGGCTTCAGCGCCAGCAGCTCTTCGTATGTCGTGAGAAGAGGCGTGCGATCCTGCTCGTCAATGACGGCATCGCTTAGAACCTCATGCAGTGCCTGTCGGAATGATTCTCGTGCCGAGGAGAGCGTGCGAGTGACAACATTGCTGCCGGGCAGGGCGGCGTCGATGGTGGCAGCTTGCTCGACAGTCCTGAAACGCACGGGATCGACAGGTCGGTGTTCGTCCAGCGTGTCCAGCAAGTCCAAGTCAACCAGCACGCTCGCGACGGTGCAGTAGCCGACTTTGGCGCCCGGATACCCGGTCCTGACATCGACCTCGGCGTTGCTCCCGTCGATAGCGATCACAAAACTCGGGAGTTCGCGCGGTGACGGGGCAGGAGAAGGCATTACCGAAGCGCGGGAATCCTCCGGAGTTCGAACTCGGGACAGGCGGAGGAGCTTCTGGACCCGTTCCGACTCGGCGATACGGTGCAGCGGCTTGTAGGTGGCAAACTCGCCTTCGTACGGCATCAGTCGGACAGCAGCGTGGGTGATTCGATCGAGAACCGATCGACTTGGACCGGGACCACGAACGGGTTCGAGAGCGTCTTGACTCGGACGAAACCACGATCCTGAGCTCGGAGGATGCTCCCTTCAAAGTCCGCGAAGTCGTAGAACTTCTTCAATTCACGGGTCTCGTCGGTGTTGTTCAGATGGCCGATGAACCAGTTCGCCGTGTTGCGCAGGATATTGTGCTGGATTGAGCTCACCTCTTGAGTGGCATACACGAGCCCGATCCTGTACTTGGCTCCCTCTTTCGCAGTGCGTACCCAGATGTCTTGTAGATCGAGTTCCTTGGATGAAGGAAGGATGTTGTGTGCCTCCTCCACGTACACCAGGATCTCGGGTGGCTCCTTCGCGTTCCTGAAGAGCTCCTGGCTTCGCTCAAACACTCGCCGTATCACCCGGTCGGCTGAGCCTTTGTTCAATTCCGGGTCGCCCCCCGACTGGTCGATGATGACCAGCTTGCCTCGCGAGAGCTCGTCGTAGATCTCCTCTGCGTAGTCCGTAGTTGTGGAGTCCGTATGCTGAGGTCGCACGCGTCCCACGAGCCTTGACCCGTTCGCGTACTGAAACATTCCGAGGATCTTTCGAAGGCCGTCGTCTGCCCAAGATCCTGACGAGTGCGAGGCGATGTAGGTCTGGTCAAAGGCACGGAAACCCGAATTGGAATCGTCGATGAACTCCCGAAGGATCTCCATCGAGGACGCAATCTCGGGCCAAGTTGGGCGAGGCTTGCCCAGCATCGCGCCCGCAGCGGCGTGATCCGGCGAAGCCAGGAGAGCAGCGATCAGATCCTGGTTGAACAGGCCGGTCGTCACCGGCGCCATCGAGGTGGGTGGCTGAAGTCCAGCCTTGGAGAGGAGGGATCTGTACGCCAGAACCAGCCTCTTGTACCGCGTTGTCGCCGACCTGTCGCTCGGATCCGGCGCCTCAAACCGGACGTCCCTGAAGTTTGTCAGGTACTTGCTGGAGTCTCCTGCAAGCGCAGCGTCAACGATCTGCTTGCCTATCTCAAGGTTCTCGTCGAGATAGAAGTTGAGGAGCATGAGGCGACGGGTCGGATCGTTGGGATGACGAGTGATCCCGTATGTGATCACATCTTGCTGCAGCCGAGCCTGATCAGCCGCGGGTCCCATCGCCCACACGTTCTTAATCGCATTCGGGTTTCGATTATTGTCGAGATCCTGGGGGTTCTCGTTCGCGTACTCGCCGTTGGGATCGAAGACGATCTGGCCAACACGTAGCGGGTCTGCAGACCACCGAAGAGCGAACACAGACGTAAGCATGATCTTTGTTGTGTTTGACTTGCCGCTCCGGGTCATTCCGAACAGGGCAGTCTTCTGGCCAAGCAGGTCCGTCGGCGTGATGGCCACTTGAACGTCGCTCACGCTCTGGAAGGCCCGGTTGGTTGACGCGTAACGAACCCCGCCAATCCGTACGAGATGATTGTGCTCAGCCGAGTGGCGCGCTGGGTCTCTGAAGTTGACGATCTCGGAAAGCGCAGTGCTCCGCGGCTTGTAGACCTTGAGGCCACGGTTCGGGTAGTAGTTGCTCATGTCGGATCCGAAGTGGAGCGCTAGGCCCGAGTCTGATCCGCCATCCGCCTCCGCCACATAGAACGTCCCCAAGACGCGGCATTTCACGCCAGCGAAGCTGAGCAGGTGGTGGGTTGTGGGGTCCATGACCTCGCGGTCATCCCAGGGTTTGTCCGTCTCACCGCTCACTCGCTGAGCGGTCTCCACGCGCACTCTCAGGGCTTCTTCGGCGTTAGGGAGGTCGGCTTTGTCGAGGACCCGGAGAAGCAAGACCGATGCGTCTTCCGTTCTTACGTCGGGCACAACGGCCGGGTCAACTCGTGTAGCCACCAGGAACGATAGTGCGGGGATCCCACCAACCTGGCGGCGATTGAAGTCGTGGATCTGGACCAAAGCCTCGTCATACCCGATTGAGTAGACCTCGCCGACGTAGGCCGCGGGCTCGATTAGAGCCATGAGCCGTTTGGAGGCCTCGACCAGGTCACCGGAAAGGCCGTCTCCGCTAATGAGCGATCCGACTCGGCTGACCAGGTTCGGAGATTCCTTGAGACTCATGTGTCCTCCCTCTTGCTTGTGCCGAGTCTAGCGACGCCGCGGATCGATGGACCATCTGAACCGCCCTGGGTTTCGTGGAGACTCAGGACCTTGGAACTCAAGCGGGTGATGGTCACCTCCGGTAAGCGAGCATAGGCCGCCTCGAACTCCGCCGGCGGGATGTCGCCGCAGGCACTGTGGAGTCGGCGCTCATTCCACCAGTCGACCCAGCCGGCCGTGGCCAGCTCGACCTCCTCGACGCTCCGCCAGCTCCGCTGCCGGCGGATCAGCTCGGCCTTGTACAAGCCGTTGACCGACTCGGCCAGGGCATTGTCGTAGCTGTCGCCCTTGGAGCCGACCGAGTTCACCGCCCCAGCGTCGGCCAGGCGCTCGGTATAGCGGATGGCCAGGTACTGGACGCCCCGGTCGCTGTGGTGGACGAGACCAGCGAGGTCTGCGCCGCGGGCCCAGCGGCCAAGGCGCGGATCGTGGGCGCGCTTGGCGGCGAGCCGCCGGCGGTCGACGCGCGCAGGGTCACCCGACTGGAGCAGGAGCTCCGTGCCGTCGCTCTCGACAACGCCTTCGGACGGATAACCGACGAGGTCTACCTTCGAATTAAGTCGGAGCTGGCTGCTCACATTGAAGCGGCTCGACGACCGGAGTCCACCGCCCACGCCGTGGACCCGAAGCGCGCACTTGGGTATCTCGCGGACCTGCGCTCGTTGTGGGACATGGAGCTGCCGGCATCGCCTGAGCACCAGGGCGTCCGCCATGAGTACGAGTTGCGACGGGCGCAGGCCACGGCGGCCGGATTCGAGCGACTCGAGGTGTTGGGGCCGGTGATCGTAGTCCAACCGCCCGCCGCTACTCGCCCAACAAGGTCACGAGCGAACAGGTCCGCGTCGTGACCGGCGACCCCGATCCGGCGTACGTCTCGACCTCCATTGTCGAGCGCCAGAACCTGACCATGCGGATGGGGATGCGGCGATTTACGTGCCTGACCAACGGGGTTCTCGAAGAAGGTCGAGAACTATGCGGCGATGGTCAGCCTGCACTTCATGTACTACAACTTCGGACGGGTCCACTCGTCGCTCGGTAAACTCACGACCCCCGCGATGGCGGCGGGTGTGGCCGATCATGTCTGGACCTGCGACGAGATCGCGGGGCTCATCGAAGCGTGAGTTAGCCGAATGCATCGATAGCCTCACGCAAGGTCAGGACCGCTCGTGTGATCCGTTCGATGTAATCATCCCCTTGTCCTACCAAGAACGTCCCGCTCTTTGTCCCGTCATCCGCTGTTACCCACACTTGTCGCATAGCCAGTTGGGGCTGTAGGTCTTGGCGTGTCGGAGCGGCGAGCCGGTCGCGCAACGTCAGGCGCAACTTCGGCCAGTCGCGGCTGATCGTTGTTTGGCAGTCATTGAGATAATCCGCGACGGCCACATCGATGGCTGCCCAGACCTTCGATGACGTCTCAACAGGCAGGCCATGAATCTTCGACACGAGATTTTCGCCGCGAATCACCACTTCGGACATGTTCTGAACGACGTCTGTCGGACCGGCCATGGCCTGACGCTCGTGTCCTTGGACCGCTTCGAGGTGAGCCAATCTTGTCCGCTCTACCGCGTCCACGAGAAGACGACGTTCATGGTCCTTACTTCTAAAGACTGTGCCCGCCCACCTCCGATTGAACGCACCAAGCTCGGCTGTCGCCAACTCAAATGCATGACGAGCCTTCTGCACCGCCGCTGGCTCGGGCGCGCCCGGTTCGGATGCCATGCCGTCGCCGCCACGAATCATCACTGATCCGCCCGCACCTCTCAGTCCGCCATCACCGCCACGAATCACCAAGTCTCGACCGGCTCTAATCACGGTGGCATTGGGACTCGCAGATGTGTCACCTATGTCGGGCAAACTGTTTCTCCGTCGGGCCACGATGAGTTCTGCAACGATTCCAGCGAGCCCGACAAAGATCGCGATCACGCCGAGCACGATAAGAATCGCTCGCAAGTACGTACCGTCGATCGGAACCAGGATGCCTGTCGCCATCACGGCAGCCCCGCCGACGATGCACGTGCCGAACCAGACGCCACCGATTCGAGCAAATCGATCCATGCCGTCCAGTCTACGCCCGAATGCGTGACCGCTGGCGCATAATCACACATCATGACCCACCCGCTGGACGAGGCCAATGCCAAGGTTGCCCGTGCGCTCGTACATCTGGACGAACTGGACCGAAAGGCCGGCCCGTTCGTCAAGGCTCACCCCTACAACATCGTCCCGGAGATGAATGAGCACACGGCCCGGCTCGAATTTGTCGCTCGCTCCCTTGCCCCCGAAGAGCCAGTACCGCTCGAATTCGGGATCATCGCCGGGGACATAGCCCACAACCTGCGGTCCGCCCTGAACTACCTCACATGGCGCCTCGCCGCCCCGCCGGTTGGCACCGGACCCGGCGATGCGACCCAGTTCCCGATCTCTTTCGACCAGCCGGGACGGACGTACAAGAAAACCCCCGTGGCGCGGTTTCGTCATGGTGAGAACAGCTACTTGGCGGGTGTCCCGCGTCCGCTGCGCGCACGCATCGAACGACTGCAGCCGTATCACGGCGGGCGCCGACAACATCTGGCCTTCCTTGCCGGGCTCAACAACCGCGACAAGAAGTGGGCGATCCCTCCAATCATCGGGTTCTCGCCAAACGCTACCTCGAAGGTCGGATTGAATTTCATGTTCACGTCGCTGGTCAGTCGTTCGCCGGTCGCGTGGTGTGTGGGGTCGAGCGATATGAGCCATCCGACTACTGCGCCGTCATAGATAGCGGGCGTCGGGATCAAATTGATCGTCAGTTTTCCCGGCCACTTCGCAAGGTCGGGAGGCTCGACGTGCCCGAGCATCAGCGCAGTGTTGACAAGGTTGTGCCTCAGGGTGTTCCGAGACGCGTTCTAGCCCGTTCACCGGAACGCTCCCGCAAATTGAGCCACTACCGACCAGTCGGATCGATGCCGTTCAGACGAGCGGCTGGGACCCAGGACCAAGCCCCTAGGGGTCGGCGGCACGACCCTGTCCTCGGAGAACATCGACATCTTTAGCGAGACCTGGATCGCGCCAGACGCGCTCAGCTATCCGCGATTGCTCTGTCCATAGAGATCAAGCCATTGCCCGAGAGCGACGCCATCTTTCAGATAGAGCCGTAGCTGATCGTTGTGCTGAATCCGCTCACGGAAGACACCGGCACTGAATCGACCAGCCGTGGCAAAGAGCAAGGCGGGAAACTCTCTGTTGGCTGCCAGGGCCGGGCGCACGTCCGAGACCCCGACGACAGCCTTTTGTTTGACCTCGATCGCGAGAGAGGTCGGCTCGCCGACGAGCAGTTCGCCAGTCGCGACAATGTCGCGGCCCCCATCCCATGTGCGCTTCGTCACGGTCACCGCCAAGCCCATCCGCATCAAGAGCTCTGCCACAAGCTCCTCGAGGTCGCGCCAGTGGAGCTCACGTAGACTCGCAACGCCATTTGTCTGCAACTCCTCGAGAAGACCGGAGGACGTGCTCTGCAGAGGTTGCCTCTCGGTGCGGAAGTGCGGGAGCAATAGCATTGGCATCGCGACTTCGGTTGGTGCAATTGGTGGCGGCCGCAACGCCCGGTCTTCAAGCTTCGAGAGGATGAGTTGGAACCACTCGAGGGCCGTGTGTTGGGTGCCTTCATCGGGTTCTGGGGTGACCCGATCAAGCACACCTTGACTCGTAATCCATGTCCCGCTCAGTTCGCGGTACTCGATTCCCCGTTGAGTGATCTTCGCGAAAGCTTGGAAGCACTGCGTACAGATCTGTTGGGGCCCACATACGATGGCAGTGTCGCTTCGTAGGAAACCACTAACCGAGCCGCGCCGGATCGCAGCCCAGATCCGGACTACCTCGAGAGCGTGATCACCGAGGATGGCCCGGAACGCCGCATCCGGCAAATCTGACGCGTCCATTTCCAAAAAACCTGACAAGGAACTTTCCCAGACGTCCTCGATGTCGCCTCCAGCGTCACTAGACTCTCCGCCCTTGCCCTTAGGCTCAGCCGAATAGCGGACGGCATCGAAGCCGAAGGGCATGAAGATATCGGGTGATGCGACCAAGCTCATCATCAACGCCCTCAAGCCTCGGATGCCCGGGTCCGTTTCGGTAAGCCAGAACCGTTCACGATCGTCAGGGTTAGGTCGACTCGCGTCCAGAAGCGACGCAAGCCAGGGATGTACCTCACGCAGGAGGACCAAGCGAAAGTCTCTCACGATCGCTTGCAGAGTTGCGTCGACTGCTGCAAAGCGCCGCCATGTCCCTCCGGTCATTGAATCACGGAGAGACCTGACGGTGGAAACGCGGTGAGCCGATGTCATTCCCGGGGATCCTCCATCACGTGAGCAGGGAGGACAGCGGTAGTCCCAAAGTTCATACTACGGCGCTCGACGGACCGCTCACTGCTCGCAACACGGAAAGGACCTCCTTCCGGAGCGGTCAGACATCCGATGGCCCTGACCACACGACCACTGAGCTGCAGGAGGCTCCCCTTTCGGAGCGCCCATGAGAGTCTCGCTACTGGACCCAGGCCTGCCAGTCCGTGGACGGCCAGCCGCCGGGAATGGGCGCGGGCGACGGGGGTTCCGGTGCGGCGTCGGTCGGCGGTCGAGCGGCCACGGACAGGAGCGCGACGGCGCCCAGGACAATTCGCGCCGAGCCCCCAGAGCCACCCGGGTATGCTCCACGCGTCTCCCGCAATGGCGCCCGTCTGTGCGTCGCTCGGGTGCGTGACCGCCGACTGCGGCGCAGTGCTCGCGTGATTGGCCGCCTCCGGAGCGTGCATCTCGGCGGGGGCCGCCGGGAGCTGGTGCACTGTGGCGGCGATGGCCCGTCCGGCCTCGGTGAGCCGCCAGCGGCCGCGCTCCGGGCTCCAGACGAGACCGGTCTTGACGAGGTGCGTCAACCCATAGCGGGCCGCGCGCTCCGAGCGCCCGGCGGCCTGAGCGAGGACGACGCTAGAGGCGTCGCCCCCGAGGAGGGCGGTCAGGAGCAGCTCATCGCGGGTCATGGCACACATATACAGCTCGGGCCGGCGATGCCGCAACCGGCCGGCACATGCCTGCCGGAGCCTGCCGGAGCCTGCTTCTACTGGTCCACGGCCCGCCTCGGCGGACCGCTTGGCGGCCCTGCTCGGGGGGACGACGGTGGTTTCAGGAAGCCCGAGGTCGCGTTGCATCTGTTGAAGCCGCTTTGAAAGGCGTGCTCGACGTTCACGAACATCTGGACGACAACCGGCTGGCGCGCCTGGGCCTTTGATCTCAGTGCTGGCGCTCATGAAGGGAGTGTGTCCGTCTGCTCTTTGAGGGTCCACCCGGACCCAGCTCTTGGCCTCGAAGCGCCTCGGCGGTTATCGAAGGCCGGGGGGCACCTATGACTCCTCGGCTCCTTCGCGTTCAATGCCGAGGTTGTCCGTAATGAGGTCGAGCGCCACCTTGAGACGCGGCCGAAGGCGCTCGGGCCACGCTCTCGGCCTGCGCCTGTCCATCACCAGCCGAGGTCCAGAGTGGGACGAGCTCCGGCTCGGTCACTGCGCGCCACACAATCGTGGGCACATGTGGTTAGTCACGGGTGATGCGGATGTCGCTCATTGCAGACTCCTCGTGAGTGGATGTGCCACGCTCAGGCGTTGGCCCGGCTGAACGTGCGAGATGCCAGGAACAGGGCGAGGAACGCCAGGACCGTCATCAGGGCCACCCCGAAGCCCACGCTCGGATCCCCGAAGTGGCCGTTGAAGAGCGCCCGAATGGCATCCACCGCGTGGCTTAGCGGGTTGATCTTGGCCAGGGTCTGGAGCCAGTCCGGCGCGAGGGTCAGCGGCAGCAGGATGCCCGACAGGAGCAGGAGCGGTAGCGTGATCGTGGTGATCAGTGGCGCGAGCGCGTCTTCGCTCTTGAGGAGCAGGGCCAGCGTGTAGGAGATAGGCGCCATCGTCAGGCCGATCAATGACAGCAAAGCCATGGCGACAAAGAGACCCGCGAGATCGATTGTTAGACCGAATGGCACCGCGATCAGGATCAGGAGGATGGCGCCCATGTCGAGGACCACGACGTCCCGGAGCGCCCGCCCAAAGAGCATCGCGAAGCGGCTGATCGGGGTGACTCGCATCCGTTCGACGACGCCGCTGCGCATCTCCGAGAGCAGTCCGAAGCCGCCGTAGGCAGTTCCGAACAACGCCAGTTGGATCAGAAGGCCGGGCACGAAGATGTTGAACGCCCCACCGGGCGGGAAGCTGGGCGTGTTCTCGGCGATGCTTTTGAGGAATGGCCCGAAGAGGACGAGGTACAGGACCGGCTGGATCAAGCCGACGACGATCCAGACCGGGTTACGGAGGGTCATCCACATCGACCGCTCGAAGGTGAGCCATGTGTCGCGGAGGGGTTTCATCTGATCGTTCTCCTTCAGGCCGCGTGGTCGCGGAGTGAGCGGCCGGTCTTGCGCAGGAAGACGCTGTCGAGGCTCGGCCTGGTCAGTGAGATCGTCTGGGGCGACAGGCCGGCTCCATCGAGAAGTCGAAGGAGGTGGGGCATAGCCTGGGCGCCGTCGTCGACATACAGCCGGACGAGGCCGTCCTCGTCCTGGTCGTTCGCTTCGCGCACGTAGGGCTCGGTCCGAACCAGCGCGAAGACGCGCTCGTGTTCGCCGATCCCGAGGGCGATCACGTCGCCTTCGATCGCCCGCTTGAGTTCGTCCGGCGTTCCCTCGGCGACGATCGTACCGTTGTCGATGATCGCCACCCGATCGCATAGCGCGTCGGCCTCTTCGAGGTAGTGGGTGGTCAGGAAGACCGTCGTACCGCCATCGCGCAGTTTTCGGACTTCGTCCCATAGGTTGGCCCGAGCCTGAGGATCGAGACCAGTGGTGGGCTCGTCGAGGAAGAGCAGCTTTGGCTTGTGGATCATGCCGATGCCGATATCGAGCCGGCGACGCATTCCACCCGAGTAGGTTCCCGTCATTCGGCGCGCTGCCTCCGTGAGGTCGAGTGCGTCGAGCACTTCGGTGGCGCGTGCCTCGGCCTCCGACCGGCTCATCCCGAACAGGCGACCCTGGATGACAAGCTCGCCGCGCCCCGTCATCTGGGCGTCGCTCCCGCCACTCTGGGCGACGTAGCCGATCCGCTCGCGAACCTGGGCCGGGTCACGCAGGAGGTCGACGCCGGCCACAGTTGCGTTGCCCGAGGTCGGTGGAAGGAGCGTCGCTAGCATGCGTAACGTGGTCGTCTTGCCCGCGCCGTTCGGCCCGAGGAAGCCGAAGATCTCGCCGGCCCTGACATCGAGGTCGACGCCCTTGACGGCCTCAACGGCTCCCGCTTGACCCTTGAAGGTCTTGCGCAACTCGTGCGTCTCGATGACCGACGCTGCGGCCGGACCGCTGTTCATGAATGTGATCTCCTCGCTCGGGCATCCCATTCGTCGCGGAGCTCGTGGCTGCCAACGGTTGGAAGATGCGCAATGTGCTCTTGGCCGGGAATTGACCCCGGGAGTAGGATTATCTTGATCCGTAAGATATCTTAGTTACTGAGAGACTCAAAATGTCAACACGTTCCCTCGCCGAACTCCCGGTGCCACACGAGAAGGAGATCCGCCTCACACGTGCGGATCGAGTGGGGCGAGAGCTGGAAGAGGTCCGCGCCTGGCGTGTCGACCAGGATTTGCTCGACGAAGCGCTAGCCGCCTATTGGGGGATCAACCGGACGGAGGCGCGAGTCATCGATATCGTCGATCGAGCTGGCCGGATCACCGCCGGACAGCTCGGAGCTGAGGTGCGCTTGAGTTCGGGTGCGGTGACGGCCGTGATCGACCGGCTTGAGTCTGCCGGCCTCGTTCGGCGGGTTCGCGACACGACCGACCGTCGGCGCGTCTTCGTCGAGGCCACGCCGAAGGTCCAGGCGCTGGCAGCTCCAGTCTTCGGCCCGATGGCGGAAGAGAGCCACGGCATGCTCGCCGCGTACACCGAGGCTGAGTTGGATCTCATCGGTGGTTTCATCCACGCCAGCCGGGAGCTAGTGAAGCGCCACGCGACCCGTATCTACGACCTCATCGAGCAGGGCAAGAACGCGGAACAGTGAACTGCGTCACCGGCCGCAGGTACGCGGCACACCTGCAATCTTCCGGCCCCATTCGTCTCTCGTCCAACGCGGTCGCGCCGCGGTAGCGCTCCCAGAGGGCGTCATGGCTCGGGGACGCCGCAAGGATTTGCTCGAGACCTGTCGTGAAGGTGGCACCAGCCGAGCACCTCCTCCCACACAAGGACCGCGTCGACACGGAGGCGGCCGGCGAGCCGCTTTGCGCACGCGGTGATCACGGCTACAGGCTACGGCTACGTCCGGGACGATGGTTCTCTGTGATTCCGATCGGAGCGCTCGGCGCCTGACGCGATGGATGTGGATCGAATGGGGATAGAACTCGTGGGTAACCAGGTAGATGTCGGCGTTTGTTTAAGACAGACTTTGTGCGCGGGGTCGTAGCGCCTCGACATTATCGAACACACGTTCTATAGTTCGACCCTCTCTTCAAAGATCGCGAGCAACGAGTAGGAGATGGACCAGATGCCAGAGCTTGGGCGCCTCGAAGTGAATGTCGCTCGCGGTTTCGCTGATTCAGAGTTCTATGTGATGGTCCCCGGCGGCCCAGCGGCATATGTGAGTCGGGACCTTGTGTCTGTGAAGGTGGTCCCGATCGAGGGTGGAGAGGTACCGGGTCACGTCCAGGTATATGTCCTCGAGCGTGGCGAGGACGATGCATTGATCGAGCTACCAGGTGAACCTGTTATCGGCGGCCTCCGAGCTCGCGTCGACAAGTCACTACTGCTCTCCGCCTGACAGATGATCCTCAGCGATGTCGGCATTCGAGCAGCTATCGCCGCCGGTGACCTAGAGATCGACCCAGCACCCGAAGACGACCAATACACTCCTTCCTCGATCGACCTCTATCTGGGCGGTAGTTTCCGTATTTGGGATCGGCGACTAACGATCCAGGGTCTAGCACCCACCCTCGACCTAGCCGAACAGAGCTACCAGGTGACGGCTAGCGGCTTTTTGACCGACGCCCCAGTTGACCCCGACGGAGCCTTTGTGCTCGCTCCAAGTCAGTTCGTCATGGCGGTTACTAGAGAGCGCGTCAATCTGAAACGAACCGCTCGACTGGCGGCGAGAGTTGAAGGTCGCAGTTCGATGGCGCGTCTTGGTCTCGTTGTCCACTTGACAGCCCCGACGATCCACGCTGGCTTCTCCGGAAACATCACTCTAGAAATGGTCAACTTCGGTCCGTTCCACCTTCGCTTAGTTCCGGAGCGGACGCGTGTCTGCCAGCTCATCGTTGAGCAACTGCGCGAGGAGGCTGGGCAAGAGCTGCGGTCTGGCTTCGTTGGCCAAATCGACCCACGGGGAACCAGGTAGCGCCGCCTCGGAGGCCTTGAGACACCACGATCTCGCCATCGTGTCTGCCTGAGACCAACCGTCAGGGGTCTCTCAGAAGCCACGGCGGTTTCAGCCGGACGATGCTCCGCGATCTCGCGGCCGGCCAAGCCGGGGCTTGACGAGATGGAGTTCAGTGGTGGGAATTGAGCGCCAGTACCGGAGCTCGAAGCTCGGCGCCCTGCACTCATTCGACCTCGGCGCGCACGGCATGCGAGCGATCCCGGCCATAGCGGCGCATGACTTCGTCGCGTGCCGCCCTCTCCTCAATCGGCCTGCCGAGGCGATGCAGCGTTTCGGCCGTGTAAGAGCGACCCGGGCGGGGGATCGCGTCGATGACGATGCGGCCCGCAAGCGATGGAATCCTTGGATGGCGGCCGCCGCGGCATCCCAGCGCAACGCGAATGCAACTACCTCGGCACCGTCGAGAACGTTGGCGAAGCTAGTCGCTTTGGCGCCCCGGCAGGCGGCAAGTGCCATCCTGGTCTTCTCGCTCTCAGGATCGCGTACGCCGAAGACGACCTCATGGCCTACGGCGGCGAGGGCGGCACCGAGGCCACCGCCGACGTTGCCCGCTCCCATGATCGCCACCCGCATCTCCAATACTTCCGAGCGCTCCGGCCCGCGGCCGTTGGAGGACCATTCTGCGAGGCGATCGCAACCGCGGCAGGTGAAGCTCCCGGTCGTTCCCAGCACCGCTCAAGACTGAAGCGTCCAAGCGCGCGATTGCGCACCTGGAGCCGACGCTATGACCACGTCGTCTGGATGGCAGCCCGTCGGGCGGCAGTCTCGGGCGGCGGGAGAAGACTCTGACGGGCCCACCCTGTGAGGGTTTCACCCGCCGCTAGGAGACCAGATTGGCCGGCAAGAAGAAGGACAAGTAGCCCTGCACTCCCGATGAGCACCGATGGCCCCTCACGACCGCCAGGGGCCATCACTCTCGGTGGCTGCATGCCCGAGGCGGGGGGAACTTGGCTGGATTTGGCGCGGAAGGGCCCGATAGCCATAGACTAGATTTGGCCCGCGATCGCACCGAACAGCCGAGCCTGGCGCAAGGGCGGTGTCGACGCGGTCCTGACCCCGACAGGAGCGAGTCGATGGTGGAGTCAAGCCCGATCTCCCCCCAGGATCAAGAGAGGAATCGTCACGCCGCATCCGATGTGGTGGGATGCGATGTCTGATCTCTGCTCATCCTCAGCGCTTGGCGCATGACGATCCGTCTGCGTCGCTCATAGTCATGGCGTGAAGTACCCAGTGACGTCGAAGATGACCTGGGTGGTGGCGCTCGTGCTCCCAGACCAGTACATGAAGTCGAGGTTTCCGCCGGCCGCGAGCTGCACGGTGACCCCGTTGGCCCGGACGTCGCCGAGCGGGAAGTTGAGGGTCGAGGTCTGCGGCTGGACGCCGCTCGTGAGCGAGGGGGCGACGACGACGTAGCCGGCAGCGGTCTGGCCTGTGACCGTCACGTTGCCGGTGACCGCGACGGCGTCGGCTGGGACGCCCGCGGCGCCCGTCGCGACCAGGACCGTCTGCCTCACCCGCGAGTGGAACACGGTGCCGCCGGTGGACGACCGGGAGTCGAGCACCCGCGCCGGGGCCACGGCGTGGTACGTGTCGCCGGAGGCATCGGCGCTGAAGTACCCAGTGACGTCGAAGATGACCTGGGTGGTGGCGCTCGTGCTCCCAGACCAGTACATGAAGTCGAGGTTT
>CAAGKR010121949.1_pt1 | contig 17524 bp, 15 predicted proteins | sample 2556971 | NCBI WGS metagenome assembly CAAGKR01 (sample SAMEA5207829, study PRJEB30636) | soil metagenome | biome: forest; feature: boreal; material: soil | place: USA | collected 2011-09 | depth 1 m | reverse complement strand
GGGCGAAGAGAATTTTCACAATCTGTTTTTCCGAACCAGAGCCACCGCAACACCGGAACTTCCCGGCAAGACCTGATATAGATGGCGGTTTCTGAAGTCCATTCGGCCCTCCCCGCCTTGCGTCTAGGGTTTCGCCCTCTGGCCGGGCCGACAGCAAAACCAGGGACACCGTCACTTTTGACGGTTCCCAATGTACCTGGGCTTGGTGCATCCTAACCAGGCGCGGAATCGGTACAAGCACCGTTCCCATTGCGCTCGTGTTCGAGTAGTGGGCCGACCTTAGGTCGGCAATCCTCTACCGACGAGAATGGCGGCGTTGTGATTGAAGGAAACGAAAATATGTTTAGGAACGTGCGTTCCGGACTCTCTGCGGCTATGGAAGTTCTGGGCGATCAACCTCTTGCCCTCTCCCAGGAAAAGAGAGAGTATGTGCTGGAAGATGTCTTCTGGGTTCCCATCAGTTCTAGGCGTTCGACTTCGCGTCTTCCCTCTGAACTTAACTTGGGTCGAACGAAAACCAGAGAGCTATCGCGGTCAAACGAGCCGGCAATAGCCTCGGCTTCGAAACGCGACTGGCGTGACAACGCATTTTGATCAGACTTACGGGCCAGGGAAAACGTCCGCTCTTCGGGACTTTGTGGAAACTTCACGGTTTTCGGTAAATTTCTCTCTCTAAAGGCGGCTCCATGAAAAAGATTCTGTCGATGGCTTTATTTTTGATTTTGTTCGGAGTTTCACCGAGCCGGGCACAAGTTCCGGTTTTCGAGATCAGTCACGCAGACAGCGTGGTTAAGTTCAGCGTGAGTGCGTCGGTACCGATCGCCGGTACATTTGACAAGTGGGACGCCACCATGACGTTCACGTCTCCCGATCTATCAACGGGAGTTTTGGACGTCAAGATTCAGGCCGACAGTGTGAATACCGGAAGCGGCATGAAAGACGGGAAGTTGAAGAGTAAAGATTTCTTCGACGCCAAGGAGAGTCCGGTGATCACGTTTCACTCAACGAAGGTCGTCCAAACCGGCCCGAATACGGTTGAGTTCGACGGCGACTTCACCATTCGCGGTGTGACCAAGCCCGAAAAGGTGACATTTACCATTACCGGCAAGGGGACCGGCGCTGGGGCGATCAATGGGACAATGGCCTTCGACCGTAAGGAGTTCGGGATGAATAGCGGCATTCCCTTCATCAAGATCGCTGACCGCGTAGAGGTGACCGTCGACCTCAAAGGCAAGCGAGTCAGTGGGCCTCCCGTAGTTTTTAAGTGATAGCCTGCCGCTCCAGCGGCTCCGATAACCCATCCAGCGAAGATCGCTAAGTTCTGGCGCATTCCAATCTACAGTCTACGCAAAGAACGCGGCGACTCCATCCACGTCCATCGCATCAAGCCGGCCCAAGAACTCGTCGACGGTGCTTCGCGTGCCGGGCATTTGTCAGCTCCTTTGGTATACACTGAGAATCACAGATGTGGAGAAGTGCCGTGAAACTGATGCGATCGATTGGCACGGTTTGCCTGGCATGTTCGTGCGCCACATTAGGATTGGCGCAGGATCCTCTTCCTGCCACCACCTCGCCCCCGACTCCCACCGCCAATCCAATTCTGAAGCATCGATCGGCGGAAACACCCGAAACTCCTAAGCCCATTGTAGAAGAGACTATCGATCTGACAGTAGCAAAGGGAACAGCGTTACAAGTGGCGCTGGACCATGAGGTGCGCATTCAAAAAGTGGGTCAACCTATTCACGGTCGTATCGTTGCGCCGGTCTACGCCTTTGACAAACTGGTTCTGCCCGTGGGAACAGAAGTTTCGGGGCAGATCTCCAACATTGAAGGCGTCTCTGCAACCGCAAGAACATTAGCAGCGCTGGACGCTAATCTTTCGCCGACGCGGAAAATCGAAGTGGAGTTTACGGAAGTTTCTGCGCCAGGTGGAAAGCAAATCTCCATTCAAACGAGCGTTGTACCCGGCTCGGGTGAAGTGCTCAAATTTGTGGCCGCCGCCGAAAATAAGGAAAAGAAAGGCGTCAAAAACAAAGTTACGGAAAAAGAGAAGCAGGCCAAGGAAGAAGCGCGCCGGCAGTGGGACGCGGCGATGCAAAATGTGAAAGAGCCTGGCAAGATGCATCGCGTCGAGAGACTGGCGGTAGCGCAATTGCCGGTGCACCCCCAATATATTGACGCCGGAACGGTCTATTTCGCGGAGTTGACGAGTCCATTGGAGTTCGGAAGCGAGCCGCTGAAGCCCGAGCTGGCGTCAATACTGCAAGCGGAGATACCACCGGGAAGCTTTGTGCACGCGCGATTAATGACGCGGCTGAGTTCCGCCACCACGCAAAAAGGCGCCGATGTCGACGCCGTGATATCACAACCGCTCATGGACGACACCCGCCTGATTCTGCCTGAGGGGACTCGGCTCAAGGGCACCGTTGTGCAGGTGAGGTCGGCGCGATATTGGCAGCGGAATGGACAGCTTCGCTTTGTCTTCCACGATGTGGTGATGCCCGATGGCGTGGAGGAAAAAGTGGAAGCGATGGTTCAAGGCGTCCAGGCAGGCTCGGCGAATAATATGCGACTTGATTCCGAGGGGGGAGCCGAGCCCGCGACTCCGAAGACCAGATATTTATGGACGGCGATCTCCGTGGCTTTGGCGGCGGCGGCACGCGACGATGACCTTATCAATCGTGCAGCGGGAGGGGCGGGAGGGTTTAAGGTAGTCGGCATTGTAATTGGCGCCGCCTCGCATTCACAGCCACTGGCGCTGGCAATGGGCGCGTTCGGGGCCAGCCGGTCGATTTATATCCATTTCATCGCCCGTGGGCGAGATGTGGTCTTCGCCAAGCACACGGCCATGGAAATTAGCGTCGGAACCCGCAGGCCGACGCCACTTACACCCGATGCTCCCGCGGCTGACCGTCCACCGGGAATATAAGGCTGCACTCGTAGGACTCTATCCAGCGTAAGCTCGGTGGACCAGCAACTCTTTTGTCGCACTACAATGCTTGCTCTAGCGCGGCCTTCGGACGACTAAGGTAGTAGTTGATGGCGGGCGTGAAGAGAAGCGACAAAACGATCGAGCTCAACAAGCCGCCAATCACTGCGATGGCCAGTGGCTGCAACATCTGCGAGCCAGTGCCAATCGCAAGCGCCAGCGGCAACATTCCAGCGATCGTTGCCAGCGCAGTCATGGCGATGGGACGGAGCCGGCGCCGCCCCGCCTGCAAGAGAGAGACCTCCGCGGAAAGGCCTAAGGCGCGTAATCGTTGGTCGGCGTCCAGCAGCAGAATGCCGTTCTTGGCAACGATCCCAATGACCATGATCATGCCCATGAAGGACGCGACGTTGAAGGCTGTGTTGGTAACCAGCAACCCTAGAAATCCACCAAACGTCGAGAGTACCGCTGACGCAAGGATCGCCACGGGGGCCGCAAAGGTACGAAACTCAAAGAGCAGCACGACGAACAGCAGAATTAACGCGAGGATAAAGACGGCCGTGAGGTCTGCGAAAGTCTTTTGCTGTTCCTCGTAAAGCCCGCCGTATTCAACGCGAATTGAAGACGGCAGATGCAGGGAGTTAACGGTTTTCTTGATGTAGGCCATTCCCGATCCAAGATCCAGCCCTTCGAATCGAGCGGTGATCTCAACATTGCGCTGCAGATTTTCCCGCCGCACCTCCACCTGGCCCGGGTCCGAGAAAACGGTGGCGAGCGAGCCGAGTGTTGCGGTTCGACCAGTGGCACTCGTGAGCAGTGTATTGCTCATACGATCAAGCGAAGCTCGATTCTGCTCCGGGAAACGCACGCGAAGAGTGTACGTGCGATCGTTCAACACCACCGGCGTCACGGCCGGTTCACCTTCCAGAACGGCGGCGACATCGGTGGCAATTTCCTCCGGCGTGAATCCGGAACGGGCAGCAACCCCCAAATCAATTTGATACGTTATGGCCGGGCCGCTGATGGTGTTTTCGATGCCGTCGAGTACGTCCACAACTTTGGGATTTTTCTTGATCGCGTCGGCGACGCGCGGCGCGGTCTGTTCGAGCAGCTTGGCGTCTGGGCAGAATAATTTGATCACTACCGGTTGGGGCTGGCTGGTCAGGTCGCCGATCATATCCTGGAGTACCTGCACGAATTCGACGTCAGTGGCGGGTTCGGTCTTTTTCACTTCGGATCGAATGTCGGCGATGATGTCGTCGATGGGGCGTTTGCGATCTCTTTTTAACTTCACCGTGAAATCACCGCGATTCGCCTCGGTCACTGAGGCGAGGCCCAACTGTAATCCAGTGCGGCGTGAAGTATTTTCCACCTCCGGGACCGCCCGGATTATTTTCTCGATTCGTTGCAGTATGCGATCGGATTCCGCGAGCGAACTGCCCGGGGGCGTGTTGTAGTCGAGAATGAAGGCGCCTTCGTCCATCTCGGGAAGCAAGTCACTGCCAAGAAAACTGTAGCAAAGATAGGCGAGGCTCACGACTACCGCGGATAAGATCAACAGTAGTATCGGACGATGCAACAACTTCGTCATCACTCTCGAATAAAAATCGACGATGCGGCCAAATCGGCCTGTGAGATGCGGGTCATCGGAGAGCAGCGGAGAAGCAGTACTCTCAGCGACTCCTGCTCTCGCGGATAAAACTGGTGAATCTTTGCGCCGAACGAAATACTGGCTGAGCGTTGGGGTCCACGTCACCGCCAGCAGTAAGGAACTGAGCAATGCAACAGTCATGGTGATAGCGAGCGCGCGGAAAAAACTGCCGAACACGCCGGTGGTTGAAACCAGGGGTAAGAAGACGACAATTGGCGTGATGGTGGAACCGATCAACGGGACGATCATTTCCCGCAGCGCGCTCTGGATCGCCGCGAAGCGCGACTCGCCGGCGTCGCGATGAAGGACAATATTTTCAAGCACAACGATGGCGTCGTCGATGACTAACCCGACCGCCGCCGCAAGTCCCCCAAGCGTCATCAGGTTGAAGCTTTGGCCGGTAAGCTTTAACACAATAAAAGTGAACAAGAGCGTGACCGGAATAACCATCGCAGCGACGAATGACGAACCCCAATCACGCAGAAAAAGTACCAGAATCGCCGAAGAGAGAACGATTCCCAGCAGAACGGCATCGCGCACACTCGCGATGGAATCCCGCACGATGGTCGACTGGTCATAGAATGCTTCCAGTTTCACGCCAGGAGGCAGCGTAGCGCGCAACTCATCAATTTGGGCGTGCACTTCGCGCGCCACGTCCAGAGTATTGCTTTCTGGCTGGCGATTTATGCTAAGAAGAACCGCGGGCTTTCCGTTCGCCGTTACGATCGTATATACCGGTGCTTCGGACGGCCCTACTTTGGCAATGTCACCGATGCGAATCGGGACGCTATCCTTCGATGATTTCACCACGATCTGGCCGATCTGCTCCGGCGAATGGACTTGCCCGCTGATCAACGCGAGGACCAGCTGATGGTCATGCTCAAACAATCCAGGCGAATCGATCAGATTTGTGCGGCGAATGGCCTCAAGAATGTCCGTGACAGTGATGCCGGCCGCGAGCAGACGCGCGGGATCGGGTGTCACCTGAAATTCCGGCACCCGGCCACCCTGCACCAGCACGGCGGAAACTCCATCGAGACGGTTCAAGCGAGGCTTCAAATCGTAAGTGGCCAGCTCCCAAAGCTTATTTTGCGGAATGGTGTCCGACGTGAGGCTGTATCCCAATATCGGAAAGGAAGCGAAGGTAAGTCGGTGGGTCTGGATTTTTGCGCCTGTGGGCAATTCCGATTGCAGGCGCGCCACAACCGCATCCACTCGTTGCAACGTGAGAACCATGTCCGAGTTCCAATCGAAGAACAGATCGACCTCGGCCGACCCCCGGCTGGTCACCGACTGCACCTTGCTCAAGCCCGGTACGCTGTTGACAGCCTCTTCGATCGGTTTCGTGATGACCACCAGCATCTGATCGATGGGCATAACCCCGTTGTCTACACCGATGACGATTCGCGGGAAATCCGTGTTGGGAAATACCGAGATGGGAATTCGAAAGGCTAGAAATGCGCCGGCTAGTGCCAGGCTTAGCGTAAGAAAAAGAATTGGCCGCGAGAAGCGCCGGAACCACGGGGACTGCTCCGATCGTGCACTGTCCATTTGCCCGAAGCGGCCCGCGGGCGAACCGGAAGGAGATTCCATCGCTGGCTATTCCTTGCCCTTCGAATTGACGGCAGCCGCTGGTTTCTTCTCGGTGCCGGATTCGGGCTTGCCATCCGCTTGGCCAGAACCGCTTTCTTTCTTGTCCTCATCCGCTGGCGCGGCCTCGATGGTGATCGCCGTGCCATCGGGAACGGCATAGCCTCCCTGGGTAATGACCTCATCGTTTTCCTTCAGCCCAGTGATGATCTCCGCGAATTCCTTGTTATGTATGCCGACCTTTACTTTCACCTGGTGGGCCTTCTTGTCAGGCCCCGCCAGTAAAACGTACTCTTCATTCTCCGCGCTCTTATAGATAGCGGAAGCCGGAACCACCAGCCCGTCCTTCACGCTCTTTGCTGTAGCATCGATTTCTACGTTCATTCCGGGTTTGAGCGCAGGGTTCGGTTTGGCAGCTTCCACCCAGATTTCAATTGTTGTGCTTCCGGGATCAAGCGCGGGGCTAATCAGCGTGACCCGGCCCGGAATGGGCTCATCCAAACCCGCTAATATTAATTCGGCAGGATTGCCAACTTTCAGTTGCACCGCATCGTCTTGCGATATGTGCGCTTTTACGATCAACTTGGAGGTATTCATCACCGTCAGGATGGGTTGATTCGCGGCGGCAAGTTCTCCTTGAAACAAGGGGCGGTCGGTCACTACTCCATCGATCGGGCTGCGAATCTCCGAATAGCTCAGTTGCGCCTTGGCATTTTGATATTTTCCCTTTGCGGCGGACAATTGCCCCCCCGCGGACTTGAGTGCTTGTTCTTTGCCGAGGTGTTGCAAATCGCTGAGCTGCTTTTGCGCCTGTTCGTTCTGACTATGCGCTTGTGCCAATGTAACCTCCGCGGAGTCCAGATCGCGCCGCGGAATGGCTCCCTGGTCGAAGAGGTCTTTGCGGGCATCGTACATTTTTTTCTGCGCGTCGTAAGCAGACTTGAAAGCAGCCGCATCCAACTCCGCCTTTTGGATCTGCTGGGGCAGGCTCGCCCCTGTGGTGGTCGCATAGCCTGCTTCGGCCTGCTCAAATTCTCCCTTGCTCTGCTCCGCGACACCGGCAAGATCGGCGTTTTCAAGTTCGGCGAGCAACTCTCCTTGCTTCACTCGGCTGCCGCGTTGCACATAAAATTTCTTGATGGTCGAAGTAATCTTCGGCGTTATCACCGCTTGCTGAAGAGGGAAAATCACACCTTCAGCAGAGATTGTAAGAACGATTGGGCCGCGTTTTACTGGAACTGTGTGCACAGTGACGACCGGTTCCGGCTCTGTGCCGGCGCCGCCACAACCGAGCAGCGGAGCCAGCGCGCACAATAGCAGCACAAATCTGGAGATCAAGCACGAGGGGTGCTTCGAGAAATCTACCTTTCCATCGATCATGGGGCAGTCAGGACTCCCGTAAGTGTTTGAAGATTTGCAAGAGCCACGCGATAGCGAAGAGCTCCATCCTGGTACGTGGCATTTGCGTTGGCAAAAGTGCTCTGCGCATCTACCACTTCCAGCACCGTGGACTCGCCATTTTTGTAGCGGAGCGTTGTCAGCCTCAGGCTGTCTGCAGCAAGTTCCGCGGAGCGTTGTAGCCCGCTCAATTCGTTCAAAGACGTCTCGGCCTCCGAGTACAGGGAACGCATCTCGGCAACCAGTTTGCGTTGTGCAAACGACAGTTCCCTCTTCGCCTGATCACGTTTCAATTCTGCTTGTCGTACGCGACTTTGCGTGGCGCCCCAATTCCATACCGGAAGATTCAAAGAGGCCAGCGCGGAGGAACCAACGTTGCTTACTTTTCCGTCGGGCGTGATCGCGTTTACCGCGTAATTGGGGGCGTCAATTCCGTAGAAATAATCCAGGCTAATAGACGGGAGATACCCGGCACGGGCAGCTTCAACATCGTGGTTGGCGGCCTGAGCGTTGGCCAGCGCCATGCGAATTTCCGGATTTTGCTTGCTGGCCGCAGCCTCAAACGCATCACGCGGCGGCAATGCAACGTTGGCATGGAGGTCGTCGACGGTTTGGAAATTATCGCTGAAATCGAGAAATATCAGCACAGATAGCTCGAGCCGCGCGTTCACCAATGCGAGTTGCGCTTCCTGCAGTTGCCGGCGTCGCTCTTGCATCTGTAACTCAGCCTTGATCACGTCGGCGTGAGCGACTTCGCCGCCTTTTTCCAGGTTTTGCGTCAGCTGGAAAAAGGAATTTCCTTCTTCCGACGTCCGCCTCGCAGCGGACAGCTTCTGTTCCGCCGCGGCGACCGCGAAATAATCCTGAACCACCGTGACCACCAGCCCTCGAAGCGCCACTTCTTTGCGAGCTTTTGCTGCAGCGGCGAGTGCAGCTGTGGATCGATAGTTGGACACCGCAGCAAGATCCAATTGTTGATGTACGTTGCCTTGGCTGATGTATTCGTGCGGCGCATTGTTCGCAATGTATTTCACTCCTCCTGCGCTGTTGGCTTCGGTATAGAGCGCGGAGGTATTGAAATTGACGCCGGGCAACAATCCTGCGCGAGCGATGTTGCGATCCTCGTGAGCGATACCGGCTTCCGTCGTGGCAGCCTGCCATTGAGTGCTGTTCTTACGTGCCAGATCCAATGCCGCCTGAAGCGTAAGTTGAAGCGGAGTGGAACCCTCTGGAGAAGGTGTAATCGAGATTGGCTCCTTGCTCTGTTCCAACAGCGGACGTGGCTTTGGCGCGTCCGGTTGCTGACCAGCCAGTACAGCGATAGGAGCCAACAAAAGGCCGGCAAAGATGAACTTGTGAATTCGTTGCGAATATTTATTGTTCAATTTCGATCTCGCATGAGGGTCGAGTGAGATTCGTAATAATTCTTCTATTGTGGCGCTGGCACAACGAGCTTTGCATTGTTTGCGGACTCTTGAGACTTTTCCGTGGCTTCCGCACCGGCATCTTCCTTTTCGATACTTACAATCGAGCCGTCGATCGCGCTTACCTGAACTTCGGTGATGCCTTTTTGCCCTTTAGCCTTAATGTCATACGAATAGACTAGTTTGCCATTTTCCTTCTCGAGTTCTTCTTCCTGGATAACACCAGACACTTTGCGCGTGGCCGTGGTGCGAGCCTCTTCCGGAGTGATTTTCGCTTGCGCTTTCAACGAAGCCGGGATTTTAGATTTCATCGGAGCAGCGGTCTGCCCGTGAACTTGTACCGTAAGCGCAAAAGCCAACATCGCGCCAAGCGCTTCCGCAAGAAAGGGCCTCTTCATGTATGCTTTTCCTCGCCGCTCAATCTGATGCCGCAATCTGAAAGCTGGGCCGTACCATTGCTGTTTCAAAAACAGCATAGCGATGGAAAGATAAATACAAGATTAACCGGCGGGGCAGATTCAGGTGTGCGGTGTCGCGGGAAGAAATACGGTGAACGTGGATCCGGTCGCATCCGAGCGAGAAAGTTCCAAGCGGCCCTGGTGCGCCTCCGCGATCCAGCGCGCGATAGACAGGCCAAGGCCGGCACCGCCCAATTCACCTTCGGAACGCGATCGTGCCTTATCCACCCGGAAGAAGCGCTCAAAAATCTTTTGATGCAATTCGCTGGGAATTCCTTCTCCAGTGTCCGTGATACTCAGGACGTATTCATTGCCCCGAGGCTGACATGAAAAGGAAATTCTGCCTCCCGCGGCAGTGTATTTGATGGCATTCTCAATCAGATTCAGAAGCATTCGGCGCAGGAGAGCCTCATCGGCCCGAATGGGCAATTCCGTCCCAATAGAAGGCGTAAGCGAGATATTTTTTGAGATTGCCAGTGAACGTGCTCGGCGGAGGACGTCGGTGACGAGTTCATCGAGATAAAGCTCGCGCAAAGTAAGTCGATACTCACCCGCGTCCGCGCGGGTAAGCGTAAAAAGGTCTTCGACGATGCGCGCGAGCCGTTGTGATTCGTCTCGCAAGATCCCCAGCGATTCGCGGTATTCCTCGGCGGAACGATCCTCGCGCGCAAGTGTAACTTCGGCTTCTCCCTGCAAAATTGCCACCGGCGTGCGTAGCTCATGCGATGCATCCGCAATAAATCGCTGTTGGCGCTCGAACGATTTTTCCAGGCGTTCCAACAATTGATTGAAGGATTCTGCGAGTCGTCCGAGTTCGTCATGCTTGTTCGCCACCTGCAGGCGGCTCTGGAGTGTCGACGCGCTGATAGTTTGAGCCTGCGCCGCCATCTCCGCCACCGGTGCCAGGCTCTTCCGCGCAAGGAAGTAACCGCCGACGCTGGCCAGCAGAAGGGCGAGGGGTATGGCCAGCAGGAAGGTGTTGCGAATGTCCTGTAGCATCTCTTGCTGGGGATGCAGCGACTGCAATATGACTAGTCGGTAAGACTGCTTGCCTGCTGGAAGATCCTTGCCGAAGCCACGAAAGCCGTCTTTTCCGCCCGGGATGGTCTGCATGTCCTGCCTCGCGGGAAAGGCGTTCGCGGCCAGTTCCCGAAAAGGCTTGGTCAAATAAATGGCGGCCGTGACCTGTTCCCGTCTTGGCGCGCCGCCGGGTAAATCGAGTGAGCTCAGGATTAACCTTCCGGAGGAATCCAGCACCACAAAAAAAGTGTCGCGAAAACGATGTTCGATCATCGACTCGCGAGCTGCCTTTTCCACTGAATCCGGACTGCCGTCAGTACTCTCATAGTCCGGCAGTTCGGTCCCAAAGGTAGTTGCAAACGAATCCGCCAACTCGACCAGACTTGCATCGGTACGCTGGCTGATATTCCGTTGGTAGATGAAGTAGGTAAGCACGGCGAGGAAGATCAACATCACAGCAAGAACGAGGCCGTACCAGAAAGTCAGCCGGACTCGAACGGAATTAAACATGCGATTTTCTAGAACCCCCGGAAGAAGCGGGACTGCCAGATGAGTGCGCTGTTTTTGTGGTCGCAGCAGGGGTTGCTTGCGCCGACGAGCCGAGCACATAGCCACTTCCCCGGCGAGTCTGAAGCAGAGGTTCAGCGCCGCCGTCATCGATCTTGCGGCGTAGTCGGTTGATATAGACTTCGATTAAATTGGAAAAAGGGTCAAACTCTTCGTTCCACACGTGCTCGGCAATTTCTTCACGCCCCAACACACGGCCGACGTTCCGCGCCAAAAACTCCAGTAACGCATATTCCTTTGCGGTTAGTGGGATGGCTCGACCGCCGCGAGACGCAGTTTGCCCAACCGTATCTATTTCTAAGTTAGCGATGACCAGTTTTGCAGGCTGCAAACTGCCCGTTCGCCGAAGCAGCGCGCGCAGCCGCGCCAGCAGTTCACGAAATTCGAAGGGCTTTGTGAGATAGTCGTCGGCCCCATGGTCTAGCCCGGTGATTCGGTCCTCCACGCCATCCCGGGCCGTCAGCATAAGAATGGGCATGCGCTTACCAGACTTCCGTATTTCATTGCACACTTCGAAACCGTCGGGAGGAGGAATCTGGACGTCAAGAATTACGATATCGTAGGTATTGATCGTCGTTTGGTACAGCGCCTGCTCACCCGTGCCAACGACATCCACCGCGTAGGATTGCTCTCGCAATCCCTTCGCGACAAAGCGCGCTATTCTTAGGTCATCTTCCACCAGAAGGAGCCGCATACCAGCATCATAATGCCATTTCCACCAGCGGCGGCGCCTTGGAGTTATTTTAGAATCGAGCTTTTAGCTGTGGGAAATTTACCTTCTGTTTATCTCCCACCGGATAAAACTTACTTGGCCACAATTGACTCGCTAGAAGGGATTAAAATCATCATGCACAAACTGACGCATACTCTGCTCTTCGTAAGCTCCCTGGGATTCTTAATTCTTGGCACTGCTGTGATCTATTCTCATGCGAATCCGCCCAGCCCAGGTACCTCCGGCTACAGTGTGACAAGAACGATTCCCGTTGGGGGTGACGAAGGGTGGGACTACGCGGCTGTGGACAGCGCCGCGCGCCGCGTTTACCTTTCCCACGGTAGCCGCGTCGTAGTTCTTGATGCGGACACCGGGGCGGTCGTAGGAAACATTCTGGACACGCTGGGCGTCCACGGAATCGCGATCGCTTCAGGACTCAACCGGGGTTTTACCAGCAACGGCCGCGCAAACACCGTGACCATATTCGATTTGAAGACTCTCGCGACGCTCGGAATAGTCAAGACCGGAACGAATCCTGACGCGATCGTCTACGATGCTGGCACGAAACGTGTATTCACTATGAACGGCCGTAGCAATGATTTGACGGCGATCAACGCCGCCGATGGCAGTGTTGCTGGCAGTTTGGCTTTGGGCGGTAAACCGGAATTTGCGGTCGCGGATGGCCAGGGAAGTATTTTCGTCAACATCGAAGACAAATCTGAACTAGTCCAGTTTGACCCGCAAATGTTGACGGTTCTTCATCGTTGGCCGCTTGCTCCCTGTGAAGAACCTTCTGGATTGGCGATGGATCAGCTGACCCGGCGACTTTTCGCCGGTTGCGGAAACAAAATGATGGCGGTCGTCAGCGCCGACACCGGCAAGGTTGTTGCTACCGTACCGATCGGTGATGGAGTTGACGCGAATGCTTTCGACCCCGCTACGAACCTCGCATTTGCCTCCAACGGGGAAGGCACGCTGACGGTAGTGCACGAGGATTCGCCGGATAAATTTACCGTCCTCGAGAATGTCCCCACCAAGAGAAGCGCGCGGACCATGGGACTCGACCTCAAGACCCACAGCTTGTTCCTGCCTGCGGCGGAATTCGATGCACCCGCTTCAGGCGAACGGCGCGGAAAAATGAAGCCGGGGTCGTTCGTTGTTCTTCTCGTTACGAAATAGAAGAGCTTCAGCGGTGTAGTCTTTTCCTCTACCTTTGCAGCCTTACCTCTATGGTAGAGCTTTTCCGAGGAACGCAAGAATTGCGGCGTTGAATTGCTCGGGCCTCTGCAGTGGCGCGAAATGGCTCACCCCGTGAAGAATGACGAACTCCGCATTCGGAACGCTCCGGGCGAGATATTCGGCGTGCTCACGTTTGATGAATTCAGCACGCTCGCTTTGTACGATCACCACCGGCACGCTGATCTCCGCCAAATCGCGAGCAGAATAATTTGGTTGAGTTTTCATCATTAGCCCAACAGCTTCGGCGAACGGCTTGAATTGGTCCGGCGTGGCCGATAGCCGAGCGTAGTCCTTTGCATGTCGGCTCAAACACCGGTCGAGGATCGGCATGGGTTCTATAATTTGTTTTACCCCGCTCGGATCCATGTTGCAGCCAAAGTAGAACACGCCTGCCACGCGCGCTGGAGCTTTCTTGGCGAGGATCAAAGCGACGCACGCACCGTCGCTCCAGCCCACCACAGCCGCCTCTTCCATGTGCAATTCATCCATCACCGCTAGAACATCGGATGCCATCAGCTCATACATATAAGGTCGCGCATCGCGCGTGCTGCGGCCGTGGCCGCGGCTATCTATCACAATGGCACGGTAATCGTTCCTCACCAGCGCTGGAACTTGAAAACCCCAGTTACCACTATGACCGAGGCCGCCATGCAGCAGGATTACCGGCGAACCAGTCCCGTAGGATGCGTACCAGATCCGCGCACCATCGTGTTCGACGTGCCCTGGATGATCTGCGACTGGCAACGTCGCTGCGCCTTCCGCTTCGAACTTCCTGAGGTCGTCGTCGAACGCTTCCATTTTTATCTCCATCAATCTGATCAGGATGAATCCGCCCAGTTGCTCCCTCGTCTCGCCTGCTTGAGTCTAAACGAGTAAGTCTCCACAACCAGATGGATGAAGCGAGGCTCGCCAGTGCATGAACTCTCGATTGCCATGAGTGTTGTCGAGATGGCCAAAGAAGAATCGGTTCGCAACGGCGGCGCCAAAGTTGACGCCGTGCATCTGAAGGCTGGGAAAGCTTTCCGGCGTCGTCAAGGAAGCCCTGCTTTTTTCCTATGAAATGGCCTGCCATGCCGCGTCCCTCGAAGGTTCTCAACTCCTGATCGAAGAAATTAGCCCCTCGGCTAGTCACCTCCATTCAGTGGTTCGCCTGATCCGAATGCGGCACTCCAACTTCGACGGTGTTGCATGGCAAGGAACTGGAAGTAGTTGCACTGGAGCTTGCAGAATGAGCGCCCAACTACGTCTGGTGGAAGTACGAAAAAACGGTCTTAAACAAAACAATGTCACCGCTCGCGCGCTACGCGAGCGATTCCGCGAAGCGGGCGTCCTTGCCGTTAGTCTCGTCTCCAGTCCCGGCTCGGGCAAAACCGCTTTTCTCGAAAAAACCTTGAGCTCCTACAGCCCCGCTACCGCGTCGCCGCGCTGGTGGGCGATCTCGCCACCAAAAATGACGCCGCACGTCTTGCCCGCAGCCAGGCGCCGGTAGCACAGATCATCACCGGCACGGTCTGCCATCTGGAAGCAGCCATGGTACAGAATGCCCTGGCGGACTGGGATCTCCATCATCTGGATTTTCTCTTTATCGAAAATGTTGGAAATTTGGTCTGTCCTTCGTCCTACGATCTCGGTGAAGATTCGCGTATGGTGCTGCTCTCCGTCACCGAAGGCAAGGACAAGCCGCTTAAGTATCCGACCATCTTCAATAGTGCGGACGTCGCCGTAATCACAAAGTCAGATCTTGCCGCTGCTGTGGAATTTGATGAGACGGCCGCCAGACAAAACATCCACGGAGTGCGCCCAGGAATGCAAATACTCAAACTATCCGCCAAGACCGGCCAGGGCATGGACGAGTATCTCCAATTTCTCGAAAACTAGCGCACCCGTGCCCGGAATGCTGCCCTAGCGCATAATCAATCCACGTAGAAATAAAGACTCACACTTCGATCCTTCATCTTTTCGCGCCGCATTTCCCAAAAACAATCGTCTCCTTCCGAAAAATCACACCACCAATAATAAATCTTCATCCTGCGAGCCGATTCTGCTCGCAGGATCTCAACCCAATAAAGTTCGCACCAAGTAGTCTGGCGCAACGCCAAGTCTTACCTCTTACCTCCGACTTATTGCGTATTACTTATTACTTCTTCACTCATATTTCAGCGCGCGTATAGGACTCACTCTTGCCGCCCTCGCCGCCGGAAAAAGTGCAAAACCCAAATTCATCGCCGTAGCCATTCCCACGGTTAGCCATACGTTTGGCCAGTCAAACACCTGCGGCAGATTAGCCCGTTGCGTAGCCCATAGAGACCCGCGCCAACCCATTGCCAGCCCCAAGGCACAACCTCCAATACCCAACACCGCCGCTTCCAACAACATTTGAAAGAATACGTCCGACGCATTTGCCCCCAGCGCCCGGCGTGTTCCTATCTCTACGGTCCGGCCTTTCACCGCAATCCAGCAGACCGCTAGAATTCCCAGTCCTGATACCACCAGTCCGCTCAGTCCAATCCACCGCACATAAAAACCGAGGCGCCCTGAAGAAGCCGCCTGGGTCTCCAGCAACGATTTCTGATTCTGCACTTGAAAATCGTCGGGGAGATTTGCCAGCCGGCGATGTCGTTGCCGGAGAATACCCGAAACCGATTTCGCGGCACCGTCCATGCGATCCGCCTCATCAATTTCCAAAAGGAGTTCGCTGTAATATTCCACGTTCATCAACCGGTGCATCGCCGTCCGCAGCGGCACGTAAGTCTGATCGTCTTCTGTTGCTGCATCCAGCCCTTGGCCACGTTCGCTCAGCACTCCAACAACTTCAAACGGAGTGCGGTTGAGCGTAATGCGCTTGCCAAGCGCGGATGCGTCTCCAAATAGCTCGCGCGCGATGGTGTACCCGAGAACGGCCACTCGTGTGGCGCGGCGCTCGTCCACATCGTCAAAAAAATTACCCTCGGCGAGCGACCAGTTCTTAATCAGCGCGTAGTCCGGCTCGCAACCGACCACCGGCGCCGCCTTCGACAGGTCTCCCGCCTTCAGCCGGAACTCTGTTGTTGCCACCGCCGACGAGCGCAAGATCGAAGGAACTTGCTGGCGAATCGCCGTATAATCTGCGTCCACCAGCGTCTGTACGATCGCACCCGTTCGCGCTCGTCCCCCGACGCTGCGGTCTTGCTCCGGCCTGATGGCCAATACATTCACGCCCATGCGTTCAATCTGATTCAGTGCTTGCTGGCGGCCTCCCGAAGCAAAATTAACCGAAATAATTACACCAGCAACGCCAAGAATCGCACTCAGCAGAATCAAAGCCGACCGAAAACGAAAGCGCCATACCACGCGGAGCGCATCGATCGCGATATAGAGGAACTTCAGGTTCATGAGTTTCATCAGCCTGCCAGACAGGAACAACGCCTGCACTTAAAGGTCATCGCGTGATCTATCTACGCCCGCAGCGCAGCGATTGGATCCACATGTGCGGCCTTCCACGCCGGATACATACCGAACAGAATTCCAATGCCTAACGAAAGACCTGCCGAAAGGATAAGTACATCCCAGGCCACTGGAAGCGAGAGCTTCTGGAAACGTGCCACCACACTTGAGCCAACTAACGCCAGCGTGATCCCGATCGCTCCGCCAAGGCAGGAAATTGCCAGCGCCTCCAGAATAAATTGCGACAGAATATCGCCTCTGCTCGCGCCGACGCATCTTCGAATTCCAATTTCCCGCCGCCGCTCTGAAACTCCGATCAGCATCAGCGCCATGATCACCACTCCGCCGATCAACATCGCCAGAATCGCGATCCCTTCCAGCGTCTTTGACAGCGTCGAGCCCATTTTCGTCACTTGTGCCATCACCGCTCGCGGATTCGACACCGTGAAATCATCCAATGCCGTCGGCGCCAAATGGTGGCGCTCGCGCAGCAGTCCCGTAATGGCTTGCACGTCCGCATCGCTGTGGTTTCCATCGCGCAGTTGCACAATCAGCATCGTAAGAAAATCGCGATTGAACAGCCTTCTTGACGCTGTCGTGATCGGAATCAAGATCAGGTCATCCAGGCTTCCGCCGCCCGGCCCCGCGCCGCGAGACTTCAGCACTCCTCGAACTTGAAATGGGACATCGCCGATTCGAACGGTCTTTCCCACCGGGCTCTCTCCAGAAAACAGATGAGCCTGCACATCCGCGCCCAGTATCGCCACGCGAGCGAGCGCCTTGTCATCCTCGTCACTGAAAAAACTTCCTTCCGCTGCCTCATCTCCCCGTATTTCGAACCAGTTCGAAGAAACTCCAAAAACGGCCGTGCTTCCCGACTTGTCGCGATATTTCACATCCATATCGAAAGCATTCTGCAGTTCGGCGGCCTGCTTCACGCCCGGCACCTCGGAGACAATCGCCTGCGCGTCTTCGAATTTCAATGTGCCTGGCACGTTCGTTAACGAGACCATCCCTCGCGTTCGCCCCGCTCCCGGTCGAACCGTAACGGTGTCGAACGTTCCGACCATGTTCTTGAATCGCTTCATCGCCTCTACTTTCGTGGCTGCTCCC
>CAAGKR010163163.1_pt1 | contig 17536 bp, 20 predicted proteins | sample 2556971 | NCBI WGS metagenome assembly CAAGKR01 (sample SAMEA5207829, study PRJEB30636) | soil metagenome | biome: forest; feature: boreal; material: soil | place: USA | collected 2011-09 | depth 1 m | reverse complement strand
GCGGATTCAGTGGCGCGTGAGTTCCGCCCCGCGAGAAAATTCGTACACTGAATCCGCTCCGCGCCTGCGGCTACAAGCACCGCCTCAGCGACCGGCCACCGACATCTCGCCGAGCAGCAGCGTCATGCCCGCGGCACCACCCGGGAGCCACTCGAGGTCGGCACCGATGTGCACGATGTCGTGCAGCATGCGCTGCAGGGTGGACGCGATCGTGATCTCGCGCACCGGCTCCGCAAATTCGCCACCGCGCACCATGAGCCCCTCGGCGCCCACGGAGAAGTCGCCGCTCACGGTGTTCGTGCCCGAGTGGAGTCCACTCACGGACTGCACGAAGAGGGCTTCGGGCACCGACGCGAGGATCTCCTCGGCCGTCAGCTGCCCGGGCATGAGGTGCAAGGCACGCGCGCCCACACCCGGCGGCGACTTGAAGCCGCCTCGCATCGCCGACCCGGTGCTCGTGGTGCCGCCGCGGCGAGCCGTGTAGACGTTGTGCAGGAACGCGTCGAGGCGGCCGCGGCCGATGAGCTCGAGCCGCCGCGTGGGCACGCCCTCAGCGTCGTGACTGGCGGCGCCGAACGCGTCGACGAGCGTTGGGTCGTCGACGAGAGTGACGCCCCCCGTCGCGACGTCCTCGCCCTCGCGGGCGACGAACATCGACCGCCCCTTCTGAATCGACTCGGCGGAGAGGGCCGAGCCGATCAGCGAGACGAGCGACCGGGTGACCTGCGGATCGAGCACGACGGGTAGGCGGCGTGACTCCGGCTGCGTCGCTCCCAGCAACCGCACCGCGCGCTCGGCCGCGTCGTGTGCGGCCTCCTCGAGATCGAGATCGGCGAACGCCCTACCCATCGAGAAGCCGCCACCGGTCTGCGTCTCGTTGCCGTCGCCGGCCATCGCGAAGGCGGAGCACGAGCAGACCGTCCGCCGCGTGACGACCTCCACACCGAGGGAATTCACGACGGCGCTCTCGGCGGCGGCGTCACCATAGGAAGCGGACCGGAGACCGCGGATGCGGGGATCGACGGCCTTGGTGGCGGCTTCGAGCGCGATCGCGAGCGCAACCTTGTCGGCGGTGGGCACCGTGAGGAGCTCCTCGCGCCACAAGTCGAGCTCGGGTGCCTCGATGTCCTTGAACTCCTCCGGGGAGGCCAGGCCGTAGAACTCGTCGCGCGCGCCGAACGCCGCGTTGTCGCGCGCGTCGGAAATCGTGTCGGCCACAAAGGCGGGGTCGAGCGATCCGGCCCACGCGTACCCCTGGCGCTGGTCGACGATGACGCGAACGCCGACACCCTCGATCTCCGCGGTTGCGAGGGACTCCACGTCGCCCTCGAACGCGTTCACGTCAACCTCGCGTGACCGCACCGCGTACGCCTCGATCTGCTCCCCGGCGCGGGCCGAACCGGCGACGGAACGCGCGAGTTCGAGCAGGTCGACGCCGCTCACGAGCTCATCCGGCCGTGCCGCCCACGGTGAGCTCGCGGACCCTGAGCGTCGGCTGGCCCGACGACACCGGCACGCCCTGGCCGTCCTTCCCGCACGTGCCGGCCCAGGTATCGAAGTCGGAACCGACCGCGTCGACGAGACGCAACGTCTCGGGCCCGTTACCGATGAGTTGCGCGGCGCGCACCGGTTCGGTGATCTCGCCGTTCTCGATCATGTAGGCCTCGGTGATCCCGAAGACGAAGTCGCCCGTGGCCGTGTTCACCTGGCCGCCGCCAAGCGCGACGCAGTAGAGCCCGTACGGCGTGTCGCGGATGATCGCCTCCGGGTCGTCGGGCCCCTCGAGCAGGAACGTGTTGGTCATGCGCACGATGGGCAGATGCTGATAGGTCTCGCGCCGGCCGTTCCCGCTGCTCAAGCGACCCTCTTTCCGCGCGCGCAGGAGATCCCACATGTAGTCGGTGAGGACGCCTTTCTCGATGAGCACGTTGCGCTGCGCGGGCGCGCCTTCGTCGTCGATCGCGAAGGTCCCCCACTCGCGTGCGTACGAGCCGTCGTCGACGACGGTGACCAGCGGTGACGCCACGAGCTCGCCGACACGTCCCGCGAACACCGACCAATTCTTTTCGACCAGATCGGCTTCGAGTCCGTGCCCACACGCTTCGTGGAAGAGCACTCCACCCGCGCCCCGCTTGAGCACCACGGGCAGCTTCCCGACGGGTGCGGGACGCGCCCGGAGCATCGTGAGTGCCCGCTGCGCCGCGGTGCGAGCCACTTCTTCGGGCTCGATCTCGTCGAAGAACTCGAAACCGATGCTGCGTCCGGGAGCTTCGAACCCGGTCTGCATGCCGGTGTCGGCGACGGCCACGCAGTTCACCCCAAACCGGGTGCGCACGACGTCGTCCTCGACGAGCAGGCCGTCGGTATTTGCCACGAGGATGCGGCGACGGGCGTCCGCGTACGTGACGCTGACCTGGCGGATCGCGTCACTCTCGACCCGCGCAGCGTGGTCGGCGCGCTCGAGCACTTCTGCCTTGCGCGCCTTCTCGACGGTCTCCGGAAGGATGCTGACCTCGTGTGAGCGTTCGACCTCCCGCCGTTCGAGCGCGACGACGTGCGACTCACCAGGTGTGCCGCGCGCCGCGGCAGCAGCAGCTGCGGCGGCCTCGCTCAGCCCGTGCTCGCTCAGATCGGCGGTGTGCGCGTACCCGGTGGTGTCGCCCCGGACGACGCGGATGCCCGCTCCGCGCTCGCGGCCTGAGACCAGCTCCTCGATCTTGCCGTCGTCGAGGCGAGCGGTCGCCACCCGACGATCCTCCGCGAACACCTCGGCGAAGTCGCCACCTTCGCGTAATGCGGTGTGCAGCGTGCGCTCGAGAAGTGCTTCCTCGATCACGTCGTTCACCTCGGTCCGTCCAAATTGCCCCGCCAAGCCCCCACCGGGGAGGGGGGGTTGTCTATCGTAGGCTGATGCCGCCTCGCCCCGGTTTGTCCGCGACCGCCGAGCTCGTCGTCGCCGAGAACGACACCGCGCTCGCGCTGTCGACCGGTGACGTGCCCGTGCTCGCGACGCCCCGCGTCGTTCGACTCGCCGAGGAGGCGTCAGTCAGGGCGATCGACGGCACGCTCGCGGAGGGAACTACGAGCGTCGGATACCGCGTCCAGCTCGACCACCTCGCGCCGACGGCGGTGGGAGGCAAGGTGCGCGCCGAGGCGACGCTCGAGATGATCGAGGGCCGCAGGCTCACGTTCCGGGTGTCGGTGAGCGACGGCCACGGGCTCGTCGCCGCGGGCCGCATCACCCGAGTCATCGTCGAGCGGGCCCGCTTCCTGGAGAAGGCGACGGGGGCCTGAGGCCGGGAAGCTCGGCCAGGAACGAGTCGAGCGCCCCGAACCACGCCTGCGGATTCTCGAACTGCGGTGAATGGCCCGCGTCCGGGATCACCACGAGGCGAGCATCGGGCACCGTGTCGGCGAGCAGAAACGACGCCTCGATGAACGTGCGGTCCTGCTCGCCGACCAGCACGAGTGTGGGACACACCACCCCGCCCATTTCGGCGAGCTGATCTGGCTGCACCGTGAGCTCCACCGCGAGTGAGCTCCACATCACCGGCGAGAGCGCGGCCCACTTGTCGTCGCCGTACTCGCGGAAACCCGGTCGTTCGGCGACGACGCGCTGGTGCGCGGCCGACCCCAACGGGTCCATCTCGTCGAGGATCTGGCGGAGCACCGCCATCCCGTTCTGCATGGCGACGTCGGCACCGAAGCGCACGAGATCGGGGTCGATCCCGGGCGGAGGACCCGCGGAGGTGTCCATGAGCACGAGCGCGTCGATTCGGTCGGGACGGGCGAGCACCAGCCGGCGCGCGACCATGCCCCCCATCGAGTGCCCGAGCAGCCGGAAGCTGTCGAGCTCGAGCGAGTCGGCCACCGCGAGCACGTCGGCGCCGAGGCGATCCAGCGAGTAGGCGGACGGTTCCAGGGGGGCGCCACTTTCCCCGTGACCCCGAAGGTCGAACGCGACGACGCGGTGGTGACGCGCGAGCGCCTCCACATGGTCGACGAAGTCTTCCTTGGCACCGCCGAAACCGTGTACCAAGAGCAGCGTCGGCGCATCGTTGCTGGATCGGGTCACCGACGTTGCCAGCGCAACCCCGTCGCCGGTGGTGACGAATGCTGTGGTCGCCGCCTCGAACCCCGCCATTGGAGCAATCTTGCCATCAGGAGGAGCCCGGTCCGCCGTCCAGGACCCGAGGACCAGCCCGTAACATGAACGCAATGGCGGCGTCGGAAGCTCTTCGCGCGCGGGAAGGGCACCCGAAGCGCGGCTCCAACGTCGTCAAGCTCGGCCTCCGCATCGTCGTGAGCGCCGCGTTGCTCGTGTTCCTCGTCACGAAGATCCCCTCCGACTCGGTCGAGCCGAAGGACACGCATGCGGGCACGCTGACCTTCCTCGCGATCGCGCTCGCGCTCACCTTCGCCGGGTTCGTGCTCTCGGCCTGGCGCTGGCAGCGCGTTTTGGCAGTGTTCGACGTCCACCTCCCCCTGAAGACGCTGCTCGGCTACTACCTCGCCGGTCAGTTCGTGGGCAACGTGCTGCCGTCGACGATCGGCGGCGACGTCCTCCGCATCAGCCGCGCGTCGAAGACCACCGGGGGTGACATCGCGTTCGCGTCGGTCGCGATCGAACGCCTCACCGGTTTCGTCGCGCTCCCTCTCCTGACGCTGATCGGCATCGCCATCAAGCCGTCACTCCTCGACGTCCCCCACGCGTGGATCGCGATCCTGATCTCCATGACGACGATCGTGGCGTTGCTCGTGATCATCGTGGTCGCCGGCAGCCCGCACTTGGCCGGCCGCTTCGCCAAGCACGAGAACTGGATGCGCTTCGTCGGCGCGGTGCACATCGGCGTCAACCGCATGCGCCGCGAGCCGGGCCGCGCCACGAGCGTGCTGATCGCCGCCGTCGCCTATCAAGCATCGGTGGTCGCGGCGGTGTGGTGCGCGGTGCACGCGCTCGGGGTGTCGGTTCCCGACGCGTCGGTGCTCGCGTTCGTCCCCGCGGTGGCGATGGCCCAGGTGCTGCCGATCTCGCTCTCCGGGCTCGGCATCCGCGAGGGTCTGCTCGTGCTGTTGCTGCATCCGCTCGGCGTGCCGACAGCCAAGGCGATCGGAGTGGGCCTGCTCTGGTACGGCATGACGCTCGTCGTCAGCCTCCTCGGCGCGCCGCTGTTCGCGGTGGGCCACCGTCAGGGGAGGGCCACGCCCGAAGACTCCGAGGGTCTGCCGCCCGATGCCGCCATCGCCGGCCCCACAGTCAGGCCATGAACGTCGTCGAAGACGAGCACGAGGACACACGTGTCGAAGCCGCGCGTCCCCTGCGTCGGAAGCTCCGGGGTGGACGGCGTCTCCGCGACGGTCACTACCTCTACTGGTGGGTCGAAATCCTGGCCGTCATCGCCTTCTACGTCCTCTACTCGACGATTCGGAACCTGCATCACGCGAACGCGGACGAGGCGTTTCAGCACGCGCGCGACCTGATCTCGCTCCAGCGCGACCTCGGGATCTTCCACGAGCAGGCCATCCAGGACTGGGCGCTGGGATGGCGTCCGGCGATCATCGCCGCCAACTACTTCTACGGATCGTTCCACTTCATCGTGACCGGTGGCGTGATGGTCTACCTGTACCGGAAGTGGAGCGACGACTATCCGCTGTGGCGGAACACGCTCGCGGTCGCGACCGGGCTTGCACTCATCGGCTTCGCATTCTTCCCGCTCATGCCGCCGCGTCTGCTGCCTGCCTTCTGCGACACACACGCGAGCTTGTCGTGCCACTACGGGTTCGTGGACACGCTCGTGAAAGACCCTGCGTTCTGGTCGTTCAACTCGGGCGCGGTCAGCAAGATCTCGAACCAGTTCGCGGCCATGCCGAGCGTGCACTGCGCGTGGGCACTCTGGTGCGCGTGCGCGCTCGTGCCACGGTTGAAGCACTGGTGGGCGAAGGCGCTTGCGGTGGTGTACCCGTTGATCACAGTGACCGCGATCGTCATCACGGCCAACCACTACTTCCTCGACGCGCCGGCAGGATTCCTCGCCCTCGGAATCGGCTACCTCGCAGCCCGAGCATTCACGCGGGCGGGTCAGGGCCCGGCCACGGACCCGCTAGTCGCCGCGACGACGTCCGACGAACCAGCCGATCACGAACCCCAGTAACGCACAGAGGAAGATCACCAGGATCAGCGGCGCTTGCACCGTGTCCACCGCGAAGTCGACGCGCACGTCGTCGATGTTGAGGAGCGCGAAGATCAGTAGCAGCACCGCGCAGACTGCGATCACAATGTGGTGCGGCTGGAGCCGGTTCTGGCTGTGCTCGGCGTGCTGTTCCTCGGTCACGCGCTTACCTCCGCGTCGCGGTGCGGGTTCGCGTTGCGTCCCGGCCCTTGCGTGACGGTACCGCTTTCGACGCTGGGGGACGCACACCTTCACGACGGGCGACGATCCCCGTCACGCTCTCACGAACGGCACGATCGGCAAGCGAGAGCTGCACATCACGTGCATTGACGATCGCGAGCCGCCGTGGTGGCATGTTCGCGATCGCCACGGCGCGAAGATCCCCCAGATCGGGCGGCAACGCGGTCTCCGGCAGGATCGACGCGTAGTCACCCGCGGCAACCAGGTCGGCGATCAAGCGGATGCCCTCGACCTCTACCGCCACTTCGAGAATGAGGTCCTGCGAGGCCGCGACGCTCTCGAGCTCGATACGAAGAGGGTTGCGCGCGGGGGGGAGAACGAGGGCGAGCTTGCTCAGCGCCGCGAGCGGCACGGGCTCCGCGGGGAGTGGCACATCACTGTGGACGAGCGCGACGAGCGTCTCGTCGAGGAGGTGCTCGACGACGAGTCGGCGATCGTCGACGGGTTCGGTGACCACCGCCTGCGCGAGCTCACCCTCGATCACCTCCGCCCACAACCGCTCCGACGCGCCCTCGTTGACGCGGAGCCGCACACCGGGTGCGCGCACGCGCAGGTCGGCGACGAGCGCCGGCATCAGCCAGCGACTCGCGGTGCCGACGACACCCAAGCGCGCGTGCCCCGCCTCGAGACCCTGGAGCATCGAGAGGTCGGCGTGCATCGCCTCGAGCTCGCGCTGCACACGCCGCGCCCGGTCGAGCACGACGGTGCCGAACTCCGTCGGCTCCGCCCCACGCCGTCCGCGCACGAGCAGCGACACACCCAGTTGGTGTTCGAGCTGGCGGATCTGGTCGGAAACATTGGATTGCACGGTGTTGAGCGCGTCGGCCGCCGCAGTGAAGGATCCCTCCTCGGCGATGGCGAGAAGCGTCTCGAGGTGCCGCAGCTCCATCAGGCCTCCTTCGTCCGGCATTCTCCGGAGTCCAGTGAATATCGGTTGTTCCGATTGATACGATCAATCTTAGCTGTTGGACAGATTCCGGCGGAGCGGGCAACATGGACCCCGCAGGACGGATCGGGGAGCTGGTCTTCCCCCCCACCAGCTCCCCGTTCCTCCAGCACCAATCGCACTCGCAGCGTCTAGGGGTCGGGGGTCCACTTTGTCTGCCGCGGAAATCGTCTCGAATCTGATCTTCTCGGGCCCCCTGGCCTGGACCGATCAGGCAGCTTGTCGAGGCCAAAACGAGTTGTTCTTCGCTCCCGCCGGCGAGCGACCGGAAACACGCGCCCTGCGCGAGAGCAAGGCGCGGGCTGTCTGCACCGCTTGCCCCGCGCTTTCCCCGTGCCGGCATTGGGCACGGGAGAACCGCGAGTACGGATACTGGGGCGGCGAGTCCGAGGAAGAACGCGCAGCCGCAGGCTTCCGTGTCGACATGCCGGTCGGCCGGGTCGCGCGCTACCCCAAGGGCGACGGAACCCCGGTCGAGCCCCGCGCCCCCCGCGTGGCCTGACTACTCGCTCACCACCAACCAACTTGCGTCAGCAGACGGCGTATAGGCCCCGCAGCTAACGCAGGTTCGCAGGGAGTGGTGGCCCCTTAAGCTGCCGCGATGGGCAGCGGACTCGTGTGGGAGCACCAACCCGAGCTTCGCAACCCGCTTCTCGTCGCCGCGTTCGAAGGCTGGAACGACGCCGGTGACGCCGCCAGCGCGGCCGCCGACTGGCTCGTCCAGAAGTCCCAGGCTCAGCGCTTCGCCTCGATCGACCCGGACGAGCACATCGACTACCAGGCGCGCCGTCCGCGGGTCGAGCTCGTCGACGGCGTCGCGCGCTCGGTCACCTGGCCCGCGCACGACTACTACGCCGCATCGTTCGGTGACCGCGACCTCGTGGTATTGCGCGGTGTCGAGCCGAACATCCGCTGGAAGGATTACTGCAACTCGGTCATGACCGTCGCCACCGAGACCGGTTGCACGATGGTCGTCACCCTCGGCGCGCTCCTCGGCGACGTCCCGCACACGCGCCGGGTGCGCGTCACCGGCACCGCCACCGACCCCGAACTCGTCGGCACGCTCGGCCTGGTGCCCTCGCGCTACGAGGGCCCCACCGGAATCGTCGGCGTGCTCAACGACGCTTGCCGCGAGGCCGGGATCCGTTCCGTGTCGCTGTGGGCGCCGGTGCCGCACTATGTCGCCACGCCTCCCAACCCACCGGCGACCCGGGCGCTGCTCGAACGGCTCGGCACGCTCGCGGGCGTGACGCTCGAGCTCGACGGACTCGAGCAGCTCGTCGATATCTGGAGGGCCCAGGTCGACCACGCGATCGCCGACAACGACGAAGTACAGACCTACGTGCGCCGGCTCGAGGCCCAGGTCGACGCCGAGGACGCCGGCGAGCAGGGGGTGCTCCTCGGCGACGACGACGACATGTCGAACCCCGGCGAGCTCGTCGACGAAGTCGAACAGTTCCTCCGAGAGCAAGAGGAATGAACCGGGGCATCGAGCAGCTCGCCGCGTCGCGTTTCCGCGGTGCGGCCGCGTACGTGACGACCGCGATCCGTGTCGTCACCGGTGCCCTTTTCGTCAGCTTCTCAACGGGCAAGTTCGTCGACCACATGAAAGAGGCGATGCTCTTCTTACTGTGGGCGGGTCCCGGCGTGCTCGCGCTCGACGGCAAGCTCGCCGGCGCCGGCGGTGCGCGGTCCGCGCTCCCCGACTAGCGCGCCCCCACTCCGTCTCGCCATCGTCGTTACCAGATCGGTCATTGTCAGAGGCCCGCGTCGGTCCAGGAGTTCGCAACCTCGAGGAGGCGCTCGCCGAGCGAGTCACCGAGCTTGATCAAGAGCAATCCTGTCGACACTCCACCGGAAGGCCGAGCTCACGGAGCGGCCGCCCGAGGCGCTCCTGCAACATGGCGCGGCGTGCGTGATCGACCTGGAGAACTCGCACGTAGCCTCGTCCGCCCCCGAGCAGCAAGGTCTGAAGTTCTCGGCTGAACGGACACTGGCCCTCGAGACCGTCCGGGATCGCCACCTTCAAGACCGCGGCGGCGCCGTCGCCTGTAACTACGTTCGCGACGTAGCCGCCGCTGCCTCCAAGGATCGCCTCCCCGACCGGAAGTCCCCACTCGGCTTCGAGTTCTGCCACAACTCGTCCCAACTCGCCGAGCCAGCGTTCACCATCCGAGCCCACGGCCAACGCCTTCTGGCGGACCGGCTCCCCTACTTCGACGATGGCACTCACCACGCCACTCTGTTACGAACGCATCGTCGTGAGCGAACGGAAAAACTCGCGCGCTACCCGTCGAGGAGATCGCGGGCGACGGCTTCCCACATCTGCGTCGACAGCGCGAGCGACTCCTGATCGACACGTTCGTCGTTGCCATGGAACATCGTGCCGTAGTCCTCGTAGGCGAGGCGCTGGGAGAAGAGCCCGAAGCCGTAACCGACCGCGCCGGCGCGGCGGTAGAAACGATTGTCGGTGGCACCCACCATGAACGCGGGGATGAGGGCTGAACCCTCGCAGAGACGCGACGAGACTCGCGCGAGTGTGTCCCACAGTGGCGTGTCGATCGGAGACTCGGTCGCGGGATCGTCGTTCGACTGAATCTCCACCGCGTCGGCCAGATCACCGAGCGCGTCGCGCATCATCGCGATCGCGTCGGCTCCGGTCTGACCCGGCAGCGTGCGGACGTCGACCTCGAGATCGACACGATCCGGGATCACGTTCGTCTTGGTGCCGCCGTGCGCGACGGTGGGCGCGAACGTGGTGTGCGTGCACGCGTGCCACTGTCGCGCCATGCCCACGGGCAACTCGGCGAGCGCGCCCATGAACTCGTCGGGGTCGAGGAGCGCGGCGGTGATCTCAGGGTCCAGGTGGATCCCCTCGACGAACCGGCGCCACGCGGTGTGGATCTGCGTCTCGGGCTCGTACGCCGCGATTCGACGCACCACTTCGGCCGCGGTGACCAGCGCATTGTCGGTGCGGAACGGCTGCGAGCCGTGGCCAGGCGTACCGCGCACGGTGAGCTTCGACCAGAAGGTGCCCTTCTCACCGACGAGCACCGGGAGGCGGGTACCCGCGGGCGTCGGTACCTGGAACCCGCCGGACTCAGTGAGCACGTAGTCGGCGTAGACCGCGTTGCGTTCGTGGTCGAGAAGCCAGTGCGCGCCCCATACACCCTGCGCCTCTTCGTCGGCTACCGCGAGGTAGATCAGCGTGCCCTTGGGCCGGAACCCACTATCGGCCAGACGGCGGAACGCGACAGCCTGCGACGCGGTGAGGTTCAGCATGTCGACCGCGCCGCGGCCCCACACGAACCCGTCGACGATCTCCGCACCGAAGGGGTCGCGGCTCCACCCGTCGGGATTCACCGGCACGACGTCGGTGTGGCCCATCAGGAGGAGCGACGGCGCGTCCGGGTCGGTGCCCTCGATCCGGGTGACGAGGCTTGTGCGGCCGGGCCGCGGCTCGAACGTCTCGTGGTCGCCCGCGCCCGACAGGTACTGCGCGAGCAGATCGACGCTGCGCGCTTCCTCTCCGGACGCGATCGTGCCGTCGTTCACGCACTGGTTGCGGATGAGCAGCTGGAGCAGGTCCGTGACCTCGGCGGTGGGATCGTCCGCGTGCGTCGTCATCGGCTCCGCAGGATACCTTCGCCGCAGCCCTTCGCCGCGCGTCGCAAACTGGGTCTACAACTAGGCGATGGCGAGGGCGTAGAGCTCGGCGAAGGCGTCTTCGATACCGCCGGCGAGGATCTCGAGGTCGGGGGCGGCGGCGCCGTCGCCCACGATGCCGAAGTACAGCTCGCCGCAGTACGACATCACCGCGACGTTGATCGTGAGGTTCCGCGAAAGCGGCGCGAGGGGATACACCTCCACCATCTGGGCACCGAGGCAGTAGAGCGGGACCTGCGGACCCGGGATGTTGGTGACGATGATGTTGGCGAAGCGCTGCCCGTGCGCGGCGCGGGCCGCGAGCCCCAGCAACGTCGGTGCCGCGTACTCGGTGAGGCCGATCAGCGCCGCCGCACCCACCGCCTGCTCGCGCTCCTTCAGCTCGGCAGTGGCGGCGTGCACCGCGCGGAGACGCACCGTCGCGTCGGGTTCGCCGACGGCGAGCGGCACGAACATCGCCGAGATGCGGTTCCCGAGTTGCGTGCGCTCGCTCTCGTCGCGCACCGACACCGGACAGAAGATCTTCACCGAAAGGTCGCGGCGGAGCTCACCGCGCGCGTCGAGCAGTCGCGCGAGCGCGCCGCCGACACCCGCGAGCACAACGTCGTTGACGGTGCACCCGAACACCTTGCTCACCGCCCTCACGGGTTCGAACGCGACGCGCACGATCTCGATCCGGCGGCCGCGCCCGATGGGACCGTTGATGGAGAGCGTGGGTGCGATCGGGTCGGTGCCGACGAGCGAACCGATCGACCGCGCGAGCTGAGAAGCGCGGTCGATGACGTCGCGAGGCGCGGCCACGCCGCGTCGCGCGAGGCCGGCGAGCTCCACCGGTTGCCGGATCCGTTCGCACATGCTGTCGATCACCAACCGCGCCGGGTCGGGCGCCGGCTCCGGCTGCCATTCGGGTGCCTCGATCACCGTGGGCTCGCGCGAGAAGTCGAAGAGCGCGGTCGCGATGTCGATACCGGAGATGCCGTCGGTGAGCGTGTGGTGCGACTTGTGCACGAGACCGACATGGTCGCCACGGTCGACACCCTCGACGAACCACAGTTCCCATAACGGATGATCGCGGTCGAGGATCTGCTCCATCAGGCGCTCCGCGAGCGAGATCAGCTGGCGGCGTGACCCCGGCGCGGGCAGCCGGGTGAGCTTCACGTGGCGCGCGATGTCGAAGGTGGGATCGTCGACCCAGATCGGGCGACTCAGCCCGAACGGGACGTGCTCGACGCGGCGCCGAAAGCGCGGGATGAGGGACAACCGCGACTCGACGAGCGCTCGGACATCGCCGAGCCGGAAACGGCCGTCGGGCCCGTAGAACGGCTCCCGCTCCAGTACCGCGATCGCACCCACGTGCATCGGCGTCTCCGGCCGCTCGAGGTGCAGGAAGGTCTCGTCGAGGGCACTGAGCCGGTCGTGGCCGAGAGAGTTGGGGCGCGTCACCGCCGGGATCGTATGCCCGGGTGATCGGCCGTACTTCGGCCACTTCCGTGCGGTCCCTCATAATGAGGTAACCTCAGTACCTATGCACACCCAACAGGCCCTCACCGGCGAACAGGACCTCACGAGCCGGCTCGCCGAGGCCTTCGTCGGGGTCTCCTCGCAGCTCCGCCGGAACAGCGCACTACGGCTCGCTCCGCTGGGTCTCACGTACGCGCAGGCCCGGCTCCTGCGCACGATCGCCGGAGCGCTCCGCCCACCCCGGATGTCGGAGCTCGCCGCCGGGCTCGGCATCGTGCCGCGCTCCGCGACCACCGCCGTGGAGGCGCTCGAGACGGCCGGTTTCGTCGTGCGGGTGCCCGATCCCGACGACCGCCGCTCGGTGCTCGTGGCGCTCACGCCGGACGCCGAGCGCGCGGTGACACGCATCCAGTCCGCCCGCTGCGACGCAGCCGACGAGGTGTTCGCCGCCCTCGATGCCACAGAACGGGCCACCCTGCTCGCGCTCCTCGACCGGGTGGAGACGGGCCGATGATGCGCGGGGGCGGCGGGATGGGAATGGGGCGTCCGTCGTGGCGTCGCGACCAGAGCGTCCTCACCCAGGAGCTCACACCCGGGATCCTCAAGCGCGTACTCAAGCTCGCGCTCGGCTACAAGAAGATGCTCGCGCTGTTCCTGTGCCTCGTGACCGTCGACGCCGTGCTCGGGACCCTGAACCCGCTGATCCTGCGCGACATCATCAACAACGGCATCGGCGGGCACAACAGCCGCCTCGTCATCGAGCTCGCCCTGCTTGCCGCCGGGATCGCAACCCTCGACATGCTCGTCACGCTCATCCAGCGCTACGTGTCGGCGCGCATCGGAGAGTCGTTGATCTTCGACCTTCGCCGTCGCGTGTTCGGACATGTGCAGCGGATGCCGATCGCCTTCTTCACGCGCACGCAGACCGGCGCGCTCGTCAGCCGCCTGAACAACGACATCATCGGCGCGCAGCAAGCGTTCACGAACACGCTCGGTTCGGTCGTGAGCAACATCATCACGGTCACCATCGTGGTCGTCGCCATGCTCGCGTTGTCCTGGGAGATCACCGTCGCCTCTCTTGCGCTCCTTCCCCTGTTCGTGATCCCTGCGCGTCTGGTGGGCAAGAAGTTGCAGGCGATCACCCGCGAGGGCTACATGCTGTCCGCGGAGATGAACAGCACGATGACGGAGCGTTTCAACGTGTCCGGTGCGCTGCTCGTGAAGCTCTTCGGCACACCGGAGCTCGAGCAGCACGGATTCGAAGACAAGGCGGCGCGTGTTCGCGACATCGGCATTACCGCGAGCATGTACAACGGCTTCTTCTATTCGTCGATGTTCCTGCTCACCTCGCTCGCGACCGCGTTGGTCTACGGCTGGGGTGGCGTTCTCACGGTCAGGGGCGTCCTCGACATTGGCACGATCGTCGCACTCACCGCGTACTTGCAACGCCTCTACGGGCCGCTCAACCAGCTGTCGAGCGTGCAGATCGACGTGATGACCGCGCTCGTGTCGTTCGACCGGGTGTTCGAGGTGCTCGACCTCGAGCCGATGATCGACGACAAGCCCGGTGCGATCGACGTGCCGCCAGGTCCGGCTCGGATTCAGTTCGACCACGTCGACTTCCGCTACCCGCGGGCGGACGAGGTGTCACTCGCGTCGCTCGAGTCCGTCGCCGTGCTCGACCAGACGCCGAACCACCAAGTGCTGTCGGACGTCTCGTTCACCGTCGAACCGGGTGAGCTCGTCGCGCTCGTCGGCCATTCCGGGGCGGGAAAGACGACGATCAGCAACCTCGTCCCTCGGCTCTACGACGTGCAGTCCGGCGCGATCCGCATCAACGGTGTCGACGTGCGCGACGCCACGCTCGCGTCGATGCGCGAGACCATCGGTGTGGTCACCCAGGACGCCCACCTGTTTCACGACACCATCCGTGCGAACCTCGAGTTCGCGCGGCCGGAGGCCACCGAGGCTGAGATGCGCGACGCGCTCGGGGCCGCTCAGATCCTCTCCTTGATCGACGCGCTCCCCGACGGCCTCGACACCGTCGTGGGCGATCGCGGCTATCGCTTCTCGGGCGGAGAGAAGCAACGGATCGCGATCGCGCGCCTACTTCTCAAGGCCCCGCGGATCGTCGTGCTCGACGAAGCCACCGCTCACCTCGACTCCGAGTCGGAGGTCGCGGTACAGGCTGCGCTCGAAACCGCGCTCACGGGTCGGACGTCGATCGTCATCGCGCACCGGTTGTCGACGGTGCGCCATGCCGACAAGATCCTGGTGGTGTCACAGGGCGGCATCGTCGAGAGTGGCACCCACGACGAGCTCCTCGCGAGTGGCGGCGTGTACGCCGATCTCTACGAGACTCAGTTCAAGCGGCAGGCGACGATGGAAGAGCTGTCCGCTACGCAATGAGCTCGGGGAACTTGCACGGTGTGATGCCGTACTTCCGCGCGATCACCCGCGATCGCGCGTCGAGCGAGGCTGCCTTCTGGGCATACGACATCGCCGCGGGCTGGTCGCCCGCTCGGAACGAGACCCGCATCGCGTCGAGCTCGTCGATCGACTGGTCGACGAGCGCGATCCAGAGCTTGGCCACCCCCTCGTAGTCCTTCGGAGGCCGCAAAGCCCGCAAGGAGTCGACCGACTCGCGGTGGATCGCAACCACGCGCGCGGTCGCGCTCGCCAGACGCACCGCATGATCGAAGCCCGGACGCGCGACCCGCGCGATGGCCCGGTTGGCGCGAGCGCACACCGCGCTCGTCTCGCTCACGTACGCGCGCGCGCTCAGGCGAGCGCTGCCGCCGCCACAACCCCCCGTCAGGGCGAGCGCACCGGCGAGCCCGATTCCGATGATCCTCGTTCTCACGAACGACCCCTCCCCGCGGAGGGAGGGTACTGAAGGTGGTGGCCGGTACGCTGCCGCCGGTGAGCCGGACCGCAACCTGCGTGTGGCGCGTCGAGCCGACACTCGTGGTCTCCCTCGACGAGCACCTCGGACCGCCCGTCGACAGCTACGTCAACGGGACCCAGACCTGGCTGAGCGACGACGGGCCCGGCGGGATGACGCTCGAGTGGCGGCTGCATCCGGTTGCCGGGTACCGACCACCCGAGGGCCTGTCGCACTACGACCTCTGGGAGCAGGTGGTGAGCGCGCTGTCGGCCGGCATCGATGCCGACGCGCTGGAACTCGGCTCCGAGCACCGCACCTTGCGTTCGCTTTGGGACGGGCTCGAGTGCTTCGCCGCGTACGGTGAGGAGATCGAACCGGCGCCGCTCGCGCAAGCCGCGACCGAGGCAGTCGAACGACCACCCGACGCGTCGGGTCTGGTCGACCACGACCGCATCGGCATCGTGTGGGAGCAGGCAAAGGGCACGGTCTCGATCGTCGAGATGCTGCTCGCGGAACTCCGGACCCGCGCCGATCCGGCATGACAAGATGAGCACCGTGGATCGCGAAGGACTCGCACGCGAGATCTACGACCGAACGCACCTCACCGGTGAGTTCGTCCTGCGTTCCGGTGCCGTGAGCAACGAGTACTTCGACAAGTACCTCTTCGAGTCCGACCCGGTGCTGCTCCGCAGCGTCGGCGAAGCGCTGGTGCCGCTCGTCCCTGGCGGGACCGAGGTCCTCGCGGGCCTCGAGCTCGGCGGGATCCCGCTCGCCACGATGCTGTCGCAGCTCACCGGCCTCCCCGCGCGGTTCGTGCGCAAGGAGGCGAAGATGTACGGCACCTGCCGGCTCGCCGAGGGCGGCGAGGTGGACGGACGCCGGCTCACGATCGTGGAGGACGTCGTGTCGTCGGGCGGGCAGGTGATCCTGTCCACCCAGGAGCTCCGCGAGCGTGGCGCGATCGTCGAGCACGCGGTGATCGTCATCGATCGCCGCGGCCCTGACCACCAGCGCCAGCTCACCGACGCGGGGATCGACGTGCACGCGCTCTTCACGATGGACGAGCTGAAACGCGCAGGAAGTTAGTTACCCGCCCGCGAACACCGGTCGCGAAACGGTTCCGCAGAACCGCCCGTACCAGCATCCAGGGCGATGTATCGGCCTGGGGACACCCCGCTTACCACGGTTCACAGAGCCGCAGCCTGGCAACCTGTCCGGATGGCTGCGGAAGTGCCTGATGGACAGGTGGTGCTGCCCCCGGCTGTCGCGGCGAGCGCAGCAGGTCAGCAGCTGCGGCTTGTGTGGCAGAACGAGCTGGGTGGCCAGACCTACGAGGTGGGAACGGGTGCCGAACGGCGCTTTGTGAAATGGACGCCGGCCGCGAGCGGCATTGACGTGGCGAACGAGGTGATCCGCCTCGCGTGGGCAGCGAACTTGGCGCGCGTGCCGCGCGTGTTGGATCACGGTACGGACGAGCTGGGAGCTTGGATCATCACCGCGGGCCTCCCGGGTGAGAACGCAGTCACCGATCGATGGAAGTCAGAGCCTGCGACAGCCGTGATCGCGATCGGCCAAGGCTTACGCGCCTTGCATGACGAACTTCCCGTCGACACATGTCCCTTCTCGTGGTCGGTCGAGCATCGCCTGATCGCGACGCGCCAGCTCGCTGAGCTCGGGCGTCTCGACCCGACGACGTGGGATCCGATCCACCAACCACTTGGGATCGCCGGAGCATTCGAGCTGCTGAGAGAACCGCCGTCGATCGACAAGCTGGTCGTCTGCCACGGCGATGCCTGCGCACCCAACACGCTGCTGACGGACGACGGCCAATGGTCGGGTCACGTCGATCTCGGTGCGTTGGGCGTCGCTGACCGATGGGCGGACATCGCGGTCGCGACCTGGAGCACCGAGTGGAACTACGGACCAGGATGGGAGAACACGCTCCTCGGCGCATACGGAATCGCCCCCGATTCCGAGCGGACACGCTTCTACCGCCTGCTGTGGGATATCGGAGACGCGTCGGACGTGCTGAGAAGGGCCGCGCACTGACGAGGACAACACCACGCCTAGCTTCGCGATCCGAACGGGTAACCCCCGCGCGTCTCGTTATTGCTCTTCGCCTCCGCGCCAGGGCGGTGTGCGGGGTGGCTCGAAGCTGCACGGGAG
>CAAGKR010086708.1_pt1 | contig 17544 bp, 16 predicted proteins | sample 2556971 | NCBI WGS metagenome assembly CAAGKR01 (sample SAMEA5207829, study PRJEB30636) | soil metagenome | biome: forest; feature: boreal; material: soil | place: USA | collected 2011-09 | depth 1 m | reverse complement strand
GGCAGCGTCTCGTCGAACAGCACCCTCCAGGCGTCGCGGTCGGTGTCCAGGAACTCGAAGAACGCGAGCAGCCCCGCGCGCAGCGCGTCAGCGGGAGTGCTGGTCGGGGTGACGGCGTCCACGACCGTCCGTACCAGCAGCTCCCCCGCGGGCTCCATGCACGCCAGATAAAGGCGCTCCTTGTTGCCGAAGTATCTGTAGAGCAGCGGCTTGGTGACGCCCACGGCGTCGGCGACGTCGTCCATCGTCACCCTGGCGTAGCCGCGCTCGGCGAACAGCGCGTGCGCCGCCTCGAGCGTCTGGCGCTCACGCTCGGCGCGCGGCAGACGCGAGCGCTGCGGGAGGCTGCGGGTGTGACGGCGGCGGCGCCCGAGGGAGGTCATCGCCCGATGTTACCAGGCTATAAACTTATACCCGAGTAACTATTCGTGGGCTAGGGGTGTGGGGTGCATTTATTCGATCGGGCGTGGTTTTACGCGGCGCGGCTGTACTCGTGGATGAGGCCGCCGAGCCGGTCGTGTCTGCGGATCGCGGCGGCTGACGGGCTTGCCGTTGTTGGCGGCGGGTGCCGGGGTTCGGGAGGGGCGAGCCCGAGCGCACGGTGCGGCCTATGGATGTTGTAGTGCTCGACGAACTCCCGCAGAACATGCTGTAGGTGCCGGCGGTTTACGATCAGCAGCCAGTCAAGACACTCCCGTCGGATGGTGCCGACGAACCGCTCGCAGGTCGCGTTGGCCTTCGGTGCTCGGACCGGCGTACGGATCACCCGGATCGCGTCGGTGCTGAACACCGTGTCGAACGCGCGCGTGAACTTCCCGTCGTTGTCACGGATCAGGAACTCCAGGCGCCCGTCGCGCTCCGGGAGCGAGAACACGAAGTTCCTGGCTTGCTGCGCCGTCCATGCGCCGTCCGGGTGCTCGGTCATACCGGCGAGGTGCACCCGCCTGGTCGAGAGCTCGATGAAAAACAGCACGTAGATCCGCCGCAGGGTGATCGTGTCGACCGTGAAGAAGTCGCACGCGATCACGCTCTGAGCTTGCCCGCGGATGAACTCGCGCCAGGAGATCCCGCCGCGCTGGCCGGCCGGCCCGATCCCGGCTCCCATAAGGATGTTGCGGACGCTCGTCTGGGAGACCTGGACGCCGAGCCCGATCAGCTCACCGGTGATCCGCCGGTATCCCCATCGCGGGTTCTCGCGAGCGAGCCGCACGATCAACTCGCGAACCTCACAGGTGACCCTCGGGCGCCCGGGACGCCGTCCCGGATAGGTCCAGCGGCGAGCCACGAGCCGGCGGTGCCACGCCAGCAGCGTTCCCGGGGTCACGAAGAACAAACGCCAGCGCTCACGCGGGAGCAGCCTGCTCGCCGCCGCCAAGAACGCGCGGTCCGCGGGCCGCAATGCCGGGCGGGCAACCTGTCGGCGCAGGACCGCGACCTCGTGGCGCAGGACGACGATCTCCAGCTCCTTGAACTCAGACGAGCGAAAACACAGCAACACGAGCGCCATCAAACGCCCCAACAGCACGTACAGCAACGACGCCAGCACCAGCCCCTCCCCTGATCGACCGAGCCAGCGACACTACGGCCTCGAGCGCCCAAAACGCCCGTGCCAGCGTGCAGGATCGAGTTTATGCACCCCACAAGTTCCCCTCCGAGCACCGAAAGCGGATCAGGACGACGAACCTGCTCGAGCGCACGTTCGTGGAGGTCCGCCGGCGCACCAAGGTCATCGGCCGCTTCCCCGGCGAGACCTCGGCCCTCACGCTCATCTGGGCCGTGCTGGAGCTCTCATCCCGCGGCCTCCGCTTGAGGGGGATGTTATGCGGCGATCACCTCCTGTGTGTTCGCGGTGGCTGGGCGGAGGCGCTCGATCTCTGCGACGGTCGCCAGATCCGCGACACCGCGCTCCCGCCAGCTACACCCAGGCAATTTCACCCGGCAACTGGGACGCGACCCATCAAGCGATCACAGATCACACGCTGGCTCGCCGACGCCGAGTTGATCTCGTGCCCGACGAGAGCTAGTGTCGCCGCGACCGCTACCAACGACCGGGCGTGGAGAGGAGAGAACTGATGCCGCCTCGTCGTCTGTCCGCTGCCTCGCGTAGATTTCATCCAGCCGTGGCAGAGACTTCCATCACTTCCAGACCTTCCAAGACAAGGCAGGAGCCCGGCCAGTCTGGTCGACGACGCGTTTCAAAGGTAGTGGCTCGTGCCGGACCCAGTCCGCACGGGCGGCGCTTCGCGGCCGTGCGTGCCGTGCAGGCGCAGCGCGCTTACTTTGTCACTGCGTGTCCGCTTGGTCTCGTGTCCGAGATCCTGAGCTTCGACCTGCCGGACTTGCCTCCCCAGCTTCGCGCGCAGCGCGTGTTGAACAAGGCCCGGATCCCGCAGATCGCACGCTACCTAACCTCGAACCCCACGTCATATGTGCTCTCTGCGATCACCGCATCGATTGACGCTGACGTGCATTTCGAGCCGCAAGGGCTTCTACGGGACGGAGTTCGCATCGGAGAGCTGACGATCCCAGCCGGGGCCCGGATCCTCGTTAACGATGGGCAACATCGACGAGCCGCGATCGCACAAGCACTGCGAACAATGCCAGAGCTCGCTCAAGAGTCAGTACCCCTTGTGCTGTTTCTCGATGCCGGACTGTCTCGAAGCCAGCAGATCTTTGCCGATCTCAATAGACACGGAATCCGTCCAACCACGTCGCTTAACGTCCTCTACGACCACCGCGACTGGATCGCAAAGCTGGCACGGAAGGTCGCAGCGGAGATCTGCCCGTTCGACAAAATGACCGAGCTCGAGAAGTCAAGCCTGTCGAACCGCTCGTCAAAGATGTTCACCCTCAGCGCTATCCATCAGTCGACCGCCGCGCTGCTCCGCCACCGGCGCGACCAACAGCTTGACGACCGAGACGAAGAGATCGCGCTGACGTACTGGAAAATCATCGGTGAACTCATCCAAACGTGGGGGTCTATCGATAGGACGGCCGCCGATCTCCGACATGATTACCTTCACGTGCATGCAGTCGCTTTGCACGCTCTCGGTACAGTCGGGGGAGAGCTCGTTCTGCACTTCCCCAACGACTGGCAGGCACGGCTAGGACGTCTGGCAAACATTGACTGGTCCCGGTCGAACCTGCAGTGGGACGGGCGAGCGATTCGCAACGGACGCATCAGCAAGGCCGGCCCCAGCTTGATCCTGACTGCGAACGTCCTGCGTGCGCAGGCAGGGCTGGAGCTCTCGCCGACCGAGAGAGGTCTAGAGGAAACCCTCCCGAAGGAGCACCGTGTCGCGGCCTAAACCTGCAACGCCAACGCTTTACGAGCAGAGCCTTGAGGAGATCAGACGGGTCTATCTCGCCGATGAGCGTCCGTGGGTAATCGGTTTCAGCGGCGGCAAGGACTCGACGGTCACGCTGCAACTCGTGTGGTATGCGCTGCGCGGCCTCAAGTCAAGCGAGCGCCGGAAGCATGTCTACGTGATCTCCGGCGACACCCTCGTCGAGACCCCGGTGATCATCGACTACCTCACCGACGCTCTTACCCTCATCAATGAGCACGCCGAGCAAGAGGGTCTTCCGCTCTCGGCGCACAAGGTCATCCCGACGGTAGAGGAGTCATTCTGGGTCAACCTTATCGGCAAGGGCTACCCGGCACCCACGAGCCGCTTCCGCTGGTGCACAGCACGCATGAAGATCAGTCCGGCAAACCGCTTTATCCGCGAACGCGTCGCTGAGCACGGCGAGGTGACGCTAGTGCTCGGCGTCCGCAGTCAGGAGAGCGCTACGCGGGCGCAGCTCATGAGCCTGCGTCGAATCAAAGACTCGCTGCTGTCTCGACACTCGACGTTGCCAAACGCATTCGTCTACACGCCAATTAGTGACTATTCGCTTGATGACGTCTGGACCTACCTGCTGCAAGTTCCCAATGCGTGGGGGCGAGACAACAACGATCTGCTGGCGCTCTACCGCAACTCGTCTGCCGGGGAGTGTCCACTCGTCGTCGACACGACGACCCCATCTTGTGGAAGTTCACGTTTTGGTTGCTGGGTGTGCACCGTCGTTACAAAAGACAAGGCGATGGAGGCAATGATCGACAACGGTGAGGAGTGGCTTGAACCGCTACTCGAGGTGCGTGACTTTCTCGCTGAGACACAGGACCCCAAGCGAAAGGTCGAGGTCCGCGACCACGTCCGCCGCAACGGGCAGGTGATGCTGAAGGACTACGGTGATACCGATGATCCGTTCGTGCGCGGGCCGTACACCCTCGAGTTCTGCCAGGAGGTGCTACGCCGGCTACTCCGCGCAGAGCGCGCGTCGCGTGAGGCGGCCCCGAAGGATCAGGAAGTGGGGCTCATCAACGAGAGCGAGCTTTTGGCGATTCGGCGCATTTGGCGAAACGAGCGCCATGACTGGTCGGACTCGCTGCCGAAGATCTTTGAGGAGGAGACCGGCGAAGTGCTCGACCTGCCAGACGATGACCAGGCGGCACCAAACGCTGACGACGAGGCGCTGCTGGCTGAGCTAACGGCTAAGCACGAGCTCCCGCTTGGTCTAGTCAAGCGTCTGATCGACACCGAGCGTGACCTGCAAGGTCTACAACGACGGTCACGCATCATGGATCAGCTCGGGACGGTGCTAACGCAGGAGTGGCGAAGCGAGGCTGATCTCATCGCGGAGATTGTGCGCGAGGAGGCAAAGGCGTGATTTTCAAGACACTTGAGGTCGAGAACTTTGGCCTTTATGCCGGCCGTCAGTCACTGAATCTGCAGACGACGCGCGGGCACCCGATCGTGCTGGTCGGGGGAACAAACGGCGCCGGAAAGACAACGATCCTGGAAGCCTTTACATTGTGTCTGCATGGTCGTCGCGCGCTCGGACCGCGTGTGGCACAGCAACGCTACGAGGCCCACATTCACTCACGGCTTCACTCCGGACCCGATGTGGGGACTGCATCAGAAGCTGAGGTCGCACTCCTCTTCGAGCATGTTCACGGCGGACACTCTTGCGACTATCTTGCAAGCCGACGCTGGCGGCGACTGGCGAGCGGGCGGATCCGCGAGACCTTGACGCTCAGCGTCGACGGAGACGAGATAGATGACCTGAGTGAGGCAGGGCGCCAGGATTTCCTTGATTCATTGCTTCCGCCTGGGCTTGCCGGTTTCTTCCTGTTCGATGGCGAGGAGATTCAGACGCTCGCCGACGATGAGAACGGTGAGCAACTTGCCGATGCGGTCAAGCGACTGCTAGGCCTTGACCTAATCGCCCAGCTCCAGACCGATTTGCGTCGCTTCGCTGGTCTCGCCTCAACAAAGAAGGGAAGTGCAGACGTACGAAGGCTGAAAGCAGCCGAGCCGGCAGTGGGGCAGGCACAGGAGCGCGTTGCAGCGGTGCTTGAGCAGCGAGCAGATCTACAGGCGCGCCTGGACCAACTTGTGGCGCGAGTCGAGCGCGTGCGAGAGCGGCTGGCGCGCGAGGGTGGCACGCTCGCAGGTGAGCGGGCGACGGTTGAGTCCGACGCGCGTAAGGCGGCCGCTGAGGTCGCGGGTGCCGAAGAGGAGCTGCGCGGCTTGATCGCTGGTGTGCTCCCATTCGCAATCGCTCAGGGGATCGCCGATGACGTCGAGCGTCGGCTTGGGCTCGAGCAGGTAGCCGAAGAAGACGAGATCGTTGTGCGGCGGATTGCAACGGCCACCCCAAAGCTCAAACGTAAGCTCAAGACTGATGCCGGCAAGCCGATCCCTGAGCTTTTGCGCGAGTTGCTGGGCGTAAGGGCCGAGTTGGCCGCGCCTCGCCTTCACGACGTGAGCGCGGCCGAGCGGGCGGTGCTGCTTGACCAGCTGCGCGTGATTCGCGATGGCGTTCGAGCAGACGCGGCGCGTCTGGCGAAACGCCTGCGCCGCGCGCAGAGCCGCCAGGAGCGGGCAGAGCGCCAGCTTCAGCGCGTGCCGGACGACGAAGCGCTCGCACCGCTGATCGAGGAGCTCCAGGCGACCGAGCGAAAGCTCGGCGCGCTCACTGGTGAAATGGCTCGCCTCGACGAGGAGCGTCGCCAGGCTGATCACGAACTGAAGGTGGCCGAGCGCGAGCTTCGTCGGGCTGAGGAAGCAGCGGCCAAACGGAACAAGGGACTCCAGTCGGCGAAGCTTGCGCTCCGAACCGTCGCGCTACTCGAGGAATACGGCGAGCGCGCTGAACATCGGCGGCTCGAGCAAGTTGCGCTTGACGCCACGCGCTACTTCAATCGACTCTCGCGTAAGGGCGAGCTACTCAGCCAGATCCGGATCGATCCGGAGACGTTCTGCGTCCACGTTGTCCGCTGGGATGGGGCGGAGTTGCCGAAGGACCGGCTCTCGGCTGGCGAGAAGCAGTTGTTCGCAATCGCGATTCTTTGGGCGCTTGCGAAGGCGTCGCAGCGGCCGCTTCCCGTTGTCGTAGATACGCCCCTCGCCCGGCTCGATCATGAGCATAGGCGCCGAATCTTGCGCGAGTATCTTCCACACGTCAGCCACCAGGTCATCGTGCTCTCCACCGACACGGAGGTTGACGTTGCCGCGGCCGCCGAGCTTGAGTCGGTGACGGCACGACGGATCTTTCTGCGCCACAACGTCAACACGGCCTCGACGTCGGTCGAGGAAGGGTACTTCAGTACGTCGGAGGAGGCTGTAGCCGGTGCTCGCTAAGAAGATCCAGCTCGACGAGGCATCGACCGTGATCCTACGGACCATGAAGGGGCGAACGGGGCTGACGCATCAATATCTCTGCCGGCTCGCATTCTGCCTCTCGCTCAGCGAGCCAGGTCATCCTGACCCGGCGAGCTACGACGAGCGCGGGATCGAGTTCAACCGCTACACACTCACCGGTGAATGGGACCGTCTCTTCGTTGCCTATCTGCGCGAGTGGCTCGCACTCAAGCAGCCAGCAGCAACTCAGGATGAGGGCATGTGGTTCCGAGCCCACGTCAACCACGGCCTTACGGTGCTGCAGAAGCGCGTCCGGACACTCGCTGACGTCACGGACCTCGTCGCGTTGTGAGACCGATCTACCTCGACTACAACGCGACCACCCCAGTCGACCCGCGTGTCGTCGAGGCGATGCTCCCGTACTTCGGTCCGAACTTCGGCAATGCCGCGAGCATCGACCATTTCTACGGCCACGAGGCTGAACAAGCCGTGGAGCACGCCCGGGAGGACGTCGCATCCCTCGTCGGCGCCGCGCCGGAGGAGATCATCTTCACTAGCGGCGCCACCGAGGCCGACAACATTGCAATCCTAGGCACGCTCGCGCGGGCAAACCAAGACGCCGAGCTAGTAGTCAGCGCCATAGAGCATCCCGCGGTGCTCGAGCCGGCCTCTCGGCTCGGGGTACGCACAAGAATCGTGCCCGTGTCCTCAGACGGAATAGTCGACCCAGCTGAGGTCAAGCAGCGCCTCACCCCAAAGACCGTGCTCGTCAGCGTGATGGCGGCTAATAACGAGACGGGGGCGATTCAGCCGACCACCGAGATTGGACGCATCTGCATCGAAGCCGATGTTCCATTTCACAGCGACGCCGTACAAGCCGCGGGGCGCGTCGGAGTCGATGTCGATGAGGCACAGGTCTCGCTCCTCTCGCTCTCCGCACACAAGCTCTACGGGCCAAAGGGGATAGGCGCGCTCTACGTCCGGAGACGTGGGCGGCGGGTCAAGCTCGCGCCGCTTCATTATGGCGGAGGCCACGAACGAAACCTACGGCCGGGGACGGCCAACGTGCCGGGGATCGTCGGCTTTGGACTCGCAGCTCGACTGGCTCGCGAAAGCCGCGAGGCCGAGCTGACGCGCGAGCAAGATCTCAAGCAGCAACTGGTTTCCGCGCTAGAGCCGATCGGTGGTGTGGAACTTAATGCACCGCTTGAACGGTCATTGCCGCAGACCGTCAACGCCCGAATAAGGGGTGTCGGTGCACGAGCCCTAATGCACGCGACCCGAGACGAGCTGGCGTTCTCAAGCGGGTCAGCCTGTGCGACCACCAAGGCCGAGCCGTCCCACGTACTGTGTGCCCAGGGCATCCCGCCTGAGGCCGCGAGTGAGTCTGTGCGCCTAAGCTTCGGACGCTTTACGACAGCAGAGGAGATCGCGCATGCAGCCACGTGCCTCGTGCGCGCGGCACACGACCTACGCCGCATCTCTGATCGCGCAGCCTGAACTGCGCGCCGCGAGACGACTCCCGACGTCGCCGTAGGCCCTATCCGCCCCACTCGTGGGTTGCCTCTCCAAGCGAAGGTCGCGCTTCGATACCGAGTCGGCGCGCAAGCTCCCGAGCGAGCTGCACGCCTCTCCCGCGCGTGTTGTCAGCAACGACATACCGTGCGCCCGTCGCCCGAACATACTCAAGCGTCCCCTCAAAATCCGCGTGGTTCGAGAAGGCGACCCGATAGGCCCGCTCTGAGTACTCAAGGACTGGACTATCGGGCGCAGTCATATACGCACTTAGCGAGATCGTCGAGCCGACGGGGTCGACCGGCTTGCTATCTCCCTTCCCATAAAAAGTGATAGACCTCTCCGGTTTGTCTTCCGCTGCAACGGTAGCTTGAACGTCGATCGCATAGCCAAACTGCCGATATACCTCGACCTCGGAGCAGAGCCGCGAGCTGGCAAGCAGAGGGCACGTGACATTGCCGGACAGAACCTGTAGGGCCCGCTGAATCGTACCGCGGTGCGCGAACACATGTACCGGGCCGAACCGGAGGCGATCGATCACCAACTCCAAGAAGCGCTCCTCGGCTTCGTCCTGCGAGTACATGCGCAGGCTCTGCGGTGACCCATATGTACTGTCGACAACGAGTGCATCAACCTCGATCACCCACTCAAGTGGCCATTGGAAGTCGCCGGAATAACCCAAGCGAGGCATTCCAGGTGGAGTGACAGCGACCTGGACAGAGCCAAGCATGTGTCCACTTGAGAGAAGGGCGATCTCCGTCCCTCCATCGTTGAAGGTGGCCGGAGGCTCAAAGACGGTGATGTTCTGGCGGTAGGGGATGTCGGCGTTGAGGTCCGCCACCAAGAGGGCGTAAGTAGCGCCGCTAGTTACGATTTGTTGATTGCCCTTGCTGGTCTCGAACTCCAGCATGTGATCGGCATGAATATGGGTCTGAATGCGGACATCACTTGAATAGTGGAAGCCGTCACAGGAGATGCGCGGCCCGAGCAGGACCGCACCCGACGCCGCGACATCTAGCGGATATTCGATCGTCACGCCAAGCCGAGCTGCTGGGCGACCGCCGAAGATATGATGGTCTCGAAATCTCCGAGCCTGCGCATCGCGTCGGCAACGTCATCATCGCCGGCGATCACAAAGCCCGTTGGAGTGAGACGCACCGACGCGTGTTGCTCTCCGATCAGCGCACATAGTGCCGCCGACAGGAGGGTATTCCGCTCCCCCTGCCCGAGTGCTTCTATGCGCCGTTCCGCCGTCGGGACCGAGAGCATGCCGATGAAGACATGGCGTCGCTCGACTATTGGCCGCAGCGCGAGGATTTCGCTGATCGCCTCACGAGGGTCGATCCCGCCGCGTGTGCTCCGTTGCACAGCCTGCTTGACCTCGCTCGAGGAGAGCCCGCGGGCGAGGACCTCACGGGCAGCTGGCTTCTGGAGGGCGTTGGGGAGGCGAGCGAGCTCGGTAGCTGCAGTGAAGGAGAGCGTCGTCTCCGACCGGCGCCACGCCACGGTCGCCTGCACTGAGGGCGGCAGCTCAAGAAGCCTAAGAAACCGCTTGACCATGTCGGTCCCCACGAGGCCAGCGGCACTCGCACATTGGGCAAGGCTCGCTCCGGCGCCAGCGGCCTTTTGGAAGAGTTGGGCGACATCTACTGGCGAGAGCCGGCGCTCACCGCGATGCGTGCCGATAGAGACGAGCAGATCGCGGCGCTCCTCCTGGGTTAGCGGAACGGTCAAAACTCAAAGCCCCGACCCTGCAGGCCCTCGTTGATAAGCGCGGCCGCCGCGTCATCCTGTGTGGCCCCCTCGTCCTTCGCGAATTGCTGAAGCGCCCGATGAGCCTGGGCACCCAGTGTGACGACCACCTGGGTTACTCGCGTCGTCTCCTTCGCGGACTCGATGATGTCATCCACCGCGCGAGTCGGCTGATCCTCGCGCTCCCGTACGATCCGGTCTCGCTGAGCTCCGCTCATCCCCGCCATCTCCTTTGCGAGCTTGACGGCGTCGTCGGCGCTATATTCGGTGATGCTTGCCGCGTCTTGTGCTCGTAGGGCGACGTTGAGCCCCACCTCGTCACGGTCGACGAGGTCCTTGAGCTCATTCTGCAAGCGGTCGTACTTGACGTACTGGCGCACCTCGTTGTAGGGCAGACCCGTTTCTTGGGCTACGTCCTTCATTGTCCCGTACTTTTTGTACAGCGCTGTGCAGACGTCAATCTTGTCGCGACGGCTGATGTCCCGACGCATCATGTTCTCAGTCAGCGACAAGACCTTCGCGTCGATCTCGTCGATTCTCTCGTCCAAGATCTGAGCGCGGATCGTGGCACGGCCCAGCTCCTTGTGTGCAAGGAAGCGCCGCTGGCCGAGGATGATCTCATACTTGCCCGCGTCATCTGCGGGTCCGACGACGATTGGCTGGAGCAGACCCTTCTTATCGATACTGACGACAAGCTCGGCGATGCCCGCCGCCACGTCACGTAGACGAATCTGGCCGAATCCAATCGCGAGCTTGTCGAGCGGTATCTCTTTGGTATCAATGATCTTTGCCAACGGTCCACCTCACTTATCGAAGAATACGATGAAGCTCATCGTGGCTGAGTCCGAGATGAGCTTCCCAATCAGGCTGATTAACGTAGGCGTCAAACAGCTCCTGCTTCTCGGAAAGCACTTCCTCTATCCGTTGTTCAACAGAATCAGTGACGAGGAAGCGAAAGACATGAAGTGGTCTGTCCCTGCCGAACCGGTGGGCGCGGTTGATCGCCTGTTCCTCGGTCGCGGGATTCCACCACCGATCAAATAGCACGACCGTAGACGCCTCTTGAAGATTCAGGCCCACGGCGCCAGCGCGAAGTGAAGCGAGCAGAGCAAGAGGACCGGGGCGGCCTCGGAACTCAGCGAGAACACGGTCCTTCTCGAAGTCCGTGAGGCCGCCATGGTAGAGCAGCGTTTGCATGCCAAGCTTCTTGCGAAGGAACTCGAGCGTCGTTACGTATTGTGAGAAGACAAGCAACTTGTCATCGGGATCGATGAGGTTCTCGCATACGACGCGAAGGGCCTCGAGCTTCACCGACTCACCGCTCTCGATCTCCATGTTGCAGAGTTGCTTGAGCTTGGTGATTAGCGCCAACGCGTTGCCAGCCCAAGTCGGCGTTTGACCCGTGAGATCGCGGCGCTCACGCCATAGCATGTCGTAGCATCGACGCTGTTCACCGGTCAGCTCGAGCGCAATATCCTGCACGATGATCGGAGGAAGCTCGCTCAACACCTCGCTCTTCGTGCGTCGCAACATGAACCCTTGGACAGCCGCGATCATCTCAGATCTGCTCATCCCGGCGGTCACCGTGCCAGGCCTGAGGTACTGAAAGATCGCTGCTACGTCAGCTGGCGTATTTTCGAGCGGAGTACCCGTGAGGGCCCATGCTCGGTCGCGAGGAAGAAGACGGACGCTAAGCGCCGTGGACGAGTCCGCATTCTTAATTCGCTGCGCCTCATCGAGAAGGGTAACGCCGAACCTCAGGCCGGCAGGTAGAGCGTGCACATCCGTTCGGAGCTGATCATAGGACGTAATAAGCACCGGGATCGGGAGGATGTAGTAGGCGCGTCGGTCTTGGGCGGTGCCTTGGATCACGCGAACCGTGAGTCCGGGAGCCCAGGTGTGGAACTCTCTGAGCCAGTTGAGTCGCAGCGAAGCGGGCGCCACGATGAGAGCGCGTTCGCTGTCAGTATGCGTGAGCGCCGTCTTGAGCGCCACGATGGCCTGGACAGTCTTCCCGAGGCCCATCTCATCTGCCAGTAACGCACCGCCGCGCTCCTCGAGGAAACGAACACCCTGACGCTGATAGGGCCGAAGGCTATCCGGGCTGCCCGCATCCACGAGGCTGGGAGATGATGTCGACGACTGGGACACAGGCGGAGCCTAAGCGAGAGAGGACGGGATCATGCGATGAGGGGCCCCTGCCAGAGCTGAATACACGAACGGGGATTGAGCCTACCGGGGCTCTCGGTAGCAGCTGGAGGTCGGCCAGGGGCGGATCATATGTGTGGGCGTGGCGGACGGTCACGTGAGCGCTTGAGTCGCTTAAGCCTCGGCTCGAGCGGCAACGGCCGTCGCGCGGTCGCAGCCAAGACCCGAGTCTGGCCTCGGCTAACCAAGCTTTATGGCGGCTCGCAGGCGCTCCGGTCCGCGGCCGCGCCGGACGGCACCAGCGTAGTCGTCGGCGAGCAGCCGTACTCGTAGGCTGGCGACCCGTGCCTCGGTAACCGGGATGCTGTCCTCATCGACGACTACCTCGGCGAGATAGTCCAAACACGCTCGCAGTAGGCCAGCAAATGGCTGTAGGGTTGCTGCCAGCGCTTTGGCACGCTGCGGCTGGCCGCGGTGCACCACCAGGTTTCGGACGAGGTAGGCGCGAGCGGCCACAGCGCTGAAGCGATCGTGAACGCGGTCAAGGTCCTCTTGGAGGCACCGCTGCGTGTCCCAGAACAGAACCTGGTGCGTCCGTAGACAAGTTAGTGCGTGGTCATCGCCGCGTATTCCCTCGAGGACGTCAGATGTCTGTGTTGCAATGAGCTCTAGTGCCCAGTCGGCATCTGACTGTCCGAGGTCTGGCTCGCCGAGCTCCAGGTCGCGATAAGCGCGACCCAGCCAGTCCAGCAGGTCGCGGGTGAACAAGTACTGGGCAAGTCCGGCCATGACCTCAGCGGCACCAGCGCCCGTCTCGGCGGCCACGCCGGAGAACACCGCCTCGGCAACCGTCCACAAGTCGGCGATGGCCGCTCCCGGGATGCTCGCGCGCGCTTGTACCAGCTGGATGAATGCGTCCCCGAGAACGGAGGGCTCAGCCTCCTCCACCTGCTCCTGCTCCTGAGTCAGACGCTCTTGGTAGGCCGCGATCCGGACCGGCATTAGTTCCATGGGCTTGGGACGGTCAAGGGCATGGACTCTTGGGGGCGGCCCTTCGTAGACGAGGACCGTTTGTCTGAGGGTGACGTCGCCACCTTGCAGCCGCCACAAGCTGCGTTGGATTGCGAACCACTCGAGTGCACGATCCATTGCCGCCTCAGGATCAGCTGCGCGGGGAACCCTGACAACCATCGCGCCCTTTGGATAATCGCGGAGCTCGTCGGGGGTCTCTGCGCCCCAGCCATCGATGAGGTGCTGGACTTCGTCCTCATTGTGCGTTTCGATCATGACCTTGATGTCGTCGGGGCGTCTCATATCGATCAGGCCGAGAACCACCTCCATATCTTGGGTCTCGGCCGCGCCCGCGAGCCCGAGCTCAAGCGCCTCGGTGAGCTTCTTGCCTTTGCTGAGCTCGATGCGTGTTCGCGCCGCAGCCCGTGTGCGCCACGCTCGCGAATGGCCGAGGTACATGAGCTCTGCATCCATCAGTTCGACCAGCTCGTCGAGGGCCAGGAGGTCCTTCCAGCCTTTCACCTTGGCCGCCTGGTGCTCAAGCTCCTCGTAGATCGCTCTCCGGTATGGCGGTTCAGCCAGCAGGAGAGTTGCCGCCGAGATCGTTCCGAACGTACGGCCGCCTGGCGTGTGGCCGCGCTCATCCGAGACGGCGGCGGTGAGCGCCTTGGCGAGATCCTCATAGCGTCGAGCAAGGAAGCTCCTCGGTCGCTCAAGCGTTCGCCGAGCCTCGCTGAGTAGCACCTTCAAGGCACGGTCGTCGAGTGCACCTTCATTCCGGGCCCGTGCGACGGCAACGAGCTCGTCGAGGCGCAACCGCAGGCCAATGCCGTGGCCGTTTGCCCACCACGGGCAGAGTCCGCCGGCGAGCTCCTCCCAGCGCAGAAGTACGTAGGCAGAGCCGCCTGGAAGCTCGGCGCGAGAGTCGGGATCTGTCGTCATGCGCGCTGCAAAAGCTGATCCAGGACGATGACGCGAAGGTGTTGTCTCCGCCCCAGACCTCGCAGCAGGAGCTCATGCGTGGCGCCGTCTGGGCCGTCCTTGGCTTTCGAGACGTCAATCTTGCTCTCCGCAAGTGCGGCGTCCTCCAGCGTCCAGAGCACGCCGAGCGTCACCGTCCCTGTGCGCTCCTCGCGCTCGAGTTCCTCGACAAGTTCGGTAGGACGCAACGCGAACAAAACGTGTAGCGGCTCATCATCGGAGTGCTCGGCCTCGGGCAAGAACATCAGGGCGTCACTCGGTCGAAAGACTCCGGAGGTCAGCGTGCGCATCGACGGAACGACGCCGTTGCGAGCCAGCATCTCGTGGAACAGAGCCACGACTCCGCTCGGCTTGTCCGGCTGCTTGAGGTAGGGGACATCGGCATCTAGGTCGGGAAGCCCGCGCGCCCTGCGAACGCGCGCCCGTAGGGCCGCCGTGCTGACAGCGCGGGCCGCCGTGATCGCCTCTCCGAGACGAGGCACGAGATATCGAAGGTCCTCTCGCCACGCCTCTTTGACCACGTCCGCGAGCATCGCTGGGGTGCGGCCCGCAAGCGTCTTTCGCCCAAGATCGAGCTTTAGCGCGTCATACTGCAGCAACACGAACAGCCGCCGCTCGTAGCCCCGCGGCTGGATCACACCCGCGGACAGCTGGACACCGGTCGGCATGTCTCGTGTGGCGACGAACATGCCCTGCCACTCCTGCGGTACCCAATGCTCCGACTCGCGCAGCGAGTCAAGATGCGCGGCCATCTCATTGCCATCGATCGTAAAGAGGTAGAGATCGACCGGTCCCCGCGAAGCCGTCATATGACGGCGGACATAGCGCATCGCTGCGCCCTGGGCCTTGCGTTCAACCTCCTCGGGCTCCATCGCGGAGAGTTCGTCGAACTCGAATATCTTTGCGGTTGGGTTATCGAGGCGCAGGAGATCCTCGGGTGTGGCGTAGCCATATTCGACGTTCACCGAGTCGTGCTTGCGTCCGTCCCCATCGCGATAACGCAGGGACACGTCGACCGGAAGCGGCCGCTGGCGTCCGAGCTTCTCGAACAGCATTGCCGTGTTGCCAATGGCAGTGCGGGTACGTAGGTCCCAGATCAGCTCCTCAAGACCCTTCTCAAAGATGTCGTCGTCGAACTGATCACCCTGAATGTCGCCGATAGAAACGGCGGTGTAGCGATTGGAACCGATCATGCGGTCCGGTGCCGAACGCTTCGGATAAGCGAGCGGGCGCGCGACCGAGCCGCCGGTGCGCACCCATCTACCGGCGTCGTCCACCCGAAGATCCCACCGCTCGCCTCCGTCGCAGGTACGCAGCCGGAACGCGTCTGAGGCCAGCACCAGGAAGCTGAGGCCGACCCCCTTCTCACCGCGCGAGCGTCCTCGCCGCGGGCGCGCGAGTCCCCCCTGCTTGAGCGTCACGTTCGGGGTCAACACCATCCCCAGGTCGTCTCGAGACATGCCGACACCAGTGTCGATCACGACGAAGCGCCGATCCTTGGCGTCGAACTCGATCGCCAGCTTGCGCGGCGCCTCGGGCTCGATCTCGCTGCGAGCATCGATGGCATCCAGGGCGTTCTGCACCGCCTCGGCCAGGAGATCGAGGGCGTGAGAGTAGCTAGCCAACACGTTCTCGGCCTCGATGAGCTGGCGAACAGCCTCGACGGTTGCTTGGGGTCGCGAGCCGAGCCAGTCGATCGGCTCTTCATCGTCGTGCGCCGGAGCCCCCCGCGCGGGTTTGTCTGCAGGACGCTTCGCCATCAATGGGCAGGCTACAGACCCAGAGCCCTCGCCCTCGCGGGCGGCTTCGAGCCAGCGCGCGCGAGCGACGACGCTAATACCCGGGTGTCCTTCGAGGACGAGCGAGGCAGGACGGTTCGCAAACCTTGAGCCCTACGTCGACTGCCACGAGTATTGTCGGCCCATGCCCGACTTCTCGCTCCTGCTCGATGCGCCCGACCCTCAGTGGGCCGAGCACGTGCGAGCCGTCATCCAGGGAGGCTCTAGACCCTATGGCGTGGTCGCCCGTGGGGGTTGACCGCCGGGGTAGGTAGGCCGGACGCTCCTCGCGGGGATTTGTCTGGCTGGAGACTGGCTCCGGCTGACCCCATATCAGTGAGGAGGTCCGGCCATGACCGGAATAGTGACGTGTGCAGGTCTCGATGTCCATGCCCGCTCGACCCACGCGGCGGCGATCGACATCGAGACGGGCGAGGTGGTGGGTGCGAGGTTCGGGCCGGGCATCGAGGAGCCGGTTGCTTGGCTGAGGGGTTTGCGTGCTCCGCTGCGTGCTTGCTATGAGGCGGGGCCGACCGGGTTTGGGCTCTATCGGGCGTCGACGTGCAGGTGATCGCGCCGGGCAAGACACCGAGAGGTCCCTCTGACCGGGTCAAGACCGATCGCAAGGATGCCGAACTGCTCGCGAGGCTGTTGCTGGCCGGCTCGTTGACCGCTGTCGTCGTTCCCTCGGTGCAGATCGAGGCGGCGCGCGAGCTGATGCGCGCGCACGATGCGTGCAGACGGGATCTGATGACAGCTCGCCACCGAGTCTCCAAGATGCTGCTGCGTCACGGCCAGGTCTATCCCCGTCCCTCGACGTGGACTGTTGAGCATCGGCGCTGGCTCTCGCGTCAGCAGTTCCAGGAGAGCGCCAGCGAGCTGGTGTTCGCGGACCTGATCGCCGCTACGGATGGGCTGACTGCGCGCAAGGCAGCGATCGCTGAGCGGCTCTCGCGCCTGGCGCTGGATGAGCAGTGGTGGCCGACGATCGCCCGGCTGCGGTGCTTCAGGGGCGTTGACACGTTGACCGCGTTTGCGCTGCATCTCGAGCTCGGCGGTGACTGGCAGCGCTTCGCCCGCGCAAGTGCGCTCAGCGCCTGGCTCGGGCTCGTGCCCTCGCTGCATCAGTCCGGCGAGTCATCTCACCAGGGCGCGATCACGAAGACCGGCTCGACGTTCGCACGCCGGCTGCTGGTCGAGTCGGCCTGGCACTACGGACGCAAGCCACGCGTCGGCGCGACGCTGCACAGCCGCCAGCAGGGACAACCCGACCACATCCTGCAGATCGCCAACCGAGCACAACACAGGTCGCACCGGGTCTATCACCGCATGCGGGCACGCGGCAAGCCCCACAACGTGACCATCGTCGCCTGCGCTCGCGAGCTGGCGTGCTTCCTGTGGGCAGCAACAACGATCGACTAACGCCAGCGAACAGCTCTACCGGTCGGGAGGCCGGGGCGCCGGGCCACACGCGGCCGGCACGCGCGACACAGCTATGGGCAGCACCCCACCAGGAGTGCCCACGCCCGCTCCTAGACAGCGCTCGCCGGCAGCACGAAACCGGGCCCCGGGGTGACCAATCCCCGCATCATCAGACTGGCGAGGTTGTCCCGTTCGCCGTGGAAGTTCGTGGCGACGGTCGGGTGTGATGGTTACACGGTGACGGCGAT
>CAAGKR010497406.1_pt1 | contig 17551 bp, 7 predicted proteins | sample 2556971 | NCBI WGS metagenome assembly CAAGKR01 (sample SAMEA5207829, study PRJEB30636) | soil metagenome | biome: forest; feature: boreal; material: soil | place: USA | collected 2011-09 | depth 1 m | reverse complement strand
GGATCCCGGTCCCCGATCCGCCGCGCTACGCACGCTGCATCGCCGCCGCGGACGTGGCGCAGGCGCGGCTGAAGCGCCACCGGCCCCTCTCCAAGCGCCGGCTGCGACAGCGCTGCGCGCGCGTCTACAGCCAGCTCAGGGACCAGGCGCTGGCGTTCCTGATCACCGCCGGCTGGCTCCAGGGCGAAGCCGCCGCCCAGGGCATCTCCGTGTCGCGCTCGGAAGTCGACGCGAGCTACCGACAGCTGCTGGACGGGCCCACCGGACAGACTTTCGCGAGCCGCCTGAAGCACAGCGACATGACGAGTACGGACGAGCTTCTGCAACTGCGCATCGAAAAGCTCTCACTCAAGCTACGCGCCAAGCTCGCCGCTGCGCGACGCCAGCCGCTGGGCGCGTTCGTAGCCGCCTACCGCCGACGCTGGAAGCAGCGCACCACCTGCCGGCCGGGATATGTAGTCGCCGAGTGCCGCAATGGCCCACCGCTGCCCACCGTGCCGGCCGGCTGAGCCTAAGCGGCGAGTCAAAAACAGCCCCTAGCACGCGGACAGTTGTCTGCGAGACTCCTCGAAGGCAGTCCAGCCAAAGGGAGGATCGACGGTGATCAACAGGGATGCGCACGAGTGCATGAGCAGCCGCCGCCCGCATCGAGCGGGACTCACTCGCGCTCGGCTTCTTGCCGTGGTCTTCGGCGCCTTCCTCACGTTGAATGCGGGTTCCGCGCTGGCGGACACGCACGTGTTCTCCAGCGGGTTTGGCGGCGCGGGTGCCGAAGCGGGCCAGTTCGCCACCGGCAACGGCGCCTCCTCGCCGAGCGGGGTGGCGGTCAACCAGGCGACCGGCGACGTGTACGTCGCGGACCCTGGTAACGCTCGTATCGACGAGTTCGGTTCGTCGGGGGCTTTCATCCGCGCGTGGGGATGGGGCGTTGCGGATGGGCTCACCGCCGCGCCGCAGACGTGCACGATCACTTGTTTTGCCGGGATCCCGGGCTATGGAGCGGGGCAGCTGTTCGGCCCCACGTTCGTTGCGGTCGATAACTCGGGCGGCCCGTCGCAGGGGGACGTCTATGTCGCCGACGCGAACAACACGATCACCGTCTCGAAGTTCGACTCCTCCGGCAACCCGGTCACGGGCTGGGGCAGCGAAGGCCAGCTCGGCGGCTTCGAAGGCGTCGCCGGCATCGCCGTCAACGGCGCCGGCGCGGTGTGGGTCCTCGCCCAGAGCGGCGGACTGTTCGAGTACGACCAGGGCGGTGGCGTTCTGCAGGAACGGTTCCTCCCAAGCGGCGTCAGGGCTGCCGGGACCGCTGTGGATTCGGCGGGCAACCTCTACGTCGTGGCCTCGTCTGGCGCGGTGGTGAAGCTGAGCGACACCGGGACCGTGATCGGCACGGTGACCGCCGCCACCGGCGCCACGGGCCTCGCCGTCGACCGGCAGACGAACGACCTCTACGTCGACGAGGGCACGTCGATCGAGCACTTCTCTGCCTCGTGCGACCCGTCGTCGGGACCGTGCCCGATCGCCGACGCCTTCGGCTCCGGGCATCTCACCGGCGCGACCGGCCTTGGCGTCCAGTCCGCGAGCGGGACGGTCTACGCGGGCGACGGGGCCACGAACCAGGTCGCCACATTCGCCCCGGCCGTCCTCCCGCGCGTCAGCACTGGCGCGGCCTCCAACGTGCAGCCGACGGGCGTCACCCTCAACGGGACCGTCAACCCCGGCGGTGTGCAGCTCACCGACTGTCACTTCGAGTACGGCACGACGACCGCGTATGGCCAGAGCGCCCCGTGTCTGGAGACGGTCGGCTCCGGAACCGGGGACGTCCAGGTTCACGCCGACGTGAGCGGTCTGCTGCCGCGCACGGGCTACCACTTCCGCCTCGACGCCGCCAACGCCAACGGCCTCGTCAGCGGCGGCGATGAGGTCTTTGCGAGCACCGCGGCGCCGACCGTCGACGGCGAGTCCGCCCACAGCGTGTCCTCGACCGAGGCGCTGCTGCGCGCGCAGGTCAACCCCGGCAATGCCGACACGACCTACCACTTCGAATACGGGACCACCACCGGCTACGGCGCGAGCGTCCCGGTTCCCGACGCGGACCTCGGCTCCGGACACAGCGACCTGCAGGCCGGCGCGCAGCTCGCCGGCCTGCAGCCGTCCACCGCGTACCACTATCGGATCGTCGCGCGCAACTCGCTCGGCACGGCCGGTGGGCCCGACCAGACGTTCACAACGTCCGCGCCCGTGGCGGCCGGACTTTCCGACGGCCGCGCGTATGAGCTCCTGACCCCAGTGGACAAGCTGGGTAATGCCGTGCCCGTCGCCATCGGGGACAATGGCGCGGCGGTGTCTTCGGATGGGCAACGCGTCCTCTACTTCTCCCTTGGCGTGTTCGGTGACCAGACCGGCGGGCTCAACGGGGCTTTCGAAGCGACCCGGACCTCGGTGGGCTGGCGGTCCAGCTCGGTCGCTCTCCCGACCACGGCGGAACATCCCAACAATGACTACGCACCCGGCACCCTGCCGATTGGCGCTTCACCGGACTTCAGCTCGTTCTTTTACGATCAGCAGACCCTCACCGAAGCGGGCATCGCCACGTCGAGCGCCGTCTTCGCTCGGAACCCGGGCGGTTCGTTCGCAAGCGTCTCCCGGAACGACACGGGCGGCGCGGAGTACATGGGCAGCTCCGCCGACGCGGAGCATGTCGTCTTCGAGATGACTTCCGCCGAGGCAGAAGGTGATTTCGGCTCAGCTCAGATCGGCGGCGTCATGTCGCTGTATGACAGTACCGGCGGCAGCATCGTTCCTGTGGGGGTCGATACCAGCGGATCTCCGACCAGCTCGTGTGGCGCGATACTCGCGGGCACCGAAGAAGGCGTGTTCAACTATAATTACTTCAACGGGGTCAGCAAAGCCGCCCTCTACGGTGATGCTGTTTCCAGTGACGGATCCAGGATCTTCTTCGTTAGTCCTGACGCCAACGGGCATCATTTCAGCAGCGACCCGAGCTGCGGCCAGCCGAGCCAGATCTACGTCCGGGAAGGCGGCGCGAGCACCACCGAGATCTCGCTGTCGCAGAAGAGCGGTGCGATGGGAACGCCGGCGCCTCATGGGGCCCACTTCGAGGGCGCCTCGGCGGATGGCGCCAAGATGTTCTTTCACAGCACGGATCAGCTGACCGACGAACCGGCCGCCGCCTCCGGAGGTCTCTACGAGTACGACCTCCACGGTCGCGTGCTTACCTTCATCGCCAACGCAAACGTGCTCGGGAGCGCGCAGGCGGCCGACAGCTTTGCTCCGCAGATCTCCGCCGATGGGAGCCACGTCTACTTCCTCGGAACCGTGCCTGGTGTCGGTCCGGCCGGGGAAAACCTCTATCTGTGGAACGCCGGCCAGATATCCTTCGTCGTCGCAAGGAGTTTCGTCATACATTCAAGTGTGGTGTCCGCCGACGGCTCCACGTTGGCGTTCCTCACGACGACGAACCTCACCGGCTATGACAGCCGGGGCAAGCAGGAGATCTACCTCTACAAGGCGGGCGCCGGAGCGCTCGCATGCATTTCCTGTGACCCCGCCGGCGCGCCGCCCGCCGGCCCGGCGGAGCTATACGGCGGTGCCGGACAAGCGTCGATACCGAGCCATAACGTCAGCGACGATGGCGGGCGCATCTTCTTCGACTCGCCCGACCCGCTGCTCCCGGGTGCCACGAACGGCCTCTACAACGTGTACGAGTATGAGAATGGGGCGCTCTATCTGCTGTCCGACGGTGGCGGGCCATATGCCTCGAGGCTCGTAGGTGCTTCGCGCAGCGGCAACGACGTGATCATCGCCACCGGCGACAGCCTGGTTCCACAGGACCGGGACAACGGCAGCCAGGATCTCTATGACGTGCGCGTCGGCGGCGGCTTCCCGCCGGGCACGGTCACGGCTCCCTCCTGCGAAGGGGATTCCTGTCAGGGGCCGCTGAGCGTGGCGCCGGTGCCGCCCACGGCGGCGAGCATTGTGTTTGCGGGTGCGGGCAACCTGGTCTCAGCGACCGCCAAGCCCAAGGCCGACCCGCGGCCCAGGCCACTGTCCAGGGCGCAGGAGCTCGCCAAGGCGCTGAAGGCGTGCAGGGCGAAGGCGAGGAGCAGGCGCGCCACGTGCGTGAAGCAGGCCAGGAACCGGTACGGCACGAAGCCCATGGCCGGCAAGCGCGACAGGAGGACCGGGTGATGCTCGAGGTGCTCCAGCTGTACCGCCGGTCGCCGCGGCGACTCGAGCTGCACGCGGTCGCGCTTGTGATCACGGCTGTGGTGGCCGCCGCGGCTTTGGCCATTCTCGCGTCACCCGCGGCCGCGACCCCCTCCGCGCCGAGCGCCGCGTGGGCGATCACCTCCTCGCACGCCCCGACGAGCTTTCAGCCTGGCGGTCGCGCGAGCTACGTCGTCACGGCCACGAATGTGGGCAGCGCGCCCGCCGACGGCGCCGCGAGCCAGATCGCGGTGAGCGACACGCTGCCTGGGGCGCTCACCGCGACTGCGATCATCGGGGTTGACGTAGCCAACTCGAGCTTCCTGCAGTGTGAACTGCAGACGCTGACGTGCACCGACTCGGCAGCGGTCGCGCCCGGGGACGAACTGATCGTCCAGATCACGGCGTCGGTCTCGCCGCTTGCGCCGGCCGGCGTGCTCAACACGGCGACGGTCTCGGGCGGTGGGGCGTCAAGCGCCTCCGCGCACGAGACGGCGGGGGTCGGTGCCGCGGCGGCGGGGTTTGGCTTTCAGAGCTTCACCGCCCAGGCCAACAACGCGGACGGGTCCCTGGATACGCTGGCGGGCGCCCACCCCTACTCTGCCACCACCAGCTTGACCCTGAACACGGTGCCGGTCGGCGGCGCGGGGGTGGTTGCGGCGGATCACGACGTCAAGGATCTCGCGGTGAACCTCCCCGCGGGTTTCCTGGGCGACCCGTCCGCCGTTCCCCAGTGCCCACGTGCCACCTTCGCTCTGCCTGTCACCGACCCGCAGGCGTCGGTGACGGAACAGTGTCCGATCGACAGCCAGGTGGGCGTGGCGACTGTGGCGATTACGTTTGGGATAGCGAAGGCGGAGCGGGATGTTTACTCGGCGCCCGTGTACAACCTCGCTCCTCGAGAAGGTGTGCCCGCGGAGTTCGGCTTCACCCTCCCCGCGGTCGCCGCCATCAACGTCAGCATCGCCGCGCGTCTACGCACCGGAGGGGACTATGGAGTGACCGCGACGGTGTCCGACGTGAGCGAGCTCGAGGAGGTCCTCAGCACGTCGCTGACGCTGTGGGGAGTGCCCGGGGACCCCGGTCACGACGCCCAGCGCGGACAGGCCTGCTCCGCCTTTCTCATGCCAACGGCCATTCAGCAGTGCCCCCACAAGGGAGGGCACTCGTTCACCGGGCCGGTGAAGCCGTTCCTGACCAACCCGACGGACTGCGCGCAGCAGGCGGCGGCGGCGCCCGTCACGACGATCACGGCCGACTCGTGGCAGAGCCCCGGCGTGTTCACCACGCCCCTGCAGGCGGCCTCGCCGCCGGTGATCGCGTGCGAGCCGCTGCAGTTCCACCCGTCGTTCAGCCTCACCCCGGAGAGCTCGCAGCCCGATACGCCGACGGGTCTGGCGGTGGATCTGAAGATCCCGCAGACGGACACGCCGAACACGCTCGCGACCCCGCAGTTGAAGGACGCGACGGTCAAGCTGCCGCAGGGACTGGTCCTCTCGCCGTCGGCGGCCGACGGCCTCGCGGGCTGCTCCGATGCGCAGATCGCGCTGTCCTCGGCGGGCGCCGGGTCCTGTCCGCCGGCGTCGAAGATCGCCTCGGTTCAGGTGCACACGCCGCTGTTGGAACGCACACTGCCGGGCGCCGTGTACCTGGGCACGCCGTTGTGCGCGCCGTGCACGGACGCGGATGCGCAGAGCGGGCGGATGCTGCGCCTGTTCATCGAGGTCGACGACCCGGTGAGCGGGGTCATCGTGAAGCTCCCGGGGACGGTGTCAGCTGACCCGGCGACGGGTCAGCTGACGGCGTCGTTCGTGAACAACCCGCAGCTGCCGTTCGACGACTTGCGGCTGAGCTTCAAGGGCGGCTCACGCGCGGCGCTCGCCACCCCGTCCGCCTGTGGCACGTTCACGACGACGAGTGACCTGTCGCCGTGGAGCGCGCCGTTCACCCCCGACGCCACGCCCTCCTCGGCGTTCCAGGTCGCGGGCTGCGGCGACCCCAACCAGTTTGCGCCGTCCTTCCTCGCCGGCACGACGAACACGCAGGCGGGCGCGTTCACGCCGTTCACGTTGACGTTCTCCCGCGGGGACGCCGACCAGCCCTTCGCCGGTCTGACGGCGACGTTGCCGCCGGGCCTGCTGGCGAAGCTCGCGGGGGTGCCGCTGTGCGCGGACGCGGAGGCGAACGCGGGGATGTGCCCGGCAGCGAGCCGGGTCGGGGCCGTGACGACCGGCGCGGGCCCGGGAGCACATCCCTTCTTCCTGTCCGGCCAGGTGTTCTTGACCGGGCCCTACAAGGGTGGCCCGTACGGCTTGGCGGTCGAGGTGCCCGCGCTCGCCGGCCCATTCAACCTCGGCACCGTGGTGGTGCGTCAGTCGCTTCATGTCGACGTCAACGACGGGCACGTGACCGCGGTCTCGGACCCCCTGCCGAGCATCCTCGACGGTGTACCGCTGCAGGTGCGCACGGTCAGCGTGACGCTCGACCGTCCCGGCTTCACGTTCAACCCGACGAGCTGTGACCCGATGTCGGTCGACGCGACGCTGATCTCCGCCGGCGGCGTCGCGGCCGCGAGGACCAGCCGCTTCCAGGCCTCGGGCTGCGCGAGCCTGCCGTTCAAGCCGGCGTTCTCCGCCACGGCGACGGGCAACGCCGATGTTCACGGGGCGTCGCTGGACGTGAGGATCGCGCAGGGGCCCGGCGAAGCCTCCATCCGCGAGGTGGACACGCGGCTGCCGCTGGCGCTGCCCTCGCGCCTGACGACCCTGCAGAAGGCGTGCCCCGAAGCGCAGTTCGCCGCCAACCCGGCGGGCTGTCCGGCGGGCTCGGACGTGGGCATGGCCACGGCCACCACGCCGATCCTGAACGGCCCGTTGACCGGCCCTGCCTACCTCGTCTCCCACGGCGGTGCCGCCCTTCCCGACCTCGACATCGTGCTGCAGGGTGAAGGCATCGAGATCGTCCTGACTGGAAGCACGGAGATCAGGCGAGGGATCACGATCTCACGTTTCGAGACCGTTCCGGACGCTCCGATCAGCTCGTTCGAGCTGAACCTCCCCGGGGGTCAGGGCGCGTTGCTCGCGGCGACCCGGAACCTGTGCGCGCCCAGCAAGACCGTGACGGTCACGAAGCACGTGCTGCGCCGTATGCGCGGGCGCGTCAGGCACGTGACCGTGAAGGTCAAGAGGTCGCTCGCCGAGCCGCTGCTGATGCCGACGAAGATCATCGGCCACAACGGCGCCGTCGTCCAGCAGACGACGAGGATCGCGGTCAGGGGCTGCCCACGTCCCAAGCCCCAGCGGAAGGGCAAGGCGAAGAAGAAGGCTGATTAGGGGCGGCGACTCAGTCGCCCCCAGCTGAGCCGCCCGCCACGCGTGGCGCGTCATGCCGTGATGCACCGGAAGTCCGGTAGCAGCAGCTACCGATGTGATGGCCGCGGTGGGTGCAAAGCGACCCTAGCCGCCTCCTTGCTTCCGACGAACGGCGCGAGCGCGATGAACGTGGCGGAGGGGGCGAGCTCCGGCAGCTCGCTGATCCTGCCCTCGAACGCATAGTGCATGCAGAGCTCGAAGATGGCGCCGGCGATCGCCTCGATCGTCACGGGGGCCCGGGGCGTCTGGCCGGGGGCTTCCTCGAGGCCGGGGACGAGCATCCTCGCCAGCGCGTCCACGCCGATGTTGGAGCGTTCGGCCGTGAGCTCCGTCGCCACGAGGGCGTCCACCAGCGCGATGTGGGCGAAGGCGGGCTCGGCGGCCAGGAAGTCGAACAGCGCGGCGAGCCCCGCTCGGACGCCGAGTTGCCACTCTCCCGCGGCCGTGTAGGCGCGTTCGGTGGAGGCGAGTGCCTTGGCATGTCCGACCTCGTAGGCGACGAGGAACGCGTCTTCCTTGTCGGCGAAGTGCTCGTAGAAGGCGTTGAGCGACACCGCGGCCTGCTCCGCGACGTCCTCGACCTTCAGGTCTATGTAGCCGCGAGCGGCCGTGAGGTTCGTGACGGCGTCGAGGATCCGCTCGCGTTGGCTATGCACGACGTAGCTGCGAGAGACGTTCTGGTCCCCTCGCGGTAGGCCTCGGCGGCCGGTGAGGCTGGGGTGCGGCGCAAGCGTCCCCGGCGCCCGCCCTCCCTCGAGTCGCCGCGGAACATGCTCGCCGGCGGTCAGCCCGCGACGCGGCTCGGCCACGATGCCCGCCGGCGTCGGGTAGTAGGAGGTGGCCCAGCTCACCAGGTCGGGGACGAGCGTCAGCAGCTTGGCGCGCTCACCGCGCAGGATGCGGCGGCACAGGACCCTTTGAAGCCCTCCGGCGACCGCCTTCACGGTCGCGTCGGAAAGGGTGCCCTTCCCAGGCGCGAGCTCCAACGCGTCGCGAATGAAGCGCTCGTGGTGACCCGTCGAGCGCTCTCGGCGCTCGATACCCGCCGGGCCCAGCGCGTTGATCTCGAGCAACATGAGGCGAGCCGCGCCCGGGTTCTCGATTGCGGCTTCGAACAGGGCGCGGATCGCCGCTTCCGCTCGCCCCGGCCAGCCATCCGCCTGCTCGTGCGCAAGCTGCATCCGTCGGACCGCCCGCACCGCGATCTGGTCGTAGGTGGCGAGAAAGCACTCCTCCTTGTTGGCGAAGTGCTCGTAGAAGGTCTTGCGCGACAACCGCGCCCGCGCGATCACATCGGCGACCGTCGTCTCGCGGTAGCCCTTGACGGCGACCGCGTCGATCATCGCCAGCGCCAACGTGACGCCTTGCTCCGCGCGCACCTCCTCACGCCTGGCGGCGCGACGCGCCTGCCCCGCACGGGGAGAAGGACTGCGCGCTGTCCTGGGTCTGGGTGCCATCGCGATCGCTCGGGGGCGCGTCGCCTGCCGCCCGCCGCGATGCGCATACCCAACGCGGAGACTACAGGCACGCCTAAACAGCCGCCTACTCGGTGCATCCCGCAGGACGATCGATATGTGCGCCGACCCCTGCCAAGGGCGAGCCCACCGAGAAACAGGCCCCGGGGCGTCTCCGATCAAAGACGAACGCCCCGGTGCCAGTCACCAATCCAAGCCGACCGTAGCCGACAGGGAGCCCGAAGCGTACCAAACGGTCGAAATAAACGCGAGTGCGAATGGCCGAAATAAAAGCGGCGTTCGTCATATCGGCCAGCGCGCGGCAGCCGCACCTCAGAGGCGCTAGGCCGTTTGGCCTATGCGCGGACCAACGAGAAACCGCGGGCTACCCAGCTCTTGGAACATTGGTCTACTTGGGACTTGACACAGGACAGGCAACCTGCCATGTTCCGCACTGCAGGATCGTCGGCGGCCATACGCCGATGAGCAGGAACCGACCCAAGCGCCTTCGATCAACTGAAGGGGACGGGTGTCTCGGAGCCGGTCACCAATTACCAAGCAAGGGAGTAGTTGATTATGCAACGACTCAAGCTACTAGGACTCGCCGTTTTCGCCGTGATGGCGATGAGCGTGGTCGCATCCGCGTCCGCGTCGGCGCACGAATTCGTAGCCAGCACCACCGGCGCGTTGGAAGCCGAAGCACTGAACAGCCAGGTGTTTACGACGGCTGGCGGTAAAGTCACATGTACCAAACTGAAACTCGAACAGCCCAGCGAAGTGACCGTGCTGAAAACGAAAGAACAGACGGTGAAAGTCCTATACGAAAACTGCACGGCCTTTCTTGCCTCGGCTGAAAACATCAAAGCCGAATACACGTTCAGTGCCGAAGGCACGGTAAAAATCGACAAACAGATCACGATCAAAGTTCCGGCGATCGGCTGTGAATCGATCGTGCCGGCACAGGGACCGCTGTCAACGGTCACCTACGCCAACCTGACTCGGAACTCACATGAAGGTATCGAAGAGAAAGCGAACGTCTCCGCTATCACCTCCGAAGGCAAAGGCGGATGTGCGTACGCGAAAGAAAGCAAAGGCACGTACACGGGCAACTCGTTCGTGTGGTTGAAAAACGGAGGCTCGCTCAAATGGGAATAGCGCTCCGTCGGCTGCCAGGCCGGTAGAGCGGGCTAAGTGATGAGGTGGGGGCGGCTGCCCAACGACGGCCGCCGTCCCCTCCTTGCTTCAGCGCAGGGCGCCTCCTGCAGGAAGAGACACAAGCGACAGGACGGAGGGAAGGGTGCAAGACAGCCGAACAGAGCCTTCGGGGACAGGGACGGTCCAGGCGTGAGTCCCGCGAGCGATGCAACAGTCGCAGCGGGTCCCACCTCCCGGCGCAGCCGCGCCTCGGGTAAGCGCTGGGATCGACTCGCTGCCCGGAGCGGCGCCACGACGCTCGCTGCCACGGTCGTGCTATGTGCCACGGTGGCAGCTGTGACGGCAACCGGGGCTGCCGCGGCGTCCTGTCCCAACGAAGCGCTGCGCGCCGGACTGTCGACGGGCCTGCCGGACTGCCGCGCCTATGAGCAGGTGTCTCCGGCTGAAAAGGACGGCCAGGAAGCGACGCCGCAAGGCAGCCCGAGGCCGGTGCAGGCGGCGCCGGACGGCAGCGCGCTCGCGTACACCAACTTCGGCGCATTCACGGGATCGTCGGGAAGCACCGCCCTGCTGGACGGCCACTTGAGCGCTCGTGGCCCGAGCGGATGGCAGACCACTGAACTGACGCCGGCCAAGCCGGCGGGGTCGACCTCCATCGTGGGCTACTTCGCCGGCTACGACTTCTCAGAAGATCTCTCGCGCACAATCTTGAAGGCTCCCCTGCCATTGCCCGGGACGACGGCGACGACGGGGGTCATGAACTTGTTTCTGCGTGGCTCCGATGGGACGTACACGTGGATCAATGCCCAAAAACCACTCGTGCTGCCCCAGGAAGGCTGCCCGGAATGTGTTCTCAGCGAAGACGAGGTCGCCTATGCGGGAGCTGCGCGCGACTTCAGCCGCATCCTCTTCCAGGCCAATGCCAGCCTGGCGGGCGGGGCGCCTGAAGCACCCGGCGTTGAGAGCCTGTACGAAAGCACCGGCGGGAACCTGCGGTACGTGGGCGTCCTGCCGGACGGCACGAACGCGGCGGGGAGCTCGGAAGCCGGCGGAGGGATCAGCACGTTCTATTCGAGCTTCGCGCCCTCAGCGGCGAAACGCGTCGAACACGCGATCTCGGAAGATGGGTCACGCATCGTGTTCCAGGCGGCTGCGGATGGGGGAGAACCCGACCCCGCGCAGGGTGGCCAAACCGAGGTCTACGACCGTATCGGCGCCACCGAGACGATCGAGCTCTCGGCGCCTGCCACGGGGGCGACGCCGAAAGTGACGACGAGCGAGCCTGCTCGCTTCTGGGCGGCCTCCTCGAACGGATCGCGGGTCTTCTTCACCACCAGTGCGGAGCTCACCACGCCATCGAACACGGGCACGAGTAACAACAGCGAAGACCTGTACGAATACAACCTCGACAGCAGAACGCTCAATGACCTCACGGTCGACAGCAACCCGGCGGATGCAGCGAATGGCGCCGGCGTTCTCGGCGTGGTGGGGACGGCAAACGACGGCTCAGAGGTCTACTTCGTCGCCACCGGACAGCTCGTGGCGGGCCACGGCGTGGACGGTGAGCCGAACCTGTATGCGGTTCACGACGGCGGAAATCCCGTATTCATCGCGACCCTGAACCCGGAAGATGAAAGGGACTGGAGCGCGACGCCCGCCCAGCAGAAGGCATACGTGACGCCGGACGGCAGGCACCTCGCCTTCATGTCCATAAACAGCCCGGCGACGCTCAACTTTCCGACCGGCTACGACAACACCGATCAGAACACTGGCAGCCCCGACAGCGAGGTGTACGAGTACAGCGCGCCGAGCAGCAGCGAAGAAGCGGTGGGGCGATCAGGCACGCTCGTCTGCGGCTCGTGCGACCCAAGCGGAGCCAGGCCTCTGGGTAATGCCTACATCGGCGCCACGTCGTTCAGCAACGTCAGCACGCCATTCCATCAGCCGCGGTCGCTGAACGAAGACGGGACGCGTATGCTCTTCTCCGCGCCTGACCGTCTCGCGAGTGACTCCGGTGTAGTCGGCGCGCAGAGCCCGCACGTTAAGGTGTACGAGTACGAGTCCGGCGGCGAAGGCACCTGCGCCGCCGAACGTGGTTGCGTCTACCTGATCTCAAGCGCCTCGAACCCCGCCGACGACGTCTTTCTCGACGCGGACGCGCGCGGAGAGAACGTGTTCTTCGCCACCCTCAACCATCTGTCGTCCACCGACGGAGACAACCTCCTGGACATCTACGACGCCCGGGTCGGCGGCGGCATCGCGGCATCGACGGTTGAAGCGAACTGCATCAGCGGCTGCCGCGGGGCCGTGCCCGCGTCCTCAGAAGCACCGCCCCTACCGAGCGGCTTTGCTGGGGCCTCTGGGAACCTCGCGCCGCCGCCGGCAGCGCCCGCGACGAAGCCAAAGAAGCTGTCGTGTCGCGCCAAAGCACTCAAGGTCCGAAACCCGAAGGCGCGCAGACGGGCGCTAAAGAGGTGTGCCAGACGACCGCACAAGGTGAGCCGGAGGGCAGCACGATGACCGTTGGTGGGCGTCGCAGTTCGAGATGCGCCCGGGGGACGATGTTGCTCGTGTTAGCGGTCATCGCACCGGCTGCGCCCGCGGTGGCCGCGACACCGGGACCCCACTGGACGGTCATCTCACAGCCCGCGCCGACGTACTTCCACGCCGGCGATCACGGTGACTTCTACGAAGTGATCGCCGTCAACGACGGTGGCGGCGCGACCAGCGGGGAAATCACCGTTACCGACACGCTTCCCGGTGGGCTGGTCGCAACGGCCGTGAACGCGATCGTCGAGCAAAAAGGCGAATCGAAGGGTGAAGGCACACCTATGACCTGTCCCTCGCCACCGGTGACGGGGGCGGTGACCTGCAAAACGCTCGCCAGCGTCCCGACCGGGAAGCTCGTCCTACTGAAGGTCAACGTCGAAGTGCCGGTGGGCGCCAGCGGAACGCTGACGAACTCGGCGACCATCTCCGGCGGCGGCGCGCAGGCGGCGGACACGACGAACGCTACGCCAGTTACACCGACCCCTGACGCGGCGCCCTACGGCGCCTCCCTCGTGACTCACGTCGTCAACGCCGGCGGGGTGACCGACACGCAGGCGGGCTCGCATCCGTTTGATTTCACCACGCTGGTGGCGTTCAACGTCGGGTCTGTCGACAGCGTGGGCCCTTCGGCGGAATGCGAACTGGGCTCGCTGCTGACGCCGAGCTGCGCGCAGCCGGAGGCGGAAACAAAGGACGTCGAAGTCGAGCTGCCGGCTGGGCTGGTGGGCAACCCAACCGTGCTGCCACGCTGTAGCCAGCCGGCCTTCCACACGAACTCGTTTCGAGGGTGTCCGGCGAACACGCAGGTTGGCGCTATGTACCTCGTGTTCTACGGCAAAACCCATCTTCAATACGCACCCGTCTACAACGTAGAACCGCCCCAGGGGCAGCCCGCCGAGCTCGGCTTCTCGGTGAGCCTGTTCGCGCATCTGCCGATGTACTTCCACGTCCGCAGCGATGGCGACTACGGCCTGACGGCCGACGTGTCGGACATCAGCGAGCAGGACCCTGTGCGGGCGATCGTGCTGAGCATCTGGGGCGTCCCCGCAGACGAATCACACGACGAAATGCGTGAATCGCAAGAAAACTGCGATCCGACGCTCGGATGCCCGAGCGGCGTGGTCCCAAAGCCATTCCTAACGCTCCCAACCAGCTGCACCGGCGCCCCGTTGGCCGTGCCATTCGCGAGCGATTCCTGGCAGAGCCCTGAAGCCCAGCCGGCGACGCTCTTCAGGGCGGCGCTCGAAGGGATGTCCGGCTGCGAAACGCTGTCGTTCAGCCCGTCGCTCTCCGTCGCGCCCACCACAGACCAAGCCACCGCTCCCGCCGGCTACGACGTCCACGTGGATGTGCCCCAGAGCGAAGAAGTCGAAGGCCTCGCAACTCCCGATGTTCGCGACGCGGAAGTCACGATGCCGGCCGGCACCGTCATCTCGCCATCGGCCGCTAACGGGCTCCTCGCGTGCAGCGAAGGACGGTTTCAGCTGAAGAGCCGCGCGGCGGGGGAATGCCCGACCGCATCGAAGATCGGCAACGTCAAGGTCACGACGCCACTGCTCGACCAGCCGCTCACGGGGAGCGTCTACGTGGGCAAGCCGGAATGCGCGCCATGTAGCTCAGCCGACGCAGAAGCCGGAAGGATGGTGCGGCTGCTGATCGAAGCGAAGGGCTCAGGGGTGATCATCAAGCTCGCCGGCCGCACCACGATCAACCAGGCGACCGGCCAGCTGACGACGACGTTCACCGAAAATCCGCAGCTGCCCTTCAGCGACCTCGAACTGTCGCTCGAAGGCGGCCAGGACGCGCCGTTGGTGAACCCGGGCGTCTGCGGCCCAGCGATCGCCACCGCGCGTCTGACGCCGTGGAGCATGCTGACGGCAGCTGAGGTGTCGGCGCCCGCCGTCCCGATCTCGGGGTGCTCCGCGCCGGGTTTCACTCCTGCGCTGCGGGCTGGGATGACGGGCACCGCGCAGGCGAGTGCGTTCAGCGCCTTCGCGGTGACGCTCACCCGTCCGGACGGCCAGCAGGATCTGGGCTCGGTCACCGTCGACACGCCGCCCGGGTTGCTCGGGATGCTGTCGCACGTCACCCTCTGCGAAGAAGCCGCCGCGAACGCCGGCACGTGTCCGGTGAGCTCGCAGATCGGCACCACGTCTGCGACGGTGGGGCCAGGGGCCCAGCCGTATGAAGTCGGCGGCGGGAAGGTGTTCCTCACCGGTCCCTACCACGGGAAGCCATTCGGCCTGTCGATCGTGCTCCCGGCCACAGCAGGCCCCTTCACGCTGGCTGGCAACAGCGGGCGAGGAACCGAGGTCGTGAGAGCTTCGATCGCCGTCGACTCGACAACCACGGCGCTGACGGTGACCAGCGACGAACTGCCGCAGGTGCTGAACGGGATCCCGCTCCACATCAGCCGGGTGGTCGTGAACATCAACCGAGAAGGGTTCATGTTCAACCCGACCAACTGCAATCCGATGGCCGTTCGCGGTGCAGTCACAAGCACGACCAGGACGGTCGCCGCGGTCTCGTTCCCGTTCCAAGCGGTGAATTGCGCGACACTGGCGTTCAAGCCGAGGTTCACGGTCCTCACGCACGCCAAGACCAGCAAGGCTGACGGCGCTTACCTGCACGTCAAGGTCACCTCCGGGCCTGGCCAGGCGAACATCGGCAAAGTCAAGGTCGACCTGCCCAAGCAGCTGCCCTCACGGCTCACCACGCTGCAGCAAGCATGTCCGGACGCAACATTCAACGCGAACCCGGCCTTGTGCCCCGCCGGCTCGCTTGTCGGAACCGCGACGGCGGTCACGCCCATTCTCAAGAATGCGCTCACCGGCCCCGCGTATCTGGTCTCCCACGCCGCCGCGGCGTTCCCAGATCTCGTGATCGTTCTCCAGGGCGAAGGGATCACCCTGGATCTGGTCGGCAACACCGACATCAAGAAGGGCATCACGATCTCTACCTTCAACGCGGTGCCGGACGCGCCGATCTCGACGTTCGACCTCGTGCTCCCCGAGGGGCCGCATTCGGCCCTGGCGGCCTACGGCAACCTCTGCAAGACCGCTTTGACCATGCCCACCGCGCTCACCGGCCAGAACGGCGCCCAGATCAAGCAGGCCACAAGGATCGCGGTCTCCGGCTGCCCGAAGCACAAGCACGCAAAGAAAGCCAGGAGAGCCAAGACGCACAGGAAGGGGAGAAGCGGCCGGAGATAGCGAGCCAACAGACTTGAGGATGGCCTCCCGTCCGGTCCCCTCGAGAAGACCCCGGGGCCGGGATTCGTTCGCTGCCATGTCCTCGGGGTCGATGCAGTCGGGCGCCGCGGCCACATGCCGGTCGCGGCACCCACCTCTAGCGTCTGTCGCTGTCGATCACCGCCACAAACGTCGTGCTGGTAGCTGATCCCGATGTAGAGGCGCGAGCACCGACCACGATTAGGGAGCACGCGCCTGCGGCCAGGGATCGCCCCGCGCGCGACCAGGTGCGAGAGGCGCAGCGGACGCGGATCCTCGCCGCGATGGCCCGCGTCGCATCAGACCACGGCGTGCAAGCCGCGAGCGTCGAGCAGGTCGTGAATTTAGCCGGAGTGTCGCGCAAGACGTTCTACGTCCTTTACGAGGACCGCCACGACTGCCTGCTCGCGGCGATCGAGTACACCATCGCCCTCGCACAGGCACGCGCTGACGCCGCCTACAAGGCAGAGGAGGGTTGGGTCGATTCGGTCCGCGCAGCCCTGTTCGCCCTGCTCGTCTTCTTCGACGAAGAGCCGGGGCTCGCACGGCTCTGCGTGGTCCAGGCACTGGCGGGGAACGCTCCGACGCTCGCACGCCGCGGGCACGTGATTGATCAAATCGCGAGAATCATCGACGGGGGCCGTCGCGACGTGGCGGGTGCCCAGCCGCCGCCGCTGACCGCCCACGCCATCGTCGGCGGAGCGCTCAGCGTGCTCCACACACGGCTGCTGGAAAACGACCAACAGACACTCCTCGATCTGCTGAACCCGTTGATGAGCATGGTCGTTCTTCCCTACCTCGGTCCAGACGCGGCGAGCCGCGAGCTCTTCCGTCCTCCGCCAGCCCCGCTACCCGCACCCGTCGAAAGCAGCGACGACAGCAGCCTGCTGAGCGGCCTCGAGATGCGCCTGACCTACCGCACCCTCAGGGTGCTCACGGTCATCGCCGCGCAACCCGGGCTCAGCAACCGACAGATCGGCGAACGCGCAGGGATTCGAGACCAGGGACAGATATCGAAGATGCTCACACGGCTCGCCCGCCTCGAAATGACCGAGAACACGGGCAAATGCCAGGTCTCGGGCGCCGCGAACGCTTGGCGGCTCACGGCCAAGGGCGAGAGCATCGAGAGCAAGCTCAGGCGCGAGGCCGGCCGTGTCCTAGGTAGGGGTCAAGGCGACTAAATGGCTCCTCGAGGATCTAAGCGTCGGTGCTGCGGCCGTCTGCGTCTGCCGTCGGCTGGCTATTTGCCCAACCGGCGGGGGCGGCGCTCCTGCGGGCCAGTCCGAGACCTGCGAGCAGCGCACCCAGAGCGAACGCCCGGCCGGCAGCGACGGCCGCGGGGCGCGACGTGAGGGCTGCGCGACTCACAGGTTCCCATCGCCGTCGCTGGCGGCACCGTTGTTGTCCGAGTCGCCGTCGCCGCCGTTGTGCTGCGGGATGCCGTGGTGGTGACGGCGATGCGCGCTTCCCGCATGGCGGTGGTGGGCGCTCGCCACATGGCCCATGCCGGCCTCGGCTGCGGCCGTCGTGCCCGCCAGGGCCGCCGGCACGGCATGGC
>CAAGKR010350416.1_pt1 | contig 17552 bp, 19 predicted proteins | sample 2556971 | NCBI WGS metagenome assembly CAAGKR01 (sample SAMEA5207829, study PRJEB30636) | soil metagenome | biome: forest; feature: boreal; material: soil | place: USA | collected 2011-09 | depth 1 m | reverse complement strand
CGGCGGCGTCGAGCCCCGCGAGCATCGAGACGAATACCGCGAGAACCAAACAATAGCCGCCGAGCCTATTTGTACCTTTGACCATGGTCGCGTTCCTTTCCGGGTGAGGGATCTAGATACCGATCGAGGCGGACCCTTGGTCCACCGGCGGAGGGCCGCCCACGACAGTCGCCGGGGGCGGCGGCGGGTCTCCAGGCGTCGGCAGAGGCCTGGTGTCGGAAGCTGCTTTGGGCAGAGCTTGCTCCGCCTGGTTGATCACGTCCGCGTCGGGCCCGAGATCGCCGAGGCTGTGGACTCGACGCCGGTCGTCAGAATCACGCCCCGGACCACGCTGCCGTTGCCGACCAAGTAAGCGTGACCGTGGTCGCCGCTCGCGACACCGGCGTCATCGGAGCCACGGCCGCCGTCCGCCTCCACCACAGCTCCGGCGGTACCGCCGCTCGCGCCGGTACCGCCGGACTCCTCCCCTTCCGAGCACGCCATCTGCAGCGCCGCACCGAGAACGAGAACCGTCAATCCCCCCCAACCAAACGCAGTTCTAACCTTGGTGATCATGTTTGCGACTCCCTTGCCCGGTGTGCGATCTGTGATTTGAGCGAGCGAGCTCGAGCGACGTACCGGGCGACTGTCGTCCGAGGCCGCAATGGGCTTTTGCAACCGGCGGGCCGGAGCGGAGGCGCCGCGCTCTCGGCACGAGCGGGGGTCGCGGCGCTCTCGAGATCGCGTCCTGCGCAAGCCATCGAGTAAGTGGCGCGCAACCTGGGTAAAACATGCGCGACGACTCGGCGCAGACGTCCCCGGCGGACAGATTCGGCGGTGCCATCAACCCCGACAGATCGCCGAGCCCGGACAGGATCATGGGAAGGTGGCGTCCAGGGACAGTAGCCGGGTAGCCGCGCTGGTGAGCGAACGCCGTGCGCTTTTCGCGCGGCACGGGGTCGGTGGCCATGGCCGAGCGCATCTGGCCGCGCGATTGCGCTTCTCCGCGCGAGGCGGCCTGCAGGCGGCAATCTCGATCGCGAGGCGGCCGCTGGCCGCCTCGCGCTCCGAAGCGCTCCTTGTCCCGGACTTCAGAAAATGGCGATCCCCTCGTTCGTGGCGACGCTCGTTTTGCGAACAGGAAGCCCCACAAACAAGGAGGACGCGACGAGACCCCGGACGGGATCCTCTATCTGGCGATGGAGCTGCTGCGCGGGCAGAGCCTGCACCAGGTCCAGAAATCCGAAGGGCCGCTTCCGCGTGAGCGAGTGCTGCGCCTCCTCGACCAGGTGGCGGCGTCGCTGGCCGAGGCGCACGACAATGGGATCGTGCACCGGGACATGAAGCCCGAGAACGTGTTCATCGAGACGCGCGAGGGCGAGGACCACGCGCGTGGTCGGGTCATAGGCGCGACGCTGGCACTGGTCGCCGCCCTGCTCTACTTCCTACATCGGTAGGCTTCGGGACCATCCCCCAGTTGCGCCTACCCGCAGCGCGCGCGTGCAGTGGTTGGCGCCGAGCTTTCCGCCTTTGACGGCCGTCTTCAACTTGAGCCCGCTGGCGCAGTGGTTGCCGGCGAGCTTTCCGCCTTTGACAGCCGTCTTCAACTTGAGCCCGCTGGCGCAGTGGTTGGCGGCGATTTTTCCAGCCTCGAGCCCGGTCCTCAGCTTGATCCCGATCCGCAGGTGGTTGGAGGAGAGCTTCCCACTCTTGACGCCCGCCTTCATCTTGATCCCGCAGCCACCGTGATTGTTGGACTCCTTGCTTGTTGGCATCTCCGGTCTCCTCTTCGTGAGCCAGTTCCCGAAACGGCTGACCTTTCAGTCGTTCAGTACCGGTCATCCATGCGCATGCGAGAACCGGGCCGAGAGCGCTGTCGCCTACGCGTCACGTGCCGCTGGTGGGCTTGCGCGGCCTCGGAAGTCCGAATTCCGCCAGGCGTGAGACCAGGGTTCGCCGAGAGATCCCGAGAAGCTCGGCGGCCTTGCTCTGATTTCCAGCACAGCGCTCGAGCGCGGCCGTGATTCGCGCGCGCTCGAGGATCTTGATCTCGCCCTGGAGATCCCCGCTGCCGTTGTCGCCCACGGGAAGGGTCTCCGGCACGGCGGCGGCTTGGGCGCCGGGGGTCGGGGCGGCCGCGGGAGCCGCGGCGGTGAGCAAGGTGAGCAATGAGGGCGGCAGGTGCTCCGGCAGGATCGTATTGCCCGCGCAGAGCACGGCCGCGCGCTCGATCACGTTGCGGAGCTCGCGAACGTTACCGGGCCAGCCGTATCGGCGAAGGAGATCGAGAGCCTCGGGCGACACCGCCAACAAGGCACGATCGAGTCCCCGGCACGCGGCCGCGACGAACGTCTCGACGAGGAGCTGAACCTCGGCCGGGCGCTCGCGAAGCGGTGGGATTGCCAACGATATTCCAGCCAGCCGAAAGTAGAGATCCGATCGAAAACGCCCGGTTCGACTGTCCCCCTCCACGTCCCGGTTCGTGGCGGCCACGAACCGCACGTCGATGGGGCGGGCGCGGGTGGATCCGAGCCGCGTCACCACGCGCTCTTCGAGGACGCGCAGAAGCTTGCCCTGGGTCGGCAGCGGCAGGTCGCCGACCTCGTCGAGAAAGACGGTCCCGCCGCTCCCCGCCTCGAAGAGTCCCGCGCGCGCCGCGACGGCGCCCGTGAACGCCCCCTTCTCGTTGCCGAAGAGCTCGCTCTCGAGGAGGGACTCGGCCAGCGCGGCGCAGTTGATGCCCACGAAAGGACCTTTCGCCCGTGGCGATTGCGCATGAATGGCCCGCGCCAGGACTTCCTTGCCGACCCCCGTCTCGCCGAGCAGCAGGACGCTGATCGGCGCCCGCGCCGCGCGCATCGCCTGTTCGTAGAGGGCGCGCATGGCGGGGTCGCGAAGGGCCACACCGCCGTTGGCCCGGGGTGCGGTTTCGAGATCTAGGATCTCGCCGGTCGGCGCATGCCGCACCACCAGGCTGGCCGTGCCCAGCAGGATCCGCTCGCCGATGGCCAGGTCGGCTTTTCGGCGAACCAGCTGGCGCATGTTCAAGGTCTCGCTCCCCGAGCCGGGGCGCGCCTTCTCCCGGATGAAGATTCCGTTGGAGCCACTCAGATCCTCGATCTCCAGACGCTCGCCCACGCGCAGCACCGCGTGCTGGCGCGACACGGAGGCATCGTCGATGCGAACCGCGCTCCCTTCGGCGCGGCCGATGGTCACCTCGCCGGAAGCGGGAAGGTCGAAGGTCCGGATCTGGTCGCCCAGAAATACCGCCAGCTGGAAACGGGCGGACGGCGGGCTCGGATCGCCTTGTGAATCATCGCGCGTGCCCCCATCCGTCGCCACGGTCGCGAGTATAGGGCGAGGGCAACATCGGGGGGAAGCCCGACCGGATTGCGCAAGTCCTGCCCAATCTGCGCGCCGTTTGCTCGAAGGACTTGCGCAACCTCGCGATCGATCGGGTCGCGCCGACGCCCGGAGCGCTCGGGCCGGAGTCTTGGTCCTGGCCCGAAGGTTGCTGAGGGCACCTCCGACGATGATCGGTGCGGAAGGTCGCTCGACATCGCCGCCGGTCGGCGGCGCCAGACTCGGGGGGCGAGCCTGGCGCCGCCGGCGCTTTGAAGCGCTCGCGGGACATCGACCGCCGGGAAGCCCGGGGCATCCGAGTTGCCTCGAATCGGACCGCGGGTCTTGATCTTGCTCTCAAGCGAGCGGGAGGAGTAAAAATGACCCGAGTGTCCGTGTTTCATCGGGGGATGGTTGCCGGATCGTTGAGCGGGCTGATTCTGCTGGGCGGGATCGGGCGCGCTTCCGCCCAAACGAGCGCGGACGATCAGGCGCTGGCCACGGTGCTCTTCGAGAAGGGGCGACAGCTTATCTCGGAAGGGCAGGTCGCCCAGGCCTGTCCGGCTTTCGAAGAAAGCGAAAGACTGGATCCGAGCGGCGGGACCCTCCTGAATCTGGCTCTCTGCCACGAGCTGGAGGGCCGCCTGGCGCGGGCCTGGAGCGAGTTCAACGAAGCGGTTATTTTCGCGCGCAAGGACGGCAGGCGGGATCGCGAGGTCGCGGCGACCGAGCGCGCCCGCGCGCTCGAGCCCCGCATGTCCCGGCTCACCGTGGTGGTCCCGGCAGGCGCGCAGGTGGAGGGGCTCCGCATCGAGCACGACGGACATGAGCTCGCGCGCGCAGCGTGGTCCACCGCGATTCCAGTCGATGGTGGCGAGCATCTGATTCGCGCGACCGCGCCGGGCCGAGAGCCGTTCGAGACGAAGGTCGTCATCGCCAAGGAGTCCGAGTCCAAGACCGTCGAGATCCCGGTGCTGGCGACGCCCGTCGTCGTGGTATCGGAACAAAAGCTCTTGGCGCAGCCCAGGCTCCCGCCCCCGCTATCCCCCCGCCTCCGCACCATCGGTTTGGCCACGGCCGGCGCCGGCGTCGTGGCGCTGGGGATCGCCGGAGTCGCGCTCGGGGCCGCGCTCAGCGCAAAGTCGGATTCCAATTCGTCCTGCATGGGTGACATCTGTACCGACACCGGCCTCGCGAAGCGGAGCGACGCGGTCTCTCGCGGAAACCTGGCGACGATCCTGACCATCGCCGGGGTGGCGCTGGTCGGAACCGGCGCGACGTTGTTCTACTGGGAGCGCTCGCGGCGACTGAGCGCGCACGAATCGGCGAGCTCTGTCCGGCCACTGCTGGGAGTTTCTCCCGCCGGCGGCGTGGCTGGCGTCGAGGGCCGGTTCTGATGGCGAACCGGGGCTCGCCGGCTGGATACCGCGCGCTTCGTCTGACCTTCTTGGCCGTTACGCTGGCGGGTGGTTGCAACGCGGCCTTCGGTATCCACAACGGCACGCCTCCCCCGCCCTGCTACGATCCCGGTCCGTCACCGCTGCTGATCGACGATATGGAAGACGCCGTGGGCGACATCTGCAACCTAGCCGGGCGGCACGGATACTGGTACACCGCCGGAGACGGCACCAGCACCATGCTGGATCCGGCGCAGGGCGCAGCCTTCGTCCCCACGATGATTCCGGGAGGACGAGACACGAGCCACTATGCGGCTCGCTTCACGGGCTCGGGCTTCACCGATTGGGGCGCGCTGATGGGCTTCGACCTGGACAGCCAAAATCTCACGAACGAGCCCTACGACGCGAGCTCGACCGACGGTATCCAGTTCTGGATGAAGAGCGATGTGCCGGTTACCGTCCAGTTCCTCATTCCACAGACAGTCCTGCTGACCAATGGGGGACTGTGTGCGGCCAACTCAACCGACCCGAATTGCAACAGTCACTTCTCTTTCCAGATTACCGCGCCGAGCAGTGAGTGGACGGAGTTCGACGTGCCATTCTCGGCCCTCACTCAAGAAAATGGTGGCTCCGCCACCTGGAATCCACAACTCCTCCTTGGGTTGCAGTTCCTGGTGGCGCCAGGCGCAGCATTCGACGTGTGGGTCGACGACGTGAGGTTCTACTACTGCTCGACTGCCGGCTGCTCTCCGACCTGCGTCGACCCGGCGTTCCCGGTTTCTTGCCCGGCGGTCGCCAGCTATCCCGCGGCCTGCCGGTTGCCCGGAACCGCTTGCTCGGCTGCCGCCACCTGGTGCTCCGATCCGCTGATGATCGACGACATGGAGGACGACAACGCCGCGATCTGCAACTCGGGAGGACGGAGCGGAAACTGGTTCACGGTTGCAGATGGTACCGAAGGCACACTCTCTCCCGCTCAGGGAGCTACCTTCATCATGACGCCAATCCCCGGGAGCCGGGCCGACAGTCACGTTGCAGCCCGCATGACGGCCTCGGGCTTTAATGCTTGGGCGCTAATGGGCTTGGGCTTGAAGAAGGCCGTAGCCGGCGTGGCGGAGGCTTACGATGCAAGCGCGACCGGCGGCCTCACGTTCTGGATGAAGACCAATGCGTCTACGGTGGGCGTGGGGATCACGACTTTGGAGACGACGCCGATCAGCGAGGGGGGCCAGTGCTCGGACAGCGCGAGCACGTTCAACTGCCACAATACCTTCACGTTCTACATCACCAGCCCCCAATCAGATGACTGGGTCCAGTACCACGTCACGTATACGGCGCTCTACCAGGGTGACTCCAATGCGGACGCCAACGGCAATTTGATCGTGGGCTCCGCGATGTGGGATCCGGCGCACCTCACCGGTGTCCAGTTTACGGTCAATCAACCTGCGAGCGTCGAGCTTTGGATCGACGACTTGAGCTTCTACGACTGCTCCAACGAGACTTGCGTTCCCACTTGCACGGCTCCGAATGCGCCTGTTGCTTGTCCGGCGCTTGGAACCACTCCCGCGAACTGCTGGCCGGTCGGGACAGACTGCTCGACGGTGACGAGCCTGCTTTGGGACTATGCCCTGGTATCCGTTTCGGGCAGCGGACCAGACGATGTCTGGGCCGTTGGAGCCAATTTCCAGGGCCCCTCGGGCGTAGCGGCCCATTGGGATGGATCCGCTTGGTCTTCTTCCGAAACCGGCAGCGCGCACCCGCTCTCGGGCATATGGGAAAGTAAGAAAGACGACGTCTGGGCCGTCGGCGACTTTGGCACGGTCGTCCACTGGAACGGCATGATGTGGTCCCCCTCAGCGACGACGGCCCCCCAGGCCAGCCTCAACTCCGTGTGGGGCAGCGGCGTCGACGACAACGACATTTGGGCGGCCGGCGCCAATGGCACCATCCTGCACTTTGACGGCAACATGTGGTCGCCCTCCTTGGGCGTCTCGAGCAAGACGCTCTACCACCTGTGGGGCAGCAGCTCTAGCGACGTGTGGGCCGTCGGCGACGCAGGCACCATCTTGCATTACGACGGCAACATGTGGTCCGCCAGTAAGAGCGGCACGGACTCTCCTCTATGGGGCGTGTGGGGCAGCAGCCCTACGGACGTCTATTCGGTTGGGAACACCGCGAGTGGCGATGCCACCATCTTGCACTCGGCGGACGGCATGACCTGGTCGCCCGTCTCGACCCCGGCCGCTCCCTATCCCAATGCCGTGTGGGGCAGCGGACCTGACGATGTCTGGGTCGTCGGCACGTCGATCCTGCACTGGGACGGCACGAAATGGTCGGCCGTACCGAGCCCCACCACGGAATATCTTGCTGCCGTGTGGGGTAGCGGATCGAACGACGCATGGATCGTCGGTGCCGCGGGCACCATCCTGCATTGGGACGGCACGATCTGGTCTGCGGTGCCGATCGCTGGCATCCAGCGGTAAGTCGTACCGACGCGACGACGACCCACCCGCTCCGCGACTCCGACGGTCTGATAGCCGATTTTACGGGCCCTGGCGACAGGATCGAGATCGGAGGCGAGTTCGTCAGGTACGGCGACGGCGCCAATCCGATCGACGGCCCTGGATCGCCGACCTACAGCACGTCGGGGGGCCACGCTGCACATCACTGACAACGCGCCAGCGACGGCGGCGGCGCAATACCTGGGTGTTCTCGTCAGCTTCGACGGGTGCGTCGAGCTCACATTCGTGCTCTGGCGTCGCCGCCGCGCCGGATGGGGCGCTTCCCTGCATTGCCGACGTCACCATCGACGACGTGAGGTTCTATTGACGGACGCGTTCCCCGCCTGGTGTGATCCGCGCTTTTCGCGGCGATTGCCGACGGCGTTGCGCAGGTCCTGCGCACCAAGTTCCTTCTTCGCGCAACGCGCGAGCACTTCGCCGCCCTAGCTGCGCACCACTTTACTCGGCAGGTCGACGTGCCCCGCACGAGTCGCTTCGCTGCCGCCGCATTTGCGGCGCCCACTCCTGCCGTCCTTCCTTGGCCCGTTGGTTGCTCATTGCACGGGTGGCCGCTCGTCAAACGAGCCGCCTCCAGTCACCAACGAACAAAGGAAAGAGCAATGTCCGACCTTCGTGCCCTTCTTGGTGCACGCTCCCGTGCACCCCGATCCGTGCTTCCAATCGTGCTCCTCTCGGCCGTCGCCGTGACGGCGAGTTGCGGCAGCTCCGGCGGCTCCACCAGCAACAAGGTCCCGGTTCCGGCGTCGAACAGCCCGTTTTGGACGCAGTGGGGCTTCTCGGCGGATCACGAGGGCAACGTTCCGATTGTCGCCCAATCGCTCAGCACGCAGCTGGCCGACATCGTCTACGATCCGTTAGTTGCCCAGGAGCAGGCTGAATTCGACGGGGCCCTGGTGGCCCACTACCCGGCGACGCTCGTCGACGGCGACGACTTCTACATCGAGATGAAGACCGGCAGCTACGTCCCCTGTGGGCCCCCTGAGAGCTGGAACAAAGGTACCGCCTGTGGTCCCAACACGTGGGACCAGATGATCTGGAATGCCGCTCGATATACCTGGGAAGGCGGCAAGACGGAACAGATCTGGGTGTTCCAATCTGATTGGAAGCCGGAACCCAATGGACAGGGCCTTTCGGGATGGGAGCCGGTGTTCCATCCCGCGTTGGCCAACAACGCCCTCTACGTGCCGGGCGCGGCCGGCACCCTGTGGAAGGTCGACAAGACCACGGGGACCTCCCTGGCCCACATCGATCCGTTCAATGGCGCCGGGAGCGACCCGAAGAACACATTCGTGGCCGGTCCGCTGACCGCCGACGCCAACGGAAACATCTACTACAACGTTCTCCAGCTCAGCGACCCAACCGTCGCCGAGCCGTGGCAGGGAGCCGACAGCGTGGGGGCCTGGCTAGTCAAGGTCGACGCGAACGAAACCGTCACGATGGCCACCTACGCGTCCTTGGTCCCGGGAGCGCCCGCCGCCACGGCCACCGACTGCCCGGGGCAGTTCAGCACCGAAGCCCTTCCCTGGCCGCCAACCCCGACGGCTGTCCCGGTCAGCCAGCGCTGCGGCTCCCAACGTCCCGGCGTGAATGTCGCCCCGGCGGTCGCCAGCGATGGCACGATCTACACGGTGAGCCGCGCGCACTTTGACGCGCTGGTCGGATACATGGTTGCCGTCAATCCGGACCTCACCCCCAAGTGGCAGTCCAGCTTGCAACGACGCCTGACCGACGGTTGCGGCGTCCTGGTGCCGATCGCGACCGACACCGTCACGCCGAACAGCTGCCGTCCCGGAACGACCATCGGTGTCGATCCCACCACCAACGATCTCGGCTCGGGGTTCGTCGTCGACCAGTCGTCTTCCTCGCCCACGGCGCTTCCTGACGGCGGAGTCCTGTACGGCACCTGGACGCAGTTCAACGCGGGGCGCGGGCATCTGTTCAAGTTCGACGCCGCGGGAAGCTTCGCCGGCGCCTACGACTTCGGGTGGGACTCCTCGCCCGCGGTCTACCCGCACGATGGCACCTATTCCATAGTCATCAAGGACAACCACTACGACTCCCAACTCTACTGCTACAACAGTGACCCCATCTGTCAGACCTTGCCGCCAGGCCCCTATTACATCACCCAGCTCGACGCCAACCTGAACGTAGAATGGCAATTCCAGAACACGACCATCGATTCAGATCACCCCAACGGATACGAGTGGTGCATCAATGCCCCGGCCGTCGACTCGTCCGGGGTGGTCTACGTCAACAGCGAGGACGGAAATGTCTACGCCTTGCCTCAGGGCGAAAGCGGAATCTTTACCGCGCCCGGCCAGCAACATTTCCTGAAGCTGGCCCTGGAGGCCGCCTATACGCCGCTGTCGATTGGGCCCGACGGCAAGATTTACACCCAGAATGACGGTCACCTGTTCGTCGTCGGGAACTAGGCGTGCAGCTGCGGCTACGCTCGTCACTGATCGGTCCGCGACCTACTTCTGGTCGGCGTACGGATCGGCGGCGGAGGTCTTGTCGGTAGCCGCGGTTGGCTCGGTGGACGATGTCGCTTTCGCGGCGGACGCACGAGGCGCGCCGTGCCCCGGCCGGGACCGACCGCGCTTGGAATCGATCGCCGGCGGCTGGTTGACCGGTGTGCCGGTCGACGGGACCGCGGCGACCGTCGGGGCGGTCGGGAGGGACGCGGGCGGCGGCATCGGTGGTGACGGCGCCGGTTTCGACGAAACGACCCCGCCGGATCCATCAGCGCCGGGACGCCGGGAGATCACCCCCACCGTGATGGCGCCCGCGACCAGCACCGCAGCGAGGCCGAGCGCAAGGGCCGGCCACGACCGGCGGCGTGGCGTCGAGCCGGTCAGCGCGGCCGCCCGGGCGCCCGACGGCGGGTCGATCGCCAGCGTCGGCAGGCCCAGCGCCGCGGATAGCGCCTCCACCTGCTCCGACGCCGAAGCGAAGCGCTCCCCGGGTGAGCGTTGGCAGGCCCGGGCAAACCAGGCGTCGAAAGCGGTCCCCAGATCGGGATGTCGCTCGGAGGGCGGCCGCAACGGCTCGTGCAGCAGCTGCGCCAGAATGTTCATCACGTCGCCTCGGTAGTAGCTTTCTCCGGTCAGGAGACGATAGGCGACCAGCCCCAGCGCGTACCGATCGACCGCCGGCGTGATCTGGGCGCCGGCCGACAACTGTTCGGGCGCCATGTACTGGGGCGTACCCAGGATCTGGCCCGAGCCCGTCGCGCCCGGCCCATCCTCCGTCATCTTGACGATGCCGAAGTCCAGGATCTTGACGATCGGCGTACCGTCCTCTCGGCTGGTGAGGAACAGGTTCTGGGGCTTGAGGTCTCGGTGAACGATGCCGAGGCGGTGGGCCTTGTCGATCGCGACCCCGACCTGTCTCAACCAATCGACCACCGTGCCGGGCGAGGGTCGCTCGCCAGCTGCCTTACGCTCGAGATCGCTCCCCTCGAGAAGCTCCATCACCAGAAACGGCGCACCATCGAGCTCGGGCGCGACGTCGGCGTCGATCACGCGGACCACGTGATCGCTCTTGATGCGTGCCGAGGCGCGCGCCTCGCGCTTGAAACGCTCCAGCGTCTCGGGCGACGCGCCGACACCCGAAAGCAGCACTTTGAGCGCGAGATGCTCGCCGGTACGCACGTGCTCGACCTCGTAGACAGCGCCCATCCCACCCTGCGCGATCAGACGTACCGGCACGTACCGGGAGGCGATGATGTCGGGGAGACTCGGCGTGGAGGTCATTCTGGCAATCGGCCGCACACTAGCACGCTGAGGTACCGGCTCCCCGCGCACGAACGCTGCGGAATCACCGCGGCGGCAACGCGCAGGCGTCTGCTTCTCTAACTGAGGAGCTTCCGTTTGTTCCGCGCTGATCACAAGCCGACACCGAGCTCGGAGCCGGATGGGTCCCCAGACCCATTTTGCGCTGGCACCCGATTGTCAGCCGACCGGTCCAGAACGGATCCAGACGGGACGCTCTCCCCCGAAAGCTGATTTCGATCTCAACCTCCGTGTGTCGTCCCCATTCTGGCTCACAAGTTCTCGTGACCATTGATGATCAAGCGCGTTCGGACCGGCCGACCGAGCCGGCGCAGCACAACCGTCAGCCCGCCGAAAACGACAACCAAGAACGCCCACCTGACTTCGTGCCTTCCTAACACGGCATCTGGCGGTCCAGGGCGCGGGCCTCGATCAGTCTCGACAGCCGGCCCAGCCGCCGGCAGGTTGTCGTCAGCACCAGCGAAGAACCATGCCCTCGGTTGGGCCTCTCAACCTCGCGGATTGGGGAGATCCGAATCCGTCCGCCCTTTGACGGTGATCACGGCGCCGGCCACCAGATCCTGCGCGTGGCTTTCAAGCAGCTGTGAGACGATCTCGATCCGCCGGGCTGCCGGAACGTCCGGAAGTCGAAGGAGGCCGGCATGATTAAGGCCTCCCGCGTAGACAAGAAAGCCGAAATCCGTATCGATCGTGATGAGCACGCGCCGATCGGCTTTCGCTCGTTCGAGGCGGTGTCATGCCCCTCACGGCGCAACCACTCCGCGAGCCTGCCACCCGCGCAGCGGTCGATCAGGAACCTCACTTCGCCAGACGGACGGCGTCCAGGGAGTCGTGCGCGAGGATCGCGTGCGCGTAGGCGTGGCAGGCGCGGATATCGTCCCGCTCGAAGGTCGGGATAGTCAGCCAGCACGTCCTCGATGGTCTCACCCTGGGCCAAAAGGCCAAGGATCAGATCCCGTTCATCTCCACGAAATTGTTTATTTTTCTCCCTGACGCAGCGCGGTGAATCGTTCCCACCGTTCAGGAGGGAGTCAGTCATCTCGCGGAGTTGTGCGGCGTGACGGGTCGCTCTGCGCTTCCCTATCAGCCGTGGTTCACAGAATAATTCCTATCGTCAGCAGTATTGCTTGGACGCTATGGGCATCGGCGCTTGGTGCTTCCTGCGACCGCGACCGGCCGAGTTGCGCCCAGTCGCACAGAGCGCAGCGGAGGCCTTCTTCTCCGACGGCGGCCGGCTTCCAGCAGACACAGAAGGCTTCGTGCGCTACGCGCAGGTGATCGTGCGCCTTGAGGGCCGCCGCGCGATGGAGGTGTTGCGCGTTGGCTTCTTCCAGTACCGCGCGCTCAAGGACGGCACGCTCGACCGCAGGCACTTTCGCGAAATCATGGCTGCCGTGCCCGAAGCGACCTTCGGATGGCTGCAGCTTGACAAACCGCCGCCGCGCGTGGTCAGCGCAGAGCACAAGTTCGCAAAGCGACGCCTCGAGCACCTGAGTCAGTGGAAACCGACGAAGGCCGAGATGGTGCTGCTTCGTGACCTCGTCAACCGCAGGGCGGGCCGCGAGATCATGTAGCCACTGGGCACGAGCGAACGACGTCAGGCGCGCTTGAGCGCTCGAAAGGCGCTTGCATTGGTCACCCTCCGCGGTGCACTTTCGGGACCGCATGGGCTGCGACAACCCGCTTCGTATCCCTGAGCCACTCCGGCACGACGTCGACCAGATCCTCAAGCTCACCGACCCGTTCTGTGTCGAGCACCTGGACGCCGAGTACGCCGAGCTCGTCCGCAAGCTAATCGCCAAGCTGGTGCGAAAGCGTCCCTCGCCACTCGCGCGCGGTGACCTTCGCATCTGGGCCGCGGGCGCGATCTACGCAGTGGGCAGCGTGAACTTCCTGTTCGACCGGGCGCAGCGACCACATCTGACGGGGGACGACCTGAGCGCGCTCACCGGCGTGCCGAAGAGCGTCCTCGCAAACAAGGCGAAGCAGATCCGGGATGCCCTGCGGATCGGTCAGATGGTGCCGGAGTTCTGGCGGCGCGAGCTGTTCGCATCGAACCCGATGGCCTGGATGATCTCCGTCGACAAGTTCATCGTGGACGCGCGCACGATGCCACCCGAGGTCCAGGCGGAGGCACGGCGGCGCGGTCTCATCCCCGATCTCCCAGGTGCCGTGAGCAAGGATGGTAGGGAGACAGCCGGCGACGGGGAGCGCCGATGACGACGAGTTGTCGCGTAGACCTCGACGCCGAGTGGCAGCGCAAAGGCGCGACGCTCAGCGACAAGACGGCGCGGAAGGAGCTCGGACTGACCCAAGACGAGATCCTGCAGGCGATCCGGGCCGGCAAGCTCCAGTATCGTGAGGGCTCGATACACGGGAACCCCTGGCTGCGCCTTCTCCGGCTTGAGGTCGAGGTGCTGGTCAAGGAGAAGCATGGGCTCGACCACCTCAAGGAGCCGCAGGCGAAAATCGAGCCCGCGCACGTCAACCGCGAGCTGAAGCGGCTGAAGACTCAGGTCGCCGCGCTCGAAGGGCGGAAGTCGCAACTGGTCGCAGAGCTCGGGTGATGACGGCCTCGTCGGAGGAGCGAGAACAGCGAACGAAAGGGTGATGAGAATCAGCGATGGCAAAGAAGCGGTAGGTCGACAAGCGTTGGAGCGATATTCGGGCTGTCCTAGAGACTCAAGGCTCGGCGCAGATCCTAGAGGTAGCGCGTGACCTCTACGCTCTGAGCCAGGAGAACCGCGACTTCTTGAACGCGAGGTATCTGGTGTCAGAGAACCGCCTTGATTCGTACAAGAAGGCGATCGACGACGCGATCTACCCGAACATCTATCAAAGCAAGCCCATACGGGTCTCCGTCGCCAAGAAGGCCATCAGCCAGTCCACGAAGGCGACCGGCGATCAGGCGGGCACTCTTGAACTGATGATGTACTTCGTCGAACGGGGCAACCAGTGCACCGTCGACTTCGGTGACATCGACGAGGGGTTCTACTCGTCCTTGGAGTCCATGTTCGCGCGCATCCTGGAAACCCTAAAGCGCAGTGACCCTGAGGTAGTAGAGCGCCTCCTGCCTCGCCTCGTTGCCATCCGCGGTGCTGCGGAGGGTATCGGCTGGGGCTACCACGACTACCTCTGTGAGGCTCTCGCAGGGGCGTTTCCGAACGCGGCCGAAGATGAGGCAACGACACATGGCTGACGAAACCATGACTCCCCAGCGAAGGCCGGCGGGCCACCTGCGACTCGTGTCCGGCGGCGCCAGTCCAACGCCCACCGTTGCGGCAGGCACCAGCGCGCTTCAGCACAGCAACCGGCATGGCGTCGCCTTCTACCTGCACCAGGGAACGACGAAGACCGGCAAGCCAAAATACTACGTCGCCAAGACCGTTGGCGCTGGAAGACTCGCCAAAATGCCCGCCGGCTTCGAGTTCGCGGAGAGCGTCAACGGCGTGGTGTCCATTCGCCGCGTGGACAACTCGCCGAAGCGGATCGCGGACGCCGATGTCGAGCTCGTGCGGAGCGAGGTGGCGCGGCACCGGCACCTGCGTCATCACCGGGTCGAAGCGGTGAAGGCCGAGATCGTCATCTACGAACCAACTGGCGCGATGTCCGATGACGAGCTGCAAGAGACGGCGCGAAGCCTCGGAGTCCCTACCGAAGTATTCGAGCAGCGCATGGCAGACCTCTGGGCCAAGCGCAGGTGTCAGCCGGTGATACGCTTTCTGCCATCAACTGCTCAGGCCGACGAGTACGTCGTCCAGCGCATGACGTACCGGGGCGAAGGTGGATGGAGCTATCCCCTGGCGCACGGATCGCTCGCTGGGCTCGTCAGGGACTTCGTGCCACGGGTTGGCATCGAGCGGTTCTTCGAGCTCTTGTGATCAAGGGTCCGATGACGCCGCCCAAGTTCACACCGAAGCAGGGACAATACCTGGCGTTCATCCATCAATAGCTTCATCCGAGGCGATGACGCCAACGTGCTCAGGGACTGGCGAGCCTCCAACAACAAGAAGCTCTGGCAGAAGGCTGTTGCCATTCTCGAGAATAGGAATCTGTCTCTAGAGAACATTGCCGCCAAAATCGAGCGGTCCGTAAATGACGTCCAAAAGTGGATAAAGGCATTCAATCGTCGCGGCCTTGATGGCTTGAAGCGACCCGAGGACAGCAGGGGATACGCAGACACGATCCGGCGCGGCAAGCGGCACGTCGGCCGCGATCAAAAGGCACATCGAATACTCGAAATCATTCACGCCAAGCCCAACGCGTACCCGAGCAGTCATCGCCTTCCATCGAAGGCGGTTTCGACAATCAGGTCCTGGCGGTCGCGCGCGCCTGCAAATCTGCCAGCACATCCTCGATCTACTGCAAACTGGCGCGGGGGTCGTCGGCGATTTCGGCGGCCAGGATGTGGGGATCGGGGAGGTTGGCGGCAAGCGAGGATCGCACGAGCCCACACCCACGTACACCCAGCACGAGGTGCCGTTGCCCATCGTTCATGTGGCACCCTCGCCTCAACGGTGAACGCCGACCGGTCCGCCCCTCGCCCAGCAGACCAGCGCAGGCTGCTGATGTCGGTCGCGGGACTGTCGCCGTCCAGCACCCAGAGGCGCAGATGCGCCGGTTTTCCGGTCCTGCACGCGGCCGCCCGGGCCCGCAGGTCGCCCAGGGACACGGTTTCGAAACGTCCGGCGCGCCAGGTGCGGCCAGCGGCGGTCAGGTTGGCGCCGCCGTCGCGATCGAAAGTGAATGCGCTGCCTGGCTCGGCGCGAGCCGCTCCCTCGGCCTGGCTCACCGGGCCCTGGTCACCTTTGCCGGCGGAGTTCAGGACGGCGGACTCGTGCTGTTGGATGCCTTGCAGCAGCTCGCCTTCCTGGGTGGCGTCGGCGCCGAGCGAGATCAAAAGTCGATCATGGGGGAGTCCAGGGTAAAGAAGTTTCAACACGTGCTGCTGCTATTCTTCGGTTTTGTCGCGGGAGTGGATTTGTTTCCAGCGCCGAAAGAAAACAACTTCTCCTCGGGCGGCGCTCCGGAAAGCAGCGCGACCTGATTCCCGATCTCACGCAACCGGCGTCACCGAACCGACCAGGACCGACCCCATGAAGTCGAAAACACCGGCGAATAACCCCGCTCCCCGAACGCCGGCCCGACTCAGCAAGGCCAGACTTGCGGAAATGATCGAGGAGGCGACGGTCGACGCCCACGATGAATCGGAGCAGTCCTTGGGCTGGTTCACGATGTTCGAGGAGCACCTCGACCTTCCCTTCGAAACGCAGGTACTCGGCGCCACCGTCACCGTCACCAGGCTGGACCTCCGCGACGACGACCAGATCACCGCCATCTGCACCCCCGGCCGGGAACGCCAGGCGATCTCCCTCGTGGATCTTCCGCTCCATCACCAAGACCGGACGGCAGCGAGTGGATCGAAATGTACTGTCACTGGCGCGGAAAGGGGTGAGCGACATGGGCCCGCCAGAAGCTGCCGCAGGCGTTGGCTCCGGCGTGCGGCGTTCAGATCCGGGGACCGCGACCGCGCCGAGCTCCCCAGATCGTCTCGATCACCACTTCGTCGGCCGTGTCGTTGACCGAGTAGTACACGTGCTGCTCGGTTCTGGGCAAAAGGACACGCCAGATGGTCTCGCCTTCGATCTGCCCGTGAACTTGACGGATTCTCGGCGCCCGCAGGATGCGCGTGAAGGCAGCTCCGAGCTCCTCCTTGAAGAGATCCGGCGTGTCGCGACGCTCAGTGCGCCACCAGTCGTCCTGCTTCTGGATCCTCGCGCGCGCGCGCCGCGAGACGCGGATCTTCACCGCCGCGATCCCAGCTCCGCCAGCACTTCGTCAGCATCGAATGTCGGCGCTCCCGCCTTTCGTTCAGCGATCGATGCCGCGATCTCTTGATGCAAGGCTTTGCGTTGCTCGTCGTCGAGCTCGTCCCAGTCGTCGGAGATTTCCAGTGGCACCACGCTGCCTTCGGTCAGGTCCGTTGGCTCGTCGAGCAGTAGCCTACCGTCCTTCACATGGGCCTTGAGCGCCTGCATTCCGTCATCGTAGCGCGTTCGGCTCGCGCCTGCACGGCAAGCCAGCGCCCTCGGCTCAGGTGCTCCCGAAGGCCGGCGTGGAAGCCAGCCGACGGGCTGCCGACCCCCGTTTTTCACACCTGTGGGGAGCAAATACTCCATCTGGCGTTCAAGCGGCACGCTTTCCCTCCGACGGTGGTGGGCGTGGAGCTGCCGCAAAGCCGTAGCGATGATGCAGACCGCCGAGGATCGGGATGCCAACGATTCGGGTTCCGTGGCGGCAATGCAGGTCGTACTCACGTTGCGCAGCGATACCCAAAAAACGGATTCGAACCGCTCCCGATTAGGTGGATCGTTGAGCGTACATTTGGATGGCTGAACCGTTACCGCCTACTCTCGAAAGAATTCGAGCGGACGATCGTTTCAAGTGAATCCGACGTTCGACTCTGCATGATTCGTCTCATGACACGCCGCCTGGCGTTTGGCTGAATTCTTGCGAAT
>CAAGKR010483791.1_pt1 | contig 17567 bp, 14 predicted proteins | sample 2556971 | NCBI WGS metagenome assembly CAAGKR01 (sample SAMEA5207829, study PRJEB30636) | soil metagenome | biome: forest; feature: boreal; material: soil | place: USA | collected 2011-09 | depth 1 m | reverse complement strand
TCGTTTCCGGCCAGTTGGTGTCACGGTTGGGTAAATACAAGTGGCTCGCCATCCTGGGTATGATTATCAGTGTTGCTGGCACGCTGCTGCTGGTGCGCCTGAGCGTCACTTCGGGTAATACCGATGTGTTGTTAGCTATGCTAGTGCTTGGCCTGGGCATGGGCTTCGGTATGTCGCTGTATACGTTGATCGTGCAGAACGCCATTCCTGGCAAGATTGGTCAGTCAACGGCGGCGCTCACCTTCTTCCGCTCGATTGGCGGTACGATTGCGCTTGCCGCGATGGGTTCCATCATGAACTCCGCCTACCTACCCGCCTTCCAGGGTGCGCTGCCGAATTCTATCAAGCAAGCAGCAGTGTCGAGTCCGAGTGTGAAACAATTCCTGGGCATCTTTACTAACCCGCAGGTCTTGCTGCAACCCGGCGTAGAGGCGCAGTTGCGGTCCGGAGCCGCGCAACAAGGTCCGGCAGGCCTGACAGTGTTCAACCAGGTCATCGAATCCGTGAAGGTGGGTCTGACGGCTGGCATACACAACGTCTTCATTATGAGTATGGTGATTATGCTGGTTGGCGCTATAGCCGTACTCTTCCTGAGAGAGATTCCCCTGCGTGGCGGACGTAGCAAACAGGAAAATGCCGCTGAATTAAGTGGCGAGGAAGCTCCCGAAGTCGAAGGTAGCATGGCTGCCATGATCTAATGCTGTTACTCGTTTTTGTCCAGGTCGACCCTCGCGGTCGCCCTGGATTTTTTGCATTTTCGGGTTACTTTTTTTCTCTGCGGAAGTGGTAGCTGCTCTATGCCTTCCAGCAAGGCCTGTGACAACTTTGTAATAGGTACGTACCAGGTGTGAGGAAAATGTGAGACTGGTATCGCATAGTTCATTCAGTAGAGCGAAAGGTAATAACGTGAGAATAGCGAGAGATAGGATTTGATGAAAGGAGCAAGTCAATGGCGACGCCTTTAACTATTGGAATCGAGGAAGAATTCCAGATGGTTGATTGTCAGACGGGTCAACTGCGTCCGCATATTCAAACTATTCTGGAAAAAGGCTCTACCGTCTTTGGCGAACAAATCAAAGCAGAGATGCTACAGCCAACGGTGGAACTTATTTCGGGTATCTTGCCGGATATTCAGACTGCGCGCGCTGACCGGCGCGCGGCGAGGGTGAAGCTTGCCCAACTTTTGGCTGAAGAGGGTCTGGCACTGGTCAGCGCCGGAACTCATCCTACTGCCATGTGGCAGGACACACCCAGGACTCCCTATCAGCGTTATGTTGAACTGGAAGATGAATATCAGGATGTTGCGCGTTCTATCTGATCTTTGGACTGCACGTTCATATCGGCGTGGAAACCCAACGATCTGCTGTTTTGTTGATGAACCAGCTACGCACCTGGCTGCCCCATTTACTCGCGCTCTCCACCAACTCGCCATTCTGGGGAGGACGCATGACCGGGTTAAAATCCTATCGCTCGGTGATTTGGAAGCCATTCCCGCGTTCAGGTGTGCCTGAAGTGTTTACAAGCTGGGAAGACTTCGATTCCTATGTGCAGAAATTAGTACTCACAGGCTGTATCGATAATGGCAAGCGCATCTGGTGGGATATCCGCCCGCACCCATTTTTCAGCACTATCGAGTTTCGTCTTTTTGAAATGGACGATCTGGGGAGCCGTGGTGAAATGAACTACCTGCGTAACCTGTTGGAAAGCTCGCAGGGTACAGGCGCTGATCGGCAGATTGCTCTTTTTCAACAAACGGGCAAAACCAGTGACGTGATTCAGCTTCTCATGCAACGGACAATGCAAGATATTCCCGCGTCTGTTGTGTGATGGCTCTCAGCAGAATCTCCTGTCTATTGTCGTCTGCTATCCTTTGTTCGAGCGCAGCTTATACACCTTGATGGCGACCTGCAGCGTGAGCCAGTTGCTGCGTTCCTGGAGATCGATTTCACAGAGCGATTGCAGCCGCTCGAGTCGCTGGATCAGGGTATTGCGATGCACGAACAGGCGGTTTGAGGTTTTGGTGAGATTGCCCGCGCACTCCAGGTATGTCTCCAGCGTATCGAGCAGATCGGTGCTTTTGCGCCGATCATAAGTGGCGATGTTTGCCACCTGGTCCTGGTACATGTCGCGCAGATCGTCCATACGCGCGATTTTATACAGGTAGCGATAGACGCCCAGGTCGTTAAAGTGTGTCACTCCTCCGTCTGTATTGAGGTTCTGGCCCATTTGCAGCGCCTCGGTTGCTTCGGCAAAACCCCGGCGGAAGTCGCTAATTTGCTGGCACTGGTTTCCAACACCGATAGACAAACGCACGCCGTGTTCGGCCCGCATCTGGCGCGCCAGGTCGCGCAGCGAAGTTTTCAAGCGCGAGCCTGTCGGGTCTTTGCTCAAGCAGATAATACAGGTCAACACATTCTCTCGTTCATACAGCACAGAGCCAGGGTAGCTATCCTGAATGCGCCGTCGCACCTGTCCCGTAATGCGTTTATGCAGCGCGAGGCGGTCTTCCTCTGTCTGGAGCGATGGCGCATCGGCATGCGCCCGAGCAGCAGACCCCGAAGCGTGCTCTTTTTCTTCGCTGTTCTCCTCGTCCATGTGCATAATTTCAATCATCGCGACCGTATGCGCTTTGTTTAGATCACAGCCGATGAAGTTTGCTCGCTGGCGCAGCGTGTCTTCCGAGTCATACGTGCCATACATCAGGTCATCGAAGAACCCCTTGACCAGGTTTTTCTGCGCCAGCATATCGACCAGGAGGCTGTTCTTGATCGCCATGGCGATCTGATTGGCAATCGTTCCCAGCAGCGTCGAATCCTCGCTCGTGTAACGGCGCGCACGGACAGAATAGAGATTCAACATGCCCAGATTCTCTGTTCCGGCCACCAGTGGCACAGAAAGCAGGGTTTTGTAATGCGCGTCCTTGAGTGGATTCAGGCGTTCCAGCGTATTGGGGCTGATTTCTTGAGACGGTCCGCGTCCATTATTATCGCGCAACTTCTCCCAGGTCGTGCGATCGATATCAACCGATTGGAAGTTCAGCGCGCGTTCGTTCAAGGTGGGCGCGGATGCGCGTACTCGCAATCGCCCGCGTGCCTGCTCCATCAACAAGATAACACATTGATCGGCTTCCATGATCTGGACGGTCAACGTTGCCAGCGAACGTAACATTTCGTCAAGATACAGGCCGGAACTAATCGTCTGGCTCAACACCGAAAGAGTGGTTAAAACGTTCAATTTCTTCTGCGTATTCTCGTAAAGCTGCGCATTTTCGATGGCTCCCGCCACCAGCGCAGCCGTGTTGCTCACGAAATTCTGGTCGTGCTCGGTAAATTCGTGGGGCGCAACCGTGTGCAGGGTAATCACGCCGATCAAGTGACGATCTTTGGCAATAATGGGAATGGTCATCACCGACTGGAACTTATCATCTTCCAGTTCAGGATAATAGCGGAATCGTGGGTCGTTCATGGCGTTGTCTTTCAGGAAGACCGGCTGCAATGTCATAGCGACCCAACCGTTAATGCCTTCTCCCAATGCCAGTTCGATTTTTCCCATCAGGTGCTGGTACTGCTCGCTGGTGCTGGCGAGTACAAGACGATCGCGTTCTTTCTCGTACAGGTAGATGAATGCCGCGTGGCAAGAGACGGCGCGCACAATCGTAGCGACCAGGTTGTGTAGTACCTCGTCAACTTTGAGGGTCGAGCCAACCGTAGAAATCATCTCGTTCAGAAAGATGTTTTCTTGCGTTCGTGCCTCCAACGCCTCTTCTAAGGCGGCATTGCGCGCAAGAAGTTCATCAAGACTTTGAGCCGTATGTGTCAGGTCAGATGAAATAGATTGGGAATCCAGATTTTCGGTGGACGCGCTTCGATTGGATGACATACCGGCCTCCTGATTAACCATGAATCGCCAGATGGATTCCTGATGATGAAGATGAAAATAGCACAATGTACAACATTGTATGGATAGTTTGTATATGGTCACAATTGTACATACTTTTGGGGGTTATGTCTAGAGGTTTGGGACTCGAATTACTAATTGTTAGTGATTTCCCACAAGAAATTACGAAATTACCGTAAATATGGGCCGAAAATGAATAAATTCGCGTCAAAAGGAGGTAGTTACTTACGAATTACTAGCATTCGAGTTGTTTGGGAATGGTATGTATGTTTTTACCATACAAAACGGGCCAGAACTCTTCATAAGACAAGAACGACCAGGGCGCGAACAAAGTCGGCCCTGGTCGTTCTTGTCAACTAGCGTCTGGTCTGAGCCAGTTCAAGCCCGCGCAACAGTAAGTAGGCGCAGCCCGCAAAGATCAGGCCGAGTTCAAAGCCAATGTCCATACCGAATTGGCCGCCCAGGGCGTGCGCGATAGGACCGACATAGTATACCTGCGCGGCGCCAAGCAGAATGCCTCCAAAACCGATGATGGTGGAGACGATAGCTGCCCACCCGATGGGAAGCTTGCTGCGCGTATTCCAATCCTCGATATTGTAGCGCCCATGCCTGAAGACAAAGTGTTCCAGGATCAGAATGATGGACCAGGGACCCAACCAGTAGGCGATGAGCAACAAGAAATTGGAGAGCGTTTGATTGAAGTCGGTAGCCGCTGCTTCAGCGACAAGCACGTAGATCACGGATGCGATGAGTGCCCACACCGCCCGGTTGATCCTCTGAAAAGGCTTGCCCAGCACCTGCATGGAGAGTCCGAGGCTGTAATCGTTTGGAATATTGTTTGCCACAATACTCAGAGCCAGCAATACCAGCAGGAAGGTTCCAAAACTTCCCAGCGGTTTGGCGGCAGCGGTCAGTAGATCACCGATCCCTAATCCTCCCGTGAAGGCAGTAGTCAATGCCATACCCAGTATTTCCAGAACAACACAGGGTATGGCGACGCCAAGAAAGGTCAGCCAGAAAACACGTCTGGCAGAGAATGTTTCAGGTTGATTGACGTTATAATCCGACGCGTAGGAACTCCAACCGGTAGCAAAACCAAACACAGCGCCACCAAACGAGATAAAGGAGGCTATCTCGGCAACATTCAATGGGGGAGTCGGGATGATAGACATCTTTGGCCCTGAGACAAGCAGCAGGAGAAAGAAAATAATTGCCATCGGTATCCAGGCATATCGTTCATAGCGGTGAATGTATTTGTATCCATAGATACTAATGAGCGTCGTCAAGATGGTAATAACGAGAATCCCGACCTGCTGGGGTATCGCTCCTCTGCTCAACGCGGCTACCACCTGACCGCCTACAATCACGTTTACCGTAGACCAGCCGAGGCAGGCGGCGACGTTGAAAATAGCCATGATCGAGCCGCCCACCCAGCCAAAGGAGAAGCGCGAAATAGTCATTGTACGGAGACCCAATTTAGGCCCCAACGTCGAAAGGAAGGCCATCGGCAAAATACCCAGCACATTAAAGATGATGATGGCCGTTACACTGTCCCAGAATCCAAGCGCGAAAACACTGGTGGCCAATGCCCCCAGCGCAACGGTAGTGATCACCATATTGGCAGAGAGCCATATAGTACAGTTATCGGTGATGCGAATGTGCGCGCGAGTTCTCGGTGAGACCCGCTCAATACCATGTGCCTCGATGCCTCGTTCAAGTTCCGGCACGGCAGCAATATCAATTGCCATTTCCTCTATCCCTTCATGAGTAATGTAACTAATGGAACCAGGCGCCTGCCTGAAGAACAAGAAGCTACTAATTGAGTATAATTTGTCCAGAGTATACTCTCTTTTCATCAACAGAGTGTGGGTTCTGGTACGTTATTCCTATTTTGTTGTCTTGTGTAGGCTAATCCTGTTCTATTACTCTTCGGTACAATACTCCTACTTCTATTGAATACTTTTTGGATTAAGTGTATTCTTAACTAGGACTTCCGCCGGGAAAATATCGAAATACATAAATTCATATATGAAACGTTGGTGCCTGATGTTTTCGTTTTCTTTTGGAGCTAAAAAGTTAAATTCCAGGGAGAGCTAGGAGGGCGCAATGGGATGGATGATGATACTTTTTCTCCGCAGAACATGAGGGGATATCGACTGTCCGTTTTTACGCAATTGCGGCAAGCAATAGAGGCTATGCATCATCCCGAGGAGATGTTTCAATGGCTACCTTCGATGATAATGCAACGCTTCAATGTGCCGATAGTTCAGTTGTGGACGTGCGAGAATGGATGGACAGATCAGCCTTCTGCTCAATTATGGGCTATGGCTTCTCAGAATCCTTCTCAGCCGCTCTATGTGATGAGTGAGAAGGTGGCAACTACCGTTGAACGTATTGCGAAAGGACAACCTATATCCTCTCCGTTACCGGTCGAGCGGGTGTTCCCTTCTTACCTGGCCTCGCTCTTAAGACGTTATGGCCTGGGTTTTTGCGTCTATTGTTTGATTAACAAAAATGTGGACTTTGCTCCAGAAGTGTATGCGCCTTCCCACGAGAGAGTAGCTGCGGGTTTTACGTTCGTCGTGCTGCTATTACTCCAGCATAATTCACAACAGGACCTCGTTTCAGCCATCAATATTATTATGGAACAAGCGCTGGCTATTGCTGAAAACCGTCACCTCTTGTTGCCTGTTACTGCTGGCGCCGGTCAATTATCAGCGCCTCAAGAGATATTCATGCAAGAGACACCGCCAGCGCTGCCTGGTCTCATCATCAGGCAGAAGCAGAACGCAGGTCTTATGCTATCGAGCAATCCGTTTGCCAGTTCTGTCACTATTAAGGATAAACAGGCTCTACGGCTGTATGAAGCCATAGATGGTCGCAGATCAGTGGTTGAGTTGTGCAATGCCACCGGTATGAGCTTGAAAGAAGCCCAGATGGCCTTGCAGATGCTATCAGATTTGCAATGTATAGAGATATACACACCGGAAGGTTGGCCGGTTGATACCACCCTTTTGTTCAAGAATCACTAAGCCGCTCCTAATATATCGAAGGATTAGTAAGGAGAAATCGTCTCTATGGATACCAGACTCATTCCCAATCTACTCGATGTGTCTCTTTGCCTTGTGGCCCTTTTCATTGCCGTGCGCTCGTTCGATATTTATTCTCGCTTTCGCCAGTACCGTCTCTTTATTCTGGGATTGTCGATGGCACTGCTCTCCCTTTCTGCTGCCGCCGATTTTACCTCGAGCTATATCAGGGTCATTGCTCTGCATACAGACTGGTTTTTATATATCGGGCAAGCAGTAGGTTTTCTGTTTATTTTGCTCAGTCTGGCGCAGAGTTCTGACAGGTATCTTCGCGGCCTGATGAACCTGAATATCCTGGTGTTCATCCTCCTCTTGATCGTCTTGTTTTTATCGCCTGTCCTGCCAGATATGTCTAACTCGACACGCACCCTGTTTGGCTTCGTCCGCTTGATTATCTGCATGTTCATCCTGTGCGCTTACTTCTCTGCTTATATAAACAAGCCAGCGCGCTTTAGCTTTCTGATGAGTGCCTCGTTTTTCTTTTTTACCGTTGACTATTTGATTACGCTGGAACAGTATGTGGTTCCCAGTTTTAGTCAATATTTATTTCGCGCTCCAGGAGATATTACCGGGGTGATTGGCCTCGTTATGCTGGTTTCCGCGGTCTCCATCGAATAAGCATCGAGGAGCACCGTATTTGCTGTTACCAGAAAAACAAAGGTCAACCATTTTATTTCAGGCAAGCAATATGATATACTTCTCTATATATTCGACTCCCTGGCTGTAAAGTGAGGTGGCCTGTTACGACGAAGAATGCGTAGCGTAACACGCCTCGTATAGCATGGTATATCCTGGAAGTTGAATACCCTGCTAATGAATAAATTGTATTCTCGGAAGTATGGAGACCTTCAGAGAGCCTGGCATCTCCCTTGAGATGAGGATCGACCGGCGGGTAACTTCAGTCGCCTTTTTTATCGTGCAATTGTTTTTTTCTCTATCTAGTCTAGGAGGACAACTCAATGGCTGCTGACACTGTTGCCATACCAGAAGAACGTGGCTTAGAAACACACGGTATCGAACGTGTTTCACCCACAACTCGCACTCATGTTCGAATCTTTGACAACTTCACTATGTGGCTTTCCGCCAACCTGGTAATCTCAACAATTGCGTTGGGGACGCTGGCCAATTTCGCTTTCCAGCTGGGCTTTTGGGACAGCGTGGCGTCGATTGTTATTTTTAACACTCTGGGTGTACTCCCCGTAGCATTCTTCTCGACACTTGGTCCAAAGCTAGGGTTGCGCCAGATGACTATTACGCGCTTCTCTTTCGGCTGGGTTGGCGGCATCATTATGGCTTTCTTCAACGTCGCCGCTTGTGTCGCGTGGTCTGCTGTAAACGTCATCGTCGGCAGCCAGCTGGTGGTTTCGCTGAGTAACGGCGCAATCCCGCTGTGGGCAGGTGTAATAGTGATTGCCGCCCTTACGACCCTGGTGAGTATCTATGGCTATCGCTATGTGCATCGCTATGAGCGCTGGGCCTGGATACCTATGGCGATCATGTTTCTGATCATGTTCATCGTTGGCGTGCCTCACTTCGCCATTACAAAAACGCCCGCCTTCGGCCTGGCCGAGGTTGCCTCGTTCCTCACCTTCGGTGGCGCGGTCTACGGTTTCGCAACCGGGTGGTGTTCCTATGCTGCAGACTACAATGTCAACCAGCCTGAGAATACACGACCCAGTCGCGTGTTCTGGCTAACGTTCCTGGGCGTCTTCGTCCCCTGTGTCCTGCTGGAAACCCTGGGAATGGCATTCACGACGGGCATTGCCAATGTGCCAGCCTGGGGCGCTGCCTTTGGTAATACTGGCAATGTTGGTGGCCTGCTTTCTGCGGTCGTCAGTCCGCTCGGTGGCTTTGGGAAATTTCTACTCGTGTTGCTGGCGCTCAGTATCATTGCCAACAACATTCCCAACGACTATAGCCTCGGCCTCTCTGTACAGGTGTTTGGCAAAGCATTTCAGAAGGTCAAGCGCTATGTCTGGACGCTGATCGGTGCTGTGATCTACATTGTCATCGCCATAATCGGCGCGCAGAATTTTGCCGCTACGTTGGAAAGCTTCCTGCTCGACGTTGCCTACTGGCTTGGCGGCTATGCCATCATTCTCGTTCTCGAACACTTTGTGTTCAGGCGAGGCCAGTATAACGTCGATGACTGGAACACTCCAGGCAAGCTCCCATTAGGATGGGCTGCGATTGTGGCTATCATTGTAGGTCTGGTCGGCGGTTTGCTTGGCGCTGATCAACTCAACTTCCAGGGTTTTATTACCCGCCACATCAATCAGCCCAATGGTATAGACTTAGGCTTCGAGTTTTCAGTCGTCCTCGCCGCTATCGTCTACCTCATCTTGCGGCGCATCGAGATCAATACAAGTCCGCGCGGCGAGACGAGCGCTGGCGGCAAATAAGCTCATTTCACTGGTAACACTGAAGGCAGGCGGTAATCCACCGCCTGCCTGCTATTTTCAACTGCAATCAGGCTGTGCGATTATTTTCACGAAGGGAAACTATTATGTCGTATGATCTTATTATTCGCCATGCCCGGCTTCATCGTCATGAAGGCCTTGTTGATATCGCCGTCAAAGATGGAAAGTTCACCCGCATTGCGGGCGACATCTCCGATGGCGCGACGCGCGAGCTTGACGCGGCTGGTCGGCTGGTCTCGCCACCATTTATTGATGCGCATGTCCATCTTGATGCCGTGCTGACGGTGGGGCAGCCGCGCTACAATACCAGCGGCACGCTGCTCGAGGGCATCCAGATTTGGAGCGAACGCAAACCATCGCTGACACGCGAGGATGTGAAGCGGCGCGTGCTGGAAGAGGTGCGCTGGGAAGTGGCGCAGGGAACGCTGCATATTCGCAGCCATGTCGATGTGTGCGACCCGCAATTGACCGCTCTGCGCGCCTTGCTCGAGGTACGCGAAGAGGTGCGCGACATCTGCGATCTGCAACTGGTGGCTTTCCCACAGGACGGCATTTTGTCTTTCCCCAACGGGCGCGAGTTGATGCGCAAAGCGATGGAACTGGGCTGCGACATCGTGGGCGGTATCCCACATTACGAGTGGACGCGCGATATGGGCGTTGAAGATGTGCATTATGCCTTTGCGCTGGCGAAAGAGTTTAATCGCGACATCGACTGCCATTGCGACGAAACCGACGATCCACATTCGCGCTTCACCGAGGTGATGGCGGCGGACACCATTGAGCAGGGGTGGCAGGGGCGCGTCACGGCCAGCCACTGCACGGCCATGCACTCCTACGATAACGCCTATGCATTCAAACTGATGCGCCTGCTGGCCCGCGCCGGAATGAATGTAATAGCTAACCCCTTCGATAATGTCGTCTTGCAGGGGCGCTTTGACACCTATCCTAAGCGGCGCGGCATCACCCGTGTCAAGGAACTGCTGGCTGCCGGAGTCAACGTCGCGCTTGGGCATGACTCGATTATGGACCCCTGGTTCCCGCTCGGTCGTGGCGACATGCTGGCCGCTGCACAACTGGCCCTCTTCCTCTGTCACATGAGCGGCTTCGAGGAGATCAACGATGTACTGGACCTGATTACTACCAACGCTGCCAGAACGCTGCGCATCGAGGATCGCTACGGTATCGAAGAGGGCAAACCTGCCGACTTCCTGGTAATGGACGCGCCCACCGCCTTTGAAGCGTTACGCCTGCTCCCCGCCCGCCTGCACGTCTTCAAGCAGGGGCGCGAAGTCGCCTCGACAACGCCCGCGAGAAGTAATGTGAAAAGACAGGGAGACGACGAGGGCAGGGAAGTCACCTACCGCATAGAATGATGATGCTACTGGAGTATGTTGACGGCGCGAGCAGCCAGGAAAATAATAATAGCCAGGGATAAGACGGATTCGATCATCATGAGCATTTTGGCTTTCTTCGTCAAGGGCTGGGTATCAGCCGGGCTGAGGGCCGTTGCGCTGGTGAATGCCAGAAACACATAATCAAGAAAGTGAGGCATCCAACTACTATTGCTTCCAGGCGCGTATTGTGGAAAAAGAAAGTCGGTGGCCTGGGGACCTGCCAGGTGGCGTTTTAACGGGCCGCCTCCATCAATTTCGAAATACCATAACGCAAAAACCAGCATGTTAAGAAACCAGAGGATGCCTGCTGAACGAAGCAGAAAATTCCCTTTTTCTTTCTGCAAGTTGAAGACCAGCCCGCCTATTCCTATAGCCAGGGCGAGTGTGATGATACCTAACAAGATAAGAGCCACGGTGCGTAATATCCCGTGTGGAAGCTTGTGTTGTGTTGTCAGTGATACTAAAAATGGAAGCGTCAGCGCGGCCTCTATTAACAACAACAACCAGTTTGGTCCTATGATAAGATAGTCTGGTAGAAACAGGTACAGTAATCCCACAATCAGCGCTCCGGCGAGGGCCGCTAATCGAGAGAGCAGGTGCGCTCGCATATGATTTTTGCGCGTTGGAGCAGGTGGAGCAGGCTCTGTGCCGGGTGGCATAGTTTCATTGATCTCTTGCATATGTCTCTCCTCAAAGATCTTTGTATATAGTATAGTACATGTTTAATTTGATGTTTAGACTACGAAACGTGAACATGACAATTTCTTCATAACCATGTCCTATACAGTGCATATTGGGCGATTTTCTGCTATAGTGGTAACGGTGTTTACAGGGATGAGTTTTAAGGTGGGGGTATTCTGTGATGATGGAAGTGAAACTACATGTTACTCGCCTCAACGCAACAGAGACGCTGGCCGCGCTCCTCGACGAAGTGAGCGCGATAACAGATTATCGCACGCTGCGTGATAATCTTCCGCGCCGCCTGGCGCGCCTGCTTTGCTGCCGCTGCGTGCTGCTCTACCAGCGCATCGGCGAAACGCTTCAACTTGCCGCTGGTTCCTACGACGATAAGCCGGGCTGGTCCCCATCGCTGTTGGCTGTCGCGCATATCAATCCGATTTCTCTGGAAAGCGATATGTTGGAGGCCCTGGCCTGGCGAGCGCGCCACGCCGTGACCGCGCCAACCGAACACGCTGAACCTCACGCTATCGCCGTTCCCCTGCTCTACCGGCAACGCGCTATCGGTGTGCTTGTGGCTATTCGCGAGAGCCAACCGTCCGAAACGCAGCCTTTTAAGCTGAACATCAATGCGCAGCAACAAGAACATATGTTGCCTGAAAGCTGGTCGGACGAAGAAACGCGGGTCATCGAGGTGGTCGCCGGCGTTGTGGCGATGCAGCTTGAAAATACGCGCCTGCTCGAGCGTGACCGCGACCGCATCCAGGAGCTTTCACTGCTCAACAGTATCAGCAGGCAATTCAATTCTTCTTTGCGCGATCATGAACGGCTGCGCGGCATCGTCACACAGCGCACAAAAGAGATTACCGTTGCAGATATGTGCGATTGTTTGTTGCTGACTTCACCACCAGATGCAGTTGCATGGTTGCCGCCTGCTATGCAAGCCATGCTCGCGCGCAATTTCAGCGAAGCAAGCGAAGCGAACTCGGAGCCGCTCGTCCTGGAACGAACCGGAAATGATCGTTCTAGCGAGTATTTCAAGCATCTCCCCGCACATGTGAAAACCTTCTTTGCCATTCCTTTGTGGCGCAGTGGAAAAGGAGAACAGGCAACACAACTCAGCTCACAGTCTTATGAAAGGACTGATTATTATAGTAGTGAGCAGAGAATGCATCATCATAAAAGCAAACCGACATTGTTGGGAGTAATCGTTGGAGCCTACCATCATCCCTGGAAATTGCGCCGCGAAGAAGTCGTAATGCTCTCGGTGCTGGCAAATCAGGCCAGTTCAGTCCTCGAAAACATCGCGTTGGTTGAGGATGTGGTGGAGGCGCGCAATGAGGCGCGTAAATTGCTGCGCCAGGTGCTGGATGACCAGCGTTTCAAAGAGTTTATCCTTGAGAGTATCCCAGGTGGACTGGTAACTGTAGATTTGCATGGTCAAATGACCACCGTTAACCACGCGGCCCAGGTTATGCTGGGATACCACCCCTATGAAATTATCGGACAGCCCGCGCTAAAACTATTCCCTCAGCGCATTTTGCAACACGTAATACACACGGGAACGTCACAAAGGGAAACGCTCACTGTTGCCGGCGAGCATGGACAGGAAAGAACGCTTGATGTCACGTTTTTGCCCCTGCGCGATGACCGCGATCAGGTGATAGGCACGCTCGTCACCTTCAGCGATGTGACTATCGTGCGTCGCCTGGAAGAGGAGAAACGCCGCCTGGATCGTCTTGCTTCGTTAGGCGAGATGGCGGCCAGTGTTGCTCACGAAGTGCGTAACCCCCTGGCGTCGATCAAAACGTCGATGCAAATGTTGCTGGACGATTTAGCTGAAATCGCTCCGGGTGTAGATGGCAATAATACTGTAGGGCAGATTGATAATGAAATGCTCGACTCTGTGCGTGTCGTATTGAAAGAGGTAGAGCGACTGGACTCCATCGTGCGGGATTTGCTGCTCTTTTCCAGGCCGCGTTCGTTTCACCCTGTCGAGTGCAACGTGGTGGAAATATGCGAACGGGCGCTGTATCTCATCGCAAACCGGTGCGCGGAAGCCAATGTCGTCGTCCATCGAGCATATCTGAACACGCCATCCGTGCTGGTAGATGTTGCCCAGGTGGAACAGGTACTTCTCAATCTGTGTATCAATGCCCTACAGGCCATGCACGAAGGAGGCATCCTGACCATCTCCTGCCAGGTCAGGCAGATACCTGCCGCGGATTTACTTACACGAGCTAGTAACTGGCTGGAAATTACCGTCAGTGACACGGGAACAGGTATCGCCCCAGATCAGAGCGAGCGTATTTTTCAACCATTTTATACTACGAAAGCGCATGGCATCGGCCTCGGTTTACCGATCTCACGCCGCCTGGTTGAAGATCATCATGGCACACTCTCTGTCGAAAGTCGGCCTGGCTATGGAGCCACCTTTACCATTCAACTCCCCCTGCCAGACGAGCCATTGGGCGAGCATGGCCATGTGAGCGGAGAGGAGGAGTTGTCATGAGCTTGACCATCCTTATCATAGACGATGAACCACATTTGCCTCATCAGCTCGCGCGTTTTCTCATAAAACAGGGCTACGAGGTGTATACCGCCCCGGATGGTGAGACAGGCTTGCTCGAATTACAGAAAAATAGTATAGACCTGGTCTTGTTAGATGTGCGTTTACCACAAATGAGCGGGCTGGGCGTGCTCGGCGAGATTCGCAAAAGCGATCAAGCCTTGCCCGTGATTATGCTAACCGCTTATGGTGATGTGCAAACGGCTGTTGCGGCTATGAAGATGGGCGCGTTGGACTATCTTATTAAAGGCTTTGATCTCGAAGAATTGTTGCTGTCGGTGCAGCGTGGCCTGGAGACGAGCGCGATGCACCGCGAATTGCGCCAGTTGCGCCGCGAACGCAGCGATAACTACCATTTCTCCTTTATCGTTGGGCACAGCGAGCGAATGCGCGAAGTTTTTGACATGGTTGCCCGCGTCGCTCAAAGCGATACGGCTTCCGTACTGCTTACGGGCGAAAGCGGCACCGGTAAAGAAGTGGTGGCACGCGCTATTCACGACCAGAGCCTGCGTTCATCTGGTCCGTTCCACCCGCTGAATTGCGCCGCCATCGCCAGCAACCTGCTGGAGAGCGAACTGTTTGGCTATGAGCAGTATGCCTTCACCGATGCCAAGAAACAAAAACGCGGCTTGCTGGAACTGGCCGATGGCGGAACGCTCTTCCTGGATGAAATCGGGGAAATGCCCGTGGAGATGCAGGCGAAACTATTGCGGGTGCTGGAAACGCGGGCCTTCTATCGTTTGGGAGGCAATAAAGAAGTCAAAATTAACGTGCGTATCCTGGCCGCCACCAATCGTAATCTGGAAGAGGCCATGAAGGAGGGTATTTTTCGCGCGGATTTATTTTATCGCCTGGCCGTCTTGCGTATTGATCTCCCGCCGCTGCGCGAGCGTCCCGATGATATTCTGCTCTTTGCTTCACGTTTCATCGACGATTTTAACCGCTCGCTTGGCCGAAATGTCAGGCAGATTGCTCCCGAAGCCCGGCGTCTGCTCTTAGCATACCACTGGCCGGGCAACGTGCGCGAATTGAAAAATGTGATCGAGCGAGCCATGATTTTGAGCAGCAGTGATGAATTGTTGCCTGCCCATCTCCCCGGAGAAATCGCTGGGCGTCTCGATGCCAGCAACGTCGGCCAGCGCGACCCCTGGGAGCAGTGGTTAGATCTGCGACCACCCGGCCAGGTCTCATTGGAAGATGTGGTCGGGCGCGTAGAACAGTATTTCGTGCGCTGGGCCTTAACGACTACCCGGCACAACCGCGCGCGCGCCGCCGATCTGCTCGGTTTTGCGAAAGTAGACCAGTTGCGTTACCTGCAGCGCAAGTATGGTATCGAAGGATGATTAGCCCAGTAACACCTGGTTTTCCAGTTCGATCCAGACGATTTCTTCTGCCTCCAGGTACGTGAGAGGGTGAGATGTTTGATAACTCTCAATCAGTTTGTTCTGAACCAGCCTGGGATATGCCCTTAAAATATCGCGTTGTTCGTTAGCGCGTTTGTAACGCAAAACCCCGAGCTGAATGAGCTCGCGTGGATAAAACTCATCGGGGTCCAGGGCCAGAGAAACCAGGTCGCTAAATGAGGCAAGTAAAGATAATCGTTGCTGCGTGAAATGGCCGATTTCCACACTTGAAGCCAGCAAACACCCTGCGGTCTTGCCCTCGAGCATAATAGGCGCGGCAGCGGCGCTCACCTCATCTTCTGTTTGATAGGCAGGCAGTAGTGTTTCTTTGTTCAGGTCTTCGATGCTGGTTGGAAGCTGATTTTGCGCCACATACCCCGCCAAAGATTCGTTCGCGAGAAAAATAGAAAGGTTTTCAAGATCAGAGTCCCAGGGGAACGAACCCTGTCCCATACGTTCGCGCAGGCTGCGAATTTTGCCATTCTTGCCCGGTGGCATACACTGCGCAAGCGTGATTGCCATCCCCAATTTATGGGGATCGAGTTGGATCAGCGCCTGTTTGATGATCTTGATGAGCAACTCCCGCTTGCGCATAATCTCGATGAGCGTAGCGCGGTCATTTAAAATCTGAAGATAAAATTCTGTACTGATCTGTTCAGGGTCCTCGTTTTTCATCCAACTCTCCGTCTGGGGAAAAAGTATGTATTGCCATTCCCCAGCTTGATTACTACCTGACGTGAGGCGCTTAGTATTGTTAGATAATAGCAGAGCGAAGAAAGCTCGTCAACATGTACAAAAGGTAATTCCTGCATGGAACGTAGAGATGATAGGGGAAATTCTATACACTTATGCGAAATGTAACGAAAAGTGTTGTACTTAGATCGTGTAGAATGTATGATATGATTAAATGAGATGCTGATGCAGGGATTTTCGCATAGCCGGGGGTAGTGTATGCCAAATCGCGTAGTAATTGTGGATGACGATAAAGAAGTACAAGAGATCGTCACTTTTGCTCTAAGCAGAAGTGGGTTTGAAGTTGCCGTAGCCAGCAATGGGCAGCAGTTGCAAGATGTACTCGCAACGAATACGCCTGACCTGATAATATTGGATGTTATGATGCCCGGTCTTGACGGCTATCAAATATTTGACAGCCTGCGCAAAAATGCGGCAACGCAACATGTGCCGGTTATCATAATGACGGCTCATGCCGAAAACATTTATGAACGTATCAGCCTTGACCTGGGAGCAGCGGTGCATATCACCAAGCCATTTCATCCGCTCGAATTGGTCGGGAGAGTACAGAGATTGCTTCAAACGATCCCGCAGGAATAAGGCAATATTGATAGGCTAAACTCTTGTCTAAGCGTGTAGAAATTGGTATCATGTTACTAGAGAGTTCAGGCGAGTGCAAGGAAGAGAACTGCAATGCCAAATAAATACGAGCGCGAAATTGAGGAAATTCTGCGTAATCTGGATCAGTCGGCCCCAAAGCCTCGTTTGAGCCAGCGTCTCCGCCGCAAGACAACTGCGCGTCCGCACCGCCAGCAACGGGGTTTACCGACTTTCAATTTTGGCCTATCCGAGTGGTGTCTGATCATCGCCTGGGTTGCAGCTCTGATTGCCGGTGGTTGGGCCTTTGCGCAACATGGCGTGAATGGTGACCTGTTCACCGGGAGTATAGCGCTGATAAGCCTGGGATGCTTGGTGTTGGTGGTTATCCTGGCATTTATGCCACAGTCACGTTATCCCGGAAATACACGCACTGGCAATGTCACCGCCATCCGCCGGAACCCCTTGAGTAACCTCTCAACACGCTGGAATCTCTTCCTACTCAAGCGGCGTTATAAGCGAAGAAAAGACCAGTAATACTTGACACATAACTACGATCATGCTATAGTGCGCGTACATCCATAAGGGATTAAATGGTGATGTGACGGGGTGTGGCGCAGTTGGTAGCGCGCCTGGTTTGGGACCAGGAGGTCCGCGGTTCGAGTCCGCGCACCCCGACCAGCTCATTAGCATAGATCGTCACTTTCCTTTAGCGGGAGTAACTCAGTGGTAGAGTTCCTGCCTTCCAAGCAGGCTGTCGCGGGTTCGAGCCCCGTCTCCCGCTCTCT
>CAAGKR010434101.1_pt1 | contig 17574 bp, 12 predicted proteins | sample 2556971 | NCBI WGS metagenome assembly CAAGKR01 (sample SAMEA5207829, study PRJEB30636) | soil metagenome | biome: forest; feature: boreal; material: soil | place: USA | collected 2011-09 | depth 1 m | reverse complement strand
GGATGCGCTCCAGGGCGCCCTTCATCTGCTCCTGGGGGGTGACGTAGTGCGACGCCGGGAAGACGGTGAACTCCTCGCGCTGCGCCAGGATCTCACCGGTGAGCGGGTCGAACTCCTTGATCGACTCGATCTCGTCGCCGAAGAACTCGATGCGGGTGGCCACCTCCTCGTAGGCGGGCTGCACGTCGAGCACGTCGCCCCGCACCCTGAACTTCGAGCGCCCGAAGTCGACGTCATTGCGCGAGTACTGCAGGTCGGCGAGCTTGCGCAGCAGGATGTCCCGCCGCCAGCTCTGGCCCCGCTCCACCTTCATCGACTCACCGATGTAGTTCTCCGGCGAGCCGATGCCGTAGATGCACGAGATCGAGGCCACCACGATCACGTCGCGGCGGGTCAACAGTGCACGCGTGGCGCTGTTGCGCAGCCTGTCGATCTCGTCATTGCGTGAGGAGTCCTTCTCTATGTATGTGTCGGTGCGCGGGATGTAGGCCTCGGGCTGGTAGAAGTCATAGAAGGAGACGAAGTACTCGACAGCATTGTTCGGGAAGAATTCGCGGAACTCCGCCCACAGCTGTGCGGCCAGCGTCTTGTTGGGTGACAGCACGAGGATGGGACGCTGCAGCCGCTCCGCGAGGTGCGCGATGGTGAACGTCTTCCCCGAGCCCGTGACGCCAAGCAGAGTCTGTTCGCGCAGGGCATCGCCGACCCCGCGTTGCAGCGCATCGATGGCCGCCGGCTGGTCACCCGCGGGGGCAAAGGACGAGACGATCTCAAAGGCAGGCACTCTTGTCAGTCTACCGGGAGCTGCGGCGCGACCCGGCGGGCCTGAGGTGGCGGTGGGCCGGGGCTGCGCCAGTACGAGCGCGAGCCGTTTTCGCGCGCCAGGAAGCCGTCCTCCACGAGGTCCTCACTGCTGCGTGCCCGCTGTGGCGCGGCGTGTGGGCGCCGAGGAGTCGGGCTCACCAACCGCGCACGGCGTCGTACACCGCCTCGAGCCGTTCCGCGACCCGGTCCCACGAGTGCAGGCGGCTAACCCATGCGTGCCCGGCCTCACCGAGCGCGATGCGTCGCGACGGGTCGTCGGCCAGTTCGAGGCACATGCGCACCATGGCGCTCTTATCTTCCGGCTCGACCAGGAGGCTGGGGTCGGCGACGGCGTCGCGAAGGCCGTCGACGTCGTACCCGACAACCATGGCGCCATGGGCCTGCGCCTCCAGCGCCACCAGCCCCAAGCCCTCGTACCGTGAGGGCAGCAGCACCACCGAGGCGCGGGCGTACTCGGCGGCCAGTCGGACGTCGTCGATGCGGCCCGCCACATCGATACCGCACTCGGCGCCGAAGCGGCGCACCTGAGCGTCCAAGCCGCCGGCACCCGCCACCAAGCCGGCTGCGCCGGGACGTCGCTGGATGACGTCGCGCATCACCGCGATCGCTGCGAGAACACCCTTCTCGGGCTCCCACCGGCCCGCGAACAGCATGCGAAAGCCGTCGCGCGCCGGAGGCGGGTTGTCGGGAACATCGACGCCCGGCGCAAGCACCTCGACGCGGTTGCTTGGCACGCCCAGGCCGCGCACCGCAGTCGCCGTGGACCGCGAGATGGCGAGCACCATCGCAGCGCGGCGGTACGCGCGTGCTTCGAGTGGGGACAGCAACCGCCGCAGCGATCCACGCTCGTGCGCGATTCGGTACGTGTGGTTGGCGGTGTACACCAGGGGCGCATCGAGCGTGCGCAGCAGGAGCACGCCGCCGGGGCCGCCGAGCGCGTGAACGATGTCGGGCTGGGTGTGGCTGATCAGTGACGGATGGCGGTTGACGTGCAGGGAGAAGTCGAGTGGGGCGCGACCGGTGACGCGGGGATATCTCTGCGCGTGGTCGCCGCGACCCGCAACGGTGCTCACCTTGTGCCCGCGCGCGCTCAGCGCCGCACGCATCCCCCGCAGCTCGACGCCCTGACCGCCAAGCGGTGGCTCGTCGTCGTAGCTCACGAAGGTGATGCGGGTCATCGCTGGCAGGCCGCGCACCACACCGTGGTGCGACCGGCGACCGTTGCCTGGCGCAGCGTTGTCCCGCAGCGCAGGCAGGGCTGGCCGCCGCGCCCGTACACCTGCAGCCGCTCCTGGTTGCTGCCCCTGGCGTTCCAGAGGTCGCGGTAATCGTCGATGCTGCTGCCCCGGTTGCGAATGGCCGAGAGAAGGACGGCCGGGATGGCGGCGTGCAGGGCAGCGCGCTGAGCTCGAGTCAGCGTGTGACAGCGACGCTGCGGTCGAACCCCGGCGAGATGACACGCCTCATCGACATAGATGTTGCCGAGCCCGGCGACGCCACGCTGGTCGAGCAGCGCGGCCTTGACCGTGCGCGTCGTCGACCGCAGGAACTCATCGAGCCGCTTTGGGGTGAACTCGACGGACAGCGGTTCGACACCAAGCACCGGGAGAACGCGCAGGTCCTCGAGCACGGCGCGAGGCCCCAGCAGGATGCGCCCGAACCGGCGCGCGTCGTCGTAGCGCAGCTCACGGCCGTCGTCGAGCGGCGCCCGCAGGTGGGTGTGCCGCGGCACCTTGGTGCCGGCGTCACATACCCGCAGGTGCCCGGTCATGCCGAGGTGGAACACCAGGTCCTCACCACCGTGAAGCTCGCAGATGATGAACTTGCCGCGACGGGTCACCGCCTCAAAGCGCTGCCCGGGCAGAACCGCGGCGAAGACCTCAGGGACTGGAAAACGCAGCACCTTGGGGTGGCCGAGCTGCACCGCCATCACCTGCCGTCCCACCACCGCGGCGCGCAGGTCACGGACCACCGTCTCGACCTCAGGTAGCTCCGGCACTCGCCGTCTCGCGAAGCGGTGTCATCTCCTGCCAGTTCTGGCCGATCTTGACGTCGACCACCAGCGGCACAACCAGCTCGGCAGCGCCTCCCATGGCGTCGCGAACCAGGGTGACCGCGTGCTCGACCTCGTCCTCGGGGCATTCGAGCACCAGCTCGTCGTGGACCTGGAGCAGGAGCCGCGAACGCACATCCGCCTCGCGAAGCGCGGCATCACAGCGGATCATGGCCAGCTTCATGATGTCCGCGGCCGCGCCCTGGATGGGCATGTTCACCGCCATCCGCTCGGCGGCACCACGCAGCTGACGGTTGGCCGCGCGGATGTCGGGGAGGTGACGGCGCCGTCCCATGAACGTCTGCACCCATCCCCACTCGCGGGCATGCATTCGAGTGCGCTCGAGGTACCGGGTGATCGCAGGAAAGCTCTCGAAGTACTTCTCGATGAAGGTGCCCGCCGCATCCTGGTCCATCCCGGTGTCCCGCGCCAACCCGAAGTCGGACAGCCCGTAGACCACGCCGAAGTTGACCACCTTGGCGATCCGCCGCTGGTCCGGTGTCACGGACTCCGGCGCGACGTCGTACACCTCGGCAGCGGTGCGCCGGTGGATGTCCTCACCGCGCTCGAAGGCGGCGATCAAATCCGGTTCACCAGTGACGTGCGCGAGCACCCGCAACTCGATCTGCGAGTAGTCGGCGCTGACCAGTTGCTGGCCGGGATCGGCCACGAATGCGTGCCTGATCCGCTGGCCCCATGCGGTGCGCACTGGGACATTCTGCAGGTTGGGATCGGCCGAGCTGAGCCGTCCGGTGGATGCCACCGCCTGGTTGAACGAGGTGTGGACACGGCCGTCGGCGGCGCAGAGCAATGGCAGCGCGTCCACGTACGTGCTCTTCAACTTGGTCAGCTGGCGCCATTCGAGGATGACGTCGACCACGGGGTGCTCGCCGCGCAGCGACTCGAGGCTGTCAGCGTCGGTGCTGCGACCCGTCTTGGTGCGCCTGCCCGCGGCCAGGCCGAGGTTGTCGTAGAGGAAGGCCGCCAGTTGCTGCGTGGAGCCGGGGTTGAAGGTGTACCCCGCCGTCTCCGCGACGATGCCTTCCAGCTCGGCAATGCGCCGCTGCAACTCTCCCGACAGCTGGGCCAGCTCATCGCAGTCGATCCTGATGCCGACGCGTTCCATCGCCGCGAGGATCGGCACCAACGGCATCTCGAGGTTGTCGAAGAGGGCCTGCAGCGTTCCCTCGGCGAGCTGCACCTGGAGCGCAGCACGCACCGGCGCCACCATGGCAACCCAGTTCCCGTAGTACTGCGCAGCTTCCTCCACCGGCACGGCCGCGGCACTGCGACGCGCCCGTCCGCTGCCGAGCACCGATTCCTCAGGTTGCTCGGTCAAGCCGCACAGGTCGTGGGCAAGCACTGGCAGCGATGGCACGCGCGTTCGTGTGGTGATGCACAGGTAGGCCGCCAGCATGCAGTCGAACCCGAGCGCTGAGATCTCCGTGCTTCGAGCGGTCCACGCGAGCAACTCCTGCTTCAGGTCGTAGCCGTGCTTGACGACCGACGCGTCGCTCAGCAGAGCGGTGGCGATGTCCAAGACCTCATCGCCAGCATTGGCGCCCTCGTGCGCGACGGGGATGTAGTAGGCGGGGTCGGGAGACGCGATGGCGGCCAGCGCCACACCGATCACGTCTCCGCGGCGGGCACTTCCCTCGATGATGGTGCGCAGCGCGACATCGCCCTGCTCCCGCAGGCGTACGGCCATGTCCTCCGCCTGCATCGCATCGTCGATGATCACCACATCCACCGCCGCCGGGACGGCATCGAAGTTGAGCGAACCCTGGCCGGCCGCTGACGGGCCGGGCGGTGCCGGCGACGTGGTCGGCTCGGTCATGTAGGTGGGAATGCGCCCGAGCAGCGAGCGGAACTCGAGTCGATCGAAGACCGCGCGCACCGCCTCGTCGTCGTGCGGACCGAGCCGCGAGGACTCGAGGTCGAGCGAGATGTCCATGCCGAGCTGGATGGTGGCCAGCTGCTTGCTGAGTCGTGCCTGGTCCTCGTACTCGGTCAGCAGTCGCTTGACCTTGCCCTCCTTCATCGTGGGCACAGCCTCGAGGATCGATTCCAACGGACCATGCTCCTGCACCAGGCTCATCGCGGTCTTGTCCCCGATGCCGGGCACCCCCGGGATGTTGTCCGAGACGTCGCCACGCAACGACTTGAAGTCGACCACCAGCGGCGGCGCGAACCCGTATCGCTCCCAAACACGGTCGACGTCGTACACGATGGTGTCGGAGATACCGCGACGATTGGCAAAAACTCGCACGTGGTCGGTCACCAGCTGAAGCGCATCGAGGTCGCCGGTCACGATCAGGACGTCGAGGCCGGCGCGCTCACCCTGCACGCTGAGCGTGCCGATGACGTCGTCGGCTTCGAAGGTGGGCACCTCGATGATCGGGATCCCCAGCGCTTCGACCACCTCGCGGCACCAGGGGAATTGGGGAATCAGGTCCTCCGGCGTCGGCTTGCGGCCCGCCTTGTAGGTCGAGTCCTGGTCGTGCCGGAAGGTGCGACCGGGGGGATCGAACGCGGCGACCGCATGAGTGGGCCGGTAGTCGCCCAGGGCCTTGAGGAGCATCGACGTGAAGCCATAAGCGGCATTGGTGACCTCGCCGCGGCTGTTGGTCAGGGCGGGCATCGCGAAGAACGCGCGGTAGACCAGCGAATGGCCGTCGATGAGCAGCAGAGTGTCGCGGTCCACGGGGGGCTATGGTACGCAGCCATGGAGGCAAGCCTCGAGCTCGCGCGCGGCGACATCGGCTTCAGCGCCGCCCACTTCTCCATCCACCAGGGACGCAGCGAACGCCTCCATGGCCACAACTATCGAGTCAGCCTCCGCGCCCGCGGCACCGTCGACGGTGAGGGTACAGTCGTCGACTTCTCCGCCCTTAAGGGCGCGCTGCGTGCTCTGTGTGCTGAGCTGGACGAGCGCATGCTGGTGCCGACGCGTTCGCCGCATGTCCGCGTCGAAGAGACGAACGACGGCGTCACCCTCACGCAGGGGTCCCGGCGATTCGTGATCCCGCGTGGTGATGCGGTGCTCCTGCCGGTGGTCAACACCACCTGTGAGTGCCTCGCAGCCCATCTCCTCGACGCCATTCGCGCCCGGCTGGGCGTGACCGGCTACCGCCTCGAGGTGCGCGTCGAGGAGGTCCCGGGACAGGGCGCGAGCGTCTCGGAGTAGCCGATCGAGGTTCCATGGGACGCGCGACGACCCGGCGCTATTATCGAGACATGGCGGATCTCATCGAGATGACTGTCGACAGCATTCGTGTCCACATGCCCACAGGCCAGCACGTGGTGATCCTCAAGGAGAAGACCGCCGAGCGGTACCTGCCCATCTGGATCGGCATCAACGAGGCCAACGCGATCGCGCTGAAGATCACCGGGATGACCCCAGAACGGCCGATAACGCACGACCTTCTTGCCAACATCCTCGGAGCCGTTGACATCAACGTCGAGCGCATCGTGGTCACCTCGCTGGCCAACGAGGTGTTCTACGCGCGCATCCTCGCGCACGTCGACGGGCGCCACGTGGAGATCGACTCGCGTCCCTCGGATGCCATCGCGGTGGCGGTGCGGGTGGGCGCCGGGATCTTCGTCGCCACCGAGGTGCTGGACCGCGCCGGGGTGCTCCCCGAAGCGGACCAGGAGGGCGAGCCCGGCGAGACCGACGAAGAGACCATCGAGCGCCTTGCCAAGATTCGCGACTGGGTCAACGAGCTCAACCTTCCCGACCTCGGCGGCGACAGCCCTCTCTCGCAGAGCTGAAGCCCCCACCAGCCGCCCACGGAGCGCTCCTCGGTCAGATGAGCTGCGCGCAGATCTCCACGTACTGCGCGAGGTGACGCGAGCCGAGGAAGTCGTCCTTGACGCGTGCCTGCGCGGCCTCACCGATGCTGCGCGCGCGATCGGGGTTCGTCAGCAGTCCGAGGACGGCGGCGGCGAACGCGTCGCGGTCGGCGGGATCGTCGAGCAGGATCCCGCTGACGCCGTCATCGATCTGGTCCTGGATGCCGCCGATGCGGCTGGCCACCACCGGTCGCGCCTTCCACATCGCCTCTGCGACGGTCAACCCGAATCCTTCGGCAAGGCTCTTCTGGACCACGATATCGGCCCGCCTCTGCAACGCGTTGACCATCGCGGCGTTCTCCTCGTCGTCATCCATGGGCAGGCAGACGAGGTGAACACGCGCTTTTGCCTCGTCGGGTAGCGCTTCCCAGGCGCTCTTCACCTCCTCATAGGTTTCGGAACCCTCAGGGTCATCGGCCACCTCGGCAACGCTGGGGCCGGCGAGCACGAGATGCGCATCGCAGGTTGCAATGACCCCGCCCACGAACCCCTCGAGGACGCCGATGGGATCCTTGAGTCGATCCCAGCGCGACACCTGCACCACCAGCGGAGTCTCGGCACCCACACGGGACGACTCCACGACGGTTGCCTGGTGCTCGATGCGACCGGGCCTCCCGTCGACGCGGGTGTAGGTCGCCGGCGCGGCGTCACCGATGTCGAGGATGCCGGTGGCGGCCAGGATGGCCTGCACCGACGCCGGATCCATCTCGAAGTTCTTGGTGGAGAAAGGGTCGATCGATGGCGCCACGACGATGATGCGGTCCTCCTCGAGACCCTCCCACGCAAACGCCTGTCGCGAGAACACGCAGCGCGCCGCGCGCTGCACGTAGGGGAGCAGGAAGTTCCAGGCCTCGCGCGCGTCGTCATTGGGTGTGTCCATGCCCACGTGACAGCGCCAGACGACGCAGAGCCCGGCGTCGACGAGCGCGGGGATCAGCCCTGCCGTCTGAGGGTCGTGCAGGATGACCACGTCTCCCTTGCGAAAGCGCTGCTTGAGCTCTTCGGCCTGCCCCTGCAGCACCTCCTCATAGTGACGGCGGTCCTCCTCGCTGAGGCCCTCGCCATCGCCGGTGGCGCCGTGGAGGTGGTTGTGAATGCGTTTGGTGATCAGGAAGAACTCGTCGTCGCCACCGATGACCAGCCAGCGGGTGTCGACGCCGACCCCACGGGTGTACGGAAGCAGGCTGGTGAGCATCTCCGCGACGCCTCCGCCATGCGCTGTGGAGTTGACGTTCCAGATGGTGCGTCCCTCAAAGAGCTTGCGTGCATCCTCGCTCGCGGTGTTGAGCGCAGCCATCTGCTCATCGGTGAGCACCGACCTGAACCGCTGCGGATCAACCGCGCCGATCTCGACCTCGCTGACGTCAGGCATCGGGACAGCTCCTCCTGGTCATGTCGGTGATGGCGTGGCTGCCGCGGTCGGCGACGGTGACGGTCGCGGCGTAGCCGTGGGGCTTGGGGTGGCGGTCGGAAGCGCCGTCGGCGTGGGACTGGAGCTCGGTGACGCCCCCGGGCTGGCCGACGGCGCCGTCGACGGCGTGGAGTTGGGAGTGGGGCCGACGCCGAAATTGGGCGCCACGCTGCCGATGCGGGGCAGGTCCTGTTGCGAGCCGGAGAAGGGAGCGCGGTCGCTCGGCGATGACACGACCAGCGCGGCAACCGCCGCGGCGGCCACGAGCGCGGTCAGGCCGACAGGCACCGCGAGCGCACCTCGCTTCCAGGCCGGGCGTTCGCCGGTGTTCTGCGGAGAGCGTGCGTACGCCTGCCGCTCCGGGGTGAGGATGATGCCCTCGGCGGCCATGCTCGCCCACGGCGCGTTCGAGTACACGAACGCCTCGAAGAACAGGAGCAGGCCGAGGATCACCGTCGCCAGCCCGGGAGAGCGGAAGAGCATCGCCGCCCCGCCGAGGATGGCAGCGATGGTCAGCAGAGTCTCCGTTCGCGACGCGCGCAATGCGGACAGCAGCGAGCCACCCACCTTGCTTTTGGGTGTGCGCAGGAATTCCGCGCGCTTCTGGACTAGCCCGCGAAGGCAGGCAAGCGTCACCACCCATGACAGCGCGAACCATACGCGCAACGCGCTGAGCGAGTCCGCGTAGGTGCTGTGGCAGGCACGGCGCATCGCCCACATCGCACGCAGCACGCCGGTTGCCGCGAAGGCAAGCGGAATCGCCAGGACAGCGCCGGTCAACTGTCGGACGGGAAGGCGCTGGTGAAGCGACGTCGCCAGCGCGGTGGCGAGGAGGAGGATGGTGAAGACAGCGGTGAGAACCTCGGCGAACCACTGCACGCTGCCCAGCAGGTAGTGGATTCGCTGGGCGACCGTCAGGCGCATGCGGTGACGAGCGAGTGGCACCAGCTCGCGCCAGTGGAACTTGAGGATCTGGATGCCACCGAGCGCCCAGCGGAAGCGTTGCTTCTTCAGGCCGTCGAAGTCCAGCGGCATGAGCCCCTCGCCGTACGCGGTGGGATCGTAGACACCGCGATACCCGGCGCCGAGCATCCGCAGCGAGGCCTCGGCGTCCTCGGTGATGCATTCCTGGTTCCAGCCGCCGATCTCGTTGAACGTCGAGCGGCGGATGAGCCCCATGGTTCCGCAGAAGATGATCGAGTTGCGGTGGCTGCGGGCTGGCATGGTGACGTCGAAGAAGTACCGGAAGCTGTAGAACAGCCCTCGCAGGTACTTGTTGTCCTCCCAATCCCGGTAGTGCTGTGAGGTCTGCACGAACGCGACGGAGGGATCGTCGAAGTGACCGATGGTGTCCTGCAGCCAGCGCGGATGCACGCGGTAGTCCGCGTCCACGATGCCGAGGATCTCCACCTGCTCGGGGAGGTACTTGGTGGTCTCGTTCAGTGCTCCTGCCTTGAAACCGGGCCAGTCCTCGAGGTGCACGAAGCTGAACCGCTCGCCGAGTTCCTTGCAGAGCTGCTCCAGCGGCTTCCACACCTCCGGATCGGTGGTGTTGTTGTCGACCACCTGGATCATCAGGTTGGGGTAATCGACCTTGGCGAGCGACTCCAGTGTCAGTCGCACGATGTCGACGGGCTCGTTGTACGACGGCACCTGCAGGGCCACCCACGGCATGCGGGTGAGCGGCGGAGCCAGGTACTGCGGGGTGCGTCGCGCCAGGACGTCGCAGATCTCGAAGGTGAACGAGATCGAGAGCAGCAGCGCCAACACTTCGAGGATGAGAAGGACGATCGAGGCGATGACGGCGCCCACGGAAAGGCCGGCAAGGAAGGTCTGGAAGCCCGCGTACACCAGGTAGGCGAGTGCAGAGATCGTGACCGCCACGAAGACCTGCGCACCAAGAAAGCTCCAGCGTGGCTGGAGGGCCCGCATCAGCAGCACCAGGGCGATGGCGGCCAGCACGAGGATGCTCATCCCGGGGCCGTCGTGCTCGACGATAAGGAAGACTGCCGCCGCGCCTGCCAGTGCAATCGCGCAGACTGGGATGGTCACCCACATGCGCGCCTTGATGGTTCCGGGGAACAGCGCCATCACCATCGTGGTGACCAGCAGGAGCGCGAAGAAGATGACGGTCTCAAGGATCACGGGTCACCCTCCGTCAAGGTCCGGCAGCGCGCCGCCCGCAAGGGCAAGCCCGAACCACACCCAGTTCTGCTCGAAATAGTTGCTGGCGTCCCCGAAGTGCGCCGGCGTCCCGGCGGTGAAGCTCGACAGCAGGCGCTGCTTCATCTGCGCCGCAGCGGTGGGGTCGGCCACCAGGAAGTTGCCGATGTCGCCGCCGTAGATGGTGGGATCGTCATAGCCGCTCACCACCTTCCCGTCATGACCGTACACAGGATCAAGCCGCTTCGCAGCGTTCCACCGGGTGCGCAGGAAGTCGTGGCGGCTCAGGTAGTCGTGGGCGCGCTGTTCGCCGTTCCAGATGGCATCGACCGCAACCCGCCACATGACCCGGAAGGCGTCGTAGCCGTAGTTGTCCGCCCCGGAGATCTGCGGGAACGACACTACCTGGCCGGTGCTGCGCGAGATCGCGCACCAGTTGGGCGGCAAGCCGGCGCTGGTGGTGCCATCCAGGGTCGCCGCCGTGCAGCGATCGAGCAGCGTGTAGCTGCTGTCGACCAGGCTCGCCCACGGATGCGTGTTGTCCTCACGTGCGAAGACTCGATAGGCGTACGGGGCGAAATACGAGGGGTTGATGACCGGGCCCGGGCTCTGCTGGGTCGCCGCCCAGTTTCCCGCGGCGACCACGTTCATGCCGTTGATGGACGTGACGTCGTGCTGCCACATACCGGCGAGGACGCGCAGGGCGGCGGCGCGGTAGCTGCTGTCGCCGAAGTGGCGGCCAGCAAAGAGCAGTGCGAGGGCGATGTCCGAGTCAGCGTCGGTGGCGCTGTTGTGGTCCTGCACCACGCCACCACCCCAGAGGGATGCGAAGAGACCGTCACCGCGCACCTGGAGGTTGGTCTCCGTCCAGTGCCACACGGAGTCGAACGAGGACCGGTCGTCCATCCACACCGCCCGCAGCAACGCGTAGCTCTGTCCCTCCGATGTGGTAATCCCCCCGCGGGTGGGGTCGCTCACCCGGCCGTCGCCACCCACGAAGCCCTGCTTGTAGCCTGTCCAGCTCTGCTGCAGCACCGAGAGAAGCTGCCCATCCACTGCGGGCGACGTCGACGGCATGGCGGTGGCCGTCACCGCGCCGGCACTGCGGCTGGAGCCGCTGGTGCTGACGCCGCCACCCGCGCCACACGCGGCGACCGCACATGCCGCCAGGGCGATGGCGACCACCCGAGGCGCGTTGCTTCGCCCGGTGATCCGGGTGGGTGCGCGGTCATGCGGCATTCAAGGTTCCCAGCCCCCTCCCGTGAGCATGCGAATGGCAGGCAACAGGATAGCGGGACGCACACCTTGTCTGTCAGCGGCATGTTCGCCCCGCCGCGGCCGGCCGCATGGCAGAGTTGCCAGGGTCATCGCCGGGGTGGCGGAACGGTAGACGCAGCGGTCTCAAAAACCGCCGGGGGCAACCCCGTGTGGGTTCGACTCCCACTCCCGGCACGCTTGGTAGCCTTCGGTGCTGGGAATCGTGACTGCCCGTTCGACGAACGCGCACAGCGCGTTGGCCAGTGGAATCTGCGCCGCGGTGGTGCAGGCGACGCGCAGCAGGTCTGGGGAGCACACCAACACCGCCAGGCAGCGTGCCCGCGACACCGCCACGTTCATGCGGTGTCGCGAGTAGAGGAACTCCATCCCGCGAGGCACGTCCTCGGCAAGAGACGTGGCCATCGAGTAGATCACGACCGTTGCCTCCTGGCCCTGGAAGCGGTCGACGGTGCCAACGGCCACATCGTCCGGCACCGCGCGCCGGAGGGTGGCGACGTGCGCGTTGTAGGGCGCCACCACGAGGATGTCCCTCGCCTCCAGCGGACGCTCCACGCCATCGCGGTCGACCCAACTGCGCCCGATGAGCCTGGCCATCAGGCGGGAGACCGCGCTCGCCTCCTGCTCGGACGCCGATCGGTTGCCGACATGTTGCACCGGTAGCCAGCGCAGGCCCGTCCCCGAGAGCTCGTCATCCCCGAGAACGCGCTGGCGTTCACTGCCTGGGCTCGATCGCAGGCGTGAGTCATAGAAGTTGTCGGAGATGTAGCTGCAGACGTCGGGGTGCAAACGCCAGGTGACGTCGAGGAACAGTCCACGATCGGGCGCGATGGTCTCCTCGCCATTGAGCAGGTGACCGAGGGCCGACGCCTGGGCGCCGGGTGGGTGCGAGCCCTGGGATGGCTGCTCGAGCTGCTGTGGGTCGCCGAGCAACACCAGGGTGCGCGCGCATCCCGACACAGCGACGACGTCGGCCAGCGACAGCTGTCCCGCCTCATCGACGAACAGCGTGTCGAACCTGCTCGACATCTCCTCGCGCGCGAGGAGCCACGCGGTGCCGGCCACGACATCGACGACCCCCTCATCGAGGGCCGCAACGATCGGCCTGTGGGAGCCCACGCACTCCACCTGCGGGTCATCGCAGCCGCGATCGTCACTCCGCTGCATCACGCGGAGTGTCACCCCGCGCCGCCGCGCCTCGTCGCAGACGCGCGCCACCAGCTGGGTGATGGCGCGATGGGAAAGGGCCGTGATCGCCACCGGTCTCTTCGGCGCAGCGGTCACGAGGTCGACGATGGCCAGCGCGCCGGTGTGCGTCTTGCCTGACCCCGGCGGGCCCTGGATGGGCAGGCAGGTCCGGTCGGCATCGCGGATGCATCGCCGTGCGGCCTCAACCACGTCCTCGCCCGGCAGCCGAAGTGCCTTGCCATCGGCAATGCCACCGATGCGAGGCCGGTGGCGCAGCAGCAGGTCACGGGCCGCGCGGAAGCTGCCGGGCGAATCGATCCCATGGTCGCGCACCCACTCGCCGATGCGAGTCAGCGCTTTGCGCTGCTCGCCCGCGGATGGCTGACTCCCGGAGATCAGGGATGTCGGCATCGGCGCACGCAGTTCGCCACGCCTCAGCACCAGGACACCGCGCGTGGTGTCGATCTCGTGGATGGTTCCGACGCGCCGGGTGACGCGCGCGCCGGACTCATCGAGGATCGTGCGCGGATCCTCAACGTTGTCGTCAGCCTTCAGCTTGGTCTCCTGCACCGGGAAGCTGAATCGATACAGCCGCGATCGAGCGACCACCCCGGCCTCACCCTCGAACAGCAGCCCGCCGATCGACGATGAGTCCTCGATGAGCTCGTCGTCGGAGGCATCTCGGCGCGCGAAGTACTCCCACCACCCGGGCTTGGCGTCGCGCCTGTGCCAGTCGAGCAGCGCGGCAAGCAGCGAAAGGGCGCGCTGCTGGGCAGTCTGCTTCTGCGGGTCGATCGGGACCCCGTTGGTGAGCTCGGCGGCGAGCCGGTCCGCCTCGGCCGTGCTGAGAGCGACTGCCTCCGGCGCCACTCCCTCCGTCAATGGCAGTCGCGGCAGCGTGCCGGCTCGCGTCTCCAGCTCTGCCCGCCGCGCCTCGAGCCACCCGCGCAACCCCACCAGCGACCGACAGTCGTCCTCGTTGTACAGGCGGATGGCCTCGAGGATGCCGTCATCGGGGTCGTCCAGCCACATCTCGTACTGCACGACGCTGGTTCCCGCATCAGTGATCTGGCCTCCGCGCGAACCCATGTACAGCGGCTCGAGCTTCTTGATCGAGTACGACTCGACGCCGACACGCACGCCCTGCTTGACGATGCGGTAGAGGTCGACGAACACCCCGGCGCGAAGCAGGGTGTCCACCTCCTCCTCGCGCGTCGTGTAGCGACCCATCAGGCGCTTCATCGCGGACGGCTCGTAGGACGCGTAGTGGTACACGTGCATGCCGGGGTCACGCTGCCGCGCCGACATGACGGTGTCGATGAACCGCTCGAACGCGGCCTTCTCTGCCTGCGGATCGTGCGCCCACAGCACGCGGAACGGCGCTCCCGGTGCGTCGCCCTCCACCCACCCGAAGAGGTACTCACGACCCTGCGGGCCAGCGAACTGGTCGCCCTCCATGTCGAAGAAGATGTCCTGCCCGGACGATGCGGGGAGCCCCACGAGCCCACGGTGGGGCGCGTCGTCGTCGGGCTCGATCAGATCCCAGGCGATCGCACCGTCGCGGTCGGAAGCCACCTGAAGGCGGGCCTGGGCGTGGAGCGCCTCGACCGCGCTGGCTCGGAGTTGGTCCACCTCGGTGCCTGGGGGCAGGTCGGCGAGCGCCCCGCGGCTGGTGATGCCCGACGCGGCCAGCCGGGGGCGCTGATCCCGCCACGCCCCGGCGACGAGGGAGAGGTGGTCGTCGCGCCGCCACTGGGACGTGCACCGGTCCTTCCAGTCGCAGTAGGAGCACAGCGCGACCGGCTCCGGCGCGGTATCCACCAGTCCCCAGTCCACCGCCGCCTCGAATCGCTGCCGCACCGTTTCCAGGTATGCGGAGATGTCCGAGAAGAGGAACTCCTCCACTGTGCCGTCTCCGAGCACGACGTGGAGCGACCTCGGGGGGCGGCCCTGCAGCCTCGCCAGTTGACGCGAGTAGTCACCGAGCTGGAGGAGGGTCGCTGCCTTGGTGGAGCGCGCCAGCTTGGTGTCGTGAGCCTCGTAGCTCCACGGCCCGAGTTCACTCGGGGTACCGACACGACGCAGGAAGTCCGCGTGACCGCGCCAGCGACCGTCGAAGAAGCTGGCTTGGTAGATGACATCGACCCCGCCGCGCATCGCCGTCAGCGTCTCTGCCTCGGCCTCGTGCAGGCCGGCGAGCGTGCCGTCCGGCCGGCCGATCTCCACCACAGAGGCGCCCTGCGCGCGGATGGCCTGCAGGTACCGCGCCTCATGGATCTGTCCGTGCTTTCGGAGAACCTCGTTGAACGGGTCATCGCGGTGCGGCCGCCCGAGCCCACCGCGAGCCACGAGGCGATCGAGAAACGAGCGGTGCTCGCAGCCGGTGAACGCCACCAGGTCGGTCGGGCTGAGGACGAGCACATTCTCGATGGTCTGCACGACAGCAATGGTGACCAGGCGACAGGACAGCTGTGTGTCGCTCAGGCAATTCACAGGCAAGCGTCAGGAAGTCGTAAGGCCCTGCGGGTACCCTTTGCCTGTGAAGCAGACCTCTCCGGCCGATCGCGACCGCGCCCAGCGGCGGGTGCGTTCGATCACCATGGCCTCGGCGGCTGGCGCCGGGGTGCTCACCCTGGTGGGCGCCGCGGTGACCGCGGGCACCTTCGCCGGCCGTACTGTGAGCACCAACCAGACGACGCAGACCACCCCCACGCAGGACCCCAACGGTGGGCTCCAGCAGCCCACCCAGCCGCCCAGTGACGGGTCGGGTTTCGGCGACCCGAATGCTGGCCTGGGAAACGCTCCGCCGGTCGTCTCGGGCAGCTCCTAGATGAAGAGCGTGACCTGGCGCGCCCTGGGCACGTCCGTTGTCGTGGCCGTGACCGACGACGGCGCGCTCGACGACGTCCGCGATGTGGTCGCCGGCGAGGTCGACGCACTCGACCGCGCCTGCAGCCGCTTCCGCGAGGATTCCGACCTCGCACGGTTGAACGCCGCACGTGGCGCGCCGGTGATGGTCACGCCGCTGCTGGCGCAGGCGATCCGCGTGGCGCTCCGCGCGGCGCGGCTGACCGACGGTGACGTCGACCCCACCGTCGGCGGCTCGATGGAGGCGATCGGCTACGACGCCGACTTTGCGGCGATTGCAAGCGACTCACCCTCGACCGCGCTCCGCTACCGACCCGCCACCGGCTGGACCGAGGTGACGATCACCGACCTCCCTGCCGTGGTCACCGTGCCTCCCGGCGCCGTCCTCGACCTTGGCGCCACCGCCAAGGCGCTGGGCGCCGACCGAGCAGCGGCCGCGGCGCACGCGGCCAGCGGCTGTGGGGTGCTGGTCAGCCTCGGCGGCGACATCGCCGTTGCCGGGGAGCCGCCTGCCCGGGGTTGGCCGGTGCACGTCACCGACGACCACGCTGCCTCTGTCGAGACGCCCGGCCAGGCGATCATGCTGCACACCGGGGGGCTTGCCACCTCGGGCTCGACGGTGCGCCACTGGCGCCGCGGCGGACTTCCAATTCACCACATCGTCGACCCGCGCACCGGTGAGCCCGTGCGGTCGCCGTACCGCACCGTCAGCGCTGCCGCCGCCACGTGTGTCGATGCCAACATCGCCACCACCGCGGCCATGGTCCGCGGAGCGCGCGCTGCCGACTGGCTGGAGTCCACAGGGCTTCCGGCGCGCCTGGTGACCCATGACGGCGCGGTCGTGCACCTCAACCACTGGCCGATGACGGCGGAGCTGGCGGCGTGATCGCGGCCTCAGGGCCAACCGCACTCTGGTACGCGGCGCGGAGCACCGGCTACGTGAGCCTGCTGATGCTCACCGCCATCCTGGTGCTGGGCATCGTCACCGCAATGCGCTGGGACAGTCGCGACTGGCCTCGTTTCCTGAGCCAGGCCGTGCACCGCAACCTGTCACTGCTGGTGCTGATCTTCCTGGGCATCCACATCGTCACCTCGGTCGTTGACCCATTCGCGGGCATCGCCGTGCTCAACTCGGTGGCTCCGTTCACTGGCTCGTATCGCCCGGTCTGGCTCGGACTTGGCGTCCTCTCGATGGAACTGCTCGCCGCCCTGGTCATCACCAGCCTGCTGCGCCAGCGCATCGGCTTTGCCGTCTGGCGCGTGGTCCACTGGGCGGCGTACGCCTGCTGGCCTCTGGCCATGCTGCACACGCTCGGGACGGGGAGCGATGTGCGCTCTCCGTGGGCGGTGATCATCAGCCTGGGCTGTGTCGGAGCGGTGGTGTTCGCGATCGTCTGGCGCCTCATCAGCGAGCAACCTCGGGTTCGGCCGGCTGTGCGCACGGTCAGCCTGCTGGCCACGGCGGCGGCGACCATCGCGTTGCTGGGCTTCGCCGCAGCCGGGCCCCTGCACAGCGGGTGGGCCAAGGCCGCCGGAACGCCGGACAAGCTACTCGCCGCAACCACCGGGGGGAGCCAGCCCACGGCCACGCCGGCGCCCGCGACGACGGCCACCCCCGCACCCGCGCTACCGGCGGGGCTCAGCGACCAGCTGACCGGCACCGCCGTGCAGAGCGCGCGCGCTGTTCGGGTGACGCTCAGCGACTCGCGCGACGCCAACCTTCGCATCGTCATCTCGGTCGCCCCGAGCTCCTCGTCCGGGCAACTGCTGATCACCGAGAACGGCGCCACCGTCTGCAATGCCACCGCGGCGATCGCCCAGGACGTCCAGGCCGCGTGCGGGCAGACCGCCGTCGACATCACCCTCAGCCAGCAGGCGGATGGGACCATCGCCGGACAGATGGTCACCCAGGCGACCGCGCCGTGATCGCCACGGC